>OBLQ010000102.1_pt1 | contig 27836 bp, 30 predicted proteins | sample 1519881 | NCBI WGS metagenome assembly OBLQ01 (sample SAMN01911456, study PRJEB22533) | soil metagenome | biome: Soil | place: Malaysia | collected 2012-04-30 | depth DG_metagenome m | reverse complement strand
TGCATGCGCGGATGCCGAAGCACCACAAACCGGGTTTGTGGCGTGATCTCGCGATTCACGTCCGGCAGGCTGCTGATCTTGCCGGGATCGATGACGCACACGATCTGGCCGCGCACGTTGGCCAATCCAAGCAGATGATCGGGCCCCATTGGCACCGGCGTCAGCGGCAGGGGGCGGATCACCTCGCGTGTTTCCGCCACCCTGACAAGCAGTTCCTTGCCGCCGATGTCCGTCAGCAACACATCCTCGAGCCTTGCCGCAAGTTCCTGCGCAATATCGCCTTTGATCTCTTCCGGCGCGGCAACAGCGGCGTTTTCGTTGGCGCTGCGGGTTTCTTCAGCCATTCAAATCCCCCTGTGAAGCGACGCGAATCCGATCGTACATCGCCAGCATCTTCTTCACTCTGGCCTGCAGTTTCAATGGTTCGACCGGTTTTCCGATATAATCATCCGCGCCGGTTTCAAGTCCAAGTACCTCGGCTTCCTCTTCCTTATGCGAGGTCAGCAGCATCACCGGCATATCGTTGAACGCCCCCTGCTGCCGGATACGCTGGATCAGCTCGGGGCCGGACATGTTCGGCATGTCAAAATCGGAGATCACCATGTCCGGCTTGGTGCGCTGGATCATGTCCCAGGCCTGCTGGCCGTCCTCGGCCTGCAGGATCTGGAAGCCCTCCGCAGCCAGCACGAACTTCACCACTTGTCGCACACTGCTCGAATCATCCACGACCAGAATGGTCCTTTCACCGGTCGACTGGCTGACCTGTCGCCGCTCCTGCTCACGGCGACGCAAGGAACCACCGAGCGATAGCAGGTTCCCCTCCTCGTCCAGCCGGTCGCGCAAATGAAAATCCTCAGGAGGTGTCGCCATGCGCAGCACCTCCTTCAGACTGGTCAGACCCTTCAGTGCCTTGGCGAAGCCATCCTCGAACAGCGTGAACATCCCCTCCTCGCGGGCTGCCAGCAGCAGATCGCGGTCGGATACGCCGCGCGCGACCATCTCCCGCAAGCGGTCGTTGATATAGAGTACCTCATGCACGCCGATACGCCCACGGTAGCCGACATTCATGCAACGCTCGCACCCCTTCGGCTTGTAGAGCGTCACGCCCTCGGGGACATCGAAGCGCTCGATGGTCTCCGCATCGAGTTCGTCCTCCACCTTGCAGGACGGACACAAACGGCGCACCAGCCGCTGGGCGACGATCAGATTCAGCGACGAGGCCAAGAGCGTCGAATCGATCCCCATCTCACGCAGGCGCGTCACCGTCGACGGCGCATCGTTGGTATGCAGTGTGGAAAGCACCAGATGGCCGGTCTGCGCGGCGTGCAGGGCGATCTCCGCCGTCTCCTCGTCGCGAATTTCGCCGACCATCACGACATCCGGATCCTGGCGCAGGATCGAACGCAGCGCGGCGGCGAAGGTCATACCGGCCTTGGGATTGATCTGCACCTGGTTGATGCCCTTGATCTGGAACTCGACCGGATCCTCCACGGTGATCATGTTGGTTTCCGGATCATTGATATGGTGCAGGAACGAATAGAGCGTCGTGGTCTTGCCGCTGCCCGTCGGCCCGGTGACCAGCACCGCACCCATTGATATGGTGCAGGAACGAATAGAGCGTCGTGGTCTTGCCGCTGCCAGTCGGCCCGGTGACCAGCACGGCGCCCGTCGGCCGGGTAATGCATTCACGGACCCGTGCATCGGCCGTTTTCTCGAAACCCAGAGCCTCGAGCTTCAGCGACAGGCCACTCTTGTCGAGAATTCGGATCACCACCTTTTCGCCGTACATCGCCGGCAGCGTGGAGATACGCATGTCGTAGTTCTTGTCCCACATGCGCACTCTGGCGCGCCCGTCCTGCGGCGTGCGCGTATTGGAGATATCGAGCTTCGCCATGATCTTGATGCGCGAGGCAACCAGCGAATGGACATTGCTGGGGAATTTCAGCGACGGCCTGAGACGGCCATCGACGCGCAGACGGACGACACTGTGCTGTTCGCCCGGCTCGATATGGATATCGGAACTGCCGCTCTTGAGGGCCTTGACGACCACACCGTTGACCAGCTTGATGATGGGCGAGTCCTCGGCCCCTTTCCGCAACTCATCCAGGTTGGCCGTTTCCTGTTCATGGCTGACCGCTTCCACATCGAAGCCACCACCGCCACCTTCCAGCTCGCTCATGGCGGCATCGAAGCTCTCCTCCCCCTGGTAATATTCCCTGACCTTGCGCTGGATCAGGTCGGGGCGGGCGAAGATCGGGCGGATTTGGCGGCCAAGCTTGAAACGCAGGGCATCCAGTGCGGTGTAGTTGAGCGGATCGCCCATCGCGATCACCAGATTGCCGTCATGCGAATCGATCGGCACAAAACCGTACTCGAGACAGAGCGCTTCGGAACAAACATCCAGCAGTTTCGGATCGGGTTTGAAATTGCTCAGGTCGAGGTAAGGAACCTTGTAGGTCCGGGCCAATGTCTGCAGCAGCACCTTCTCATCGACACCGGGCGTTTGCAGCAGGGCAAATAACAGGCCGGATTTCTTGGCCTCCGGGGACTCCAGCGCCTCCGACAGCTGCGCCTCGGTGACGACCCCTGTCTGGACCAGCTCCCGCTGCTGTTTCAGTAACATCCTGTCGATTGCCCCCCGGGAAAATCTACTCGTATGAACGATAGGTCTGGCGAGAAAAAAGGCAAGATTTCCATGCAATACAAGGAAACTCTTTACCGTCGCGGGCTGCCCGCTAGGATTTGCGCATGGTTTTCGGCACCCCGACAGGTCGGATGACCGCCTATCTCTGCGCGCTGATGCTTGCAGCCGGCTGTGCGCCTGTCGTGAAACAAACCGAAAGCGACAAGCCTGCCGCGAAGGACTCCTCGCAAACAGCCAGCCTCGGGAACGGAACAGAACAACAGTCCCTGCGAATCAACCAGCCCGACCCGTTGCTGGACGGTCTGTTGCCGGACGACCTTGCCAAGGCCCAGGCGCAGGCCAAACAGAACTACCTGAAATACTGGCCGTATATTTCCGGCAAGTCCCGCTATGTCCGCTATCGCATGCTGGCCGAACTGGCGCAATTGCAGGCCCCTCAGTCCCTCGAAGCGGTTCCGATCGTCGAATCGGGTTACAACCCGTATGCGCTCTCCCATGCCGGCGCCATGGGACTGTGGCAACTGATGCCGACAACCGCCCATTTCCTGGGGATCCGGAAATCCTCCGACATCGATGGCCGGCGTCACGTGGAGTCCAGCTCCGAGGCGGCCGTCCGCTACCTGCAGTCGCTGCACGATCGCTTCGGCAACTGGCCGCTGGCGCTTGCTGCCTACAATTACGGTCCGAACGCTGTAGCCAGGCGCCTGCAGAAAACGCCCTGGCAGCCGGCCGACGGTCTCGACCAGATGCCCGTGCCGGCGGTGACGCGCGACTATGTCCGCGACATCATCGGACTGGCGGCACTGTTGCACATGGGTGTGCTCTGCTTTCCCGATCCATTGCCAACCCGGGCAATCACGGTCGAGTCCCCCATTGACCTGAAGCAGCTGGCCAGCGTCAGCGACCTCGGTGTCGAGGAGTTTTTCCGCTTCAATCCCGGCCTCAATCACGCCCAGTACCTCAATGAACCGGTCACCATCCATGTCCCGGATGACAAGGCCGCATCGGTGATTTCCGCCCAGGAGACATGTGGCCCGCAGTTTGTCAGCACCACGGTACGGGATGGCGACTCGCTGTGGACGATCGCCCGACGCCACCACATTGACGTGGCCTATCTGAGACGCCTGAATCCGGGTATTTCGAAGGTACTGCACGTCGGCCAGCCCCTGAAGGTTCCGGCCAATGCTCTCGCCCAGGCTATCGCCACACCGAATCCGCTGCTGTCGCAAGGCCGGCGCATCCAGTACAAGGTGCGTAGCGGCGACTCGCTCTGGAAAATCGCCGAACGCTTCGGCACCACGCCACAGGCCATCGCACGCTCCAATGAGATGTCGACCGATGCGACTTTACGCCCCGGGGACCGCCTGTGGATTCTTGCGCGCATTCGCCCCATCTGAAACGCAGTTTCATTGCCCTGTTGCTGCTGCTGGCGAGTTGCTCCTCGCCGACCGGCAATCAACAACAGACTGAAACACCGCAGGATTCCGCTGCGATCAACGCCGTACCGGCCTTCGGCGACCGGCTGGTTGATGCCAGCATCGGCGATGCCAGCAATCTGATCCCGATGATTGCCGGCGATGCGGCAAGCCATGCCATTGCCGGCCAGATGTACCTGCCGTTGCTGAAATACGACCGCAACCTGAAGCTGGTCGGACAGCTGGCTGAAAGCTGGGAGGTTTCCAAGGACAACCTCAGTATCACTTTCCATATCCGGCACGGCCTGAAATGGAGCGATGGCCAACCTTTCACCTCGGCCGATTGCCTGTTCACGCTGCGGCTGATCCAGGACGACCATACGCAGAGTGCCTACAAGGCCGATTACGCCATGGTCAAACGGGCCGAAGCGCCGGATACCTACACCTTCACCGTGCACTATGACGAGCCATTCTCTCCCGCCCTCTCCTCGTGGGCCTCGCTGGCCATTCTGCCCAAGCACGTCTTCGAGCATGAGGACGTCATGCACACGGATTTGTCACGTCATCCGAAAGCGACCATCGGCCCCTATTTTCTGGCCGACTGGCAGTCGCAGCAATCGATCCTGATGCGAGCCAACCGCGACTATTTCGATGGCCCGGTATGGATCGCCGAACGCCTGACCCGCATCATTCCCGACCCGGCCACCCAGTTCCTCGAACTCTCCGCCGGCCGGCTGGATTCGATGGGGCTGTCTCCGCTGCAATACACACGCCTGTTCGACATGAAGCCGGAGCTGAAAAACAACTACCGACGCTACAAATACCTCGATTTCGTCTACACCTATCTCGGTTTCAACCTCAAGCGCGCGCCGTTCACCGACCCCAGGGTACGGGAAGCCATCGCCTACGCCATCAATCGCCAGGAGCTGGTCGACGGCGTGCTTCTCGGGCTCGGCGAGGTGATCGCCAGCCCCTACAAACCGGGCACGCAGTGGGTCAACAAGAACTTGAAGCCACGCGTCTATAATCCTGAAATAGCGAAGGAACTCCTCAAAGAGGACGGTTGGTCAGATACGGACGGCGACGGCATCCTCGACAAGGACGGCAAGCCGCTGTCGTTCACGATTTTAACCAACAACGGCAACAAGCAACGCGCCGATGCCGCCATCATCATGCAGCAGCGACTCAAGGAAGTCGGCATCGACGTCAGGATACGGCTGGTGGAGTGGTCCGCCTTCATCGAGAACTTCATCAACAAGCGTGATTTCGATGCCGTCATCCTCGGCTGGTCGCTCTCTCCCGAGCCCGACCAGTACAACATCTGGCATTCGTCGCAGACCGGCCCGCGCGAGTTCAACTTCCTCTCCTACAGCAATCCGAAGGTAGACAAGGCACTGGTCGATGCCCGCCGCACTTTCGATACCGCCGAACGCAAGCGGCTGTACGACATCGTGCAGCAGGAGATCTACAACGACGTACCTATCGTCTTCCTTTATGCCCCCTACTCGCTGCCGGTGTTCCACAAGCGCATCCACGGCATCGAGCCGGCACCGGCCGGCATCGGCTGGAACAGCGAACACTGGTTCGTGCCCACCGGCGAGCAGAAATACCATGTCACGGCAGAAACGCCTTAGCCCGGCAATAACTCCTAGACCTGTTGCGTCAGCCTCCGCCGGTTCAGCCAGGATACCAGCAACATGACCAGGCTCCCCGCCACCGCCAGACTCCAGACCGTGATCGCGCCGGTGGGCAGGTCGTAGAAAAACGACAGCAGCAAGCCGCCCATATAACCCGCAATGCCGATGCCGTAAGCCAGTGGCAACCGCCAACTCTCCCGGCAACTGCGCACGGCCAGCGCCGGCACAATCAGGCTGGTGAAGACCAGATAGACGCCGACCAGCTGCACGGAAGCCGTAATCGCCAGGGCAAACAGCAGGTAGAAGCCGATACGGCCGATCCTGCGCCGCAGCAGGAACCAGCCAAGCAGGATGCCGGCATAGAGCAGTGCCGTGTGCTTCAATGCATCGCTGCCAACCCAGAGAATCTGGCCGACCAGCAGATCCTTCAGATGCTCGCCACCATGCGGGTTACCCGCCAGGAGCAGGATACTGCCGCTGGAGGCCAGAACAAAAGCAATACCGATCAGCGCTTCGAGGATCTCCGGCCAGTATTTCTCGCACAGGTTAAACAGCAGTGCTCCGATCAGGGCGGACAAACCGGCAGCGATCTGCACGGTCCAGCCATCGGCCTGCCAGCCGAAATATTCGGCGGCGATGACCCCCATGCCGGCGATCTGCGCCACAGCGATATCGATGAAGATGATGCCCCGCTTCAGCACGACCTGACCCAGCGGTACGTGCGTGGAGAGCACCAGAAGGCCCGCCAGAAAGGCGGGCCAGAGGATGCCGAGGTCCTGTTCCATCAGTGGCCTGACGCCTGCAGCAGGCGGTGGATGGTGTCGTCGTAAAGACCGAACAAATCGCCCGCCTGGTCGGTACCACCGACGGTGAACGGCAGCTTTACCGCCGGAATGCCGGCCCGTGTCGCCAACCACTCCGACGGTTGCGGATCCTGATAGGCGGCATAGATCACCATCGTGGCCGGCTGCATCTTCTGTTTGGCCAGCAGTTCGCTCAGATGTGCGGCACTGGCCGGCACGCCGGGCAGCGGTTCGATAGTCGACACTTCCTGCAGGCCGAGCCAGTTCAGCATGTAGGCCCAGCCCTTGTGATAGGCGATCAGCTTCACCCCGCGCAGTGGCACGGCCATCTGCTGCCAGCGCTGCAGTGCCGCCTGCCAACGGTTGGCGAAATCGGTATAGCGCTGCTGGTAATCCGGCGCATGCGTCGGATCCAGCATCTGCAGGCGCTGGTTCAGGGCTGCCGCCACCCGCAGGATATTGCGCGCATCGGTCTGGATATGGGGATTACCCGCCGGATGCACATCACCCTGCACGCGATCCACGGAGGTCGGAACCTCCAGCATGGCCACGAAGCCCGCCGCCTCGAAATAACCAGGCTGGCTGGGCTGGATGGCGGGATTGGCGCTCTGCCTGAGCAGCACCGGCAGCCAGCCGATCTCCAGCTGGGCGCCTGTTGCCACGACAAGATCGCTGCGCCGCATTCTGGCGATCAGGCTCGGCCGAGCCTGGATATGGTGTGGATCCTGCAGGGCGGAGGTGGCGGTATAGACATCGACGTCCGAACCACCCAGCTCACTCACCAGGGCACCCCACTCTGGCTCGCAGGCAAAAACACGCAGGGCCGCCTCGGCCGGAACGGTATTGGCCAGCAGGGCCAGCAAAAGAAAACCAAACGATAGCAATGATTTCATAGATAACTCCCGAGACTCAAAACTGGTGGGCACCGTGGGCGCCGATCAACATCAGGTACTGCAGGGCCACCTGGTTGTCGGTGACCGGCCGGCTCTGGTCGCGGCTGAACTGCAAACGAAAACGGCTGAATTCGCTATTGGCATAGCCCAGCACCAGGCTGGTCCGCTTTGGACGAAAACCGAGCGTATCGAGCACGCTGCCCGGCACCACGGCCGCACCCGTATTCCTGGCAAACACCTCCGAGTGGCGGATACCGATATCCCAGCCGTGCGTGAACTGGTAAACGGCCTCGGCATAACCGCCCCAGTGCCGGCCGCTGTAGCTCGCGGCAGGGCTGCCGGCATTGGCGAACATCCCCTTCTCCTGCTGCTGGAACAGCTCGGTCTGGAACTTGAAGTTGGTGTCGTAGGGGTTGCCGTTCGGAGCCCATTTCCAGACCAGATCTCCGATGAGCAGCTGGCTGTTGCCGTCGAAGGTGCCGGTCACCGCACCGGTATTGTCGAAGCTGCTGCGCCCCAGCGGTTTCGTGCTCAGCCAGGAGAGGCCGGCACGCCAGCTGTTGCTGAAACCGACATCGCCGCCGACATGGGCGAACACGTCCCACGAGCCGGCTCCCCGCAGGGCGGCACCGCCGCCGGGATAGCGGTCGCCACGCAGCAACTCGCTGCCCAGCTCGAAATAGGTGTCGGTCGGGGCAAGCCAGCGTACCTGGATACCGTCACCGGCAAAGGTGCTGTTCAGGAAGACGCGGTTGGCCAGCGAACGGTCGATGAAATCGTCGTGGTGCGGATGGAACTGGTTGATGTAACCGATACCCGAGAAGAAACGGCCGGCCTTTACGGTCAACCCGGCCGGCAGCGCCAGCGTCTGGAAATAGGCCTCCTCGACGTTGATGCCGCCGGTGCGCGGCAGCGACAGGGTCGAGTCGGCGTAAAACAGGTTGTCCACATTGGCGGCAAAGTTCAGTTCCGATTCGTTGATGCCGAATCCGCGGTCGCCGAGCCCGGCCGAATCCCCCAGCGCAAAACCGGGTACGGCAAAGGTGGCCGGATTGTGCGAGAAGGCGCGGTAGGAACCGTTCAGCACCATGCTGATCTGCGGGTTAAAGACATTGGCATCCGAACGCGTCGTGTTCTGCGGCTGCGCCGATTCGGCAGCCTGGACGACGGGCTCGGCCGGTGCCGCAGCTGCCGGTTGCTTCTCGCTGGCCTGCAAACGGGTTTCCATTTTATCGATCTTTTGCTGCAGCAGACGGACCTGCTCCTTCAGCGTTTTCAGCTCGTCCGTGGTTTCCACGGATGCAGCCTGCGCCACCGGCGCAGCCACCAACATGCACGGCAACAGCCATGCGAGAATCTGTTTTCGCATCGAATCCTCCAGATGGGTTCAGCCCGCAGCATGGCTGCAGGCATCGGGACAGCAGTTAAGGAATGGGACTGGCTGGAGTCTTAAACGAGAGGCGGTGCGCGGATGGGCGCACGGTGACGGCAGGCAACGGTATGCATCCGCTGTTCCGGCAAGCGGACGTCGCCGGCTGCGATGGCGGCTTCAGCCGCAATAGCCTGGGCTGGAGCAAAACCGCTACCGGTTGCCTTTTCCAGTGCGCAGACGTTACAGACGACCGGGGCATGCAGTCCGGTCTCGTGGGAATGCATATCGATGGCCGCCCACATGGCGACAACCATGGCCAACATGCCCACGGTGAAACGCAGGCGTTGCAGGAGAGTGGCGGGCCGGGAATGCATGGCTGCGATCCTTCCTGTCTACCGCCTAAAGTTCAAGGATCAAGCGGCCGAGGAGCACACGGATATCATGATTGGCGGGATTCCCCTGCGGATGATGGATCCATTGATAGTCTGGCTGCAGGCTCAGATATTTGCCCACAGCCAGCCGATAGGTCAGCTCCCAGGTGGTTTCGAAGCCTCGCCTGCCGGGCGCGTAGAGATTGTCGACCCGGGTCATGGCGAGTCCGAGCGTATCATCCGGCCGACCGGTCATGATTCCGGCCAGATTCAGGCCAGCCGCAAGATCGGAGCTTACGGCATTGCGGTCGCCGGGAACGATGCCATAACGCAGAAAGGCACCGAAGCGGCCACCCTCCCAGTTCGTCAACCGCTGCTCGAGCTGGGCATAACTGCCGTAGTCGCGACTGAACAGACGGCTACCGAACGGCTGCGGCTGAAGTGCGGTATGCTGCCAGACGCCGACTTTGAACATACCCGGCCGGGATGCGTCCACAGCGTAGCGGAACCCCGCCTCGGCGATATCCATGCGCCCTTCCGCCTTCGACAGCTTTCGTGTGGCCGGATCGCCGTCGCAACTGGCCGCCGCGATATAAACCTGCTGGTTGGCTTGGATACGCAAGCGGATTCCCAGCCCCGGCCGCGGGAAAATGGAGGCGGGAACATTGGCCGAGATTTCGCCCCCCACGCCAAATGACGAATTCAGGAAAAGCGATGCATAATCTGACACATAGAATTCCGAGTTAAGGTCATACAATCCGGCCCGCAGAGAGACTTCTCCATCAGCAAACGCCTGCTCATACCAGGCCTCATAGAGCAGTGTGTGGGGTGCCGCCTCGATATTGCTCGCAAACTGCACATCGCCGATATGGCTGGCGCTGGGCTGCCCACCATGCGTATTGATGGCATGCACATGGAACGTACCGCCGCGCCACCAGCCTGCATCGCCGGTATGAACGGTGAAGCCCAGATCGAGCAGTCCCTGATATACCGTCTTGCGATCGGCCGCAACGATGCCGGGATCGAGATTTCGCACGATATCGCCGAAATAAGCGGCTTCGACCTGTACCCCCTGCGCCGCCGGCGCAGGCGTCACTTTCTCGACAGGGTCGGCAACAGCGCTCCCGGGCCACATCCATGGCAGACTGCCAAGCACGACTGCGATCCGGGCGATGTTCCGGCATGACATGCCTGTAGCTTAGGCCACAAAAAAAACGGGCGGCCGCAGCCGCCCGTCTTCAACCAACCGCGAAATATTAGTGGCTGACATTGGCGTAAAAGGCGATACCGGTCGCGTCATCTTCGTAGAGCTCGACCCAGGCTTCCACGCCCTGCGTTGTGTCCGGCAAGCTGGCAGGCGGAATAATCGCCTTGAGCTTCATATTCTGGCCATTACCGACACGCAGGATATTGCACAAGCCGCCCACGGCATACGAGGTATTGGCCTTCGTGCTTTCGTCCTTGAAACTCAGCTGGCAGTTAATGCCGTAGTCGCCGAGATTCTGGCCATCCTGGCGCAGGACGTCCTGCTGGATATTGATGACATCACCGTCCACCGAATCCGAGGTGTGCGACAGGATAAGTACCTGCGCCCCATCCATGGCCGAAATGAAGTCGCTGAACTTGCCGACCACGATCGGATCAAATGTGAAATCCTTTTTCACCTTCTGGAAAGCCGCGAAATTCAGATGTCTTGTCTCATCGGCAAACGCCGAGGAAGCCGCCAGCAAGCCTCCCGTTGCGATCAACAGCCATGCGATCCTTTTTTTCATATTCCCCCTCCTCGATTAATTACAAATCAATTAAACACAAACCGAATCAAAGTGCCCGAATATCATTCATGGCATCGGTCATCATCTGGTTGATCTTGTTCTGCATGGCACTGCGCATGCGATCGACATCCGACTTCGGCATGCCGGCCGACTCCAGCTCATCGAGATCCTTCATGCTGGCCATCGCGTCGCGCAATTTTTTGAGGATCAGGTGGACCTTTTCCATATTACCCTCCCCCTCTGCCGCCACGACCGGTGCGACCCAGCCAGACGACAACAACATGGGAGCAGCCGGAGCGGATGCAGCAACGATCCCGGCAACAATGACAATCGGGAAAAATGATGGTTTCACGTCGAGTTCCCTCCCTCGGCAATGTCTGACAAGACATTGGCAACTTTCGCGGCGGCTCGGGCTTTGTCAAGCGGCACAACGGCGACAGAATTGCCCTGATGAAATCCCGCACTTTCCGATTAGGATACGTGCATGCTCGCCTATCTCGGGAAACGCCTTGCCGGCATGCTGCCGCTGATGCTTGGCATCACCATCATTTCATTCGGCATGATGCATCTGGCCCCCGGCAGCCCGGCGATCATCGGGCAGGAATTCAATCCGAAGGTGCAGGCTTCGGACATCGAGCGACTGCGAGCCTATTATGGTCTCGATAAGCCTCTTTACGTGCAGTACTGGCAGGAGCCTATTATGGCCTCGACAAGCCTCTTTACGTGCAGTACTGGCAGTGGCTTGAGCGTCTGGCAAAGCTCGATTTCGGCGAATCCTTCTCGGCCGACCACCGGCCGGTGCTCGACAAGATCCGCGAACGCATTCCGGTCACACTGTGGATCAACATTTTGGCCCTGCTGCTGACCCTGGCCGTCGCCATCCCGATCGGCGTCGCCTCCGCCGTGCGTCGCGACTCGCTGTTCGACCGCGTCATGACCGTTCTCGTCTTCATCGGCTTCGCAATCCCCTCCTTCTGGCTGGGGCTATTGCTGATGATCGGTCTCGGCGTCAACCACAACTGGCTGCCGATCTCCGGCATGCACAGTTTCGGCTGGCAAAGACTGGATTTCTGGGATCAGCAGGCCGATCTTCTCCAGCACCTGCTCCTGCCGGTATTCGTATCGGCGATCGGGGGGCTCGCCGGCATGAGCCGCTTCATGCGCAGCGGCATGCTGGAGGTGATCCGTGCCGACTACATCACCACCGCCCGTGCCATGGGCGTGCCGGAAACTTCCATCCGCTACCGGCTGGCACTGAAGAATGCCATGCTGGCCATCATCACGCTGCTGGGCCTCTCCATCCCGGGACTGATCGGCGGTTCGGTGATCGTCGAGCAGCTGTTCTCCATCCCCGGCATGGGACTCCTGTTCTACGAAGCGGTCATGGCGCGCGATTATCCGCTGGTCATGGGCATCACCGTCATCGGCGCCGTGCTGACGCTGCTCGGCAACCTCATCGCCGATCTCGCCTACGCGTGGGCCGATCCGCGTATCCGCCACGGCAGGAAATCATGAGTCTTGCGAAACATCCGCTCGCCCTGGCCGGGCTTAGCATCGTCGCCGGCGTGGCGCTGCTGGCGATTCTGGCGCCCTGGATCGCCCCCTATGACCCCACCGCTATCGACGTCCATGCCATCCTGCTGCCGCCGTCGCTGGAGCATCTGTGCGGCACCGACACGCTGGGCCGGGATGTCTTCTCGCGCATGCTGTTTGGTGCCCGAGTATCGCTGGCCGTCGGCTTCATCGCCGTCGGCATCGCCATCGCCATCGGCGTCATCCTGGGCGCTTTGGCCGGTTTCTATGGCAACCGGGTCGATGCCGTCATCATGCGTGTCACCGACATGGTGCTCTGCTTTCCCACCTTTTTCCTGATCCTGGCCGTGATCGCATTCCTCGCACCTTCCATCTGGAACATCATGATCGTCATCGGTCTGACCTCCTGGATGGGTGTGGCGAGGCTGGTACGTGCCGAATTTCTCAGCCTCAGGGAGCGCGAATTCGTGTTAGCCGCCCGCGGTCTCGGCGTCCCCACCTTCCGGCTGATCAGCCGTTACCTGCTGCCGAACGCGATGGGGCCGATCCTTGTCTCGGCTGTACTGGGCGTCGCGGGTGCCGTACTGGTGGAATCCGGCCTCTCCTTCCTGGGCCTCGGCGTGCAGCCACCTAATCCCTCCTGGGGCAACATCCTCACCGACGGCAAGGACAACATTCAGCTTGCCTGGTGGCTGTCCCTCTATCCGGGACTCGCGATCCTCATCACCGTGCTCGGCTATAACCTGCTCGGCGAAGGCTTGCGCGACCTCTTTGATCCGAAATTGCAGCGATGAGTGACGATATCCAATACATGAAGATAGCGCTGCAACAAGCTGCAATTGCGGCGGAAAATGGCGAAGTCCCGGTCGGCGCCGTGCTGTTGCTCGCTGACGGTCGCAGCTTCGCCGCCCACAATGCGCCGATCACCATGCATGACGCCTCGGCACACGCCGAAATGCAGGTGATTCGCATGGCCTGTGAGGCAACCGCCAACTACCGCCTCGCAGGCAGCACTCTCTATGTGACGCTGGAACCCTGCTTCATGTGCGCCGGCGCTATCGTGCATGCCCGCATCGGACGCGTCGTCTACGGTGCCACCGATCCGAAGACGGGGGCTGTCGAATCACTCTACACCGTGCTCGCCGACAAGCGGCTCAACCACCAGCCGGCGGTGACCGGCGGCGTACTGGCCGACGAATGTGGTGAGAAACTAAAGGCATTTTTCAGAAACCGCCGCAAAACGAATGGCGGCACAGCCGACAACTAGCCGCGGAACCCTTCCGCAAGCAGGAACATCTCGGCGGAGGTTTTACGGCTCGCCGCCGGTTTGACGATCTTCACCTTGGCGAACCAGCCGGCAAGCTCCTTGCGAAAGACATCGAAGCCGTCGCCCATAAATGATTTCAGCAGCAGATGGCCGCCCTGCCGCAAATGATTGACGGCAAAGTTCAGCGTCATGTCGTTCAGGTGCATCATGCGCGCCTGGTCGACCAGCTTGTTGCCGCTCATCTCCGGTGCCATGTCGGAGAGCACCAGATTGGCCTTGCGCTCGCCGAGCACGGCATCGATCGCCTTTAACCCCTCCGGCGAATCGAAATCTGCCTGGATCAGGTGAACGCCGCGGATCGGCTGCAGCTCCAGGAGATCGATACCGACCACCAGCCCCTCCGGACCAACGCGGTTGGCGATCTCGGCACTCCATGAGCCCGGCGCACAGCCCAGATCGACCACCACGGAATCGGGCTTCAGCATCAAACCATGCTTGTCGAGAATCTCGGTCAACTTGAAGGCGGCGCGCGAGCGCTTGCCCTCCTTCTGCGCCTGCTTCACATGCGCATCGTTGGCGTGCCGCTGGAACCAGGCCGATGTCTTGCGGCCTGCCTTGCTCTTTTTCACGAACCCTTCCGGCTGGAAAGAAAGCGCAGAATCATCTGCACGATCTCTTTTTTCTTCAGAAATTCCCGCGGCACAACCAGGTCGGCGCACGCCTCGTAAAGTGGATAACGCTGTTCGGCCAGGATCTTAAGCTTGTTCAATGTATCACCGGCAGCGATCAGCGGCCGATTGTTGTCGCCATCGATGCGTGCGGCGAGAAACTCGGGTGAAGCCTTCAACCAGATCACCGGTGGATATTTTTTCAAGAGTTCCCGGTTCTCCTCGGCCATGACGATGCCTCCGCCGGTGGCGATCACCGCCCGCCTGCCGACAACTTCCCGTAATGCCTCGCTCTCCAGACGGCGGAATTCCGCTTCTCCAAGACGCTCGAAAATCGCGGGAATACTCATGCCGGCCTTTTCGACAATATAGTCGTCGAGATCAACCAGTGGCATATCGAGCACATCCGAAAGTCGTCGACCAATGCTGCTTTTGCCCGCCCCCATCAGGCCGATCAGAATAATACGATCAATGGGCGGTTCGGTTGTCTGTTTCACACGCTACTCCGGAACTTTGACGGCAAATGTAAACGCAGACGCCGGTGAAATGAACACTCCGCATTTCCGGTTCATCCGCAACCGATGCGCACCTACTCCTTTAGTTTCCAGCCGATATACCACAGTCGCCAGCAGAGAAGCATCGAAACGACGGTGGCGGCAATTACGATCCCGGCGGCTGTCGCCGGGTCGGTGTCGCCCACCCCCAGGAAACCGAAACGGAAGCCGTCGATCAGGTAGAAGAACGGATTGAATGTGTTGATATGCTGCCAAAGTGCCGGCAATTGCTGCACCGAATAAAAGACGCCGGAGAGAAAGGTCAGAGGCAGAATCACGAAGTTGCTCAACAGCGCCATGTCGTCGAACTTTTTCGACCACATGCCGCCGATAAGCCCCATCGCTCCCATGATCAGGCTGCCGCAGACACCGTAGAGCAGGATCATCCACAGATGCGCCAGGTGCAGATCGGCAAAGGGATAGAGCACCAGGAGCAGTACCAGTCCGACGATCACGGCGCGCACCACCGCTGCGAGCAGGAAAGCCGCCACCGTCTCGATGGCCGACAACGGCGCCATCAGCAGGTAGATGTGCACATTCATCACCTTGCCGGTCATGATCGAGCTGGAGGTGTTGGCGAAAGCATTTTGCAGCATCGACATCATTACCAGCCCCGGAATCAGGAAGGTGAAATAGTCGACCGGCAATCCGGGCACCTGCCTATCTCCCATGGCATAGCGGAAAACGATGACGTAAAGCACCGCGGTGAGCGCCGGTGCGACCACCGTCTGCATATTGACGCGCAGGAAACGGCGTACCTCGCGGACGAACAGCGTCCAGCAGCCGTAGGGATTTACCGGCTTCATGCCCTGTTCTCCCCTGTCAGACGCAGGAAAACGTCCTCGAGATCCTCCTGCTTCACGCAGGCATCCAGCGGCGCGCCAAACTGCGCCACCGCCGCTGTATAGGCGGCATGGAAGGAGGAACCTTCAGTATCGCGGGAAAGCGTCAGGCATAGCCCGTCGTCGGCAATGCGCGGATTCATCGGTGCCAGCCGGGCCAGCGCCGCGCCATCGATCACCAGCGGTTCGGCATACTTCAGCCACAGGTAGCTGCCGGCCACCTCACCCATCAGTTCACGCATCGGTCGTGCCGTCAGCACCTGGCCGCGGTCGATGATGGCGATGTGCTCGCAAAGCTCCTCCGCCTCCTCCAGGTAATGGGTGGTCAGCAGGATCGTCGTACCGGCCCGATTCAGCTCGCGGATGAATTCCCACAGCCGCCGGCGCAGTTCGACATCCACTCCGGCCGTCGGCTCGTCGAGGATCACCAGTTTCGGTCGGTGTACCAGTGCCTGCGCCACCAGCAGCCGCCGGCGCATGCCGCCGGATAGCTGGCGGGTCATCTTGTCGGCATGTTCGGCGAGCTCCAGCCGCTCCAGCAGTTCGTCGATCCACGCCTTGTCGGGCCTCACCCCGAACATACCGGAGGTGATGCGCAGGATTTCTCGCGCCGTAAAAAAAGGGTCGAAAGCCAGCTCCTGCGGCACCACGCCCAGATGACGTTTGCACCAGGCACGTTCCTCGAACAGCCGGTGACCGAACATGGCAGCATCGCCGGCGGTCGGAAGCACGATATCGGCCAGGATATTGATCAGCGTACTCTTGCCCGCACCGTTGGGCCCCAGCAGCGCCGAAAAGCTGCCCTCGGGAATGGTCAGCGAGATGCCGTCGAGGGCAACCTTGCCGTTACTGTAGACCTTGCGCAGGCCATGCACTTCCAACGCGTTCATTCGGCAAACCTAGCGGCGACGGATGGATAAAAAAACGGAGCCCGGAGGCTCCGTTGGAAGGAACTAGCGGCTTCAGTAGCCGGCATTGGCGCAGCCGCCACCGGACCCGGACGGGGTGAATGACTTGCCGCAGCCACAGGACGAGGCGGCATTCGGGTTACGGATCACGAAAGACTCGCCCTGCAACGTCGACTGGTAGTCGATCTCGGCCCCCTGCAGCAGGTTCAGGCTCATCTGGTCAACCAGCAACCTGACACCATGACTCTCGACGACCGTGTCGGTCTCTTTGACATCCTCATCGAAAGTGAATCCATACTGGAAACCGGAACAGCCACCACCGGAAACGAACACGCGCAGGTTCAGCGCGGCGTTGTCCTCGTTGGCCAACAGGCCCAGCACCTTGTTGGCGGCAGCTTCGGTCAGGGTTACGGTCATAATCATCACCTCACACGGTAAATACCCGAGCGGAATTATCGGGTATTTGCAGAAATGCGCAAGCGCCTTGCCAATTGCCTGCCTGCCAGCACAATCGAGCCCATGTTGCTGCGCATTGTCCTTTCGCTGTTGCTACTGCTCTCCGGCTGCACCTCGTCCGGTGAAATCAAGGAAACCCGCTTCATGATGGGTACCCTGGTCGAATTCACCATCAGTGGTACCGACAAGGAAACGGCCATGGCAGCCATCCGGGCGGCGAGCGACGAGATGCAGCGTGTCGACAACCTGTTCACCATCTATGGCGATCTTCCCGATCCCGTCAAAAAACTGAATGCCGCCGAAGTCGGACGGCCGATGCCGTTGCCGGAGGAAATTTCCAGGCTGCTCCGCACCTCGATGGCTATCCAGGATGAAAGCGGCGGCGCCTTCAACCCCTCGTTGGGTGAACTGGACCAGTTGTGGGGGTTTTCCGAACCGGAGCCACGGACCTCGCCGCCATCCGCCAAGGAGATCAGCCAGCTGTTACCGCCACGGAACTGCTTTCAGGAAGTGGCTGCCGGCTGGATACGTCAAAACCAGCGCTGTGCTCTCGATTTCGGCGCCATCGCCAAGGGCTATGCCATCGACCGGGGTATCGCAGCGCTACAGGCGCGCGGCATCCGCAACGCCATCATCGATGCTGGTGGCGACATCCGGCTGCTTGGCGATCACGACGGCAAACCCTGGCGCATCGGTGTACGCCATCCGCGCCAGCCCGGAGGTGTCATTGCCACCCTTGAGTTGCGAGGCGATGTCAGCATCGTCTCGTCCGGTGACTACGAGCGCTACTTCATCTATCACGGACAGCGCTATCACCACATCCTCAATCCCGATACCGGCTGGCCGGCGACGGGCATCGAGAGCGCCACAGTGATTGCACCGACCGCCACCCTTGCCGACGGCTGGAGCACGGCCTTGTTCGTCAAGGGTGCCGCGGGGTTGCCCATCCTGCAAAAGAAAGGGTATGCCGCTCTTCTGGTCGACAGCAACGGCAAGCTTCTGATGACCGACAACATGCGGAAAATCATCCACTTGCCCTAGTTTCTTGAGATAAAGATTTGGGGGCGGTGACGCTTACAGGCGGCTGTTCCATTGTTGCGACGTGTCCAATCAGCGCCTAGGCTGATGCACATTGACGCCGTCACTCGGGAGGATGCATGGACGTTTCGGAACTGTTGGCCTTTACCGTTAAAAACAACGCTTCGGACCTGCACATTTCGTCCGGCGAACCTCCCATGGTGCGTATTCACGGTGACATGACCCGCATCAAGATGCCGAACCTCGATGGCCGCGAAGTACAGGCCATGGTCTACGACATCATGAGCGACACCCAGCGCAAGGTGTTCGAAGAACATCTGGAGCTCGATTTCTCCTTCTCGCTGGGCGATATCGCCCGTTTCCGTGTTAATGCCTTCCAGCAGAACCGCGGCATGAGCGCGGTATTCCGCGTCATCCCGAGCGAAGTCTTCACCTTCGAGCAGCTCAAGTCGCCGGAGATTTTCGGTGAAATTGCCATGACACCGCGCGGCATCTGCCTGGTGACTGGCCCGACCGGTTCGGGCAAATCGACCACCCTCGCGGCGATGATCGACCATCGCAACCAGCTCGAGAAAGGCCATATACTGACCATCGAGGACCCGATCGAATTCGTGCACCGCTCCAAGAGCAGCCTGGTGTCGCAGCGCGAACTGGGGCCGCATACCCACTCTTTCGCCAACGCGCTGCGCAGCGCCCTGCGTGAGGATCCGGACGTCATTCTGGTCGGCGAGTTGCGCGACCTCGAAACCATTCGTCTCGCTCTGACGGCCGCCGAAACCGGCCACATGGTGTTCGGTACGTTGCATACTTCCTCGGCACCGAAAACGATCGACCGTATCACCCGGCGGCAGAAAAAGACATGGTCCGCGCGATGTTGTCCGAATCGCTGCGAGCCGTGATTTCGCAAACGCTGATCAAGAAGGCCGACGGCACCGGGCGAGTTGCCGGCTACGAGATCATGCTCGGATCACCGGCCATCCGGAACCTGATCCGCGAAAACAAGGTACCGCAAATGGTATCGGTCATGCAGACCGCCCAGCGTGAGGGCATGCAGACGCTGGATACCCACTTGCAGCAACTGGTCAAATCGCGCGCCATCACCCAGCAGGCGGCGCTTGAGGTGGCCAACAACAAGAAACTGTTCGGTGGTGGCACTGTCTGACGACCTGACCGGATTGAGGAGTTAATCGATGAGTTCGAACGAACCGCAAAGACTGTCCATCAAGCAACTGCTGATGGTCATGGTGAAACAGGATGCCTCGGACGTCTATATTACGGCCGACATGCCGCCGGCCTACCGTATCAACGGTGTGGTCATGCCGCTGAAGCAGCCGCCGCTGAACAGCGTGCAGTGCGAACAGCTGGCCAATTCGGCCATGAGCGAAAAGCAGCGCGCCACCTTTGCGGCCGAATACGAAATGAATCTGGCGCTGGCCTATCCCGACCTCGGCCGCTTCCGCGTCAACATTTTCCGTCAGCGCGGCAACATCGGCATGGTTATCCGCCAGATCAAGACACAGGTCCCCACACTCGATGAACTGGGGCTGCCCGAGGTTTTCAAGGACATCTCGATGACCAAGCGCGGCCTGGTGATCATGGTCGGTGCCACCGGCTCCGGTAAATCCACCTCGCTGGCCGCCATGATCGACTGGCGCAACAGCAATCAGGCCGGCCACATCATCACCATCGAGGACCCCATCGAATTCGTGCATCCGCACAAGAAATGCGTGGTCACCCAGCGCGAGGTCGGTACCGACACCCACGAATACAAGGCGGCGCTCAAGAATACTCTCCGCCAGGCGCCCGACGTCATCCTGATCGGCGAGATCCGTGACCGCGAAACCATGGAGCACGCCATCGAGTTTGCCGAAACCGGCCACCTCTGCATGGCGACCCTGCACGCCAACAATGCCAACCAGGCGCTGGAACGCGTGATGAACTTCTTCCCGGAAGAGGTACATCCGCAGGTACGCTTGAATCTATCCCTCAACCTGAAGGCGATCCTGTCGCAGCGCCTGGTGAAAACGGTCGACGACAAGCGCATGCCGTCGATCGAAGTGCTCATCAATACGCCCCGTATCTCCGATCTCATCTCCAAATGGGAGATCGGCGAGATCAAGGAAGCGATGGCGGCCGGCAAGAACTACGGCATGCAGACCTTCGATCAGGACCTGATCCAGTTGTGGAAGAACGGCAAGATCACCGAAGATGAAGCCATCCGGCATGCCGACTCGGTCAACGATGTCCGTCTGAAGATCAAGATGGCCAAGCTGGAAGGCGGTAACGATCGCGCGGATCTCGACAACCTGGCGGGCGGCAGCCCCGATCTGAGTATCTGACATGGCAGCAGACTGGCACCTGATCGACGACCTGCTGCTGGCGGCGCACAAGCACAAGGCTTCCGACCTGATCATCCGCACCGGCGACCGCGTGCGCATGCGCATCAACGGCTCGATCGTGACCGTTTCGCCGGGCAAGGTGCCCGAGATCACCCGCGATCAGGCGATTGACATGATCCAGCATGCGCTGCGTTTCGTACCGGAAAAGCCGCCGATCGAAGAGATTCATAATCTCGACTTCCACTATTCGCTGGAAAACGTCGCCCACTTCCGTATGCACGTGCTGCGCACCAATGCGGATTTCGGGCTCGTCTGCCGCCTGATCCCGCAGAAGATTCCGGGCTTCGACGAACTGCACCTGCCGCCGATCATTCGCGATATCTCCAACTACCGCAACGGCTTGGTACTGATGGCCGGCGCCACCGGTTCCGGCAAGAGCACGACGCTGGCCGCCATGCTCAATTACGTCATCGAGAATCGCCCGATACATGCGGTAACGCTCGAAGACCCGATCGAGTACCGCTACAGCACCAACCAGAAAGGTACGGTATGCCAGCGCGAACTGGGTCGCGACGTGCTGAGCTATGCGCAGGGCCTCAATGATGCGCTGCGCGAAACGCCCGACATTATCGTCGCCGGTGAGGCGCGCGACAGAGAGGTCATCCAGCTGGCGCTGCAGGCCTCCGAAACCGGCCATCTGGTCATGGCGACAGTGCACTCCACATCTGCCATCGGCACGATGCAGCGCATCATGTCCTCGTTCGGTCTCGATGAGCAGGACGCCATCCGCGAACGACTGGCCGAAAACCTGCGTGCCATCATCGTCCAGAAGCTGTTACCGCTGAAGAACGGCAAGGGCCGCATCGTGGCGCTGGAAATCATGATCCGGAATTCGGTCATCAAGCACTTCATCCTGGACCCGGACCGCTGGCGTGAAATTCCGCGCGCCATGGAGGAAGGCAGCACGCTCTACGGCAGCCAGACCTTCGATCAGCACCTGCGTCAGCTGGTCGAGAACGATCTGGTGACCTACGAGGAGGCTCTGGCACAGTCGGTGTTCCCGGAAGACTTTGCGATGCGCATGGGCCGCGAATAGTAAAAGTAAGCTCAGCCGTGCCTGTCGTGCGACAGGCGCCGGATCGATTCACCGATCGCCTTGCACCCCTCCCTGAGTGAGGGCTTGCCCGCTTCCGCCTCCGGCAACTGGATAGGCTGACCGATGACGACCCGGGCTCGGCTGCGGCGCAGAAACGGTGTCCAGATATGCACATGATCAAACGGCCAGACTCCCGAGATACGGAACGGAATGATCGGTGCGCCGGTTTCCTGGGCGATAATCACCGCTCCCGGCAGAATCCTGCGTAGCGGAATGGTGGGGTTTGCCTCTCCCTCCGGAAACAGACAAATTGCATTGCCCCTTCTTACTGCATCGATGGCAAGTTTCAGGGCATGCCGATTGGCACCGCCCGGATTGACCGGAACTGCACCGGTCCGGTTGAAAATCCAGCGTACATACCACATCTTGGCATAATATTCGCGCGCCATCAGAAAAAAGAGCGGTCGATTCACCGACGCCTGAATCAGCAACGGATCGAGTCCGCACAGATGATTCCCGACCAGAATGACCGGCCCGTCCGGCAGCCTGAATCCCTGCCGTGACAGCCGGTGCCAGCCACAGCAGAACAACCTGTTCAGGGCTCGCAGAAGCTTTCCCGGCCCCCGCCGCTTGAGCTTGCTTTTCTTCACCCCGCCCCCCTGCTGCCAGCAAATGCCCTGAGCAGGCCCTCCGCCTTGTAGCCGGTTTCGGCAAGCTCGTGTTCGGGCTCGGAATCCGCCACGATACCGGCTCCCGCCGCCCAGTGCAGCTTGCCATTCAGATGCCAGAAGGTTCGAATCAGAATATTCATATCCGCCGCACCATTCCAGGCAACATAACCAATGCCTCCCGTATATGGGCCACGCGCCCTCGGTTCCAGTTCATGAATGATCTGCATGCAGCGAATTTTCGGACAGCCGGTAATGGTCCCGCCCGGGAACATGGCCCGGAAAGCATCCACGACATCCATGCCTTCAGCCAGCTGTCCGCTCACATTCGAAACGATGTGCTGCACGGTGGCATATTGCTCGATCACCATGCACTCATCGACCCGCACGCTCCCCGGCGTACAGACACGCCCCAGATCGTTACGCTCCAGGTCGACCAGCATGATGTGTTCGGCCCGCTCCTTCTCGGAGAGCAACAGCTCCGCACGCAATGACGAGTCCTGGTCTCCCTCACCGCGCCGGCGAGTACCTGCAATCGGACGCGTATCGATTTGTCCCTGCTGATCGATACGAAACAAGCGCTCGGGCGAGGCCGATACGATTGTCAGCTGACCGCCGGAAAATGGGATGCGGGCAAAACATCCAAAAGGCGCCGGATTCACCCGACGGAGATTGGCATAGAGCCATTGCAACTTGGAGTCAGCAAATGGCATCTCCCAGAATCGTGCGATATTGGCCTGGAAAACATCACCGGCCGATATGTAGGCCTTCACGCACTCGACGGCCTGTTTGTAAGCGGTCTCGTCAGAACCGCAACAGTCATCCGCCACACAATTTAAATCCGCTGCCGCTGCCGATGCGGCAGCCTGATCAAGCAGGCCCTGTAATTCATCCAGCCGCGCATCAGATCCGGCCGCCAGATAGATTTCATCCTGATCCGCATCAAAACAGAGTGACGCAGCAGGATAAAACACGGCCAGCAGAGGCCCCTCCGGCACCGTCTTCGGTGGCGGCAGTCGCTCAATCAGGCCGCCGGCTTCGTAAGCAGCGTAGAACAGGCAGCGGATGGCAGGCGAATCATCAACCTGAGACTGAAGCTGTTGTTTCCACGCGAAAAAAAAACGTTCTCCAGCCTCCATATCGGCAAGAGGATCGAGGTACTGCCACTCCCCGTCGGTGGAAACCAGAAACTGACGCCCCTGACCTTGCGGTGCCTCCAGGACAGCCGAGAAATGATCCGGATGCGACGAAAAAAGGCCGTAAGCGGAAAGCTTACGGCCCCTATTCGGAACGGTACGAAACCGCACGGAGTCGATCAGGCGAACTTGCGGAATGCCACCGATGCGTTGGTCCCACCAAAACCGAACGAATTGGAAACGGCGGCACGGATATTGGCCTCGCGCGCCTCGTTCGGCACGTAGTCGAGATCGCAGCCCTCTCCAGCCTCTTCCAGGTTGATGGTCGGCGGCACGATGCCATGGTGGACAGACAAGACGGTGAAGGCCGCCTCGATGCCGCCAGCAGCACCCAACAGATGACCGGTCATCGATTTGGTGGACGAAACCATCATCTTGTAGGCATGGTCACCAAAGACACCCTTGATACCCTGCGTTTCGGCCAGATCGCCGGCAGGCGTGGATGTACCGTGGGCGTTTACGTAATCGACATCTTCCGGGTTCAACCCTGCAGATGCCAAAGCCATCTTCATGCAGCGACCACCACCCTCACCGCCCGGCGACGGAGAGGTCATATGATAGGCATCACCCGACATGCCGTAACCGACGATCTCGGCGAGAATTTCTGCACCACGTGCCTTCGCCGAATCCAGTGATTCGAGCATCAGCACACCGGCACCCTCACCCATCACGAAACCATCGCGATCCTTGTCCCAGGGACGCGAGGCACGTTGCGGTTCGTCATTACGGGTGGAAAGCGCACGGCTGGCCGAGAAACCACCGATACCCAGTTCGCAGACGCAGGATTCGGATCCGCCGGCAATCATCGCATCGGCATCGCCGCGCGCGATGATCTCGAAGGCATCGCCGATCGCATGCGTACCGGTAGCACATGCTGTTACCGTAGCCGCATTCGGCCCCTTGGCACCGGTCATCATGGAGACCCAGCCGGAGGTCATATTGATAATGGTTTGCGGAATGAAGAACGGCGAAATCTTGCGTTGTCCGCCCTCGAGATAGCTGCGCATCGTCTTCTCGATCATCGGCAAACCGCCGATACCGGAACCGACGATGACACCAACGCGCTCGGCATTGGCTTCGGTGATTTCGAGACCGGATTGCTGCAACGCCATCAGCGATGCGGCAATGCCGTAATGGATAAAGGTATCCATCTTCTTCGAATCTTTCTTGTTGACGTAATCGTCAACATTGAAGTCGGGCACCTCGCCGGCGATCAGGCACGGCATACCCGTGCCTTCGGCGTCGAAACGGGTAATCCGGCGAATACCGGATTTTCCCGCAATCAGGTTGTTCCAAGTGGTTTGCGTGCCGGTGCCGAGCGGAGTTACCAGCCCGACACCGGTCACGACAACGCGACGTGTCATAAAGACTTATTCAGCTTTGGCAGCGATGTAGTCGATAGCGTTCTGTACGCTCTGAATCTTCTCGGCATCCTCGTCCGGAATCTCGATCCCGAACTCCTCCTCAAATGCCATTACCAGTTCAACGGTGTCCAGAGAATCGGCACCAAGATCGTCCACGAAGGAAGAATCCGGATTGATTTCGCTCTCATCCACGTTCAGCTGGTCAGCAACAATCTTGATGATCTTTGCTTCGATTTCTGCAGACATTTCGTCCTCCCGAAATAAATATTGCGGCTTCTAACATAGCCAAAGGCGCCGCACAAGCCTCTATCGCCCTGCCCCCGTTTGCTGCGGGGCACAGGGAGAAACTACATATGCATACCACCGTTCACGTGCAACACGTGGCCGGTGATGTAACCCGCTCCCGGCCCTGCCAGGAACACCACGGCGGCAGCGATATCCGATGCATCGCCCATGCGGCCGAGCGGAATCTGGTCGGTCAGGCGCTTGTGCGCCTCTTCGCCCAGTTCAGCGGTCATATCGGTTGCAATGAAGCCCGGGGCCACCGCGTTCACCGTGATGCCGCGCGAACCAACTTCGCGTGCCAGCGAACGGGTCATCCCCTCAACTCCCCCCTTGCTGGCGCAGTAGTTTAACTGCCCCGGATTGCCAGCGGAAGCGACAACCGAAGAGATATTGATAATGCGGCCGGACCGGGCCTTCATCATCGGCTTCAGCACTGCCTGCGAGGCATGGAATACCGACGACAGGTTGGTCTCGATGACATCCTGCCACTCCTCCACCTTCATGCGCATCGCCAGATTGTCCCTGGTGATGCCGGCATTGTTGACCAGCACATCCAGCCGTCCGAACTCCTTGGCCGTATCCTGGACAAAATTCTGGATCTCGTCCCTGTTGGCCACGTTAACCGCACGTGCCATAACCCTGGCGCCGGTTTCCGACTCGATAGCAGCTGCCGCCTTGCGGATGGTCTCCTCGCGAGTACCGCAGATGGCCAGGTCGAATCCGGCCTTTGCCAGCTCCACGGCCACAACATAGCCGATACCACGGCTGGCACCGGTGACCAGTGCTACAGAACGCTCACTCATTATCTCCTCCCTCAAGCCTGGGCAGACAATGCCTGCACAGCAGCTTCAATCTGCTCGACCGTATTGGTATTGGCTACCGTCATGTCACGCTCGATACGCTTGACCAGGCCCGCCAGCACCTTGTTCGGTCCGATTTCCACTGCCTGCGCGATGCCGGCTGCCGCCAGCTTCTGCACCGTCTGCGTCCAGCGCACCGGCGACACCAGCTGAGCGACCAGAGCCTCGCGAATTTCCGCCGCCGACTGCTTCGGTGAAGCATCGGCATTGCTCCATACCGGGCAAGCCGGCGACTTGATTTCGATTCCGGCCAGACGCTCGCGCATCGCTTCGGCGGCCGGCTGCATCAAAGGTGTATGCGACGGCGCACTGACCGCCAGGGGCAGGGCACGTTTGGCTCCGGCGCCCTTCGCCGCATCCATCAGGCGTTCCACCGCCGCGGCATGGCCGGCGACGACCAGTTGCCCCGGACAGTTGTAGTTGGCAGCCCAGACCTTCTCGCTTGCCGTCGAAGAGTTGCCGCACAGTTCTTCAACCACGGCATCATCAAGCCCCAGGATGGCGGCCATCAGGCCTACTCCAGCCGGCACAGCTTCGGTCATTGCCTTGCCGCGGAATGCAACCAGCTTCACAGCATCGGAAAACTCAATGGCACCTGCAGCGACCAGTGCCGAGTACTCACCCAGCGAATGACCGGCCACCTGGGTTGCCGCAGCACCGCTGCGCTGCTGCCAGACGCGCAGCATGGCGATCGAGGCGGTCAGCAGTGCCGGCTGCGTGTATTCGGTGCGATCGAGCTTACCTTCGGTATCGTCACGGATCAGCGCTGCCATATCGTAGCCCAGCGCATCGGAAGCCTCCTGCAGGGTGGCTGCTACGACAGCCTCGCCGGCAAACGGATCGAGCATGCCCTTCGACTGCGAACCCTGCCCTGGAAAAAGAAAAGCTAACTGCGAACCCACAAATCCCCCTATTTCGACCAGCGCAGCAGGTTGGCGCCCCAGGCAAAGCCGCTGGCAAAAGCCTCCAGCAGCAGCAACTGGCCGCGCTCAAGCTTGCCGGAACGATACAGATCGTTCAGCGCCAGCGGCACGCTGGCCGACGAAGTGTTGCCGTGCCTGGAGACGGTCAGCGCCACGCGCTCCAGATCCATGCCGAGCTTCTTGGCCGTCCCCTGGATGATGCGGATGTTGGCCTGGTGCGGTACCAGCCAGTCGATATCCGAATCCTTCAGCCCGTAGGCAGTCAGAATCTCCTCGACGACCTCGCCGAGCTTGGTGACAGCCACCTTGAACACCTCGTTGCCCTTCATCTCGATGGCGGCAGCACCCGCCGAATCGATGCGCATGTCCGGCTGCTCGTCGAGAGAGTCGTTCTCAAGCAAGTCGTCGGGGCTGGCTGCCCGGTGGGCATGATTGGCCAGCAGCAGGTGCCGGTAGGAGCCGTCAGTGTGCAGGATCGAACCGATGACACCGCCCTCCTCCTCGCGTCCTTCCAGGACGACAGCGCCGGCGCCGTCACCGAACAGCACTGCTGTGGAACGATCCGTCCAGTCGACGATACGGCTCATCGCCTCGGCGCCGATCACCAGCACACGGCGATACATGCCGGCGCGGATCAGGCCGTCGGCCTGGGCGAGACCGAAAACAAAGCCGGAGCAAACCGCCTGGATGTCCCAGGCCGGGAAATCCCTGCCACCCAGCTTGTACTGCACGACACTGGCCGTGGAGGGGAAAATCATGTCAGGTGTCGTGGTGGCGACGATCAGTGCATCGATATCGTTGACGGTCAGCCCCGCATCAGACAGCGCGGCCTTGGCCGCCTCGACAGCCAGATCGGAAGTGTGCTGGTTCTCGGCGATGATATGACGCTGGCCGATACCGGTGCGCGTGCGGATCCACTCGTCCGTCGTGTC
>OBLQ010000101.1_pt1 | contig 27845 bp, 19 predicted proteins | sample 1519881 | NCBI WGS metagenome assembly OBLQ01 (sample SAMN01911456, study PRJEB22533) | soil metagenome | biome: Soil | place: Malaysia | collected 2012-04-30 | depth DG_metagenome m | reverse complement strand
GCCTCCGGGAAGGATCTGCGGCCAGCGATGGCTCCGCTCCTTCTTCCCCTCGTCCAGAACGGTCAGTGGCTGCGGCACGCCTCCCGACGCGGGGACCATCATGAGGCCGGTATCCGTCGACGGGGCGAAAACGATGGTGCCGTCGGCGCCCCAGCTCGCACCGCGACTACGATTCACCGGGCAGAGCTTGATCGGAGAGCCGCCGCGGACCGGTACCTTCTCGAGATCCGAGAGCGTCACGAAGCCCACCCACTGCCCGTCGGGCGAGAAGAACGGGTGGTACGGATTCCCTTCGGCCGGCACGAGGACCTTCGGCTCCCAGAGATCGAGTGGATGGAGGTAGAGCAGGCGTCCCGAACCCTGATTCATGACGTAGGCCAGCGTCGACCCGTCCGGTGAGATCGTCACGCTCGATCCGTACCCGCGGAAGAGCGTCTCCCCCTTGGCGCCGGAAATGCTCAGGCGCTCGACTCTCTCCTCGACGGGAGCCCGTCCCCACGGCCCCCAGAGCGCGCCCGCGAGACCGATGGCGAGGAGCGCCGCGATCGCCCAGGGAACGATCTGCATCCTCCTCGAAGCTCGAGCCGTCGCGGGGACCTCGGCCGCCACGGCCGGCTCGAACGAAGCCGGGTTCCGGAGGTACTCCTCGAGGAGCACCCGCGCGTCGCCGATGGCCTGGAGGCGGCGGCGCGGCTTCTTCCTCAGGCAGGCGCGGAGCAGCTCGACGAGCCGGGGCGGCAGCTCCGGCGGGATCCGATCCCATTCGGGATCGTCTTTGAGCACCGAGGCCAGGACGTGCGAGACCGTCTCGCCGCCGAAGGTGCGCCGCCCGGTGAGCATCTCCAGGAGCACCACGCCGAAGGACCAGATGTCCGAGCGCTGGTCGGCCGCCTGCCCGGCCGCCTGCTCGGAGCTCATGTACGCGGCGGTGCCGATGATGACTCCCGCCTGCGTCGCCGCGACGGTGAGGGTCGGCGACATCGACGTATCCGCGCCCGGCGCGGAGTCGGCGGCGAAGGCCTTGGCAAGGCCGAAGTCGAGGACCTTCACGATGCCCTCGGGGGTCACCTTCACGTTGGCGGGCTTGAGGTCCCGGTGGACGATCCCCTTCTCGTGCGCCGCCTCGAGCGCCTCGGCCATCTGGAGCGCGAAGGTCATGGCCTTCTCCACGGGCAGGGGGCCCGCGTCGATCTGCTCGGCGAGCGTCTTCCCCTCGACGAGCTCGAGGATCAAGCAGCGGAGGCCTTCGGACTCCTCCAGGCCGTAGATGGAGGCGATGTTGGGATGGTTGAGCGAGGCGAGGACCTTCGCCTCGCGCTCGAAGCGCGCCAGCCGGTCCGGCTGCCGGGCGAACTCCTCCGGCAGGATCTTGATGGCCACCTCGCGGCCGAGCTTTGCGTCGGTGGCACGGTAGACCTCCCCCATGCCCCCGGCGCCGAGAGGCGCCGTGACCTCGTAGGGACCGAGACGGGTTCCGGGACTCAGGGCCATGCGGAGCGAGAGACTATCAGATCAGCCTTCACTCCCGTATTCTGTCGCGCCGCCCGGAGGGACGCCCTCGACGATGCTCAGGACCCGATCCAGTCCCAGCTTCATCAGGATGTCGAGGACCAGGCTCGGACTGCCCGCGAGGAGATCCATGGTCCCTCCTGTCCGGCGGATCCTCCAGTGGCAAGCCGTCAGCTCGCCGAGGCCCGCGCTGTCCATCGACTCGAGGCCCCGAAGATCGATCACGAAACGGACGCAGCCCTTCCCGAGGTATTCCCGCACAGCCTCACGGAGGGAGAGCTCGCTGCCCCCGCCCGAGAGCTGGCCGTAGAGCGCGAGGTGGCAACGGCCATCGCACTCGCTCTCGCTGATGATCACGTCGTTCCTCCTCGCCTGAAACGTGCCTCGCGGGCACCATCCTCCGGACTGCCGGTCCGGCGGCCGTCCCGCCGGAGTCTCGCGATCCCAGCGATCCGTCTCGCCGCTCCGCCGGAGGCATTATTGAGACCCGGAATGCTCTTCCCCGCGGGCCGGCAGCCCCGCGGGAAGATCGAACGTCGTGAGACGAAAGGAGGCCGGCGCGGCGGGGTAGGGTCCGCACGCGCCGGCCTCGGCCGGCGATTCGATCCCGGCTCAGGCGATCACATGCCGTTGCCGCAGAGACCGATCGTATCGCCGTGGGCCAGATGGTCGGCCAGACCGTCGGGGAAGGTCACGTCGATCGTGTTCTTCCGGCCCGGCCGGTTCCGGGTTCCCCGGGTCGTATGGCAGATGACGACCTTGGGGATCTGGACCACGTAGCCCTGGATGGAGTACGGGCTGTAGGCGCCGCCCGCGATCGTGTGGCCGTCGCCGGAGACGGACGAGATCCCGGCGAGGGCCCAGCCCGGCGCCCAGGTGCCCTGGACCGCGAGGAACTCCTGGAAGTCCACGAGACCTGTGGCGGGCGTCCACATCGCCGAGCGCTGGCCGCCCCCCCAGGGATCCAGCGGGTTCGCGCCGCCCACGATCACCTCGCCGCTGTCGCTGATGTCATCCGCCCAGGGGGTGAAGTCCGGGTACTGGTAGTCTCCCAGGGACTCCACGCCGCCGGCCTGCGTCCAGCGCCAGGCACCACAGTCGCAATAGTGGTAGTCCGTGCCGCCATAGGAGTAGGTCCGCTCGATCGGGTAGCACTCGCCCGTCATGGCGGTCCCGTCGGCGTTGATGCCGTAGGCGGTCCCGACATTCGACCAGGCGAAGTAGTCCGAGGCCGGGTCGTTGTCGCACTGGGCCGGAGTGCTCATCTCGATGAGGCTCTCCTGGCCGTTATCCCAGCGGGCGGCCCGCCAGAAGCCGGTCGGGTGACGATCCCATCCCACGATCGTCGCCCCGTCATCCGAGACGGCGTTGGCCCGGCTGCTGTCGTGGAGATAGCCGAGCTCGTGGATGCCCGTCGAGGCCGTCCACTCGTAGGCGGACACGTTCGTGCAGTTCTGCCAGCTCAGGCCGACGACCTTGCCCGTGCTCGACACGTCCCATGCGCTGATGAGGTCGTCGTCGCAGGGGGTGTTCCCCGGAACCGTCCCGATCGGGGCCCAGGTCTCACCGCCCTGCCAGACCGCCGCGACGTCCACGGGCTTGCCCCACGTCGTCTCGTCGGTGATCTCGCCCACAATCCGCGTTCCGTCCTCGGAGATTCCGGGGGAGGGGCTGAAGGGGCTTCCGCCGATCAGCTCGTAGTCACCCTGCGGCGTCCAGCGGAAGATCCCGCCACCCCAGGTCCCCACGGCCACGCTTCCGTCACCGGAGAGATCCGCGACCGTGGAATTCGGCAGGTCGATCGGGGTGAAGACGGGGGCACCCTTGACCCTGTTGAAGATCACGCTTGCCAGGGTATCGGTGCCGGCGCTCACCTCGATCGGAGTCACATCGCACCGATCGTCGGTGATCCCGTTGCCGGACTCCTTCGGCCCGTTGTAGAACTCCTCGGGACCGGGAAGCACGGTGTCGACGGGCGTCGAGAAGGCGCCCGCCAGGATGCCGTCGACGTAGACGGCGTACGACGCGCCCGGCGTCAGGCCGTGGAACGCGTAGCCGCCCTCGGGACCGAGGGCACCCTGAGTGTGGTCACCGGAGATCGCCGAGATGGCGTTGCCGAAGGGATCCGCCATGTTGCGCGCGATGACGTTGGCGCCCGTGTACTCCTCGGGCGACTGGAGCCCCGGAGCGTAGATCTTCCCGGAGATGCTCCCGAAGTCGGCCGGCCAACCCGCGGCGGGATAGATGTCCGAGAGCGCCGCGATGTCGTCGAGCTGATCCACCGTGGACATGGCCTGTCCGGTGCCGTACAGGTTGATGAACGGGTACATGGTCTCGACCTGGCTGGGGGAGACGTAGCCCGAGTACGGCGTGTCGCACCCTTCGGGTCCCGAGTAGACGTCGTAGTAGGAGTAGAGCTGCCCGTTCGTCTGGGTGTGCGCGAGGTTGAGCGCGTGGCCGAACTCGTGGGTCACCACGCCGGCGAACATCGCGGCCGCCTGGTCCGGTGGGAGCCACGAGTAGATGGCCGCGCCGTTGATGACGATCGTCGCCTCGAGGAGAGCCCCGTTCGAGGGATCCCCGTACTCCAGGATGGTGAATCCCAGCACGTAGGGATTGCCCAGCAGCGCGTTGTGAATCGATCCGTCGCTGTCGTAGACGATGTGGATCCCGCCGCCGTTCCACGTGCCGAGCACGTCGAAGATGTTCGCCGCCGTGATGTCCGGCAGGCCGATGGACGCGAAGTCACCGGCCACCGCGGAGTGGACCGTCGCCGTGGGGACGGCGTTCCACTGAGAGATGGCGAACGCGACCATCGCGTCGGCCTGCTCGTTGCTGAGGATGCCGAGCGAGCCGGTGTCGGTGTAGACCGGTATCGTGCCTCCCTGCCACGCGTAGGGAGTCTTCGTGGACGGGTCGAAGATTTCGAGCGGCCCGCCCGCCAGGGCCGCGCTGATCGCGAAGGCCGCGAGAACCGTCAGGACCGCGGCGTGCTTGTGGATTCTTGTCGTGTTCATTGTCTCCATCCCCCTTACTGTGCCTTGTTCTGGAGCCGCAGCTTGCTGCCGCCGCCCGATGATCCGCTCGCGGGAGCGCCCCACCAGTTCTGATCCACGGCGCGCTTCACGAGCCCGAGAAACGTCTCGGCCCCGACGACGCCCTTCCTCGTCGCGACCATCGCGGTCTCCTTCTCGTCGAGCGCGGCCCGCCTCCCGAGACGGACGTCGTGGAAGAGTCCCTGGTTCGAGAAGGCGTTCTCCGCGTTGCCGCCCCGGATCGAGAACTTGCCCTGCTGCAGCCCCACCGTCGTGCGGAAGCCTTCCAGGCCCGGCTTGCCGAGGAAGAGGATCACGTGCTCCCCGACCTCGTACTTCGGCATTCCCGGCAGGTCGCCGAGGTAGACCCGGCCGTTCTCCGCGGGTCCCTTCGACTGAAGGTCCAGCTGGCGAAAGGTGACGGTCGGGCTGGCCTGTCCGCGAATCGTCTCGTCCACCGCCACCTCGATCTCCGTGTAGGGCGTGCTTCCGATGCGCCCCTGGGAGATCTTCGAGACCGTGCCCTTGACGATGTCGTGAGACGCCTGGACCAGCTCCGTGAGGTTCAACGGCTTGTCCATGGACGTCGCATGGGCCGGGGCAATCCCGAACCACATGCCTGCCGCCAGGAGAGCGGCAACTCCTCCGATGACTCGAAACTTCATGGGTTCTTCCTCCGTTTCACGTGGGCCGCACGACGCGTCGCCGCCTCGTCTCCGGGCAGCGGGAGCTGCGCCCGGAGGGCGTCGCTCTTGCCCACTTCCTTGGCCATTTCGTCCAGCAGGGACGACGGGAGCAGCTTCTCGAGCTCGGGAAGGAGCCACTCGGTCGTCTCCGTCTTCGACATGCACTCGTCGGCGCCGGCGGCGAGCGCCCGCTCGCGGGCCGCCCGGCTTCCGTGGAAGACCATCAGGACGATCAGGGGGGCGTCCGGCCGCGACTTGATGCGACGCGTCACCTCGAAGCCGTTCAGGTCCGGCAACGCCGCGTCCATCAGCAGGAGATCCGGCAGGAGACGGCCCGTCCTCTCGATGGCTTCGTTTCCCGAGTGCGCCCGCCCGACCACCTGCAGGCGGGGGCATCTCTGGATCCACGCGGAGAGGCTGTCGAGGAAGTCGTCGTTCGCATCCACCAGCAGGACCCGGATCCGGCTCACGGCAATCGCTCTCCACGAACGCGCCGATTATCCGGGGGAAGCGGATTCGGGACTATCGGAGAGATCCCGAACGAGGGGGGAGAAAAACCCGGCGGCCTTCAGGGATTCCCCTACGGGGGGACGGGGTCGGAGGGGCTATTCCTCCGGCGAGACGAGGCCGGCCCGGATGGCGAAGCGCACGAGCCCCGCCACGTCGTGGATCCCGAGCCGGTCCATCAGGCGTGTGCGGTGCGTCTCCACCGTCTTGACGCTCACGTCGAGGAGATGCGCGATCTCCTTCGTGGAGTGCCCCTCCGCGAGAAGCTGGAGGATCTCGCGCTGCCGCTGTGTGAGGCCCCGGAGGGGATCGGGAGCCTGCCCGCTCTCGTCCATCAGCTCCTGCACCACCGTCTGGGCGATCCGCGGCGTGAGATAGGTCTCGCCGCGCATGACCGATTCCAGCGCGAGGGGAAGCTCGGCGACGGCCGCGCCCTTGAGAAGGTAGCCGGTCGCGCCGGAGCGCAGCGCCTGGCGCACGTGGGGGGCATCGGCGTGCATCGACAGGAGGAGCACACGCGTGCGCGGCGACACCTCCGGAACGCGGCCCGCGACCTCGAGGCCGTTGAGTCCGGGCATGGAGATGTCGAGGAGCGCCACGTCCGGCAGGTGGCGGCCAATCAGCTCCAGTGCCTCGCGGCCGTCACCCGATTCCGCTACGACCTCGACGCCCTGGATGGATTCGAGCAACGCGCGTATCCCCGCCCGCACCAGCGTGTGATCGTCGGCCAGCACGATGCGGATCTTCGTCATGGCTTCGGCTCGATGGGGATCGAGACACGGACCGTGGTGCCCCTGCCCGGGGAGGATTCGATCTCGACCTTGCCGTTGAGGATCTGGACCCTCTCCCGCATGCCGAGGAGGCCGATGGCCTTTCCCGTGGCGGGGCCTTCGAGGATAGCCTTGACGTCGAAGCCCGTTCCATCGTCCGCGACGGCGAGCTCGAGGCTCCCGTCGCGCCGCGCGACCGTGACCGTCGCCTTGCGCGCCCGGGAGTGGCGGATGACGTTGGTGACCGCCTCCTGCACGGCGCGGAACCCGGCGATCTCGATCTCGGGCGTCATCTCCGCGACGGCCTCGTCGCCGCCGACCTCGATCGAAATGCCGGCCCTCTCGGCCTGCGTCTCGATGTATCCCTTCAGCGCCGCCACCAGCCCCATCTCGTCCAGCAGCGGGGGCCGGAGGTCCAGCGAGAGATCGCGGATCCTCTGGATCATCCGGTCCACCAGCTCCGTCGACTCGCCGATCCGCCGGGCGTCCCCCGCCGCGTCGGGATTCTCGCCGAGGAGCTGGAGGTTGATGATGACGGCCGTCAGCGTGGGCCCGAGGTCGTCGTGCAGCTCCCGCGCGATCCGCTTCCTCTCCTCCTCCTTCGCGAGCTCCATCCTCCGCGTGAGGAGACGAAGGCGGTCGTAGGCCGCCCGGAGCTCCTCGCGGGCCCGCTCGCGCTGCTCCTGCAGGTCGAGCAGCTCGCGGTTTCGGCGCTCCAGGGCCGAGAGGCGCGTCACGTGCACGACGACGGCGATGCCCACGATCGCAAGGACGGCGAGGGCCCGGAACCATGTCGTCATCCAGAAGGGAGGGATGATCCTGATCACGAGGGGAGGCTGGCTCTCGCTCCAGGCGCCGGCGCAGTTCCGGCCCCTCGCGACGAACGTGTGCACGCCCGGCTCGAGTCGGGTGAACGTGATCTCGTGGCCCGCCCCGATGTCCACCCAGGGGTCCAGCGCCTCCCCGAGACGGTAGGCGAAGGCGTGATCGTGGGCGGAGTTGTAGTCGAGCACCGCGAGGTCGATGGAGAACCACTCCCCGTAGGGGATCTCCAGCCGATCACGCCGCCAGGGGGGGGCGTCTCCGGCCATCTCGCCTCGGGCGCTCCGGATCGAGGTGATCACGGTGGGCGACGGCGACGACTTCGGGAAGGGCCTCCCCGCTGGAACCGCCGCGACCCAGCGGACCGACCCGAAGTAGAGCTCGCGATCCGTTCGTGCCGCGGCGCCCGGCTCGAACTCGTCGGAGGGGATGCCGTCGTCCGCACGAAGGCTCGTGAAGGTCGGCCCTTCGGGATCGAAGCGTGCGAGCCCCCGCTTCGTGCTGAGCCACAAGCTTCCGTCGTCGTCCTCGAGGATGGCCATGACGTTATCGTCGATGAGGCCTTCCTCCGTGCCGTAAGTGGTGAAGCGTACGCCGCCCCCCGCGTCGCGCTCGACCCGGTCGAGCCCTCCGCCCCCGGTGCCGACCCAGAGCCGCTGCTTGCGATCCTCGAGGATCGAAGTCACGAAGTGATGGCTGATGGTGCCGTCGCCGCCGGGGACGTGACGAACGACCCGGCCGGTTCCGGGATCCACCTCGTTGAGCCCCCCCGAGCGCGTGCCGGCCCACAGCCTTCCGCGGCTGTCCTCCAGGATCGCCGTCACGTACGGATCGCTCAGCGTCGCCGGATCGTCCGGGTCGTGGAGGAAGCGGCGGACAACCCGTCCCCGCTCGTCGAGCTCCTGCAGCCCTCCCTCCCCGGTTCCGACCCAGATGCGCCCTTCCCTGTCCTGGTGCAACGCGACGACGTAGCCGGGTCCCAGGCTCGAGGGATCCGCGGGATCGTGCACGCTCATGTCAATCGTGTCCTTGGCCGGATCGAGGATGAGGAGGCTGTGACCCGTGCCGAACCAGATCCGCCCGTCCCGCGCGGCGAGGATCCCGAGGATCATCGGCCGCCCACCCAGGTCCCACCGCCTGTAGGCGTTCTTTCCCGGCTCCCGTTCCAGGACCCCGCCGTTGCGCATGCCGATCCAGATCTTTCCCTCACCGTCCACAGCAAGGGCCGTGACGTCGCTCTCCTCGAGATCGGCGGGCTCTGGAATCTCGCTCGGTGCCGAGGCCAGGCTCAGGGCGGATCGCGTGAGGCGCGAGACGCCGCCCCCCCACGTCCCGACCCACAGGGTCCCGCCCGCGTCGTCGAGGAGTGTCAGCACCTTGTCGTCGCCCAGCGTGTCCGGACGCCCGCGCTGCCGGCGAAGCGTTCGCATTCCGCCCGTCGCGGTGTCGAGCTCGACGAGACCTCCTCCCCACGTCCCCAGCCAGATCCTGCCGGGCACGCCCTCCGCGATGGAGGTCACCACGGTCGATCCCGTGGTGTCGCTCGATCCGATCGCGTAGCTCCTGAAGCCCGGGCTCGCGGGCTCCTTCACCGAGAGGCCGCCGTTCGTGCCGACCCAGAGGCGGCCGTCCGCATCCTCCATGAAGGTGGTCACGTAGTCGTCGACCAGGGACGCCGGATCGGAGGGGTCGTGCCGGAACACCTCGAACCTGCCCGTTGCAGGGTCGAACAGGTTCACTCCGCCGCCCTGCGTGCCCACCCACAGCCGGCCGTCGCGATCGACCAGGAGGCACGTCACATAGTTGTTGCTGAGGCTGCCGGGCCGGGAGGGATCCGCGAGAAAGCGCTCGAAGCGGTCGCCGCCGGGAGCCATCCGGTTCAGTCCCTGCTGGGTCGCGACCCAGAGATCCCCGCGCGGATCCTCTGTGATCGCGTAGACACTGTCGTGGCTCAGCGTCGCCGGATCGGTGCCGTCGTGGCGGTATCGCCGGAAGCTCCAGCGCGCGCGGTCCAGCACGTCGAGACCGCCCGTGTTCGTTCCGATCCAGAGTCTTCCTTCGCGATCCTCGAAGATCGTCCGAATCACGTTGTCCGAGATCGAGTTCGGGTCGGACGGATCGTGGCGAAAGACCCGGAACGCTCTTCCGTCGAAGAGGGTCAAGCCGTCGCGGGAGCCGAACCACATGAAGCCGGCCCGATCCTGGAGAACGGAGGTGACGACCTCGAAGGGCGGTCCGCTCCCGGTGCCCACGCGCTCGAGATGGGGCATCCACGCCGGCTCCGCACCGGCCGGTCCGGGGCCCAGGGCCGCCGCGAGGAGGGCCAGGCCTCCCAGAGCGATGGCCCGTTGCGTGCGCATTGCGAGGCGCCTCCCCTCCGCCGGAACGGACGAGGCAGGGAGCGTGGATCGAAGGCGCGTTCCCGGGTGGCCCCCGCGCACCCGCCGCGGCCGGCGAGATCCTGTCCGCCGGATGGCAGTGACCTTGACGCCATCCGGTGCCCCCCGCTTCAGGGCTCCGGCCGGGGCGACGCGCGCGGGCAGTGATCGGTCGGCCGGAGACGGCGCGATTCTACCACCGTCTCCCGGTGCCTATGGGCGTCCCGAGCCTCGATCAATCACTGGAGATGCTCCGGGGATCTGTTCGACCAGGGCGAGGCAGTACGCGAAGGCCGCGAGCAGCTCTTCGCATTGACCGCGCTGCCGCTGCGCGAGCGCGATCGGATCCCGCAGCTCAGCAGCGGGCCTCTGCCCTTGCCGGCTCCAGATCTTCCCGGTGCGCCGCCCTTCGTTGCGATGCGGGCTCGGTCATGATGAGGACGACGGAGAGGATCAGGAGCGCTGCCGCTGCGGCGACGCGCGCGGTGAGCGCCTCGCCGCCGAGAGCCCATCCGATGATCACCGCGACGACGGGATTCACGTAGACGTAGCTCGACGCCCTCTGCAACGTGGTCTTCCTCAGGAGCCAGGTGTAAGCGGTCAGGGCCACGACCGACCCGAAGAGGATCAGATAGAGCAGGGCGGCTACCGCGGAGAAGGTGACCGATCCGGGCCCTATGGAGGCCGGCTCGCCGCGGAGGATCGATCCGACGCAGAGCAGGGCGCCCCCGGCGAGGAGATCCATGCCCGTGGCGAGGACGTTCGAGTCCGGACGTGCGACGCGCCGGGAGAGCACGGAGGCCGCCGCCCACGAGAGCGAGGCGAGGACGAGGACGATCGTCGCGACGGGATCGACGCCCCCGCTCCCGAGGATCGACGCGGGTCCGGCAAGGACCGCGACCCCGCAGATGCCGAGGAGGATGGCCGTGACGGTCCGAAACGGACTGCCGGCCTCGCGGCCACCGAGGAGAATCATCCAGATGGGCATCCCGGCGATGACCAGGGCCGCCGCACCCGAAGGGACGCGCGTCTCCCCCCAGGACAAGCCGCCGTGGCCGCCCAGGAAAAAAAGCGCTCCGATCAGGAGCGACGTCCTCCAGTGGATCGGCGAAGGCCGCGCGCCCTCGCGGAGGCGGCCCCATGCGTAGAGAAGAGAGCCCGCCGCGAGCGAGCGCATCCCCATGAGGAAGAACGGCGGGAAGGATCCCAGGCCGATCCGGATCGCCAGGTAGGTCGAGCCCCAGATCTGGTAGACCGCCGAGAAAGCCAGGATGAGCGTCGCCCTCGCGGGCGGCGCCTGCTCTGTCGCGCGTTGCATCCTCACCGAACCACCTCCGGGGACCAGTCCCTCTCGCTGTAACTATCTAAATATAAATAGAAGGTTATAGACTACTCGCACCCGGGTAGCCTGTCAAGTGGGATGAGATGACCCTCGGCTACTCCCACCTCTCCCCCAACTACAGCAAGAGGGAGGTAGTGACCGTCCTGGACGGCCTCTTTTCAGGGGTGTCCCCTACAAGTCCCCCCCAGCCTGCCGCGAGCGAGGATCTCCGGTGATAGCGGAAGGGAGCGAAGCCCTTGCCTGACAAGGGTTTCGTTTGGTGGGCCCAGCAGGACTCGAACCTGCGACCTTGAGATTATGAGTCTCCTGCTCTAACCCACTGAGCTATGGGCCCACGCAACGTGCGGTCCGGAGAGAATGGTCCTCCTCGGTCCCGCCGGAGGTCCCCAAGCATACCGCGCGGCGCCGGGCTGCCGCCTCGGTGGCGGCACGTCTCGCGTGCGCGACAGGGCGGCGGATGCGCCCGGCCCTTCCGGTATGGCGGGTACCGGAGGGCCGGGGTAAACCCCTATCCCGCTTCCGCGGGAGTCTGCCCGGCGGCGTGAAGTCGCTCCGGAGGTGACCCACCGGGCCGCCGGATGCGAGCGCTACTCGAGCCGCTTGATGATGTGGTACCCGAAGGGGCTCGTCTGCGGGTCGTAGTCCGCGATACCTATCTCCCCGACGGCCAGCTTGAATCCCACGTTACCGAACGCCGGCACCATCCGGCCCCGCGGGAACTCGCGGACTCCCGAGGCGCTCGGCGTGACCCCGTTGTTCGACATGGCGTAGATTCCCGGCGGGCGGTCGTCCGTGTACTGCTTGACGAGGCCGTCGAAGTCCTCGCCCTTCTTGGCGCGATCGAGGATCTCGTAGGCGAGCTTCTTCGCGTCCTCCTGGCTGCGCGTGGCCTTCGTTGGCCTCGCCGAGCCCTGGAAGCCGATGAGGATGTGCTGCACGCGAATGTGGTCGGGCTCCTTCGCCTTCTCCGCGGCAGGTGCCTTCTCCGCGGCAGGCGCCTTCGGCGCGTCCTTCGCTGCCGCCTGCCGGCCCTGGCCTTCGCCGGCGAACGCGAGCGGGAGCACGGCCATAACGGCGACCGCGATGAGTGCTGTCCTTCGAGCTGATCTCAAGTCTGCCTCCTCGGTGCGGAATCGGGGCGCCGGGAGATCCCCCGTGGCCTCCCGTGACCCCGAATCATGGATGTCCTCCCCGCCCCCCGTCAAGACGCGCACCGCGGGCCGCCGCCGGCAAACTCACCGCCAGCCTGAAGTGTCCAGATCCCTCGTGAGAGATCTCGCCTTCTTCCCGATGTTCCGGATCTTCGGCGGCCCGCCGCGCAGCGGCCCGAGGAGGCTCTTCGGCCGGCTCCCGCTCTGCCTCGGGCTGTCCATCCTCCTCATGGCCTCCGCCTGGGAGGCGGCTGCCGCGGGCGGAGAGCCTCCGGAGGTGGGTCTCGGGCAAGAGGGATCCCACGCCGGACCCGGCGAGCCGGGGCCGGGCGATGCCTCCACGGCACCCCCGACGAAGCCCGCGACCTCCCCCGACCCGGGAGAGCCGGAGGGCGGAAAGGAGTCTCCGACGCCGGTCCAGATGCGGGTGGTCGAGCGGCGGCCGAAGAAGGGCCTCGCCTATCGGCTGACGATGTCCTACGACGCGACGGCCCGGAATCCCGACCGGCTGGTCGTCTGGCTCCACCCCACCGGCGGGTACTACAACGAGGAGGTCGAGCGGCTCGCCCCGGTGATCCTCCGCAACGGCTTCGCCCTCATGGTGATGATCGACAAGGACATCCGGGGCTGGACCTTCGACGACGCCAAGAAGCTCCTCGCCGTGAGCCTACCTGACGCGGGAACGATCCCGGGCATCGACCTGCGGCGACCCGTTCTCCTGGGATTCAGCGCGGGCGGCCAGGTGGCGCTGGAGCTGTGGCGGACCAAGCCCGACCTGTACGGCGGCGTGGTGGTGGACGCGGCCTACCCGGCCGACACGGTCGACGGCAAGGACGTCGTCTTCGCCGCTCCATCGAATCCCGCGATCCGGGATGTCCCGCTGCTCGTTCTCGTCGGAGGGAAGGACCCGCTCCTGTGGGTGTGGAAGGAAGCCGAGAAGCCTTGGAAGGAGTCGGGCGTCCCGCTCACGGTGATCGTGGTTCCCGGGAAGTTCCACGAGTGGCTCTTCGGCGAGGAGCAGGTGGAGGCGCTCGACGCCTGGCTCGGGAAGCTCGCCCCGCTCGGGGAGCCTCAGACCACCGCGCCCCCGCAGGAGGAGCCGGCTCCCGCCGTGCACCCGTAGCAGTGGTTGCCCGTCGCGATGCCGCGGCGGTCCAGGCGATCGGGATCGAAGCCGCTGATGTGCGCGGGCGCGCCGCCGTTCACGCCGATCTCGAGCATCTGGTTGAAGTCGCAGTCGTACAGGCGTCCGTCCCACCCCACGGAGAGCGTGTAGCGGCACATCACGCCATCCGCCGCGGCGGGGTTGAAGGCGGCGACGAGCCTCTGCATGTACTCCTCGTAGCGCCCCGACTCGAGGAGATCCTCCAGGAAGCGGCCGATCGGCATGTTGGTCATCGTGTAGAGCCGGTTGAAGACGATGCCGTACCCGTCGGCGAGCCGCGCGCGGAAGGTCTCCTCGAGCGCTCGCTGCGGGGACGGGAGCCGCGGTCCCACGGCGTTCGCCACGAGGTCGAGGACGAGCCCGCTCCCGGGCCTCCCGTAGCCGAGGCCGTTGAGACGCCTCAGCGCCTCGATCGACTTGAGGAAGACGCCCTCCCCGCGCTGGGCATCCGTCATCTCCTTCGTGTAGCAGGGGAGCGACGCGACGATCTCGACGCGGTGGTGCGCCAGGAACTCCGCAAGACCGGCCTGCGAGGGCAGGTTCAGGACGCTGAGGTTGCAGCGATCCATCACCTTCCGGCGCAGGCGCGACGCCCCGGCCACCAGGTGCCGGAACGAGGGGTTCAGCTCGGGCGCGCCGCCGGTGATGTCCACAGCGGGGATATCCGTCCGCTCGAGCACCGAGAGGCACTCATCGACCGTCTCGCGGGACATCACCTCCCCGCGATCGGGGCCCGCGTCGACGTGGCAGTGGCGGCAGGTCTGGTTGCAGAGCTTGCCGAGATTGATCTGGAGGACGGTGATTCCCGTCGCGCGGAGCTCTCCGATCCCGCGCCCGGAGAGCGTCTCGTCGAACCGGGGCAGCGCCGGGCGCGACTCGAGGACCTTCACCTGCTCCGCCGAGGACGCAAGCGGGCTCGAGCGGGCTCGAAGTGTGCGGATCAGGACAGCCATCGGAATCGCGGGCGCGATGGAGGTCGTGCCCGGACCTCGGGAATCAAAGGAGCAGGTCGGGCCCGATGCTCGCCATCAGGTAGAGCCCCAGGCCGAGACTCAGGCTGCCCGCCGCCAGACGGAGCCCTCTCTGGGCTCCCAGGCCCGAGAGCTTTCCGAGTGCGAAGGGCAGGCCGATGAGGGTGCTCATCATGAGCATCCCGAAGATCGAGCCCACTCCGAAGACGACCACGTAGCCGAGCCGGGCCAGGGTTCCCGGGATCGCCGTGAGGATGAGGAGCGTGAGGGCGGCGCTCCCGGCCATTCCATGAAGGACGCCGACGAGGAACGGCGCCCGGCCCCTGCCCGCGCTCCGGACGGCCCGCTGCGCCGCAGCAGGCAGCTCGTGGTGCGAGAGGTGATTCGCCTCGAGGCCGGAGCGATGCATGTGCGGATGGAAGTGGAGCCTCTCCCCGTGCTGGTGGGAATGCGCGTGGATGACGGCCCCTCGCCTGAACTGGAGGATCATCCTCCCGCCCAGTGCGGCGAGCACGACGCCGACGAGGAACTCCATCCAGCGAGCCGCCGAGTCCGGGACCCGGAAATCGAGAAGGATGACCGCGAGACTCACCAGGGTCAGGGCCGACGCGTGGCCCATCCCCCACGCCACACCCACCTTCGACGAGGAGAAGATCGACGGTTTTCCCTCGCCGACGATGACGGCGACGGCCGCGAGGTGGTCGGCGTCGAGAGCGTGCTTCAGCCCCAGTGCGAAGCCCAGCCCGAGCACCGAGACGGCCGTCGCAACCATGGCGGGATCCCTCCGGAGGAAACGCGGATCCTACCACAAGGCGCCCGCCGGCCCTCCCTGTGGAGGGCCCTGGAGGTGCCCGAAGGGCGGCCTGAGATGGCGGTCGTCCGGCGTGTCAGTGGTTCCTTCTTCCCGTCGCCCGAACCTGGACGCGGGACTGCACGGCCTTGACCTCGCGGGTGGCGGACGCGTACTGCTTTCCGTCGGCGTCCACAAGGATGATCCGGTAGACGTAGGTGCCGGCCTTCTCCGCCGTGAGGGGCACCTTGAAGGTCGGATGATCCGCGATCCCGGCCTGCTCACTCACGCAGGGGATCTCCTCCCGCGTCGTGAAGGGCAGGCCCACGTCCGTCGTGTTCGTCCAGTCCGTCTGGATGTTGCAGCTCCTGATCGACAGGCCGTCGGGCAGATCCACCTTGCCCGTGAGCGTGAGATCGAACGGGACGTACCCATGGTATGCGGAGAGGCTGAGCTTCATTTTGATCTTGCCGGGCTTTCTGGCCGCCTTGCCCGACTGCGCGGGGGGCTCTTTGGCACCAGCGTTCCCGCCGGCCTCCGCCGCGGTGGCGGGCAGGGCACCCGTGGCGATCAGCAACACCGTGAGGAGCCATGCTGTTCGCTTCACGATCGTTCCCCCTGTTGCGATCCGGGACCATCCCGATGTCGAGGGTAGCAGCCGGCTCCGGGGACTGCAGGCTGCGCCGACCTGGTGTATCGTCCCGGTCCGCGAGGCCGCACGGGGCGGTCCCGGCCGACGGCGGGAGAGAGCGTCCTGCGCCAGGGAAAGACAGTCCATCTGATCGGCATCTGCGGCACCGGCATGGGATCGCTGGCCGGGCTGCTGAAGGCCCGCGGCTTCGATGTCCGGGGCTCCGATCAGGACGTCTACCCGCCCATCTCCACGATGCTCGAGTCGCTCGGCATCCCTCTCATGAAGGGATACGGCGCCGCGAACCTGCAGCCCGCACCCGACCTGGTCGTCGTGGGGAACGTGGTGGGCCGCGCCAACCCGGAGGTCGCGGCGCTCCTCGGCAGCGGTCTGCCCTACATGAGCATGCCCCAGGCACTCGGCGAGTTCGTCCTTGCCGGACGCCACCCTGTCGTCGTGACGGGAACCCACGGGAAGACGACGACCTCGGCGCTGATGAGCCACGTTCTCTCCTCCGCGGGAAGGGATCCTTCGTATCTCGTCGGCGGCGTGATGCTGGGTGCCGATCGCTCCTTCCGGCTCGGAGAGGGTTCGCACGTCGTCGTCGAGGGCGACGAGTACGAGACCTCGTTCTTCGACAAGGGACCCAAGTTCCTCCACTACCGCCCGCGCACCGCGATCCTGACGAGCATCGAGTACGACCACGCGGAGATGTACCCGAGCGTCGAGGCGATCGAGGACGCCTTCGCGAGGTTCATCGCGCTGATCCCTCCCGACGGCAGGCTGGTCGCGTGCATGGAGAGTCCGAGAGTGGCGGCCGCGGCGGCCCGGGCCGGATGCGAGGTGACCGGTTACGGCCTCGAAGCGGGGGATCTTCGCGCCCGCATCGAGCGCGCCGGCCCCGAGGGAACGGTCTTCACCGTGCATCCGGGCGGGAGCTCCGCGCGCTTCGCGATCCCGCAGACGGGAAGCCACAACGTCCTCAACTCTCTCGCCGTCGTCGCCGCCGCGCGCTCCCTCGGACTCGAGGACGGCGAGATCGCGAGGGGGCTGTCTGACTTCCGCGGTGTGCGCCGGAGGCAGGAGATCGTGGGCACGGCCGACGGCGTCACGGTGATCGACGACTTCGCCCATCATCCGACGGCGGTGCGAGAGACGATCGCGGGCACGCGCTCGCGCTTCCCCGGCCGGACCCTCTGGGCCGTCTTCGAGCCGCGGACGAACACGACGAGAAGGGCGGTTTTCCAGGAGGCCTACGCGTCCGCCTTCGACCAGGCGGACGTCTCGATCGTCGCCTCCGTGGATCACCCGGAGCGGGCCCCGGAGGGGGACCGGCTCGACGTCGACAGGCTGGTCGACGAGCTGAAGAGCCGTTCCCTCGACGCCCGGCACATTCCGGATCCGGACGCCATCGTCCGGTGCCTGATCGAGGAGTGCGCTCCTGGCGGCGTCGTTCTCGTCATGTCGAACGGGGCCTTCGGGGGGATCCACCGGAAGCTCGTCGACGCGCTCGGGCGCCGGGAGGCCGCGCGCGCCGAGGGAGCCGCGGGCGCCTGAGACCAGCCGCGGGCGCCCCGGAGCATTCGAGCGCGCCCGTTCCGGAAGCCTTCAGCCGGAGCCGGCCCCGCCATCCGCGAGAGGTGCGTGCGTGTCTTTCATCCGGATGGCGCTCTTTCGAACGGACGGCGCCGTGCGGTCCCCCAGGGGCTTCCGCCCGCCGTTGCCCGAGCCCGGGAGGAACTCATGACGCGATATCCGAAGATCCGCACCATCGTCCGATGCGGGGCTCTCGCCCTCGCGGCGGCGACCCTGCTCCTCTGCGGCTCCGCGGGCCCCTCCGCCGAGGAGAGCCCGATGGAGAAAGCGAACGCGCTCTTTGCCGCGCAGAAGTGGGACGAGGCGGCCGCGGCCTACGAGTCCATCGTCGAGGCCGCGCCCGGCAACGCGGACGCCTGGCAGCACCTCGGGGTCGCCCGCCGCCGGCTCGGCCAGTTCGAGGAGGCCGTCGCCGCCCTGCGAAAGGCGGAGGCGGCGGGGATGGACAACGTGAACGTCCACATCTCACTCGCCCTGTCGTACGGGGCGCTCGGCAGGAAGGACGAGGCCTTCGACGAGCTGCAGAAGGCCGTGGACAAGCATCTGCCCGCGGGGTATCTCGAGAGCGCCGACGATCTGGCCGGCCTGAGGGACGATCCGAGGTTCGCGGCGATCGTGGAGGCCGCGAAGAAGAAGGCGCATCCCTGCGAGAACGATCCCAAGTACCGCGCCTTCGACTTCTGGGTCGGCGACTGGGACGTCTACGTCGGCGATCAGAAGGTCGGGACCAACCGGATCGAGAAGCTGCTCGGGGGGTGCCTCCTCCTCGAGAACTGGACCGACGCGCACGGCACCCAGGGCAAGAGCTTCAACTACCTCGACCCCGCCGCGGGGAAGTGGAGGCAGAACTGGGTGAGCGAGATCGGCGGCGTCGTCCGCTACGAAGGCGAGGTGAAGGATGGCGCCATGCACTACGAGGGAGAGAGCATCCTGGCCGACGGAACCACCCGGATGACGAAGGTCCTCCTGCAGCCCGTGGACGGCGGAAAGGTCCACCACGTCATCGAGCAGTCCACGGACCACGGCGCGACGTGGCACACGGCCTTCGACGCGCTCTACGTTCCGAAGGGATCCCGCGACTGACGCCGTGGGAAGAGGCGGGCGCGGGTCAGCAGGCCTGCGTCTGCGGCTCCGACGCCTCGGCCGGCTCCGGCGTCGCGCTCGGGGCCTCGAGCGGAAGGAGAACCCGGACCGTGGTTCCCTTTCCCTGCACGGAATCGATCTCGAGAGCGCCTCCGTGCCCTTCGACGATCCGGCCCGCGATGGCCATGCCGAGCCCGGAGCCCAGCTCCTTCCCGGAGGAGAAGAACGGCTCGGTCGCCCGGCGGAGCACCTCCTCGCTCATCCCGCACCCCGTGTCGGCGACGGAGATGACGAGACGATCCCGTGCCCGGGCGGCCCCCAGGCGGATCTCCCCGCCATCGGGCATGGCATCGGCGGCGTTCCGGAGGAGATTGCGGAAGACCCTCTCCATCCTCTTCGAGTCGAGCCTCACCACGGCGTCCTCGCGGATCCCGACGAGCACCCGGATCTTGCGCGCGCTCATTTCCGCGTGCACGGCCCGGGCGACCTTGCCGAGGAAGACCCTCAGCGCGACCGGCTCGGACCGCACCTCCATGCGGCCCCTGCAGTACTCGAGCACCTCTCCCGTCATCTCCGTCATCCGGCAGGCCTCGTCGGCGACGAGATCCAGGAGCTCCGGCGCCCTGGGGCCGGCCGGATCCTGGCGCAAGAGCTGAAGTGCGGCGCGGATCCCGGTGATGGGACCGTTCAGATCATGGACGATGGAGGAGACCATCCGGCCCACCGCCGACAGCCTCTCGGTCATGAGCATCCGCTGGCTGAGCCGCGCGTTCTCGATGGCCACCGACGCCTGGTCCGCCAGCGCCTCGAGAACCTCCAGGTCCTCGCTTCCCGCTCCCTCGAGGGCATCCCTGCGATCCACGTAGATGACCCCGATGGACTCACCCTGAGCCAGGATGGGAGTGCACATCACGGTCTCGGGCTGCCCTTGGGCGATCGTGGCGTCCGGGGACGTCCCGTCTTCTCCCGGAGCGAAATGGACCGATCGGCGCGTGGCGAGCGCCCTGCGGATCATGTTCAGGCTCGCGGGCACCGTCTCGCCGCGGAGACGCTCCTCGTCGATGTTGCGCAGGACCCGCGGGGCGAGGGAGCCGTCGTTCTCGACGAGCATGAGGAATCCCTTCTCCGCCCCGGTCACGCGAAGCGCCGCGTCCATGACGCGTTCGAGAACCTCGTCGAGAACGAGCGATGAGCTGATGGCCCGGCCCGCGGCGAGCAGCGCCCGCAGCTTCTTCTCCCGCAAGTCCCCGGCGCGCAGGGTCTCGACGAGGAAGGTGAGGGTGTAGGGGCAATCCGGCCCGAAGGTGATGACGTCCCCGTGGCAGAGCACGCCCTTGTGAGACGGCGCGCCGTTCACGAGCGTCGTCATCCCGGCGCTCGTGTCCGCGAAGGTGAACTTGTCCCCTTCCCTCAGGATGAGAAGGTGGCACGGAGCGATCTTTCCGTGGTCGATGCGCAGGCCGCAGGCGTCCTCGCTCCCGATGCGCAGGAGCCCCTGCCGGAAGACGACCGTCTTCTCGAAGCCCTTCTCGTCCTCGACCCGGATCCGTACGGGGATCCGCTTGACGTCCTGCTTCAATTCGATGCCGCCCGGTGCTCGGAATTGGATGGAACCGGTGATGGATCAAGATGACGCAGCAGCCGGGGGAATCTATGTCCCCGGTCGCCGCCTTCCAAACCCGACGGGCCGGAAAAGGCGGACAGTCACGAGGATCCCGCTCAAGGCTTCGAGAGGCCGGGGCGCGCCCAGACCTGGACGCCGCCCTTGAAGACGCGCTGTATGTTGCGGGTGTCCTGGATCACGACCTGGGGCGAGCCGCGGACGATGAGGAGGTCCGCGTAGGCGCCCGGCTCGATGGTCCCCACGAGTCCCCGGTACCCGAGGGCGCGCGCCGCGGCTCCCGTCGCGGCCGAGATGGCCTCCATCGGCGTGAGCCCGGACTCCGTCAGGTGCACGAGCTCCTCGTGGAGAGAGGCGCCGACAGGTGTTCCCTGCGTCGGCGCGTCCGTGCCCGCCACCACCAGCCCGCCGCGCTGGTTGAACTGCCGGATGAACTCGCGGCGCGCCTCCATGCGGGCCTCGCCGAAGGTCCGGGTCAGGACGGCGAATGTGGGATCCGCGAAGGCGCCGGCCCGCAGCATCTCGTTCATCACGCGCTCGGGCTCCCCGGGCTGGCTGAAATCGATCCCGCTGAGATGCTCCACGCCCTTCGCTCCGGCCTCGAGTGCGTCCATCGTGGTGTAGCTGTGGCCGCCGCTGTTGTCGAAGGAGACGGTCAGTCCCGCCTCCGCGGCCGCCTTGCAGAGGGCTGCGAGGCATTCCGGAGTCATGTGGGCCTTGACCTTGACGAGGTCGGCCCCGGCCTTCTTCAGCTCCTCGATCACCTTCGGCGCGTCGCCGGGGCCGTGCATGATCTCGTACCTGTCCAGCACCCCTTCGGGGTAGATGGCCCGGTCCAGCGGCGGCTCGCTCACGACGAATCGCCCGCAATGGAAGATCCGCGGGCCCGCCCGGCGTCCCGATTCCACCTCGGCTTTCAGGTTCTCGATCCACTCCAGCGTCGTGTCGCCCATGTGCCGGACCGAGGTGATGCCGTACCTGAGGAACTTGCCGACGTCCACCCCGGGGATGAGGTGGGTGTGCATGTCGATGAGGCCGGGAAGAACCGTCAGGTCCGTGGCGTCGACGGCGACGGCGCCGGGGGGGATCCGGATCTGGTGTCTCGGCCCCGCGGCCATGACGCGATCCCCGTCGATGATGACCACGCTGTCGGGCACGGGAGCGGCGCCCGTGCCGTCGATGAGGAGCCCCCCGACGACGGCGAGAATCCGCGAGGGAGGCTCCGGGGGAGGCGCGGGCGGGTTCGATCGCGCAGCCTCCGGGGCGCCCGATCCGGCGAATGCCGGGAGCAGGGAGGCCGCGAGGACCCAGAGGAGGGTGCGTAAGAACCGAATGGGGGATGACGGCACGGTGAGCGGGGAGTGTAGACCACCCCATCCTGTTGTGCTAAACCGATGTCCTGAAAGAGCCCCCTGAATCCCGCCCACGCAAATCCCGGACAACCGATGCCACCGGAGCGGAGGAGCGATGAAGCACCGTGAGAACGGGTCCATGAGGCATCACGGACCGGCCCGTATCGAGATCAAGCCGATCAAGGCGGGCATGCAGGCCGCCGACCTCGTCGACTCCTATTACAACGCGTACAACGCCGCCAGGCTGCGCGAGATCTGCCACCTCATGGCGAGGAAGATCCTGAAGAAGGACGTGACGGTCGGCGTCTCGCTTTCCGGCGCGCTCACGCCCGCGGGATTCGCATCACTGCTCGTTCCCATGATGGAGAAGGGCTTCATCGACTACGTGATCTCCACCGGGGCGAATCTCTACCACGATCTGCAGTACGGCCTGGGATTCGAGTTCCACCGGGGCTCCCCGTTCGCGGACGACATCGAGCTCTACAGAAACCGTCTCATCCGGATCTACGACATCATCATCGACTTCGATTCGCTCCTCGAGTCGGACAAGTTCCTCTACACCCTCATTGATCAGAAGGAATACCAGAGGAAGATGGCCTCCTCCGAGCTGCACCACCTCCTCGGAAGGGACGTCGACAGGGTCGAGAGGCGCACCAAGCGCGTGGGCAGCTCGATCCTCGGCGCCGCCTACCGGTGCGACGTTCCCATCTACACGTCGTCTCCGGGTGACAGCACGATCGGGATGAACGTCGCCGCGCGGGCCCTGTCGGGGGGCAGGATGGAGTTCGACGTCTCGCTGGACGTCAACGAGACCTGCGCCATCGTCCACGAAGCCAAGCAGAACGGAAAGAGCGCCGCCGTGATGCTCGGCGGCGGGAGCCCGAAGAACTTCCTGCTCCAGACCGAGCCGCAGCTCCAGGAGATCCTGGGGCTCGAGCTGGCCGGGCACGACTACTACGTCCAGATCACCGACGCCCGGCCCGACACGGGGGGCCTCAGCGGCGCGACGCCTTCGGAGGCGGTCTCCTGGGGAAAGGTCGATCCGGACATGCTCCCGGACGCGATCGTCTGCTACTCGGACACCACCCTCGCGTTCCCGCTCATCGCGTCGTACGTGCTCACGCGGTGCAGGCCGCGGCCGCTCAAGCGGCTCTACCGCCAGCGAACGAAGCTGGTCAGGGAGCTGCGAGAGATTGTCGCCAAGCGGCAGCGCGACGGCCTGAGGAGCATTCGCGGGACCATCAGCCGCAAGACGGAGGCCGAAACCGTCCGGCGACGGAAGCCGTCGAAGAAACGCCGGCGCGCGTTATAGCGAAGCTTCCGGCGCCTCCGGGCGGGATCCGCCCGGCCCCGCCGTCCGATACCCGCCAGCGCGGGACCATGACGCCCCTGCGGTGCCGGGCGGTCTGCGTGGCTGCCGGGAGGACCGGCCAAGCGGTCTTCCTGAGCCGGCGAGGTCCATATCGACGGGCGGCAGGCTCCCGGGCCGCGCACTATAATGGGCCGCAATCCACCCCATCCCGGATCCCCTCGCAGAGCAGGACCCCCGTCATACAGGAGTTGCACGCCCATGCCTCGACATGCCACGACCGAATCTCCGGCTGAAGGCCGCCAGGAGACCCCCCCGTCCTTCCTCGAGGCCGTCCAGGCCCAGTTCAATCGCGCCGCCGATCTCATGGGCCTCGACGCGGGCATCCGGGCCATCCTCAGCGAGCCGGCGAACGAGATCGTCGTGCACTTCCCCGTCGTCCTCGACTCGGGGGCGACCCACATGTTCGACGGGTACCGCGTCCAGCACAACAACGTGCTCGGCCCCTACAAGGGGGGCATCCGCTACCACCAGAGCGTGAGCCTCGACGAGGTCAAGGCGCTCGCGGCATTGATGACCTGGAAGTGCGCCGTGGTGAACATCCCCTTCGGCGGCGCCAAGGGGGGTCTCTGCCTGGATCCCGCGGACTACACGCGCAGCGAGATCGAGCGAATCACCAGGCGCTTCACGTACTCGCTGCAGAACTTCATCGGTCCCGAGAGGGACATCCCGGCTCCAGACCTGAACACCAACGCGCAGATCATGGCCTGGATGATGGACACCTATATCATCGGCTGCGACGTCGAGGATCGCGGCGCCATGAAGCACGTCGTGACGGGAAAGCCCATCGAGATCGGCGGCTCCTACGGACGAGACATCGCCGTGGGTCTCAGCGTCCTCTACTCCATCGAGGAGTACATGAAGCTCGCCGGCTGGAAGCAGGGGCTGAACGAGCTGACCGTGACGATCCAGGGGTACGGCAACGTGGGGTCGGCCACGGGCGTGCTTCTCGGGGAGAGGGGCGCGAAGCTGCTGGCCGTCAGCGACCACACGGGAAGCGTTCACAATCCGGCCGGCATCGACCCGGTAGCCCTGAGGGACTTCGTCCGATCCCGGGGGGGCGTCGAGGGGTTCCCGGGCGCGGAGGCCGTCACCGCCACGGAGTTCTGGAAGGTCCGGAGCGACATCATGGTGCCCGCCGCCCTCGAGAACCAGATCACCTCGGCCAACGTGGATCTGATCGACACCCGCCTCGTCGTCGAAGGCGCCAACAATCCGATCTCGCCCGCCGCCTGCCGGAGGCTGGCCGAGAAGGAGATCCCGGTCATCCCGGACATCCTGGCGAACGCCGGCGGCGTGAACGTCTCCTATTTCGAGTGGGTGCAGAACAAGAACAGCCAGGCGTGGCGGCTCGAGAAGGTCATGCAGGAGCTGGAGTTCAGCATCAAGACGAACCTGCGGCTGATCCACAAGCACGCACAGCGGCCCGGACTGGATCTGCGCACGGGAGCCTACGTCGTGGCCCTGGAGCGGCTCTCCTCGATCTACCGGCTCCGCGGCATCTTCCCCTGATCGCGGCCCGCGGGGCCTCCCTCAGAGCGAGGGCGAGTCGAGAAGCGGCCTGAGCTTGCGGCTGCGCGACGGGTGGCGAAGCTTCCTGAGCGCCTTCGCCTCGATCTGGCGGATCCGTTCCCGCGTCACGCCGAAGGCCGTTCCGATCTCCTCGAGAGTCATCTCGACGCCGTCCTCGAGCCCGTAGCGCATCGACAGGATCTTGTCCTCGCGTGGCGAGAGCGTCTTGAGCATCTCCGCCGTCCGCTTGCGCAGATCCGCGAGGACCATCGCGCTCTCGGGCGAGGGGAGGTTCTTGTCCTCGATGAAGTCCCTCAGGTGTGTCCCGTCCTCCTCGCCGACGGGCGTCTCCAGCGAGATCGGCTCGGTGGCCGCCTTGAGCACGCGCCGGACCTTGACCTCGGGTATCCCCATCCGGACGGCGATCTCGGCCGGAGTGGGCTCGCGCCCGTACTCCTGAACGAGCGCCCTGGAGATCTGCACCAGCTTGTTGAGGGTCTCGATCATGTGGACCGGGATCCGGATCGTTCGTCCCTGATCGGCGATGGCGCGCGTGACCGCCTGGCGGATCCACCATGTGGCGTAGGTGGAGAACTTGTAGCCACGCCGGTGATCGAACTTGTCCACGGCGCGCATCAGGCCCATGTTGCCCTCCTGGATCAGATCGAGGAGGTGCAGGCCCCGCGTGGCGTACTTCTTCGCGATGGAAACCACGAGCCGGAGGTTGGCGACCACCATCGCGTCGCGCGCCTCCTGCGAGATGCGCTCGCCCGCCAGGATCCGGCCCGTCGTCTCCAGGAGCACGTCCCGCGAGTCGTGGAACCACGCCTCGCACTCCTCGAGCTCGCGGTGCAGATCCACCAGGGAGCGCTTCACCTCGCGAGCGTCCTCGCGGCTGCGGGAGCGGGCCGCGCGCGGCGCGAGCTTCTCCGCCGCCTGGTACAGGGCCTCCGCCCTCTCGGCCGCTCTCACGATGAGCTGGGAGAAGGTCCCGATCTGCTCGTCGCTCAGCAGGACGCCGCGCACCGTGCACCCCATGCGCACCCGGGCGCGGGCCAGGCGCATCCGGGCCCGGTGGTGGGCACGGCCCCCGGGCTTCACCCTGGAGAGGTAGGACCTGCGGCGGCGCACATCGGCGAGGTCCGAGTCGATCTTCGCCACGGCCTCGGCGATCGCCCTGCGCCGCTTCTCGATGGAGAGCCCGGAATCGTCGGGGACGAAGAGGCCGTCCGGCAGCGTCCCCTCCCCGTTCCCCACACTGTGACCCAGGTCGGACAGGCGCTCGGCCACGACCTCCCTGCGCGAAATGGCCCGCAGGACCAGCGTCCGCCCCCGCTCGATCTCGCGTGAGAGCTGCACCTCCTGCTCCCGGGTGAGCAGGGGGACGGTGCCGATCTCCTGGAGGTAGGTGCGGACGGGATCCGAGGATCTCTCGGCGGACCGGCTGCCCGCGGCGCGGGAGCGGGAGCGGCCCCGGGACCGATCTGCCGCCTGGTCCCCGGACTCGTCTTCTTCACCGTCCTCGTCGACGACCTCGATCCCGTTCTCACCGAGGGCCATGAGAACCTCGTCCATGTCCTCGGCGCTGGTGATCCCCTCGGGCTGGACCAGCTGATCGAAGATCTCGTCGAAGGTGAGGCGGGACCCTCTCGTCTTGCCCAGATCGATGAGCTGCTCGAGGCTCGGCCTGCCTTCCACTCTCACCCCTGACCCTCCTGTTTCACCGTCTTTCGTACTTGCTTCGTTGCACTCCCGGGCGGCGGGACGTTCAGGAGATGGCGTCGATCCTCCGGCTCAGGTCGATCTTACGACGCATCAGCTCCTCGAGCCGCACCGGATCGCTCGTAGATTCCATCTCCCTCTGGATCTGCGTCCTCTCCCGCACCAGCCGTCCCCGCCGGAGAGTCTCCAGGCAGTGGAGCGCCTCGGCCTCGCCGGGGACGGGATCGCCTCTCATGGCGATCCGCGTCAGAACTTCCTTGTCGCCTTCCTGGAGCCCCTCGGCCACGGAAGGATAGGTCACCTCCTCCCCCGACCGCTCGAGGCTCGCCAGACCGTCCACGATGCGCGCGACGACGGAGCCCTGGAGATCCGCGGGCAGGAGTTCGGCGAGCAGGCGCGCCCGGCAGGGCCCGCTCTCCACGAGGGCTTGCACGAGTCGTGCCTCCACCTCGCGAAGGGGAGGGCCCTTTTTGGGAGCGCGCCCTTCCGGACTGCCGGTCGGCTCGCCGCGGGAGCCGCCCCGCGTCCCCCGAACGAGCGTCTCCCGCATCTCGGCGAGAAGGAGCCCGTCCTCCACGCCCAGCCGCTCGGCGAGCAGCCCCACGTACCTGGAGCGCTCCAGCCGGCTGCTCACCTGGGCGAGGACGGGCAGGACCTCGCGGGCCGCGGCCGCCACCATCGCCGGATCGCCCAGGTCCCTGCCCTTTGAGGCCGCCTCGACCAGGAAGTCGAAGCAAGGGGGCGCCTCGTCGAGCAGCTTCGAGTAGGCCTCCGGTCCGCTCTGCCGGACGAAGTCGTCCGGGTCCTTGCCCTCCGGAAGCTGCAGCACCTTCACGATGATCCCCCGCGCGAGCAGCCGCTCCAGGCTCCTGCGGGTCGCCGACTCGCCGGCCGGGTCCGCGTCGTAGTTCACGACGACCTGCTCCGAGAAGCGGCGAAGCAGCGCGACCTGCTCGTCCGTGAAGGCGGTGCCGAGCGTGGCGACGCAGTTGCGGATTCCGGCGGCGTAGAGGCTCACCCAGTCCAGGTACCCTTCCACGACCACGGCGAAGCCCGCGTCCTTGATGGCGTGCCTGGCGAGATGAAGCCCGAAGAGGTTCTCCCGCTTGTTGTAGATCAGCGTCTCGGGCGAGTTGAGGTACTTCACCTCTCCCTCGCCCACGATCCGGCCCCCGAAGGCAACCACGTCGCCGGAGAGGTTTACGATGGGAAAGATGATCCGGTTTCGGAAACGGTCGTAGTAGCGGCCGCCCTTGTCGGAACGCTGCACGATCCCCGCGGCCTGGAGAAGCTCGGCGCGGTATCCCTTGGATTGCAGGGCCCCCGCCGCGGTGTCCCACCGGTCGGGCGCGAAGCCGAGGCCGAGCTCGCGCTGGACGGCTTCCTCCACGCCCCGGCGCCGGAGGTAGTCCCGGCCGGGCTGCCCTTCGGGCCGCTCGCGCAGGATCGCCGCGTACATGGACGCGGCGGCCCGGCAGGCTCCGAGCAGGGCCTCCCTCTCCGATTTGCGGGGCCCTGTTCCGGCGGCGTCCGGCACCTGCACGCCCGCCCGGCGGGCCAGCATCCGGAGGGCCTCGGGAAACTCCACCCCCTCGCGTAGCATCACGAACTTGAAGAGATCGCCGCCGGTGCCGCACCCGAAGCAGTAGAAGAGCTGCTTGGTCTCGTCGACGTAGAAGGAGGGAGTCTTCTCGTTATGGAAGGGACAGAGGCCGCGGTACTTGCGGCCGGACTTCTTCAGCGGGGTGGCTTCGGAGATGAGGGTGACGATGTCGAGCGAAGAGCGGATCTTCTCGACCAAATCGGGACCATGGTGGGTGGTCAAGGTCCCAT
>OBLQ010000100.1_pt1 | contig 27847 bp, 27 predicted proteins | sample 1519881 | NCBI WGS metagenome assembly OBLQ01 (sample SAMN01911456, study PRJEB22533) | soil metagenome | biome: Soil | place: Malaysia | collected 2012-04-30 | depth DG_metagenome m | reverse complement strand
CATCACCGCCGCCCGGAACCGGCTGCGCGAACGCGCCGAGAAGCTGGTGACCGACCTCGGGGCCGACTCGCACGCCACCATGGTGGGCGGGCGCCACGTGCTGCTGGTGCCGCGCGCCCGCGTGCGCAAGGGCAGCGGGTTGGTGCACGGGGCGTCGCAGAGCGGCGGATCGCTGTACGTGGAACCGCTGTCGCTGCTCGATCTGAACAACGAGCTGGAGACACGTCTCGTCGACGAGCAGGAAGAGATCGACCGCATTCTGCGCGCGCTCTCGGAGAAAGTGCGCGATAGCGCACCCGGTATTCTGGCAAACGCCGACGTCATCGACAGGCTTGACGCGATCCGGGCAGTTGCGCGCTTTGCGGATAGGTTCGCATGCATTACACCGGACTTGTCCAGCGGCCGTATTCACCTGGTGCGTGCGAGGCACCCGCTCTTGCTGCTTGCAATGGCACGCGCTGGCGCGCGTGATTCTCAGGTGCCCCTGGATCTCACGCTCGAACCGACGCAACGCCTGATGGTCATCACGGGTCCCAACGCCGGCGGCAAGACGGTGGCGCTCAAGACCACGGGGCTGCTGGTGTTGATGCTGCAGTGCGGATTGCCGGTCCCGTGTGCGCACGGCACCGAGGTGCCGGTGTTCGAACGCGTGTTTGCGGACATCGGCGACGAACAATCGCTGGAGTCGTCGCTCTCCACCTTCACGTCGCACCTGGCGTATCTCGACGAAATGGCGCGCCACGCGGACGCGCGCACGTTGTGCCTGATCGACGAGATCGGCGATGGCACCGACCCCGACGAGGGCGCGGCCATCGCGATTGCGACCCTGGAACAGTTGCTGCGCTCGGGCGCCGCTGTCATCGCCACCACCCACTACGGGCGCATCAAGACCTTCGCGCTGGAAACCGACGGCGTGGCCAACGCCTCCATGGCCTTCGAGGACGAAACCTCACAGCCGCAATATCGTCTGCTGGAGGGCATCGCGGGCCGCAGCCGCGGCCTCACGACTGCGCGGCTTGTTGGTTTCAGCGCAGACGTGGTAGACCGCGCTGAGGCCATCCTCGGTGGTGAAGCATTTCGACTTGAAGCCGCGCTTGAACGCCTTGAGGCAATGCACGCCGAATGGGAACGTGAGCGCGACCGGCTCGAAACACAACGCGTCGAGCTGGAGAAAACACTCGCGTCCTCGCGCGAAAAGGAACAGAGCTACACGCTGACCAAGAAGGAAGCCACGCGCCGCGCGGCGCGCGAGGCCGAGGAACTGCTGGCGCAGGCGCGGCGTGAAATCGAGGACACGGTGCGCCTGATCCGCGAAGGTTCGGCGAAGAAGGAGACCATCCGCGACGGCCGGCAACGCATCGAGAAGGCACTCGCCGAGGTGCGACAGCACCTCCGGTCGGAGGAAGCGTTTTCACCGCTCGAAAAAGTGGCCATGGGAGACCGGGTTTCATTGAGTCCGACGGGACAACCGTCGGGAACCGTGGTGGAGATCAAGAGAAGAGATGCGGTCGTTGATATCGGTGGGAAACGAATACGCGCACGGTTGTCGACGCTCTATCCCGCGGCGAACGTCGAGCCGCTGGAGGGCCGGGTCGCCTCACCAACGGCGCGTGTCACCTTCGAACCGCTGGGCGAAATGAGTATCATGGTGCGGGGAATGGATCGTGAATCGGCGCTGGACGAAGTGAGCCGGTTCATCGATCGTGCGGTGCTCACGGGACTCCACGAGGTGCAGATCATCCACGGTTTCGGCGAACAGATTCTGGCCCGCGCCATACGCGACGCGCTCTCGCGTGATCCGCGCGTGCGCTCGCACCGCATCGGCGAACCCCACGAGGGCGGGCTGGGCGTCACCTTCGCGATCCTGCGGTGAATACACAGGTATGATTGCACAGCACATCATCGACCAGGTGCGCGACCGCTCCGACGTGGTGGAGATCGTCGGCCAGTACGTCGACCTCAAGCGCGCGGGCACCAACTTCAAAGGGCTGTGCCCCTTCCATCAGGAGCGCACGCCCAGCTTCATCGTCAGCCCCGAACGCCAGACCTTCCACTGCTTCGGCTGCGGAAAGGGCGGGAACGTATTCCGCTTCCTGATGGAGATGGACGGTGTCACGTTTCCCGAGGCGGTGCGAGCGCTGGCCGAGAAGGCCGGCATCCAGGTGGAAACCCGCGCGGCCGACGAAGACCGCTCCGAACAGGACGCGCTCTACCAGACCAACGCGACGGCGGCGCGGTTTTATTACAACCAGTTGGTCAAATCGCCCGCGGCCGCCAAGGCGCGCGGCTACCTGGAAGGGCGGGGCATTCCGCGTGAGGCGTGGACGCACTTTGGACTCGGGTTTGCACCGGGAACGGGCGAATCCCTCGTGACATTTGCGCGCGAGCGCAAGGTGCCGCTGGAACTGCTGCAACGGCTCAAGCTGATCATGCGCCGCGAAGGCGGGAACGGGTACTTCGATTACTTTCGCGAACGCGTGATGTTTCCCATCATCGCGCCCGGCAGCCGGGTGGTGGCGTTCGGTGCGCGGGCCATGGGGGACGCACAGCCCAAGTATCTCAACTCGACGGAGAGCCTGATTTTCCAGAAACGGCGGACGTTCTACGGGCTGGATCGCGCCCACGAAGCGATCCGGCGCGAACGCCACGCCATCGTGGTCGAGGGGTATACGGACCTGATCCGCCTGCACCTCTCCGGGCTCACCCAGACCATCGCCACCTGCGGCACCGCACTCACCCGGGACCACGCAGCGCGGGTCCGGCGACTGACCCGCCGCGTCGTCCTGGTACCGGACGGCGACGCCGCCGGAGAGAACGCCGCCATGGTGTCCGGGGGGCTCCTGATGGCGGAAGGGGTAGAAGTTGGGGTGGTGCCGCTCCCGGAGGGTCAGGACCCCGATTCGGCGGCCCGGGCCATGTCTCCACAGGATTTCCAGAACTTTGTGAGCCGGCCGTTGGAATATTTTGAATTCCTTGACTATACTATCCAACGACGATCTCCCGGTGCTCGAGAGAGAGAAGAGCTTATTCGACGCATACTTGGCGCGATCAGCCAGTCCGACGACCCCTTGCGGGGTCAGGTATTGATCGGGGAGCTGGCGCGAGTCGTCCACGTCGATGAGGGTGAACTTCGCAGGCTGGCCCGAACTGGAGGCGGACCTTCCGGCGAATCGGAGCCCCGGATCCCGGAACGCCGCACCACGACGGCCCGAACCGAGCTGGAGCGGCTGGTTCTCCGACTCATCCTGGAAGGCACTCCGGCCGCCATCGAGGCGCTGGAATCGCTGGATGTCGAAGAATTCTCGGCCGAGGCTAACCGTAAGTTCTATAAACTGCTTGACTCAGCCCGGGAGGCGAATGTTGATTTGAGGGGTCGCGATTTCCAACGTCGGGCTGAGGAGTATGGGCTGGAGGGGTTTGCAACCGAGATCTCTCTGATCACGGTCCCACCCGGAAACGTCGACACACTTCTCAATGACACAGTTCGCAAGCTCAAAAGGCTGCGCATCGGTGACGAAATAGCACTGTTCAGCGAAAAGCAACTCGCGGTACCTCCAGACAGCGAAGAGGCCGTGGCGATCGCGGCGCACATTCAACGCCTACAACAGGCAAAAGCGGAGCTCTGATTAATAGATGAAGCGTGGTGAAGGGAAGCGTACAGCCAGGGCGGGTAAAGCGGGCGCGGCGAACACGGTAGACCGGTTCGACGGCGTCCTGGAGAACATTCGTCACATCGCGGAAGAAAAGGGGTTCGTTCTGAACCACGAAATCGACGCGCTGGTGGGCGAGGATTTCTCCCCCGCGGACATTGTGGTCCTCTACGACCGCCTGAGCGAAGAGAAGATCGACTACTTTGATACGCCCGAGAAGGCGAAGCTCAAGATCGAGGCCAAGAAACGCCGCGAGGAGAAGGAAGACCACAAGGTCGAAGACGACGTCAAAGCGGTCATCCGTTACGACGACCCGGTGCGCATGTATCTGCGCGAGATGGGCAAGGTGCCGCTGCTCGACCGCGAGGGCGAAGTCGAAATCGCCAAGCGTATCGAGGCCGGCCAGATCATGATCGCCAAGGCCGTATTCTCGCTCGATTCTCCCATCCGTGAACTGCAGCGTCTGGCGCGCGTCGTCGAAAAGGGCGACATGCGCCTGGACGAAGTGGTGCAGATCGAGACCGGCGGCCTGGCGCCGTCGATCATCGGCAAGAAGGAGCGCCAGGCGCGCTTCCGCCCGGTCAAGAAGATCGCCGCGCTGCGCAAGGAAATCGTCGAGCTGCAGCGCAAGCTCAAGCTCAAGAAGAACGCCAGCAAGAAGCCCATGCTGGAGCGTTCGCTGGAGACGCGCCAGGGCAAGCTCTTCGACGAGTACATCCGCCTGCAGCTCAATCCCAAGCAGCTGGAGCGCATCGTGGAGAACATCCGCGCCACGCGCGACCGTCTGAAGGACTACGAATCCAAGCTCATCGAATATGAAGAGTTCGTCGGGCTGTCCTATGACGACATCGTCGGCCACGTGAAGAAGATCAAGAGCGCCTCGCGCAAGCGCAGCGTCAAGGTGGACGGCAAGGGCGCCTGGTCGCTGGAGATGCTGGAAGATTTCGAGCGCAAGATGCGCTCGCTGCGCAGCGAGATCCGGGATATCGAGAAGGAAGAAAACATCTCGATCGACGAGCTGGAAAAGGTCGTCGAGAGCATCCGCCGCGGCGAGATCCAGGTGATGCGCGCCAAGAAGGAAATGATCGAGGCCAACGTGCGCCTGGTCATCGCCATCGCCAAGCGCTACACCAACCGCGGTCTGGAATTCCTCGATCTCATTCAGGAAGGCAACAGCGGCCTCATGCGCGCAGTCGACAAGTTCGACTACCGCAAGGGCTACAAGTTCTCGACCTACGCGACGTGGTGGATCCGTCAGGCCATCACGCGCGCCATCGCCGACCAGGCCCGCACCATCCGTGTGCCCGTGCACATGATCGAGGCCATCAACAAGGTGTCGCGCGCGCAGCGCAAGCTGGTGCAGGAGAACGGCCGCGACCCGACGCCGGAAGAGGTGGCCAAGAAGCTCAACTATCCGCTCGACAAGGTGAAGAGCGTGATGAAGGCGAGCATGGAGCCCATCTCGCTCGATCGTCCCATCGGCGAGGACGAGGATTCCAACCTCTCGGACTTCATCGAGGACATCACCGCGATCTCACCGTCGCAGTCGGCGTCGCATGCCATGCTGCGCGACCAGCTCAACCGTGTCCTCTCGACGCTTACGCGCCGCGAGGAGAAGGTGATCCGGCTGCGCTTCGGGCTGGGCGACGGCACGCCGCGCACGCTCGAAGAGGTGGGCACGATCTTCAATGTGACGCGCGAGCGCGTGCGTCAGATTGAGGCCAAAGCCCTGAAGAAGCTCCAGCACCCCAGCCGGGCGCGAAAGCTCAAGGGCTACACCGAGATCATCTAGTCGCGGAGAAAGTGTCAACCCACAGGCGCCGGCGGAGCAATTCGCCGGCGCCTTTTGTTTTCAGGAAGTTTGTTCCCGCTCGACGGGATCGGCGGTTCGAGAGTGTGGCGAGGACGCGCCACCGTCCATGTTGATAAGTGGGAATAGGCTGTCAGACTCCGCATCACGGTGATGTTTGACCGTTTGCCTGCATTCTCATATTCTGTAGGCCACGGGCCCATAGCTCAGGTGGTTAGAGCTGCCGGCTCAAAGCAGTGAATCTAAGTTGAGACGGGGGTTGTGAATCTCAGCGTGGCAGTTGTGGCACAGAAGAACGCACTTCTCGACCTCGGCCAGAAGTACTTCCATCTTGTGGTTGGAAAGTGAGCGAGCGTCGAGTTTGAGGTCTTTCTTCGTTGCATCGGTGTGGTGAAAAACCAGAGCGCCAAGATTCCGGTTGTATCCACACATGGAGCATCGTCCACCGGCCGCGAGTACCAGTTCGAGTTTTCTGGCGCGGCCTCTTTGATGCTGAGCTTCATAGCTCTGATGGTGCGCGTTCTTGCACTTTTGCGAGCAGAAATGTGTCTTTTTGCCCGTCAAGAGAGTGCCGCAAACCATGCAGTTGAAGCCGTATGACATGGTTCGATTGTAGACTCGATATGATTTGCTGCACAGGGCTACCTGGCGAGCAATCGTCAGTGTACACCTGCCAAATTCGGGGAAGCCTTCGTCAACCTCGTTGACATGGTAATCCCGAGCCAAGCTCCCCGGTGGGAGAAGGTGTAGAGACTAGATGGCAGGCACCCCACGCGGGTGAAGGGATAGTCCAGCCCACGAACCCGAAAGGGGCGGCGAAAGCCGAAGTGGGATGCATAACCGGCTGGTCCCAGGTTCGAGTCCTGGTGGGCCCACCACTTTCCAGTCGCTGAGAACCCCCGATCACAGGAGGTCGACTCATGTCCAGAACACTCAATCGGTTGATGGTAGCCCTGCTCGTTCTCGCCGCGGCGGGCTGCGCGAAAAAGGTGGACGTGGAGAAGGCCCGCGCGGCGCTGCGCGCCACCGACATGGAATGGTCGAGTGCGGCGAACAATGCGGACTCCTTCGCGAGCTACTTTGCGACGGCCGGAACGCTCCTTCCTCCCAGCGAGCCGGCGGTCACAGGCACCGGGAACATCCGTGAATGGGCGTCCAGGATGATGAGCACGCCGGGATTCTCCGTGAACTGGCGCGTCTCGGCGGCGGACGTCGCGAAATCGGGAGAACTCGGATACACCTCGGGCACCTACACACTGCATATGCAAAACCCCGACGGCGCTGCCATCGATGATCACGGCAAGTACCTCACGGTGTGGACGCGGGACAAGGACGGAAAATGGAAGGTGACATTCGACACCTTCAATTCCGACCTGCCGCCCGCCACGCCCGCCACGGAGAGCGAGCACAAGGGCAACATGGCACCGGAGGATTCGAGCTGGGTGAACGACAAGTAGGATGCGTGAGCACGCCGGCCGGGGCCGCCCCCGGCCGGCTTCGCGTCACCCGCCACGCGGGTGCATTGACGCGCGTGTCCCCGGCGCGGTACTCTGGACCTCTCCCATGACGGACATCACCCGCGACATCCACCTGTTCGTTTCTATCGCCCGCATCGATGCGTCACTCTCCGCCGACCGCATCGCGTTGCAGCGCCTGCCCGGCGAAATCGCCGGCATCGACAAGGCGGTCGCCGGACTCGACGCCGCCGAGAAGAAGGCGCACGATGATCTCGAGGAGAAGAAGAAGCAACGCCGCGACGTGGAAAAGCGGCTGCGCGAACACGAGGAGCACCTCAAGAAGATTCGCGGGCAGACATCGCTGGTGAAGACCAACGAAGAGTACACGGCCATGCTCAAGGAGGTCTCCACTCTCGAGGCCACCATTTCCGACGAAGAAGAGCAGTTGCTGATTCTGATGGACGCCATCGACGAGTCGGAGAAAGAAACCAGGGGGCATGCCGACACTCTCAAGGCCGAGCGCGCGGCGAAGCTGGCGGAGAAGGCCCGGCTCGAGGGGGAAATCAAGAACCTCGAGGGCGAGGCGCAGCGGCTGGGTGTCGAGAAGCCAAAGTTGCTCAAGGAAATCTCGCCGACGCTGGCCAAGCGTTATGAGCGCCTGGCCGCCCATCGTGACATGGCGGTGACGCGCGTGGAAGACGAACACTGCGGCGCGTGCCACCAGCAGATTCCGCCGCAGCTCGCGGTCGAAGTACGCAAGAACGACCAGTTCATCACCTGTCCCGCCTGCGGGCGTATCCTCGTCCACTATGCAGATTGACAGCGCCCTGGCGGCGCGGCTGGCCGCGGTTCTGAAACTCGTGATGCACGGGAAGCCGCTTCCCCTGGCCATCGTCGAGGCGGGAATCAGCAAGGCTGAGATGGAGCGCGTGGTCAAGGAGCTCGAACGCGAGCTGTGGGCACGGGCGCGCGTCGCCGAGCACGACGCGGAAATCGATCCGCGCACGTCCGTCATCGCCCCGAAGACACCCGCCCGGAAGAAGGCGGCGCCGCGCAAGAAATCCGCCAAAACCACCAAAGCGGGACTCGCGCTGATCGCCTACGCCGACGGCGGCGCGCGCGGGAATCCCGGTGAGGCGGCGTGTGCGTCGCTGATCACCACCAGCGATGGCGAAGAATTGCTGCGCCGCGCAAAGCGGTTGGGGAAGGCCACCAACAATGTGGCCGAGTACGAAGGAGTGTTGCTGGCGCTCGATCTGTGCAGGGAACTGGGCGCGGCCGACGTGACGCTGCGCCTCGACAGCGAGCTGGTGGTGCGCCAGATCGAAGGCCGCTACAAGGTTCGCAACCCCGACCTCATGCAACTGCACCACCGTGTGGTCCTGCGCACGCGCATGTTCAAGAAACTCCACGTGGAGCACGTGCCGCGCAAACAGAACGCCGTCGCCGACGCCATGGTCAACGCCTGCCTCGACGACAAAGAACTGGACTGAGGGACCTGGCTCAGCGCGTGTTCAGTGCAACCGCCGTGAGTTGCTGCGTCTCTTCGTCCACAAACGCGCCGATGGGCGTGCCCTCCGGATCGGTGGCTATTCCGATGACGTGCAGGTAGTAGCCCAGGTAGCCTTCGTCGCCGTACCACATCAGAACGACGTCGTTCTCGCCGAGAAATTCGAGTGTAATGCGAACCCGCCACGCCGGCGTCTTTCCTACCGGTAGATCCAGCACGTCGCGGCCCTCGACACAGGCGTGTACGTTGAAGGGCTCCGTCCGGATATTCCAGGCGGCGCCAGTATGCAGCGGATAGTCGAGGCGCACGATTTCTCCCGCGGACGCGTCGCGCTGCATGGTGTGCACGCGGCCGATCGCCATTTCCGCGTACCGGCGTTTGGCCTCGAGCGTGGCGAGGGCCGCACGATACGGCGGAGAAAGTTGCGCGAATGCCGCCTGTCCGGAAACGCGTGCACCGGCGAACACGGCATCCGAGCGGGCGCGCCCGGCGTTGCTCGCCACGGCTCCTTGCGGTGGATCATTGAGGGGGACATCCGCTTCGTACAGCCCCGTGCGGTCCTGACGGCTGCGCACCCACAGAATGAGCGGTTCTTGCCTGGACTCCTCGTTGATCGTCTGGCGCGTCACCAGGTACTCGGTTCCGAGGATCTGCTCCGTGCCGACGACTTCATCGACCTCGGTCGAGGATTCATGAAAATCGATGTCGTCGGGGGCGCCGTCCTGCGCGGTGATGGTCAACTCCCCGGCGTACGACCAGCGATTGCCGATCTCGAGCGGATAGCGCTGCGGTCCGGTGGTATGGGAAAGCATCGCGGCCGGGGAGGCCGGTCCGACGGACTGCGCGGGATCGCCGGAGGAGCATCCGGCAAGCAGGAAGAGGGCGAGTACGCCCAGGCTGACAGCGGGGCGGTCACAATGGATTGAAGCCATGGTCATCCTCCCGGGGCGGCGCGCGTGTGCCTCCTACTTTAGCACACTCGCGGTCCGGGCGCGCCCCCGGGGTCGGCGTGGCGTCATCCCGCCCATGTTGCTATACTGCCCCCGGTTCGAGCGGGCGAGACGATCGCGGCGGGCATGCCCCGTCGAGGAAAGTCCGAGCACCGCGGAGCGGGATGCCGGGTAACCCCCGGCGGAAGCAATTCCAGGGAAAGTGCCACAGAAAAAACACCGCCCACCCCGGGCAACCGGGCGGCAAGGGTGAAAAGGTGAGGTAAGAGCTCACCGGGCGGCCGGCAACGGACGCTGCCACGGTAAACCCCATCCGGTGCAAGACCAAATAGGAGGGCAGAGGTGCTCCGCCTCGTCATGACTCTCGGGTTGGTCGCTCGAGGTGTCCGGTAACGGGCATCCCAGATAAATGATCGTCCCTCTTCGGGGGAACAGAACTCGGCTTACGTCCCGCTCGAACCATTTTCTCTCTCTCATGATGCGCCGCACTGCATGAACAAGTATCGCTGGGTTGTCAGCACGCCGGAGGCGTCGGCCGTCGCGAGTGTGTCGCAGCTGCCGTCCATTCCACCCGCCGGTGCGCGTCTGCTGGCGGCGCGTTCCATGACCGACGCGGCCGCGGTGCAGCGGTTTCTCAATCCCGCTCCCGGAGACGCGCACGACCCGTTTCTCTTCGACCACATGCAGGAAGCGGTGGCCGTGATCGACGCGGCCGCGCGCTCGGGCGCCGCGGTGCTCGTGCACGGTGACTACGACGTGGATGGCATTTCCGGCGCGGCGCTGCTGTATCACTACTTCAACGGTATCTTCAAAACCGTGCACCGCTTTGTGCCCGACCGGCGCACCGACGGCTATGGTGTCTCCGATCGCGCGGTGGACTGGGCGCTGGAGCAGCGCGTGGGACTGTTCGTCGCCGTGGATTGCGGGACGTCGGATGGTCCCAAGTTGCGGCGCCTGGAGTCGGCGGGGATTCCCGTGGTGGTGTGCGACCACCATCTGCTGCCCGTCGAAGACGACGTCGCCGGCATTCTGCTCAATCCGGTGCGTCCCGGGGAACACTATCCGTTCGCATCGCTGTGCGGAACCTCGGTCGCTTTCAAAATGGTGCAGGCGTTGCACACCGCCGGTGTGCGCGGCGCGGTGGAACCCGATTCACTGCTCGATCTGGTGGCGCTGGCCACCGTCGCGGACATGGCCGCGCTCACCGACGAGAATCGCTATTTCGTGCGCGCCGGACTGGAACAGATCAACCGCTCACCGCGCCCCGGCATCGACGCCATCCGGAGCACCGCACGCATGTCGGGCGGACCCGTGAACTCGCGCCATCTGTCGTTCGTGTTTGCGCCCCGCCTGAACGCACCCGGCCGCGTGTCCAAACCCAAACCATCGCTCGAGATTCTGTGCGAGCCGGCACGCGACCGCGCGTTGCAACTGGCCGGCGTCTTGGAGAGCGACAACGAGCGGCGGCGCGCGCTCACCAGCCAGGTAGAAGACGAAGCCGTCAGCACCATCAAGGGGTATGCGGATCTCAACGCGCGCGGGGCGTTCGTGCTGGCCAGCGATGCCTGGGACGAAGGCGTGCTGGGGATTGCGGCGGCGCGCGTGGTGGAACAGTTCGGCCGCCCGGCCATTCTCATGAGCCGCAGCCACGACGTGCTCAAGGGGTCGGGGCGCAGTGTCCCGGGCGTCGACCTGAAGCACGAGCTGGATCAATTTCACGACCGCCTGTTGCGCTACGGCGGCCACGCAGGCGCGGTGGGACTCACCATGGCGCCCGACCAGCTCTCGGGGTTCGCCGATGACTTCTCCCGGCATCTGCGCGGCATCATTCATCCTGATAATGGGTTACCGCTTCGAGTTGATGTGGAAATCGAACTCGCGGAGTGCACGCTCGAGCTTCTGGACTTCCTGGGCAGCTGCGAGCCGTTCGGCAGCGGCAATCCGCAGCCGGTGTGGATGCTGCGCGACCTGGAGGTGACGCGCGAGACCACGTGGGTGGGCGACGGCCACCTGCGCCTGGCCGTCATGGACGGGAGCGGGGCCCGCGCCACCGCGATCGCATTCGGGTGGGACCGGAAGGAGACGCCCGAAGACCTGCACGGCCGCACCATCGATCTGGCTGTGACGCTGCGCAAGCACACCTACATGGGAACCACTTCGGTGGAACTGCGCGTCGTGGACGTGCGCGCGAGTCAGGGCTGACGCATGCGCGTGGTGGTGCAACGCGTGAGCGAAGCGGCGGTCGCCGTGGATGGAAACGAGATCGCGCGCATTGCGCGCGGCTTTGTGGTGCTGGCCGGATTCGGACGCGACGACGACGACGCGCGCATCGACTGGATGGCGCGCAAGGTGGCGTCGCTGCGAATCTTCGAAGACGAAACCGGACGCATGGCGGCGGGGCTGGAAGCGGTGGGTGGAGAGATTCTGGTGGTGTCGCAGTTCACGCTGTATGGCGATGTGAGAAAGGGCGCGCGGCCGGGGTTCGACAAGAGCGCACCCCCGGAGCAAGCGCGCCTGCTGTATGAACGATTCGTCACCTCGCTTCGGGCCGTGTTCCCAGGAGTCGTGACCGGTGAGTTTCAGGCCCACATGCACGTGTCTCTCGTCAACGATGGCCCCGTGACCATTCTGGTCGACAACGACACACCGCGATGAATCCCTTCCTCACACCCGGGCAGCAGGACCGCCTTGTGCTGGCGTCGCGTTCGCCGCGGCGCATCGAGATTCTGCGCGGGCTGGGCTTCGAATTCGAGATCGATCCCGCGCCCGAGCATCTCGAAGAAGACGACGCGCACGACGATCCCTATGAAGTGGCGCAGATGCTGGCGGTGCGCAAGTGCGAGCATGTGAGTCACGCGCGCGCCAGCGCGCGCGTGCTCGCCGCCGATACCATCGTTATCATTGATGGTGGCGTGCTGCAAAAGCCGCGTGATGACGACGAAGCACGTTCCTTTGTATCCCGTCTCTCCGGCCGCACGCACACAGTGGTCACCGCCATTGCCATCTGCGACGGCGGTCGCACCCGTGCCGGGGCCGAGCGCACTCTGGTGACGTTTCGGTCGCTGTCTCCGGACGACATCGCGCGCTACGTGGCCACGGGTGAGGGGCGTGACAAGGCCGGTTCGTATGCCGCGCAGGGAATCGGCGCCGGGCTGATCCGGAGGATTGAAGGGTGCTTCTTCAATGTGGTCGGGTTGCCGGTGGCGCTGTTACTCGACCTCATGCAACAGGGATGACCATGCTCACCGCCATTCCCACCGTGCGCTTCGCGCGCGGGCATCTGCGCATCATCGACCAGACCCTTCTGCCGGGCCGTTACGAGATCGTTGCGCTGGGCACCCTGGATGGCGTATGCGACGCCATTCAACGGCTGCGCGTGCGCGGTGCGCCCGCCATCGGCGTTGCGGGCGCGTACGGACTGCTGGTGGCGGTCGAGGAGGCGTTCGGCCGCTCGTCGGGACCCGTGTTCGATTCGGGTATCGACGACGCGGGTAACGATCGCGCTGCCAAACTCGACATGCCCGCCGGCATTGACGTGGCCTCGCTCAAGACGACGCTGGATCGCGCCGCGGAACGCATCGTGGCCACACGGCCCACGGCCGTGAATCTGAGCTGGGCGGTGGAGCGCATGCGCGGCGTGTGGCTCAATCAGGACGACGCACACGACATCTGCCGGCGGCTGATTGCAGAGGCGGACGCCATTCTGCGCGAGGATCTGGCGCTGGGACGCGTGATGACATCGCACGGCGCCGCGCTCCTCAACGACGGTGACACCGTGCTCACGCACTGCAATACCGGAGGTCTCGCGACCGGCGGCATCGGCACGGCGCTGGGGGTGGTGTTTGCGGCCGCGGCGGCGGGGAAGCACGTGCGCGTGTTCGCGGACGAAACCCGGCCGCTGCTGCAGGGCGCACGTCTGACGGCGTGGGAATGTCGCGAACGCGGCGTGCCGGTGACCGTGCTCGTCGACGGCGCGGCGGCGTCGCTGCTTGCAACCGGCAAGGTGTCGTGCATCATGGTGGGCGCCGACCGCATCACGCGCCACGGCGACACCGCCAACAAAGTGGGCACGATGGGACTGGCCATCATCGCGCAGCAGTTCAAGGTGCCGTTCTATGTGGTGGCGCCGATGAGTTCGGTGGACGCGTCGCTGATGAAGGGCGCCGATATTCCGGTGGAACACCGCGCCCACCGCGAAGTGACGCACGTGGCCGGCGTGGCGCTGGCGCCCGACGCGGTGGAAGCGTACAACCCGGCCTTCGACGTGACCCCCGCGTCGTTGATCGCGGCCATCGTCACCGAGAAGGGCGTGCACCGTCCTCCTTTCGATTTCGGGAGCGCGGCATGACGCGGCGGGCCTTTCGCGTCGACGAGGCCAACGCGCTGATTCCGGCGCTCAACCAGGTGTTTCAGGAGGTGCGTGCACACCGGCATTCCATCCGTGAAGCCACGCAACGCATCGAGGTGCTCGAACTGCTGTGGGGCAGCGCTGCGCGCGACGACGACAATCCCGACCACGCCGAATTTGTGAGTCTGCACGAGGACGTGGACCGCGCGCTGCGCGGTCTGCAGCGATCGATCGAGGAGGGCGTGATTGCGCGCGGCCTGCGCTTTCCCGCCGGTGGACTGGAAAACGGCCTGGTGGATTTTCCAACGACGTACCGCGGGCGCTGGGTGTATCTTTGCTGGCACGTGGGGGAGCGAGAAATCCGGTACTGGCACGAGGTCGACGCCGGCTTTCCGGGCCGCCGTGAACTGACACGTGAGGATCGCGTGCACATGGGCAGCGACGATCCCGAGGACATCGACGACTCCGGCCTGGATTTTCCCGAAGTCTAAGAGCGAAACGAATCCATGATGAACATCGATCTCCGCAATTGTCGCGCACTGGTGACGGGCGGAAGCCGCGGCATCGGTAAAGCCATCGTGTCTGCTTTGCTCGACTCGGGCGCCCGCGTGGCGGTGCACTACCGCGCCGAACGCGCCGCGGCCGAAGCTCTGGTCAGGGGGCACGCGGGTTCGTGTGCACTGGGCGCGGACCTGTCGGACCCGAAGGCGTGCGTGGACGTATTCGCGCGCGCCCACGACACGCTGGGCGGCATCGACCTGCTGGTCAATAACGCGGGCATCGCGTTCTCCTCGCCGCTCGACGGCTCCGACGAAACCTGGGTGAAAGACTGGGAGCGCACCCTGGCGGTCAATCTCACCGCATCCGGTGTGCTTTCACGTGAAGCCATTCGTCGCACGTCGTCGCCGTTGCGCATCGTGTTCATCGCCTCACGCGCCGCGTTTCGCGGCGACACCGTGGACTACCTGGCCTACGCCGCCTCCAAAGGCGGCATGGTGGCGCTGGCGCGTTCGATCGCGCGCGGCTGTGGCAAGCAGGGCGTCATGTCGTTCGTGATTGCGCCCGGCTTCACGCGCACCGAGATGGCGGAAGATTTCATCCGCGAATACGGAGAAGATTACGGCATGAAGGACATCGCGCTGGACCGCATGACGGAACCGCGCGACATCGCGCCGCTGGTGGTGTTTCTGGCCAGCGGCCTGGCCGATCACTGCACCGGCACCTCCATCGATGTCAACGCCGCAAGCTACGTTCGCTGACATGACGGGACACGTACGCGCATTCGAGTTGTTTTCCCGCACCGCGGTCAACCGCTTCCTGGGTCTGCGGCTGGTGTCGCGCGAGCACGATCGTGTGGAAGTGCAGATGACGGCGCGCCCCGAGATGGGGCAGGAGTACGGCGTTGTCCAGGGCGGCATCCTGTCCGCGCTGGCGGATACCGCCGCCGTGTACCTGCTGCTTCCCGATGCCATGGAGCGCGGCCACGTCGACGGTGTAGAAATGAAGATGAACTTCCTGCGCCCCGCGCTTGCCGATGGCAGCGACCTCTCCGCCGTGGCCACACCGGTGAAGATCGGCCGGCGCGTCGCCGTGCTGTCGGTGAGCATTACGCAGGGTGAGCGCCTGGTCGCGCAGGGAACGTTTACGTATCTTGTCACTGAATGAGCGCGCCGGAGGAACTGTCACTGGACGTCGGCGGACGCCACACCGTGTCCGCGCTGCTCGATCATCCGCGCGACGCCTGGGCCATGTATGTGCTGGCGCACGGTGCCGGCGCCGGCATGCGTCACGTCTTCATGCAGAGCATCGCGGATCTGCTCGCGGTCGCGGGAGTGGCGACGTTGCGCTTCCAGTTTCCGTACACCGAGGCGGGAAAACACCGGCCGGATCCGCCCGCACTGCTCGAGGACACCGTGCGCGCCGCGGTGGCGCGAGCCGGCGAAGAGGCGCTGCCTTTGTTCGCGGGCGGGAAGTCGATGGGCGGGCGCATGACGTCGCAGGCGCAGTCGCGCGAGGCGCTGACCGGCGTGCGCGGGCTGGTGTTCCTGGGCTTTCCGCTGCACGCGCCCAAACGGCCGTCGGTGTCGCGCGCCACGCATCTGGGCGGCGTGCACATTCCCATGCTGTTCGTGCAGGGCACACGCGATGATCTGGCCGACATGGAATTGATGCGCGGGGTGTGCGCAGGTCTGGGCACGCGCGCCCGCCTGCACGTGGTGGAAGAGGGCGATCATTCGTTCAAGGTGCTCAAGCGGTCGGGGCGCGACCCCGCCCAGGTAATGAACGAGATTCGCGACGCGGCCACCGGATTCATGCGTACCGTGCTGGCATCATCGTGAGGAGTTATTCGTGAAGCACTCAAAGGGATTTCTGGAACTCGTGCACGAGGCCAGGCACCGCGTACACACCACCGACGTCGCCACCGTCTGGAACCGCGTCGACAGCGGCGAGGCGTTTCATCTCATCGACATCCGCGAAGACCACGAGTGGGGGAAGGGTCACATCCCCGGCTCCATTCACCTGGGGAGGGGTATTCTCGAGCGTGATATCGAACGCACCATCCCCGATCCCAACACCGAGATCGTGCTCTACTGCGGCGGTGGCTACCGCTCGGTGCTGTCCGCCGATGCGTTGCAGCGCATGGGCTACAAGAATGTGCTCTCCATGGACGGCGGATATACCGGCTGGGTCGACGCCGGCCATCCGGTGAAGAAGTAGTCCGCATGACGCCTCCGCGCCGGTATCCGGTTCCCGCCGCAACCGTGCGCGTCGAAGACCGCATCGAGCATTCCCGGTTCATCACCACACTCGTGTTTGCGGACAGCGCGGACGCCGCCAAGTCCGCCATCCAGCGCGTGCGCGATGAATTTCCCGACGCCACCCATCACTGTTTCGCCTACGTGGCCGGCCCGCCCGGCAGCACGTCGTCGTCCGGCGCCAGCGACGCCGGCGAACCCTCCGGCACCGCGGGGCGTCCCATGCTGAAAGTGCTGCTCAATTCCGGCGTGGGCGACGTGGCGGTGGTGGTGACGCGTTACTTTGGTGGTGTCAAGCTGGGCAAAGGGGGACTGGTACGTGCCTACAGCGGCGGTGTGCAGCATGCACTGCGCGAATTGCAGACGCGCGAGCACGTCGATGAGATCGATGCCACTGCGGTGGTGCCGTACACCGCCATGGACGCGGTGCAGCGTGCGCTCGCGCGCGAGGGTGTGCGCGTGGTCGCGATGGCATTCGGCGCCAGCGTGGCGCTTTCCCTGCGCATTCCTGCGGACCGCGAGGATGACATCGAGCGCCTGCTTGCGGATACAACCGCCGGTGCCGCGCGTCTCGAGCGCTGATTGCGCGCCACGTTCAATGTTGATACCATGCAGTCCATGAACTCACGTCTCCAGAACAAGCGCGTCTTGATCACGGGTGCCAGCGCCGGATTCGGCGAGGCGTGCGCCCATGCCTTCGCCGGCGCGGGTGCCAACCTCGAGCTGTGGGCACGGCGCAAGGACCGGCTCGACGCCGTGCGCAAGGATGTGCTGGCGCGTCACAAGGTCGACATCGGAATCCGCGATGTCGACGTGCGCGACCGCGACACCGTCCGCGCGGCCGTTGCCGAACTCGCCGCCGCCGGCAAGCACATCGACGTGCTCGTCAACAACGCCGGTCTCGCGTCGGGTCTCGATCCGATCCATGAAGGTGACTACGAAGACTGGGACGCGATGATCGACACCAATCTCAAGGGACTGCTCAACGTAACCCGCGAAGTCCTGCCGGACATGGTGAAACGCAATTCCGGCCACGTGATCAACATCGGCAGCGTGGCGGGGTACATCGCGTATCCGCGCGGCAATGTGTACGGTGCCACCAAGTTTGCGGTGCGCGGACTCACCGAGGCCATGAACATCGACATGCTGGGCACGAAGGTGCGCATCTCCAGCGTGGACCCCGGTGCTGCCGAGACCGAATTCTCGACGGTGCGTTTTCACGGCGACGAAGCCCGCGCGAAGAAGGTCTACGATGGGTTCCAGCCGCTGACGTCGGAGGATGTCGCGGACGCCGTGCTGTATGTGGCGGGCACGCCCGAGCACGTGAACATCACCAAGCTGGTGCTGATGCCCACCGCGCAACGCACGCCATTCCACATTCACCGGGAAAAGTCATGAGCGACGAAGACCGCAGGACCCACGACCCCGAAGCACTGCGCAAGCGCCTCGACGACGTCGGCATCATCCGCGCGCGCCGGCACATCTTCCTGTGCTGCGACCAGACCACGCCCAAGTGCAGCACCCACGAGGAATCCCACGCGTCGTGGGAGTATCTCAAGCGCCGGTTGCGGGAGCTGGGCCTGGGCGAGAACGGCATCGCGCGCACCAAAGCCAACTGCCTGCGTGTGTGCCGCGAGGGACCGGTCGCCGTAGTGTATCCGGAGGGAATCTGGTACCGCGGGTGCACACCCGAGGTGCTGGAGCGCATCATTCAGGAACATCTGATCGGCGGCACGCCCGTTGCCGATCACATCATTACCGCGCACCCGCTGGACGGCGGCCCCGTCGAACCCCGCGATCCCTCGCGCCAGGCTCGTTAGTCACACGGGCACGTACAAGCCTACTGTTTTGCGTCCCCTGGCTTCCCGGGTGGCGGCGCCAGCTCGTTGACGAGTGGGGCGAGGTACTCGCCGATCGCCTCGTGAGCGTTGAAATTCCAGTGCCCGATGCTGCCACTCCCGGGCCAGTAATTGTAGCGAATGCCTCGTTGCTTGAGTGCGTCGAATACGGGCTGTAGATCGTACACGGGAATGCCGACGGAGCGAATGTACTCCCGGTAGGCGGCACTGATCGGACGCTTTTCCACCACGGCGATGCGTATCTTTCCCGACCGGTTCTCGACGGCGAGCGCGTCGAAGATCGCCTTGTTGAGGGGCCAGAAGTTGTCTTTGCCGCCGACGGGTTCGGGCGTCTCCTTTCGGGGACCGGCGTGGAACCAATCGTACACCTTGCCGAGCAGGATTCCCGGGGCACCACCCTCCTGCACGCGGAGATAGACGTTCCTCGCCATGCTGTACAACGCCAGCCGGTGCACAAGGCGCAATTTCATGCTTCGCTTGTAGCGCGCCGACTGCGCGAAGCTCAGGTCCACGCGCACGGAATCGTTTACAGCGGAAAAGATCGGCCCGAATCCTTCGCCGTTTTCGGCCATATCATCCTGTCCGACGAAGAACAGGGCAACATCCGGGCTGAACTTCTCGACGACCTCCGTGAAGTGATAGTACATCAGCCCCAGATCGAATCCGCTGTACCCGAAATTCATGACCTCGGCATGCCGCGGACCCATTCGGTTGAGCTCGTTCTCGAGCACGGTTCGCAGGTGAAATCTGTCAAACAGCTGAAATCCCTCGATGAACGAGTCACCGAGCAGAGCGACACGGAGAACGCCGCTCTCTTTTTTCGGCGGGTATGCCGGACCCAGGTAGCCATACTTGTTCACCCCGCCCAGGTACATGCCCTCCGTGAAGAAGACAAAGTTAGCGCCCGGCCGGAATGCCACGCCCAGGCGGGGATCGCTGATGACAAACGACGGAGTACCGGCTCCGGAGAGGCGCAGGAACAGCTCCAGCAACACCATCGCTCCCACGAACGCCAGACCAAATCCAAACATGCTCTTTGCGATTCTTCTCATGGCTAGAATTGGAAGTAAATAAACGGCATCGGTTTTGCCTGGAACATGTACATGAAAATGATCGTCCACGCGGCCAGATAGATGCCCCAACGGAATCGCGGCGCCGTTCTCAGCGGGAATGCATGGTCGCGAGTGACATACTCAGACAGATCAAGCACCAGGTTTGCGACAGAATACGTGAGCACAATGACCGCAAATCGTGCCGAGAAACCACCGGGTACCCACGCGACAATTTTCTTCAATATATAGAATGCGGTAGTGAAGTCGCGCGAGCGGAAGAACAGCCACGCAAGCAGGACGATGAGATACGTGCCGGTCACCTTGGCCACGAAGGTCAAAAGCGACGCGAGACCGGTGTAGTTGAAACGCTCGTCGGGCTTGCGGGCCTTCAGCATGAATTTGTGAACGGCGAGATAGCCCCCGTGAAGGCCTCCCCAGAACACGAATGTCCAGTTGGCGCCGTGCCACAGTCCACCCAGCAGCATGGTGGCGAACAGGTTGACGTACGTCCGTTTCGGCCCTTTGCGATTCCCGCCCAGCGGTATGTACAGATAGTCTCGAAGCCACGTCGACAGAGAAATATGCCAGCGGCGCCAGAATTCGGTGATGTTCGCGGCCAGGTATGGCTGGTTGAAGTTCTCCATCAGGTCGACACCCAGCAGCCGCGCCGTGCCGCGCGCAATGCTGCTGTACCCCGAAAAGTCCGCGTAGATCTGCAACGAGAAAAGCAGCAGCGCGCTCAGCAATTCCGACGATGAGTAGTACGTGGGTCCGGAAAAGATGTGGTCGACGTAGCGCCCACACGTGTCGCCGATGATGACCTTTCTGAACATGCCCACGGTGATCAGGGCCATGCCTTCGCTGAGGTCGGCCCGGGAGGGCCGGCGCATGTTCTCAACCTGCGGCAGGAGATGGATCGCGCGCTCGATCGGACCGGCCACGAGCTGCGGGAAGAACGCGACATACAGCGCGAAGTTCAGCAAATTCCGGGTCGGCGCCATTTTGCCGCGGTAGACATCGATGGTGTAAGAGAGCGTCTGGAACGTGTAGAAGGAAATCCCGACCGGCAGGATGATGTTCAGATGCAGAAAATCGAGATTGGTCCCGAAGTGCGCGGCGACGCGGGCGAACGAATCGACGAAGAAGTTGAAATACTTGAACGTCCCCAGCAGGCCCAGGTTGGAGGCCAGGCTCAGCAGCAGAAATCGTTTGCGCCGGCGCGGGTCGTCCGTAGCGGCGATGGCGCGCGCCGCAACGTAGTCGATGATTGTGGAAACAAACAGCAGTGAAAGGAAGCGCCAGTCCCAGTATCCGTAGAAGAAGTAGCTGGCAATGAGCAGGAAAACGTTTCGTGGCCTCCGGGGAAGCCAGAGAGCCAGCGGTACTACGACACATAAAAATATGATGAAGATGAACGAGTTGAAGAGCACGGCGGGATGCTACACGATTCTGCTGCGGAGCGCGACAGTCGTTTGACGGTGTCCCAATCAGTTGTGGTAATCCGGTCAGGCGTTCCGGACACCACCGGGGAGATATCCGGCCGCGAGTTTCGAGAAGCTGTCCACCTGTTGTTCCGCCCACGTGGAATCGCGCCCCAGCACCCGCGCTGCGACGGTTGCAACCGCGGGCGCCGCGTCCGCGCTGCGGCGTGCATCCAGAAACAGTGCCCGCGTTCGCCGCGCCAGGATGTCCGCGACCGTCATCGCCATCTCGTCGCGAACGATGCGTTCGATCTCCCGTTCGTCTTCGGCGTCCAGCGTCACGCCGGAGATGATGTGCGTTTCCAGACGTGCGTTGGACGCAGGCGGGGCGCCGAGTTCGACGGCGACAGGACGCGGTGTCGGAGGGGACAGCTTCCCGGCATGGATCGCGGCTTTCACCGCGTCTCTCGCCATCAAGCGGTACGTCGTCCACTTGCCGCCGTAGATCGTCACCATGCCGTCCTTGACCTCGACGCGGTGGTCGCGGCGCAGGTTGGCGGTGCGCCCGCGCGCGTCGGGCAGGGGCCTCAGTCCGGCGAAGGCACTGCGCACATCGGAGCGCGAAGGCGCCGGGGAGAGATAGCGTGCGGCGTGTTCGAGGAGATAGTCGACATCGGCCGGTGTGGCCAGTGGTTCGGCCTCGGGTGAATCGACCGCCGTCTCGGTGGTTCCCACCAGCACGCGCCCGCGCCAGGGAATCACGAACACGACGCGCCGGTCGTCGGTGCGGGGGACGAGAATGGCGGTGTCGCCGGGAAGAAACGTGCGTTCCAGCACGATATGTGCGCCGCGGCTCATGCGCAGCAACGGCCAGGCCGCACGGTCATGCAGGCGGCGCACCTCATCCGCATGCACGCCGGCCGCGTTGATCACCGCCCGTGCGCGCACCTCGAACACGTCGTCGTAGATGTGATCGTGGATCCGCGCGCCGGCAATGCGGCCGTCTTCCACCAGCAGATCGGTCACCGATGCGTAGTTCAACAGCCGGGCGCGGTTGGCGGCGGCCGCACGTGCCAGCTCCAGGGCGTAGCGTGCGTCGTCAAACTGGTCGTCGTAATACACCACGCCGCCGCGCAACCCGTCGGGATTGAGCGTGGGTGCCAGCTGGAGTGCCTCGACCCGCGACACGGTGCGCGAGCGCGGTGGACCATCATGCGAACCGCGCGCGAGCAGGTCATACAGTCGCAACCCCGAGGAGTAGTAGAAGCGCTCGCCCGCCCGGTACGCGGGCACCAGGAAGGCGGTATCACGCACCAGGTCGCGCGCCTGCCGGCGCGCGTTGCCGCGCTCCCGCAGCGATTGCGCCACCAGCTGCACATGGCCGCCGCGCAGATAGCGCACGCCGCCGTGAAAGAGTTTGGTGCTGCGGCTCGACGTCCCGGATGCAAAATCGCCCTGGTCCACCAGCGCAACATCGAGTCCGCGCCACACCGCCTCGTACGCACATCCCAGCCCGGTGGCGCCGCCGCCGATCACCAGCACGTCGAAGACGCCCTTCTCCGCGCGTATGGCCTCCCGCATTGCATCCCGCTGCATGGCGGGGACGTTACCCGACGCATCGTCGGGACTTCCACCTTGTTTTGGAGGGTGGGTTGCGGTTTAATTCAACCCGGCGTGACCACCACCGAACCCAAGGAAACCATCGTGGCCCAGGACATCGAAACCACCCAGACCGAAGGCATCCAGAAACTCGAACGCCCGCGCGTGGAGGCGCTGGATCGCATCCTCGGCCAGCCCTTCAAGGTGCTCGACGACGGCTTCGTGCGCGTGGTCGATTACATGGGCTCCGACGAGTCGATTGTGCAGGCGGCGCGCGTCTCGTACGGCAGGGGAACCAAGAAGATTCACGAGGACCGGGGCCTGATTCGTTACCTCATGCGCCACCGCCACTCGACGCCGTTCGAGATGTGCGAGATCAAGCTGCACGTGCGCGTTCCCATGGATGCATGGCGGCAGTGGATCCGGCACCGGACCGCCAACGTGAACGAGTACAGCACACGCTATTCGGTGGCCATCGACGCCGCGCAGATGACGGCGCCGGGAGAATGGCGCAAGCAGTCGCCCGGCAACCGGCAGGGAAGCGCGGGATTCCTCGACGAGAAGGTGGGCGAGACCTTCTCGAAGCAGGAAGCCGATCTGCACCGCCTGGCGCGCCGTCTCTATAATGAGCGCATCGAGGCGGGCGTGGCGCGCGAACAGGCGCGCAAGGATCTTCCGCTCTCCACCTACACCGAAGCCTACTGGAAGGTGGATCTGCACAACCTGCTCCACTTTCTCTCGCTGCGCATGGACGAACACTCGCAGCTGGAAATCCGCCAGTACGCGCGCATCATCGGCGACGAAATCGTGAGCCAGTGGTGTCCCTTCACGTGGGAAGCGTTCCTCGACTACCGCATGAACTCCATGGCCATGTCCGGGATCGAGCTCGAAGTAGTGCAGTGTATCGCCCGCGGCGACGACGCGGGAGCCCGTGAGGTGGCGCAGCGCTGCGGCTGGCTGGAACCGGGCAAGAACGGCTACAAGCGCAACCGCGAACGCGAAGAGCTGGAAGCCAAGCTGGCCCGCCTCAACCTCGCCGTTCCCTGGCGCTGACGCCGCGCTCCCGACCGATATGCTGGGGGAATTCCAGCTTCTCGATCCGCACACGCTGCATCCCCACGAGCAGATCGATGCACGACGGCTCGCGCGCCTGGTGGAGGAACTCCGCGCAGCCGGCGTTTTCTATCCGCCCGTGCTCGTCGACCGCGAGTCACTCGTCATCCTCGATGGCCATCACCGCTGGCACGCGGCGTCGCGGCTGGGTCTGGTGCGGCTTCCGTGCTACGTGGTGGCGTATCTCGACAACCCCGGCGTCCGCGTCATGTCACGCCGTCCCGGCATCGAGGTAAGCAAGCAGTCGGTACTCGAGATGGCGCGCACCGGCAGTGTGTATCCGCACAAGACCACCCGCCATATGTACGACCTTCCCGAATGGATCGAGCCGGTGCCGCTCGATCGCCTGATGCACGCGTGAACACAACTCCTCCTCCTGCGATTCCCTCGACGCCGGGAAGCGGTGACGCGCGGCGTGTGCTGCTGGGCGCGAGCCTGCTGTTCGCCGTCCTGCTGGTGGGCGGCGGCTGGTTGCTGCTCGCAATCAAGGGACGAACGATTGTAGACCCGTTTGCAACCACGCGCGTGTGGCAGCGTGTGGCCTCCGGGGCCGCCGTCGGAGCCGTGACCGCCATGCTGTGCGCGTTCGCCGTGCGCCGGGTGTCGGCGCTCGCGCGTCTCGAGCATCTTGCGCGACACGCCATGGAGGGAATCGAACCGCGCTGGCACACGCTGCTCACGATTGCGCTGCTGGCGGGTGTGGGGGAGGAGTTCTTCTTCCGCGGAGCCCTGGAACCGATGGTGGGACGCTGGGTGACCGCCGCCGGATTCGTGGCCATGCACGGCGCCCTGCGGGTGCGTAACCGCGGCGGACTGACCTTCGCCGTCTTTCTGGCGGCCGCCAGCATCGGACTTTCCGCCGTGAACGCATGGAACGGGCTCGAAAGTGCCATGTCGGCGCACGCGTCCTACGACTTCGCCATGCTGCTGTGGCTCTCGCGCCGGCCGCCGCTAACCCCCGGAAATTCCACGCACTGACTCGCGTTGACACCCGGCGAGGTTTGGGGCCATGCTGGGCGCCGGTTGTGGACGTGCTCGCGCGAGCGGGTTGCGCGGCCGGCGGAATTTTCGACCAAGGAGAACTGCGATGAAGCGCTATGCATTCGTACTCGTGATAGCGGCGTTGCTGGCGGGGTGCGGCGGCACCAAGGTGCAACGCATCGATCCCAACGAGACGGTGGACCTGTCCGGGCGCTGGAACGACACCGACTCGCGCCTGGTGTCCGAAGAGATGATCTCGGACTGCCTGTCGCGCCCGTGGAGAGCCAACCACATGGCCGCCAAGGCCAAGAATCCCATCATCATTGTGGGACAGATTCGCAACAAGACCACCGAACACATCGCGACCGAAACCTTCATCGGTGACATCGAGCGCGCATTCATCAATTCGGGACAGGCCGAGATGGTGGCCAGCGCCGAAGAACGCGAACAGATTCGCGGCGAGCGCTCCGACCAGCAGCAGTACGCCAGCGAGGAAACCATGAAGCAGTGGGGCAAGGAGCACGGCGCCGACTACATGCTGGGTGGTGTGATCAGCAGCATCGAGGACCGCGAGGGCGGCGAATCGGTGGTGTTCTACCAGGTCGATCTCAATCTCATCAACCTGGAGACCAACACCAAAGTCTGGCAGGGACAGAAGAAGATCAAGAAATACATCTCGCGTTCGTCGTACAGCCGGTAATCCGCGCGGGCTGTACGCATGCAGTTTCCGGGCCGGGGATTGATAGTGCTGGTGCTGCCCGTGGCGGTCGCCGCCGTCGCGGGCTGCTCCACCTATTCGCGCCAGGCCCCGGCCATCCGCGAAGCGCTTCTCAACGACGACTACGACAGGGCGATCAAGGCGGTCGACAAGATCAGCCGTTCCAGCTCGGAGCTTCTGTACTGCTACGAGCTGGGAACGGTTCTGCACGAAGAGGGGGACTACGCCGCCAGCAACGCCACCTTTGAGCGCGCCGAAGAAGTATTCGACGAGCTCTACACCAGGAGCATTTCGCGCGAAATCGGTGCGGCCGTGATCAACGAGGGCATCGTGAAGTACCGCGGCGACGCCTTCGAAGCCGTGCTCGTCAACTACTACAAGATTCTCAACTATCTCTTTCTGGGCGACGTCGACGGCGCCCTGGTGGAATGCCGGCGTCTCAATCAGAAGCTGCAGGTGATTCACGACGCCGGCGAGACCTACTTCGTCGACGATCCCTTCCTGCAGTATCTGACCGCGCTGGTGTACGACTACGGCGGCGAGCCCGTGAGTGCCGAAGTGTCATATCGCGCGTCGTCGCAGGAGTACGAACGTGCGGCCACGTTGCCGGCTCCGCCGTGGTTGCCGTGCGACGCGGCCGAGAACGCGCGTGGCGTGGGTGACGCCGCCCAGGCTGAGGAATACATGGACAGCGCCTCGTGCACACTGGCGACTCCGGGGCAGGGGCGTGTGGCCGTGTTCGTGGAGACGGGAGCGGTGGCGCGCAAGATCGAAACCGGTTTCACCGTCCCCATCTTCGAAAACGATCGCTACCGCAGTGAGGATGAATTCAGCCACGAGCTGTACAACCGCCGCAACGTTCACTACGACCACCCGGTCCACGTGAAGTACTGGCTGCACGTGGCCCTGCCCGCGCTGCAGGTGGATCCGCCCATGCCGCACCGCGCGGTGGTGCGCGCCTCGCTGCAGAGCGTCAACCGCAGCGCGCAACCGGCGGAGGTTGCCACCGTGACCGTGGAGGATCTCGACGCGCAGGCGCAGCGCGCGTTCACCGAAAAGCAACCCACGGTGGTGCTGCGCGCCATCGCGCGCGCGCTGGCCAAGTATCTGGCCAGCGAGACCGCGTCCAAGAAGGACGAGGGGTTGGGCACGCTGGTGAACCTGCTGGGCGTGGTGACGGAAACCGCCGACACACGCAGCTGGACCACGCTCCCGCGCGCCATCGAGATGGCGCGCCTCGACCTCGATCCGGGAACCTACCGGATCGATATCGACGTGACCGATCCGCGCGGACTGTTGCTGGTTCACCAGAGCTTCAGCGACGTCACCGTGGTGGCCAACGGACTCGAGGTGCGCCGTGTCCGGATCCGCTAACCGGCTCGCGCGCGAGAAGAGCCCCTACCTCCTCCAGCACGCGCACAATCCCGTCGACTGGTTTCCGTGGGGCGACGAGGCGTTCAACGAAGCGCGCGCGCGCGACTGTCCCGTGTTTCTCTCCATCGGGTATTCCACCTGCCACTGGTGCCACGTCATGGAACGCGAGTCGTTCGAGAACGATGAGATTGCGGCGCTCATGAATGCGGCCTTCGTGTGCGTCAAGGTGGACCGCGAAGAACGTCCCGACGTGGACCACGTGTACATGACCGCCTGCCAGATGATGACGGGCAGCGGCGGCTGGCCGCTTTCCATCCTGATCACGCCCGACCGGCGCCCGTTCTTTGCGGCCACCTACATTCCGCCCGCCGCCATGCGCTCCTTCATTCCGCGGGTGCAGGCGGCGTGGCGCGACGAGCGCGAGAACCTGCTCTCGGACGCGGGACGGATCGGTGAGGCGCTGGCGCGCGCCATGCACACCGGGCGCAGCAGCATCGATGCGCTCGACGTGATGCGCCGCGCCTATCACGAACTCGCGGGGCGTTTCGATTCCACCCACGGTGGCTTCGGAGGCCGGCCCAAGTTTCCCTCGCCGCATACGCTGCTGTTCCTGCTGCGCTACTGGAAGCGCAGCGGCGATTCCGGAGCGCTGGACATGGTGGAAAAAACGCTCGAACGCATGCGCCGCGGCGGCATCTGCGACCAGGTGGGCTACGGCTTCCATCGCTATTCCACCGACGCGGACTGGCTGTTGCCGCACTTCGAGAAGATGCTCTACGACCAGGCCATGATGCTGCTGGCGTACACCGAAGCGTTTCAGGCCACCGGCCGCGTGGATTTCAAACAGGCCGCGCTCGAAATCGCCGAGTACGTGATGCGCGATCTCTCCGCGCCCGAGGGCGGATTCTTCTCCGCCGAGGATGCGGACAGTGAGGGTGAGGAAGGGAAGTTCTACGTGTGGACGCGCGCCGAGCTCGACGCCCTGCTGGGCGAAGATGCGCCGCTGGCGAGCGCGTACTTCGGTGTCGAGGACGAGGGAAACTTTCACGACGAAGCCAGCGGGCGGCGCAGCGGCGCCAACATCCTGTTTCTGCCACGGCCCGCGGACGAAGCCGCGCGCGCCGCGGGGCTTGCCCCGGATGCGCTGCACGAGCGCATCGAACGCATTCGCCAGCGGCTTCTGACCGCGCGCTCGCAACGCGTTCGTCCTCACCTCGACGACAAGGTGCTGGTGGACTGGAACGGGCTC
>OBLQ010000099.1_pt1 | contig 27917 bp, 23 predicted proteins | sample 1519881 | NCBI WGS metagenome assembly OBLQ01 (sample SAMN01911456, study PRJEB22533) | soil metagenome | biome: Soil | place: Malaysia | collected 2012-04-30 | depth DG_metagenome m | reverse complement strand
GCTCGCTGGCAGTGTTCATGGTTTACTCCTCAATAAGACGTGGGATAACACGTGCCCAATAACAGACGGCTTGCGGGTACCAGGGACGTAGCTTTCGGTGGCTTCAAGATCAGTCCTCTATCGTCATGGTACTTGACGAAGACGATGGGTGCCCGCATGCTAACGTGGACGTTAACTTCGAGTCAATGGAACGAAAGTTCCACGCGGGTGGCGCAGAAACTGGTCGCGTGGTGCCTCCGATCGGGCACTCATTTCTCGCCATTCCTCTCGCCGTTGTATCATCGGTGGTGAAGATTTTCAGGATAGGCGCTGTTATGAATAACGAACTCGATCGACTTTACTATCGCGAGACCGTGCGAGATTCTGGAGTCGGTGACGAGAAAGTCATCCGCCAGCATAGCGGCATAAGTGTATACGCTCACGTCCGGGTTGCCGTTGAGGGTTTAAGCCGTGGACGAGGGAACGTTTTCTCTTGGAACGCAGGATTGAATATCCCTGCCAAATTCGCGCCCGCCGTGACACGGGGAGTTCAAGACGCAATGAATGTGGGCGTCTTGGCCGGGCTTCAACTGATTGATGTTCACGTATCGATTGAGGACGGAAGCTACCACGAAGTAGATTCAACCAGTGAAGCATTCAGCGAAGCGACTGAGAGGGCAGTTGCGCAAGCACTCCGCCAAGCGCAGCCTCAGTTACTCGAGGCAATCTCTTTAGTGACCATCAGAATCCCTCAGGAGTACGCTGCCATAGTCCAGACAACAGTGGCATCAGATGCCGGGGAAGAGCTGCACTCCGGCATGCCAGCTAAAACCATAACGGTCAAAATACCGACATCAGATGTAGACGGCCTAATGGTTAAGTTGCTCGAAGTCACCGACGGCCAGGCAAAGATCTCAAGCGCGAGCGCTGGATTTCGCCCAGCAAGTGATCCTCCTGACCCTGTGAACCAGTGGGTTGAGCGTAGGTAGTGGAAGTAAGTTGTAACGTGCCCGATGGCGGGTGTGGCGGACATTGGGACACAGATGTGCGCGTTAACCGCAGTCGTGGAAATTGCTAACCCTGCTGGTGTTATAATTCCACGCTTCTGAGCAGTCATAGACACCCCGCAAACTTGTGAGACATTTGATTTGATGGAGACTTGGTAATGGGGAAAATCCGAAGTTTTCTGGGATATGCCGGGCCAGGGATCATTCTGGCCGCAATTCTTGGTTTCGTGGTTCCATCCTTCTGGCTGGGGGCTTCGGCGTCGGCAGCCAGCGGCGAAGAAAGCGGATGGAAATACATCAGCGCGAAGCCGTTGCTGGACGACATCAAGGTTCTGGCTTCCGACAAGTTTGAGGGCCGGGCACCCGCCACAGAGGGAGAGAAGCTCGCGCTGTCTTATCTGCAAAAGAGATTCAGGGAGATCGGCCTCGAGCCCGGCAATCCCTATGGCACTTACCTGCAAAAGGTCCCGATGGTCGGCATCACGGCCAACTCCAGCACGCAACTGGTTTTTACAAAAAGCGGGTCGGCCCAGAAAAACATATTGAGGTACGGCGATGAGTTCGTCGCCTGGACCAAACGAATGGAGCCCACTGTGCAGGTGGATGCTCCGCTCGTCTTTGTCGGCTACGGCGTGGTGGCGCCTGAATACCACTGGGACGACTACAAAGGTGTGGACGTGAAAGGCAAGATACTGGTCATGCTGGTGAACGATCCCGCGGTGCCGGACCCGCACGACCCCTCCAAGCTGGACCCTCGGATGTTCAAGGGCAAGGCCATGACCTACTACGGCCGCTGGACGTATAAGTACGAAATCGCCGCCAAAATGGGCGCGGCGGGCGCACTGGTCATCCACGAAACCGGGCCGGCCGGCTATCCCTGGGGGGTGGTAAAAAGCAGCAATACGGGAGAGCAATTCGACCTGGTCCGCGCCGACAGGAATCGCTCACACTGCGCCATCGAAGGGTGGATCACCCGGGAGCAAGCCGTCAGTTTGTTCCAGCTTGCCGGAAAGAACTTCGATACGATCAAGAAGTCGGCGGTGAGCCCGAACTTTCACCCCGTTCGGCTCGGAGTGAAAGCTGAGCTCACCCTGCACAACAGGATTCGCACGATTGACTCCTACAACGTTGTCGGCAAAGTCGTGGGCTCCGACCCGAAGCTGAAAAACCAGTACGTCATCTATACAGCCCACTGGGACCACCTCGGGATCGGGCCCGCGGTGAATGGCGACCGGATTTATAACGGTGCCGTGGACAACGCCTCCGGAGTCGGGGGCCTCATCGAACTCGCCAAAGCCTTTACTCGAGTCCAGCCGCGGCCCAAACGGTCCATTCTTTTCCTTTCCGTAACCGCTGAGGAGAAGGGGCTTCTCGGCTCCGAATATTATGCCGAGAACCCGCTCTATCCGCTCACCAGTACCCTGGCGAATATCAACATGGATGTGCTGAACGTTCACGGTAGGACCAGGGATATCGGAGTTATCGGGCTGGGCATGTCCAGCCTCGACGAAATTGTGAAGGCGGTCGCCAAGGAGCAGCAACGCGTGGTCAAGCCCGACGCCGAGCCGGAAAAGGGCTTTTACTACCGCTCAGACCATTTTGAATTCGCGAAACAGGGTGTGCCCGCGCTCGATACCGATGCCGGGACCGACTTCATCGGCCGGCCGCCGGATTGGGGCCTGAAGATGCGCAACGAGTACACTACGCATCTTTACCATACGCCCTCCGACGAGGTGAAGCCGGACTGGGACCTCTCGGGCGCCGTTGAAGACCTGCGCCTGCTTTTTTCGGTGGGCTACCGCGTCGCCAACACTTCAGAGTTTCCCGCGTGGAGTGCGGGCTCGGAGTTCAAAGCAAAACGCCAACAGATGCTCAGGCAAGCAGGAGCGTCGAAGTAGAGGGCGTCAGCCGCCCGGGCATTCGCAGAGACCAGGACTGCTTCTGCGCCAAGCGACGAGCATGGTGTGATGTGGCGCCCGCTTTAGCCTGCATCTTTTGAATACACCTCGCTCGAAGCTTTGGCACAAGTCGAAAGACAGGGTGCGCTTGCTTACTGGTCTGCGTGGCGACACCTTCCTGTGACGTATCCTCGAAAAGACCTTCGGCGAGTGCCGAAACATTGGCTGACGTTTGGAACCCGCAGATCACCGTTGACAGGCTCACCCCGCCTTGCCGTGAATCCTCTAAATGCAATCCTCAATTACTTGTACGCGGTCCTCGAATCAGAAGCCCGACTAGCACTTGCGGCTCTAGGACTCGATCCCGGCCTGGGCGTGATGCACGTCGATAGCAGTACCCGCGACAGCCTTGCTTGTGATCTCATGGAACCGATTCGGCCACAAGTTGACGCCTACCTCTTGGACTGGATATCTCACGGACCGTTACGGCGGGAATGGTTCTTTGAACAGCGAAACGGCAACTGCCGCCTGATGGGACCAATTTACAGCCCGACTTTCTGAGACTGCGTGCACCTGGGCACGCGCGGTCGCGCCAATAGCCGAGTGGGTTGCCCGAACACTTTGGACCGGGATATCTAAGCCTGATCGGCGACGGCCAGCAACGCGGCTCACGCAAGGGCATCGGCGGGAAGTCAAAGGCTACGCTCCCGACCTACCCAAACGGCCGACGCCCAAGGCTCCCGCTGTGTGTCGGATTTGCGGTGAACCGGTGACCAAAGGGGCCATTCATTGCCCAAATTGCGCCGCTGAAGTGAGGAAGGAACGCTTCGTCGAAGTGGCTAAACTTGGCCGCGTGGCAACCCACAGCCCCAAGGCAGAAGCGCTCCGCAGCCGCACAAGACAACGACATGCCGCCGCATTAAAAGCTTGGAAGCCCTCGGATAAACCGGACTGGCTTGACGAAAAGACGTATAGGGGGAAGATTCAACCCCGCCTTGCCGAATTTCCATTGTCGGCAATATCGTCGGCGCTTGGTGTCTCGCATCCATACGCCACAGACATACGCGCTGGAAAGCGGATTCCGCACGCACGGCACTGGTTGGCGCTTGCGAAGCTTGCAGCCGTAGATGAACCGACTGACCGGTTGAAGCGTTAGCCTAAGAATTTCGACAGCCGATGGGGTTAGGGGAGGCCACGCGGAACATATGTGCGAGCCAGGCGGAAATCACAGAGGCAGAAACCGCTTTTGCGCCGGCACAGCACCCTGCGTAAAAGAAGTGTCCAAGCTTTTTCAGTCCGCAGAGAGAAATTGTCTTCACATGCCCTTGACACGGCATTTTTTTGGATTAAGATAACTGTGATGCTTGTCACACCTGCTGCACCCGACAAACATCCAACCGGGGCTTTGTCAAAGAGAGATTGCACGCCATCAAGAAGCGGGCCAAGTAGCTCCCACCATCGCTGTTCTCCCGCCCGCCAGCACGACTGAAAGTCACAAAAGAAAGAGAAACAGGCACGTTTTCCTTAGAAAGGCAGCTGGTAGCGCGGAGTTGTTTTTTAGCTCTGCGGCCTTTTGGCTCATGGAAGACCCGTACAGTAACCCCGCGGGCCGGGGCAACTGTGTGCTACCCGCTGAGGTCTTTACCGAATCGGGGCCGGAAAGGCTGAGGGGCAAATAAACCTTAGCGAATTCATAAATTCCGATAACACGATAAGGAGGACACAATAATGGCCACAACAAAAGGGACCTCGGACGGACCGAAACGACAAATTCAAATTACACCCCAGCGCCGCGGCGCTGGAATCATTCTGGGTATTTTTACCATCTTGTTTCTAATGGGCACGGGCGCAGCCCGGCGAGCCCAGGCGCAAACCTACATCGTGCTGCACAGCTTCTCCGGCAGCGACGGCGCTTTCCCTTACGCGGGTCTGGTGAGGGATTCCCACGGCAACCTTTACGGCACCACCGCTGAGGGCGGGGCATCGACTAATTGTTCAAACCTCGACGGCACGACAGGCTGCGGGACTGTTTTCAAGCTGGATACATCCGGCACGCTGACCGTTCTGCACAGCTTCGACTACAGCGAGGGCGCAAATCCTTACGGGGCCCTGGTGATGGATCCCTCCAAGGGCACCCTCTACGGCACCACCGCTGAGGGCGGGACATCGACTAATTGTTCAAACCTTGACGGCACGACAGGCTGCGGGACTGTGTTCAAGCTGGATACATCCGGCACGCTGACCGTTCTGCACAGCTTCGATAAAAGCGACGGCGCAAGGCCTGACGCGGGCCTGGTGGTGGATTCCCACGGCAACCTTTACGGCACGACCGAATTCGGCGGCTCCGGCAACGGGACCGTGTTCAAATTGGACAACTCGGGCACACTCACCGTGCTGCATAGCTTCTCCGGCATTGACGGCGAAAACCCTCAAGCGGGCCTCTTGAGGGATTCCGCCGGCAACCTTTACGGCACGACCAATGAGGGCGGGACATCGACTAATTGCCTGACCCCTGACCACACGTGCGGGACAGTGTTCGAGCTGGCTCCATCGGGCACGCTGACCCTCCTGCACAGCTTCGATAAAAGCGACGGCGCAAGGCCTGACGCGGGCCTGGTGGTGGATTCCTCCGGCAACCTTTACGGCACGACAGATTCAGGCGGCGCCGCCGACGCCCTTGGGACCGTGTTCAAGCTGGATACCACGGGCACGCTCACCGTGCTGCACAGCTTCGCCGGCGGCACTAACGACGGCGCAAACCCTGACGCGGGCTTGGTAACGGATCCCTCCGGCACCCTTTACGGCACAACCGTCCACGGCGGCACATCGACTAATTGTTCAAACCTTAACGGCACGACAGGCTGCGGGACTGTGTTCAAGCTGGATACATCCGGCACGCTGACCGTTCTGCACAGCTTCGATAAAAGCGACGGCGCAAAGCCTTACGCGGACCTGGTGAGGGATTCGCACGGCAACTTTTACGGCACCACCAAGCTGGGCGGCACCTCAGACGACGGGACAGTGTTCGTACTATCGACGACACCGCAGGGGGCAATCCAGTTCATCATCAACCAGGTGAACGGCCTGCTGGCGCAGGGGGTGATCGACCGCCAGCAAGACAACTCGCTGGTACAGGAGCTTAACCTCGCATTCGCCATGATCAACGACGGAAAGATCAACGATGCAATCATCGACCTGGAAAGCTTTATCACCCAGGTGACCGCCCTTGAAAACTCTAATGTCTTGACCAGCGACCAGGCGACTGCGCTGATCAATGCCGCCAATGACGTGCTCTCACAAATCCAATAAGAGGCTTACGGATATTCACTCCCGGATGGCGCAAACTACCATGTTTACCTTGCGCCATCCGGGACCAACAGCAAGGGCTTGCCGGGTTCGAGGGATGCGTTTGTGCTGGCCTCGGCCTGCCGGGAAGGCCGGATTTGCCGAGCTGCGAAAAAACCATACCCCGATCCTGAAGTTGATTGCCACAAGAATTCCTAAAGATATTAAGCGGAAGCTCCTCCTCCGTTTAACTGGCCGATGACCCATTTGACTTGTAGAAGTGGAGGCCGATTGAGAGGGAGTTCACTTTCAAGGGGCCTCTATCTCCTGGAAATTTCCTGACAGATGCCGTCGGAAGGGGGGCCGGTTTCAAAGTCCTCTATCTCCTATCCCTAACTTCCGTTGACGGGGAGAGCTATACGGAGGGGAAAAGTGCTACACCCTTGACTAAATTGACAAGGAGTGGGCACGCAAAAACTGCTTTCCTTGTTTTGCGCATAGGCAAGTTGATACCTGAGTTGTTCGTTGTGGTCAACTATGATCTCCCACCTACTGTTACCGCTCGTTCTTCCTGTCAGATCGAAACTAATTGTCTGTCATGCAAAATTAGGCCGACCGTGTGTGTCAGTCTTATTTTCTTGAAAGTTGAGAGTGCCTAATTGGGGTGCTCAACCCGAGACTCTATTTACTTGGGAGGTTGTGACTGATAGTATTCGGATACCTTTGCATCAACGGATAAGCACCATGGCGAAAAACGTCTTCCTCAAATCTGAACTGTCACGCTGGTTTGCTAGTCAAAGCCGTTTTAGAAACAAGAGGGAAATGGCAACCGCGATCGACATTCCGTACGAAACCCTAAGAGGTTACTTTAAAGGAACTTCTCCCTGCCCTGAAAACATCCCTCGCTTATCTCATTTCACGGGCCTAAATGCTGCTGTATTTGAAAAACCAACTGCCGCAAAGGAAAAAAGCAAGGGTAGAACAGAGGTGAGCCAAATCACTTATGCAAGTCGGATTATTGACAATTTACAGTCTGACTTAGCAAGATGTCTAAGAGCCTTAGTCCCGGCCAGAAAAGTTCTACTTCAGCAAATCGAGAATAGTGAGACTAAACAGACCTGCAGCGCTCAATCTGTGCAATTGCTCATGGATGCGCTTCAAAGAAGTCTTGAACCCTTTGTAGAAGACTCAAAGGCGTTGTTTGTCCTTCGAAAGGAAATTAGTGGGAGCGACACAGCTTATTTGTCGGGCCTGCTGGGTGCAATTTTCGATGATAAACGGCTTCAAAGATGGCGAGACATGACCACATATAAGTATGGAAGCAAGTAAGGAATTTTACGATGCCATCAGAATTCAGAAAAGTCCAAATAGCCGATGTGGGTGCCGCGCTGCAACTCCTTTCGGAAGTTTACACGGACGCACGCCGTGCATTGGCCGAGTTCATTTCTAACTCTGCGGATGCATTTGTAATTGCTGAACGCGAAGGTATCAGTCGGAATTGGAATTGTACAGTTAAGATAGGACGAAACCAGATTACCGTTGCAGACAACGGCCCAGGAATAACTCATGCGAGGCTTCTGGAACTACCAACCCACGTGACTTTGAGCGGGAAAAGGGGCGACTTCGAGCAGAAGGGATATAAAGCCATTGGGCTTCTTGCCTTTGCAAGTTTTTGTAGCGAGATGAGGGTAGCATCTCGGGCCGAGGGAGAGAGTGAAACCTACGAAGCTAAATGGACCAGCGATTGTCTTGCACATCCAGATACAAATCCAGTCAAGATCGACCGGGTATTGAGCCATCCCTTGAAGGGACCGGGGACTACGGTTGTATTGTCTAAAGTCTTCGAAGACAGGACCCATCAGCTTAATATCCAGACACTACTGGGCTTCATGCGCGCTGAATTCTCGCCTGATCTCCGAGCCAAGCGGTATGAACTAATACTGGCTGATAACAAGGAATCTCACAAAGTCAAGCCGGGAAATTATTCGGGATTGCCATTTCCAAGGTTATCACTACAGACGTCACAAGACGAAAAGATAGAGGTTGAATTTTACTTGACTCATAGACCCCTCTACCAAAAGGTTGCGTTATTTGTTAGGGGAAAACAGGTAATTGCAAATATTGGTGACCAAGCAGAGTTCTCGGAGGGACCTTGGAAGACAGGCCGCGTTGCGGGTGAAATCAGGTGTAACTTTCTTCGCCCCACGACAGGCCGTGCGGGAATCGAACATGGAGAAAGCTGGCGTCGCTTTGTAGAGACTCTGAAAACAATTGAAGAGGAACTCCAAGAACAACTAGATAGGATTGCAGAAGAACAACGGGGACGACAGGTTTACAGAATGTTCAAGGAGATAAATCAAGCTTTGGCCTCTGTTCTGTCTAAACTACGCTGGAACGAGCTGCCCAAATCAGCAATTGCCAAAGGTGATTCGCAAGTCTTTCCACCGGGCGAGGGTGGCGTGGGTCCCGCTGGCGGACAGGGTAAAGTCTTAAATCCGGGAGACGGTGCTCCTCCAGTTGCCCCTAGACGCTCCCGCTTAATCGACCCCACAAAGCCAAAAAGGACTGGTGGAAGTGCAGCAACAGGTTTCAACTTCCGAGAACTGGATTTTGAGCCGGATGCTAATCATTTGAGAAGCCGTTATATCCCACCCCAGTCATTGATTGAAGTAAATAGCTCACACATTGACTACATGCTGGAGCGAGACGACGACAAGCGCCTTAGAGCGTACCTCTCACGCTTGGTTGTAAAGGAGATCACACTCCTAAATTTTCGAGATATGGGCGAAAGCGAAATTGCCGAGCATATGGTGGAACTTGAGACTGCCCTAAATCGCCAGCTCTTTTAGAAAGACACCATGTCTCCTGGGCTTGACCACGTTGTGAAACCCCTCCGTTCAGGGCTTGGACCTGATACCCTTATCGTGGACTTAGACTTGTCGGTAAGAGCTTTTGCAAGAGTTGATAAGCTCGGCATCAAAACCCTTGATCAGTTAACTTCAGTTGATCCCGCAGTTCTCTTGAAAATTCCCGGATTTGGCAATAAGAGTTTGTACCACGTTGCCTCAGTGTTGGAGGACTACCTTCGCACGCTGTCGTTTTCAGAGCTTGCTAAATATTCCCGCACAGTTCAATACTGGTGGCCCTACATGTCAAATCCCAGGGCCTTCCTCTCGCCGCGTGAGGTCAAAATTGAAGTGGACGACCCGAAGTGGACAATTCAGAATCTTCCGTTATCTAATCGAGCTTTAGCTTGTCTGGCGGCTGCCGCCGTCAACAACCTTGACGACTTAGCGCAACGTTTCCCGGCGGAAATTCGAAGCTTTGGTCCCTTCGGAAAGAAATTTCTCATCGAACTGGCTCACTTCCTTCAGGAATATTTCGATTCGATCGGACCGATGTCATCCAATTTGTACCCTAAAACTCATGAGGCATGGATGCGATATGCCCAGAAGCCACTCTCAGGACGATCCGCAGTGACGGATTATCCAAAGCGCGTGAGAGAAGGGACAGCTTCCCTTGCAGAGCTGCTAAGATACTTCTTAGCTGCACAAGGTTCAAAAAAGAGTGAGATTCTAGTTAGAAGATTCGGCTTGACTCCGGGGGCACGACCACAGACTCTTGCAGCCATTGGGCGCGATATCTACCTTACGAGAGAACGTATCAGACAGATATCTTCCCAATCACAAAAGAAATTTGCAAAACTGGTGAGGCGAACCCGACCGGATTTAGTCCGTTCCCTACTTGAGTACTTTAGCCCGGTCAGTGTTGCGACTATCTCTGAGGTATTGGATGGAATTCCCGAATTGACTTGTCACGGATTATTTAATGACGCTGCATGTGCTCGGATGCTCATAGGAGAACTTTCACCGGGCGTACACCCTATTGATCCTCCAAAGTGCTTATGGACGTCAATCCCTTCAGTCACACCCGACTTTTATGCAGAGGTAGTGAGAACGGCAAAGTCGGTCTTGCACGGTATATCGCTCGATTTGGACACTCTGGCAGTGAAAACATCACGACGGATCAGGCGTTACGATGAATGCGACATTGAGTCAGTCAAGAAGATAATAGAGAAAATTCCGGATGTCTTTATCCTGGAACTTTCGGGCGAGGTCACTATCGTATCGCCAGTTTCGCAGAATCAACCTGATCGCCGGAAGGCATTTGCTTATGACTACATCAAGGAGCAGGGTGTTCCGATCCAAATATCTGAAATCTTTGAAGCAATGCAGGAGACAGAGCCTGCTTTATTGCCCGAGTCACCAACACTCCAATCCGCGAAACAGTCGATAAAATCGCTTATAGAAAGGGACGAAAGATTTGCTTGGGCGGGAATGAGCACTTTTGGCTTGCGAGAGTGGGGATATGAATCAGGGGTGACCTCGATAGGCGCCGCTGCAGTTCATCTGCTAAGGACGGCGGGTGAATCCCTGACGTTTTCTGAGCTAGAGGGGGCTTTGAGCCAATTATATAAAGTAAAGCCCAGCTCCATCAGGGCCGCGCTGAAAGCTGAGGATGGCAAGAGGGTTGCCAAGGACACAGAAGGGAAATGGTTCGCAGTACGTTGATATCTTGAGGAACTCGTTTCCGATTTGATCATCTTCAAATAAAACTACTTTCATACTAACTATGGCAATTGACGGGTGAGGTAGACCAGAGGAATGCCTGCCCCATAGTCGCCAATGAACACCCTGCGGGGGAGCGGTCGCGAATTATCATTCATTCTGAGTCAAAACGGGTCGAATTCTCAAATTGCGAAAACTCCCATGTGCTCTCTGCTGGCAAATCTCTCGCTCATCAATCAAGAGTCAACTCGCGTCAGGGTGTTTTCTCTCGAACTTCCAGCGAGTGCCCCACCAAGCGTGCCAGGGCTAACCAGTGGCGTGGATGTGGTTGTCGCTTTCCAGTGCGTATGTCTGTCGCGTAAGGGCGTGAGACACTGAGCGCCGACATAATAGCTGGTACCTTAAGGTCCGCCAGTTGAGGTTGAATCTGCTCTGTGTAGAACTTTTCGTCAAGCCAAGCGGGTTTATCTGAAGGCTTCCAAGCTTTCAGTGCAGCAGCATGTCGTCGGCGTGTCCGGCTGCGGAGCGATTCTGCCTTGGGACGGTGGGTTGCGATCCGACCGAGTTTCGCGACTTCGACGAAGCGTTCTTTCCTAACCGCCGCGACACACCTCGGACAGTTAGTCGCCCCATTTCTCATCGGCTCACCGCAAATCCGACACACAGCGGGAAACTTGGGCATTTGCCGTTTAGGTAGGTCGGGTGCGTAGCCTTTGACTTCCCGCCGATTTCCCTGTGTCAGTCGTGTTGCTGGTCGCCGAGGTCGGTCCGGCTTAGATATCCCGGTCCAGAGTGTACGGGCAACCCATTCGGCTATTGGCGCAATTGCGCGTCCCCAGGTTGGCGCTGTCTCCGAAAGTCGGGCAGCAAACGACCCCATGAGGCGGCAATTGCCATCCCGTTGCTCAAAGAACCATTCCCGCCGCAACGGTTCGTGAGAAATCCACTCTAAGAGGTAGGCGTCAACTTGTGGGCGAATCGCTTCCATGAGGTCACATGCAAGACTGTCGCGAGTCCTGTTATCGGCGTGCATTACGCCTAGTCCCGGATCAAGTCCGAGGGCAGCAAGAGCTAGGCGGGTTTCCGATTCGAGGACCGCGTACAAGTAATTCAGGATTGCATTCAGAGGATTCACGGCCAGACGCGGTGAGCCTGTCAATGGTGACCTGCGTGTCCCGAACGTCAGCCAATGCCTTGGTACTCGCCGCAGGTCGTTTCGAGGAAACATGACAGGAAGGGTACGCCACGCGGACCAATAGGCAAGTGCTCCCTGTCTTTCGGCGTCGGCCAGCACTTCATGTGCCTCAGCTTCGGCCAGTGCCAGGCGAGCGTCGGCTATAGCTTGTGCGGCATCAGCATCACGCACCTTGTCGCGGACAACTTGTTCTTGACCTGCGAGTTTCCGGTAAATTAACTCCCGTGCGATACGAAGTGCCGCGCCCGATTCGTACGCAAGTGCTTGAGCGCGTCGAAGCCTAGCATCAGACGGACGCACAGGTCCGGTTGTCAACAGTACAGACCCACCCCTGTCTAGCATCACGAATGCAGCGTCTTGATCTGCCAGCCAGCGAAGTGCCGCAAGAGACACCACCCCGTCAGACCCGATAACGACTACACGTCGAAGGTCATGCCCGACGCGCGGAAACCGGGACCGTCGGCGTTGAGGTCCGATACCATCTTCAAGGATTAAGTGACCTCGATCTACACCTGCACTCACACCATACCCGAACAGGGTCACGACCCCGTGTCGCGGTGTCAGACGCTCTGGGATTCCCGCGCTATGTGTTGGCAAGGATGTCTTACTGGAATTGCGGGAAGGCAGAAGTTGATGTACGGTTTGCGTAGCTGCCATTGGAGTCTATACCTCCCTTGGTGGTTAGGGCTTGTCGTCTGCTGCCAACAGGCGGCAGGCCCGTTTTGTTTTAGACCTTCTTCAAGTGCGTCTGGGGCTTCATTTGACTAGTCAGATTCGCCATGCGTTTCGAGACACAGCGCCAGCAATTGCATGTAGAATCGTGTTTTACTTTCCGTAATTTATCAACAGCGGTGGCCGGAGGTGTTCGAAGGGTGATTCCAGCCATGACGCGGGCAAAATACTCAACTCTCTTTCCGTCGCTAGAAGGCCGATGGGATTTCGGATATCTACAATCACCCTTGGCTTTGAGGAGTTCATCTGCATGGTCGCAAATGTCTCGAAGCCACGGCCTGCCGGGTCGGCGAAACCAAATTTCTGAGTCGTCATAAATTGCCCATATCTGATGCACTGATCGAGCCTTCTTCAGTCGTTCCCAAAGATGCCGCTCGTCGGGGATTCTGCGGCGCTGACGTTCTTCAATCAAGTCTCTTGGGGCCTGCCACTTCCTTATGTATTCCTTAACCCGGTCTTCGTTCAAGTATTCATACGGAAACGGCATGAGCTTTATGCGACTGATCGGGGGCCTTGAGTAGGTTGCGTACTCCCAGTCAACTCCATTCCTCAATCCATCGAAAATTACGTACCATTCGCGTTCAAACCACATAAGTGTTTCTAGCGGGGCTGGTCGTCGCCCTCTCTTCGCCAAATTAATTCACCCCAAAAAGTCTCTCATCACCTTTATTATACGCGACAAGCGACTGAACTTCTATCTATCATCCAATCACCATGAAAAACAAAACTAGACGAAAATCAGTAAAGAAAGGGCAGTCGAAACCACGTGCTAAGGGACAGCGTGTCCATCGGCTTAGCGCCATTCCACGAAGCGACCGTCAAGCGCAAACACGTAACCGTGCTCTGAGTGTCCTGGTACACATGCGCCGAGAGCATCTTTCACTGGCGGCGGCGAGTCGGATGGAGCACATAAAGGCCGCAACGGTTCTACGTTATGTCGGAAGTGCAATTCGTCGAGACCAGTCCGGCGGACGGTATCATGCCACGAAAGGTGACAGGTTCCGAAGGGATATCCAACTCCCAACTGCTACGGGGCCAATCACGGTCCAAGTTTATGGCAGCAAGAATGCCGAGAACATTTCGAAATACCTGAACGCCGTCGGGCATTACTTGAGGACGGGCGACCAAGCAAAGCTTCGGCCTTTCAGGGGCAAGACCATCACGGCTGGCAAACAGCGGATCAAGCTGGTCACTGATCCAGACAAACTATCGTTACTGGCCGAGGCCGATGTACTGCATCTTGACCAACTCTACGCGTCACGAAAAGGCTGAGCATGTCGGGCGGGGCTAAAAATCGGACGCCACGCAAGAAGCAGAAGCACTGCACCTTTTGCGGAAGTACCGATCTTGTACAAGATCATCATATCGGTGGACGATTTCACGTTGCATGGTTCACAGGACCTCTGTGCAAAAGGCACCACTCCAGGATTACGGCAGCGATACGAATTGCAGGGGTTGACATGAGGTACACACCTGATCTGAAAGAACGAGTTCGCCGCGCTCGTATGGCCACTTACGTCTTTCTATGGATGCTGGATGAGTTCGAGCGAGAAAGGACAAAACAATGAATCACGAAATTTTTCTACGTGCACACACGGCTACCCTGGGAAAGAAAAAGAAGAATCCCATGAGGGTAATTGCAGAACAAAAATGGCCGGATCAAATCCTCATATTCGATACTGAGACTACAATCGACACACGGCAAGAATTGACGTTTGGTACATACCGGCTTTGCCAGTTGGTCAGCGACAAGTACGTCTGCTCCGAAGAAGGTCTCTTCTTCGCCGATGATCTTGATTTGGCTCAACGTAAGGCGCTCAAGACTTATCTTGCTGAAAAGCTTGCAGACATTGGAGTCAAGTCATTCCCGCCAAAGCTGAAGCTGAAACTATATTCGCGTTCCGAGTTCGTGGAAAAGGTGTTCTGGAAAGCAGTCAAGAATGAAGCCATGATCGTTGGATTTAACCTTCCTTTCGATCTGTCGCGGATCGCCGTCAATTGGCGCACGGGCCGGAAAGGTAGTTGGTCGTTGATCCTTTCTTTGCGACGGTCCCAGAAGACCGGAACAATCGAACCTAATCCAGAACGGCCTAGAGTTCGCATCAGGTCTAAAGACTCCCAATCAGCCTTTATTTCGTTGACGTATCCGCTACGGCCAAACGAATGGCCCAAAACAAGTCGCTTCCTTGATTTGCATACTCTGGCATTCTCTCTTTTTGCTGAAAACTTAAGCCTTGATAATTTGTGCAAGAAGCTGAAAGTCCCCGGCAAGATCGGACACGAACCAACGGGAAAGGTCACTGATTCCGAGATAGATTATTGTCGGGGCGATGTTCGCGCCAGTAACGATGCACTCAACGCGCTAAAGCAGGAATTTGACCAGCACCCTTTGAACCTAAACCCAGATCGTGCATACTCACCAGCATCCGTGGCGAAAGCATACCTGGACGCAATGGGAGCCATCCCTCCGAAGAAGAAATTCAAAGTATCAAACCGTGTTCTTGGTATTGCCATGCAAGCCTATTACGGTGGCAGAGCCGAATGCCGTGTAAGGCGGGTTTCTGTCCCCGTCGTACACGTTGATTTCAAGAGCCAATATCCAACTGTCAATACCTTGCTCGGAAACTGGAATGTTTTGACAGCTCAAAAACTCTCTTTCAAAGATGCGACGGAAAGGGTGAGGATATTACTTCGAAATATTACGTTGAATGACCTCTTCAACCCCGACTTTTGGAAGAAATTATCGTTCTTCGCGCTAGTCCAACCAGACAAAGACACCCTTCCAGTTCGGGCCGTTTACAATGGGGAAACTCAGAATATCGGGATTAACGAGTTTAGTTCTGACCGACCGGTCTGGTTTGCTGGTCCCGACATTGTGGCTTCAATCCTGCTTACAGGAAAAGTGCCACACATTGTAAAAGCCATTCAGTTGGTCCCGCACGGCAGGCAGAAAGGACTTAAATCGACAAACCTCCAAGGGATGGTCGCAATTGACCCACGGAACGACGACTTTTTCCGACACGTCGTTGAACAGAGAGAAACGCACAAGTCTGACGAAACACTTGCTGGCTTTCTCAAGGTCCTTGCCAATTCCGGCAGCTACGGGTCCTTTGTTGAAATTACACCTGAGAAGTTATCTAAGCCCGAAGAGATCAAGGTTTTCTCAGGTGACGACTCGTTCCCTTTGCTCTCTGCCGATCTTTTGGAGAAGCAGGGACGGTGGTACTTTCCACCGCTTGCTTCTCTCATTACCGCCGGGGGCCGCTTGCTGCTGGCAATGCTCGAACGATGCGTCAAGGATGCAGGCGGAACATATCTTTTCTGCGATACCGACTCACTGTGCATCGTTGCCTCAGCCCGTGGAGGCTTAGACGCGTGTCCTGGTGGCACACACAAGTTGCGGGGAAGGACTGAAGCTGTCAAGGCTCTTTCGTTGAAAGAAGTTCAACATATTGCAGGCAAATTTAGAGAGATCAACCCCTATAACGCTGCGTCTGTTCCAGACCTGCTCAAGATTGAAAAGGTCAATTTTGATTCTGCTGGGAAACATCGACAACTTATGGGGTATGCAATTTCCGCTAAGCGCTATGTCCTCTATCACCAGAAAGGCAAAAAATTAACTATTGTTGACCCGAAAGCGCACGGCTTAGGTTACTTGTATCCGCCCACAGAGAAAAAGAGTGAAGGGGAATTATTTTGGACATTTGAGGCTTGGGAGTGGTTGTTGCGGGAAGAACTTGGATTGCAGCAAAGTCCACCAGCGTGGCTCGATGTTCCTGCAATGATGCGCATCGTAGTAACTACCCCGCGCGTATTGGGACGCGTTAACCATTTCACCAGACCTTTCAACTTTCTATTTTGTCCGCTGATTGATCCTGTAGCTGGGTACCCTGCCAATGTTGATCCGAAGAACTTCACACCGATAACTCGATTTACGCGCAAACGGAAGCAATGGTCACAGGCTGAGTGCACGAACGTGCATGATGGTAAGGTTTATCGCCTCGCACTTCAGCAAACCAGAAAGCTTGATAAGGTTATTCCTCAAACCATTGGGTACATATTGAGACTGTATGGCCGCCATCCCGAATCGAAGTCGCTTGCTCCCGACGGCACAACCTGTAAGGCAAACACACGCGGCCTCTTGAAGCGAGCTTCGATTATTGCAGGGCAACTGCGTTATGTAGGGAAGGAAACAGATCGACGATGGACGGAAGGCGAGGACTTGAGTCTTCTGACCTTCAAGCAGATTGAATATGTCCGATCTGGCAAATTAGCTGCTGACACAAAGCTAAGAAATGAAATCGCCAAACGAGGCATGCGCGAATTAATGCGCTTGACCGGATTGGGCCAGCACACGATTGAGGCGGCACGAAGCGGTAAGGCAGTTCGACGCGCTACGCTGAGACGTATTCAAGCGGTGATCAGATAGTAAAGCCGTGAATCTTAAACTCGCATCGTGACAGAATTAAGGACTGATCAAGCGCAGTAAACCAAAAGCAAACATATGAAGGCACACTCACTCAAACAGAAATCTTTATCGCGCTTGCGGATTTGACTGCTTCCATAACCTAATTGCTTCATTGATGAAGTCGACCGGAAGAACGACGGCCAGGCCCGAGTTCTCCTCAAAGGTGATTCTAGGCCGACGTGTCTGGGCGCTGATTGCTAAGTCCGTGTAAGTTTGGTACTCGCTCACAATCCCAATTAGATAAGCGTTGGCTTGCGCAGGCGTTCCAGTAATGGATGTCAGCTCCGGCCTAAGTATGACCGGACTTCCACTATTTCCTGGGAATATGAACGTATCAAGAAGGAAGTCTGGGGAAACACCTTGGAGCATGTCTGTTATCCGCGCGATGCACCCCTGTCGAACGATAACGTAGTTTCGCTGTATCCCTGCTAGGTTCATCGGAAATCCAAGGACAAATACTCCATCTCCTGCTGATACTCCAATTGTTTTAAGTTTCTGTTTATCGGCTGCAAGTACATCGTTTGGGAAAAACACATCCATAAGTCCCTGCTCTTTCAAGAACTGAGCGTTTAACCTGATTGCAGCGATATCGGTCCTTTCGTTTGGATGAAAAAACCATTTATTGACCGGTAGAGGAAACTGACGCCCCTCTGCGGACGAGGATACTGGATTTATTCTAACCATAATTGTGGTCGGGTCAGTCTGCGCCGAGGCGCATTCCCCGCGAAACCTCGACGGCTGCCAGTTAATTCTTTCCGAGAGTTGATCCCTCACATGGTCCTCGATTACGTGTCGATTTGTTACAACGTAGATCTCGTATTGGCGCTTCTTTGGGTCTGGGTCGTCCTTAACTAAATACCCGTAGAGGAAACCTGTCCCTTCGGTTGCCCACTGTAGCCTGCACGGCTGTCCTGGGTGTTCAACTGGCCGCATTGACCCGAGCGCGACCACAGCGTTCTCCAAATGGGGTGGGATAAGCGTAGCATAAACACACTTCGCCAGAAGCGCACCCAGAAGGAAGAGAATGCAGACTATTGTTTTAGCCATAATTGCTGCCTCTGCTTTTGGAATTCAACTTTTCTTAACTTCGCAGGTATACGTCTTCGAGGAAAGTATAGCATCGGCTAGACTCCCCAATCATGTCCGGCTGTCCGCTGAAGGCCTTAGGTAGATTGCAGTGATGTCGCCCAAGTGTAGCACTTTTCCCCTCCGTATAGCTCTCCCCTAACTTCCGTTGACTTGTCATGCCGGGCTTTTTATACTCAAATCCGACATGCGCAAGGGAAAGGAGGCGGAGTGGCGGCTCTCAGCAAGGCTGAAATCCACGAGAAACTGAAGGAGATGCGGGGCTGGTCGCACATGGGGAAATCCATTCAGAAGAGGTACAGCCTTAAATCGTTTCTACCCGCCATCGGCCTGGTGAACAAGATTGCCGAGCTGGCGGAAAAGGAACAGCACCACCCGGACATCACCATCAATTACAATGTGGTGGGCATCTCGCTTTCCACGCACAGCGAGGGCGGGGTTACGCAAAAGGATTTTAATCTCGCGCAGCAGATTGACAAGCTGGCTGAAACCCACTCCTAAGGCCGGTATCCTTTGCGCCTGCAAGCGACGGCCCGTGCCCCCGAGGCGGGAACACGGCATCGCAGTATCCTGACTGCTTCATTTTGAGGCACACTTTTTGCTTCAGTCCTGGCGTTCCAGAACGCAACCATTGGGGTCGGGTTCAATAAGCGGCAACTCAATTGTTCTCAAAAAGGCAGACGAATGTCCACATTCGTACAATGGGTCCACCTTAGCGCAGCCGTCATCGGGGTGGGAGGAATGGCGTTCATGCTTTTTGTCCTTTTTCCCTCCGTCGGCGTCCTCGATGATGAACGGCGCGCGGGCCTGCTGAAAGCCGTCCTGGGAAGGTTCCGGTGGGTGTCATGGTCGGTGATTGCGCTGCTGCTGGCCTCGGGGCTCTACAACGTGAAACTGGTGTGGCTGGTGCCCTGGGGACCTTATTGGACCTTCCTGACCCTCAAGATTATTCTCGCCTTCGGAGTTTTCGGCATCGTTCTGTGCCTCACCATTCCACTGAAAATCTTCGACAGGTTCAGAGAGCGCCGGAAGGACTTGATGTACGCCGCCTTCGGCCTGGCCATGATCGTTATCTTGATCTCCGCCTACCTGCGTCGCGGATGAGCGGCAAGACGGACCCCGAATTGTCGCGGAAGCGGCAACACCTAAGACCGGACTCTGTGTCCTCTGTGGTCCAACTGATTTAACACAGAGTGCAAAGAGGTTCTCAGTGCCCTCTGCGTTTGAGCTTTTAGCGCCGCCGAGCACACAGAGAAGACTTCCTGGCGAGAGTGGCAGGTTTGCTGGACCTGGTTGTCCTTTGCGTGGTCCGGCCCTTCAACTGCCGCCTCTTATGGCCGCAGCAGGATCTTTCCAAAGAAATCGCGGCTTTCCATTTTCTTCTGTGCCTCTGCCGCTTCCGCCAGCGGGAATACTGAATCGATCACAGGCTTCAGCTTGCGCTCGCCGATCAGCTTGAGCACGTCCATCAGTTCGCCCTTGCCGCCCATGTACGAGCCCAGAATGGTCCGCTGCCGCCCGAACAACGCCTGGATGTTCACCTTGCCTTCCGCTCCGGTGGTCGCCCCGCAGGTTACCAGCCGGCCGTAGGTTGCCAGCGAATTAAAGCAGTCCTCCCACACGGCCTGCCCCACGTGCTCGACGATTACGTCGACACCGCGTTTTCCGGTCAGGCGTGAGACTTCTTCGGTGATGGATTGCTGCGTATGGTTAATGCCCTCGTCGGCGCCCAGCGCGTGTGCTTTCCCAAGTTTTTCATCGGTGCCGGCTGTAGCGATCACCCGGCATCCCACAAGTTTCGCCACCTGCATGGCGGCGATCCCCACGCCGGATCCCGCGCCGACCACCAGAACATCTTCGCCCGGCTGCAATTTCGCGCGCCCGAAAAGCATGTGCCACGCTGTCAGAAAAACCAGCGGTACCGAGGCCGCTTCTTCAAATTTCAGATCGCCGGGAATCGGAATCACGTTCGCAGCCGGCGACTTCACGTATTCGGCGTAGCCGCCGTCCACCATCACGCCGAAAATGGTGAAGGTTCGGCAGGCGCTGTCGAGCCCCTTCCAGCACGCTTCGCACTGGCCGCAACTGATTCCCGGAGACAGCAGCACGCGCTCGCCCACTTTCGTGTTGGTCACCAGCGAGCCAATCTGTGCGACTTCACCCGAAATGTCACTGCCCACAATGTGCGGCATGGGCAGCTTCCAGGCGCGCACCCCGCTGCGCACCCAAAGGTCAAGATGGTTCAGCGCGCAGGCTTTCACTTTCACCAGCACTTCGTTGGGCTGGATTTCGGGCTTCGGGGCATCTTCGTATTTCAGAACGTCCGGCCCGCCATGCTCATGGAATCGAACTGCTTTCATATCGGGGCTCCCTTTTCGTAGATCGATTTCTGGCGAAACCCAACTGCATGGGCCCCGCGCAAACGGCGGGTTCCGGGTGCGTGTCGCAATTGACAATGCCAGCGCACCAGTTTAACCTGAAAATAATTTTATGAGTGACGTCTTCAGCGAAATCGTCAAGCTGCGGAATGAAGGCCGCAAGGGTGCTCTCGCCACCATCATTCAGGTGCAGGGATCGATCCCGAGCTACGAGTGTTCGAAGATACTGATCCGCGATGACGGCTCGATTGTGGGCACGGTCGGCGGCGGTTGCGTTGAGGCCGAGGTGTGGTCCGTTGCGCAGGACGTGATGCGGGAAGAGAAACCCCGCCGCCTGCACTTTAATCTGAACGCCAATCCCGAATACGACACGGGGCTCGTCTGCGGCGGATCGCTCGACATTTTTGTTGAGCCTATTTTGGCCACACCCACGCTATATCTTTTCGGTGGCGGCCACGTATCGCTCAGCGTATCGAAAGTGGCAGCGCTGGCGGGGTTTGACATCGTGGTCTGCGACGACCGCGAGGCCTTCGCCAACAAGGAGCGGTTTCCCTCCGCCGTGGCCACGTACGCCGCGCCGTGGGAAGAAATTTTTCCTCAGATCTCGCCCAACGGTCTATCTTACATCGTGATCGCCACTCGCGGCCACAAGGGCGATCTTGACTGCCTGCGATGGGCCGTCAGCACGCAAGCGCGCTACGTCGGCATGGTGGGCAGCAAGCGCAAGCTGGCCGAGTTCTTCAGAATCCTCGGCTCCGAAGGAGTTTCCGCGGAGCGGCTCGAGCAGGTGCACTCGCCCGTGGGCCTCGACATCGGCGCGCTCACACCGGAGGAGATTGCTGTCTCCATCGTGGCGGAAATGATTGCAGCGCGCAGAAACGTTTCTTCCTCAGCCTCGCTCACCTGGAAGCCCAAGGTTCAGCAAACATCATGAGCCTCGGATCGGGACCATCTTCGCCTCCGGTTATTGTCGGCATCATCCTGGCGGCCGGCGTGTCTTCCCGTATGGGCGCCGACAAGGCGCTGCTGATGTATCGCGGCAGGACCTTCCTGGAAAACATAATCGCCGCACTGCGCGAAGGTGGAGTTCAGCGGGTCCTTGTGGTCCTGGGGCATAATGCCGACGTGATTCAGCAGAGCCTCGACCTCTCGTCAGTTGAAGTGGTTCTCAACCAGGATTACCGCCGCGGGCAAACTTCATCGCTACAGGCAGGCTTGGGCGTACTGGGGAAGGATGAACCCGACGGCATTGTTTTGTGCCTCGTAGATCACCCAGCCTTGTCTGCGGATACTGTGCAAAAGTTAAAGCAATACTTTAAGTCGACTGGCAAGCCGGTTATCGTTCCTCAAACACAGGGCAAGCACGGCCATCCGGTTTTGTTGGGCAGGGAAGTGTTCGGCCGGATTGCTGCACTGGGTCCCGGCCTGGGGGCCGACATCGTGATCCACCAGTACCGCGACCGGACGGAATATGTCGAAGTCACCGACCCCGGGATTCTGCTCGACGTCGACGACCCCGAAAGCTACCTGAAGTTGGCAAAGCAAAAATAGGGGGAGTGTTCTGCCCTCCCGAAAGGGGCGGGGAAAAGGGGAGCTAAGGTCTCTCCCCGCGAGTTATTGTTCTCCCTTAAGGAATGGAATGATCTTTTCGCGCGTTATTCCGGCGTCGCGGAAGACCTGCGCCGCCTTATTCTTCTGGTTCTCCAGGATCGCCGCAAGCAGGTGCAACGGTTCGATTGAGCTGTGCTGCAATTCATCGCACAGTGAATTTGCTCTGGACAGAGCATTTTTGGACGCCTGGGAGAGAGGCATTTCCGCCGAAGTGGGCAGAGGCTCGCCCTGTGGACTGGGCGCCCCGAACCGGGCAAGGAGTTCGCCTGCAATTTCGGGGGCGATAAATGGATTTTGTGGTGGCGTCTCTGGCTGAATCACTGGCGTGCCATTCGTCCACACCCCCGAAACGGCCTCTTGGAACTTTCCTTGGTCCTCAATAACCAAGGAAACGAGCAGGTCTTCCAGCTCAATTGCTTTTGCCCCGCGTTGTCCGGCTTTGAAACGAGCCAGGAAAAAGACATGCCCTGCGCGCTGAGAGAATTTTTCAAACATCACGCTAAGTACTGCCGCTATTGATGCCTATTCGTCGCCTCATCTTCTGTTGACTGACGTCTACTGCAATCGTCCCACGTCGCGGAGCATCTCGCGGATTGTCTGGAAAAACCCCCAGATTACGCCAACTGCCACGCAGGCCCAAAACGCAGCGACGTTGTAGGGAATAAGATATTCCTGGGTTTGCCAATCGACCGTGAAAACCGACGAGTTGGGCAGGACGCTTTGCAGGACGTAACCCACCACTGCCATCCCGCCTGCAATAAATAAGCCATCAGCCAAGGCACGCATGGATTATCTCCTGCGTCCCCCCCTTTCCTGCAATTATACTCCTTTGACCAAACATCAAGAGGCCCTGCTGCAGCATGGCGGGGGACGGTACCACGCCAAAGCTACTGCTTAAGGCCACTTCAGCCGAAGATTCTTAAAGGATATGCATGGTAATTATTGAAAATATTAGGGATGGCTGGAAGAAGAAATGGATCTACCCTGAAGCAAGTCGGTTGCAGGCAAGCCAGGTTTCTGTGCCGAAAACGGGGCAAGAGCCATTGAATCGGCTCCGGCCCCGTCCCAATGCGGAGTTATTTCTTTGACACTCGCCAGATCACGTTGCCAACGTCGTCGGCAACAAGCAGCGACCCGTCTTTTGCCACCGCAACGCCAACGGGGCGGCCCAGCACTGCCTTGTCGCGCGGGTTCGGGTCAAAGCCGTTCAGGAAGCTGACAGGATTGCCCGTCGGCTCTCCATTCTTAAACGGAACAAAGACCACCATGTATCCCGAATGGATGCTGCGGTTCCAGGAGCCGTGCAGGGCGACGAAGGCACCGTGCCAGTAGCTCTCAGGGAACTGCTTGCCGGTGTAAAAGGTGGATTCCAACGGCGCGACGTGGGGCCCCAGCAGGACGTCAGGAACAATGGCCTTGGCCACCAGGTCAGGCCGCTTCTCCTTCACCCTGGGGTCGAGGTTCTTCCCGATGTAGCTGTACGGCCATCCCAGGAAGCCGCCGTCCGGCACGTGCGAAAAGTAATCCGGAGGCAAATTATCGCCCATCATGTCGCGCTCATTCACGTCGGCCCATAGCACGCCGGTATCAGGATTCACGGCCAGGCCCACAGCATTGCGGAGGCCGCTGGCGTAAATTCTTGCGTTCTTCCCGTCCGGATCCGCAACCTCGATGGCGGCGCGGCGCGCGTCGGGCTCAACGCACACGTTGCAATCAGAGCCGGTAGAGACAAACATTTTCTTACCGTCCAGACTGAAGACCACGGTGCGCGTTGAATGCATCCCACCGCTCGGAAGGTCCAGAATATGTTCCCGATCACCGGTGCGTTTGGAGGTTTTCGGGTCGTAGGGGAAGCGGATCACTTCATCGGTGTCAGCAATGTAAACGTAGTTGTCATGGAAAGCGATCCCGAACGGCTCATGCAGGCTTTCGGCAAACGTGGTGCGGCCGTCGGATGCCGCCACGTTGCCGGGGTCGCGCAGGACGTAAACCGTGTTGCCGCTTGTGTCAGCGAGAAAAACATCCCCGTTGGGAGCAATCGCGAGATAACGGGGTTCTCTGAATCCTTTTGCAAACACAGAGACCTGGAAGCCTGGCAGTGCGCTGGGTGTAAAGTTGGGCGAGGGCCGGCCGTGCGGAGGATTGGCGACTATAGGCTGAGTGAAAGGCTTGGGCAATGTCGGTTGCTGGCCGTGCGTCACGTGCACGACCTGGCCGAACCCAGGCGGGACGGCAAGAAACATGAGGACCAGCAGGTTGACGATTTTCATTCTTTCTCCTTGGCAAATTTTGGCTGGCAGGACTTCAAAATGTTTTGTTGGATAACTCTCATTGGCTTAATCTCCCGAGCGCCTCACGCAGGGCCGCCACCGCAAGCATGCTTGCGTGGCCGGAGGCGGGGGGCAGGCCGCCCAGTGCTTTTTCAATCTGTTCCGCGCTGATGGCCGCGAGTTGCGCGACCGGCTTGCCCTTAATGGCCTCGGTGAGCCACGAGCCGCAGGCGACGGCCGGAACGCATCCCTGGACTTTAAACCTCGCCTCGGCCACATTCCCGGCTCGAACCAGAATCCACAGCTTCATGGCGTCGCCGCAGACGGGATTGCTGGCATCGGCCACGGCAGTGGGTTCCTCAATTTCGCCCACATTGCGCGGGTTGTGGAAGTGGTCAAGGACCTCGCGGGAATACATTATGCCCCTATACAAACAACATCTTCAGCAAAACAACCATGGCAACGCCGGCGCCTACTGTAAGCGCAATCCTGATGCCCGGCTTTTTGTTCACCTCGGGAATCAGGTCTGACGCCGCGACATAAAGCGTGGCCCCGGCGGATAGCGCCAGGCCAAGGGCCACCCAGCGGTGCGCAAATCCCATGGTCAGGATGCCAAACATTCTCGAGATGCCGAGCGCGCCCGCCGCTTTCAGTCCTGAGGCGCGGCCCTTGCCCGCCGTCACCATCACGGAAGATATCGTAAAACCTTCCGGGATGTTGTGGAGAATGGTGGCGCCGAAGATAACCGTGCCCAGCCAGGTTGAGATCATGAAACCCGAGACAATCGCGACACCATCGAGAAAAGTGTGGACTAGCAGCCCGCCCAGAGCAGTGTAAGCCACCCGGCTATCCAAAAATTCTTCCGCGTGAGTTTCTTCTCCAAAGTGGAAGTGGCCCGGCCACACGTGCTCAAAAATGTGGACGATCAGGTAGCCGGCCAGGATGAGGACTGGCCCGCCCACCGGCGCCAGGCGCAGGCTTTCCGGGATCATCTCGATCATGGCCGTAGCCAGCATAAAACCGGAACCCAGGGCCAGGAAGTAAGCCAGGAATGGCCGACTCCAGGCGCGGGCTGAAACGATGGAGGCGCCGAACAGGTTGGCAAGCCCGGCGGCCACTCCGAGGACAAGGCTGATCTCAATGGCGAAAAGCATAGCAGTTGGTTGAAGTTCCGGAATGGCTCTCAGCCCGAATGCCGGAAGTGCACAATCTCTCCGTCGTGGACCACATACTCCTTGCCTTCCAGCTTCAACGAGCCGCGTGTGCGGGCCTCGGCAAAGCCGGCTGCGTCAATCAGTTCCTGATAGGGAATCACCTCGGCGCGGATAAAGCCGCGCTGGATGTCGGAATGGATTTCACCCGCGGCGTCGAGCGCCGTCATGCCTTCGCGAATGGTCCAGGCGCGGCACTCGTCCTCGCCTACAGTGAAGAACGATATCAGCCCCAGCAACTGGTAGCTGGAGCGGATGAGGCGGGAGATGGCTGATTCCGTCAGGCCGTAGCTGGAGAGAAATTCGCTCGCTTCCTCGTCGCTCAGTTCGGAAAGCTCCTCTTCGATTTTTCCGCAGACCGCCGTGACTGCTGTGCGCGGGCGCTGTTTCAGCCCGGCCTGGTGCGCGAATTCATCTGCGGCATTGGTTCGGGGAGCATCTTTCTCGCCCAGGTTCAGGACGTATAGCATGGGCTTGAGCGAGAGAAAAGTGTACCCGCGCAGGGCGCGCTCTTCGTCGGGACTCAGATCGAGTTCGCGCAAAGGAGTCTGCGTCTCGAGCGCCTGTTTCGCTCGCAGCAGTGATTGGTGTTCCTTTTCAAGGGCGGGATTTTTCTGCTTCTTGATGTCCTTTTCAAGCCTCTCCAGCCGCTTTTCAACAATGGAGAGGTCAGAAAGCACCAGCTCAAGCTCGACGGATTCGATATCGCGCCTGGGATCGACGGCGCCGCCCTCCGCAGGAATGGCAGGGTCCTCAAAGGCGCGCACCACGTGCATCAGGGCGTCCATTTCTTTCAAGGCAGCGGATTGCGTTCCGGTACGCGCCAGTTGGATGACGCTGGCGGGCGTGTCCACGTATTCAATGCTGGCGTGGACCAGCTTCTTGGGATTAAACATTTCCGCCAGGCGGTCGAGACGGGCGTCAGGCACCTTCACAACGCCAAGGTGGGCTTCCGGTTTTCCGCTCGCGAGTTTGCTGCCGTGGGCATGGGTGAGGATCTTGAACAGGGTGGTCTTGCCCACCATGTTGAGGCCTACAATACCGATCTTGAGCACAACGTCCTTTCTGCTTTGCTTGTGAAGTGAAGGCTGTGATTGAGCTTCAATTTCGATACTAGCACATCGGCCGGAACCTGTAGAGGATGCGCTGCCAGCAGTCGACCGCTATGCAATGGTGGCGGGTTGCTTCCGGAGTAAGCTATGCGCACCGGCACCCTGGAGATCAGCGGCGCGGGCGCGTTCCTTGTGGGGAAGTATTTCAGGGCAGGGGATCCCAGCCGGTGAAGATGGTCTCGATGAATTCTGCAGGCTGTCTCAACACTCCAACATTGATAAAATGGCGGCGTCTTGAAGGCTTGTGTTGCCACTTGATACCGAAACGGGTGACGCAAATCAATTTGAGCATTCACCTGGCCACCCGGAATTTCGCGCACCGAGGGCCTTTCTCGCAAGCTTAGTTTTTCACGAATACAATCTGCAGGACCACGAAAGCTGTAACGCCTAACGCTGCCGCAAGCGGGATGGTTAATACCCAGGCCATCAACATGCCTTGAACTGCTTTCCAGTAAAGCTCGGATTTCTTAAGAGCTCCAACACCAATGATGGCGCCTGCGGAGACATGAGTCGTAGACATAGGCAATCCCAGAGCGGCACCTGGGCCAACCAGCCCGGCTGTAACCAGATTGGCGATGAAACCTTCTTGATGGCCCATGGGTGTGACTTTCTCGGCCAGCACTCTTGTAACTTTCTTCCCTGCCATCCAGCTTCCGGCGACCATCCCTAATGCAACAGCGGCAAAGGCGGAACCTTGTCCGATTGCAGTTCCTGAGGTAAGAGCTAAAGTCACCAAAACTAATGCCACGATCTTAGGCGTGTCGTTCAGACCGCGCGCGAAGCTCGTCGCCCCGCTCGTAAACCAGTGAAGGTGCGTTGCCGTAATGCGAAACGCCGAGGGCCGGTCTGTGGCGCAGGCCTCCATTGTTCCAACCGCGATATCCATTTGTGTCGTGGATTGCGAGACTGCCAGATGGGTGCCTTCGACGACCAGATTTGCGGGGAAAGGAGCGGGCTGAAAATCGACACAAAAACAATCAGGAGGCTTCCCGGGATGTTTCGCGACCAATCGCCCGGCAACAAGGATCGCCACGACCAGCAACAGGGCGAGAAATGGGCTTGCCAACAGAGGCAGAACAACCTTGTCCCCCAAAGTTCCCCAATTGACTCCCGCAAA
>OBLQ010000098.1_pt1 | contig 28217 bp, 26 predicted proteins | sample 1519881 | NCBI WGS metagenome assembly OBLQ01 (sample SAMN01911456, study PRJEB22533) | soil metagenome | biome: Soil | place: Malaysia | collected 2012-04-30 | depth DG_metagenome m | reverse complement strand
GTCGGCTTTGTCGAGAGGCCACTGTGTGGCCGCGTCGCTCTTGGCGTTTGCTGGATCTGGGTGCACTTCCAGGAACAGCGCGTCGATACCAACGGCCACCGCGGCTCGCACCATCGCTGGGATCGACTCCCTCACTCCTCCCGTGACCGCGCCTTGTGCTCCGGGTCGCTGCGCGCTGTGCGTGGCATCGAAGCAGACCGGCACTCCGAGTTCGCGCATGACCTCTAGCCCTGGCATGTCCACGATCAGCGTGTTGTAGCCGAAGGTCGTGCCGCGCTCGGTGAGCATCGTTCCGCTCGCGCCGAACGTTGCGAGTTTGTCAACGATGTTCTTGGTGTCGTGTGGCGCTAGAAACTGGCCCTTCTTGACATTGACGGGCCGGCCTGTCTTTGCGGCGGCTTCGAGCAAGTCCGACTGACGACAAAGGAACGCGGGGATCTGTAGCAGGTCGGCCGTCTGTGCAACTGCCTCCGCCTGGTCCGGCAAGTGGATGTCGGTCGTGACTGCGAGGCCTGTCGACCGCTTGATCGTCGACAGAATCTCAAGACCCGCGTCCATGCCTTCGCCGCGTTCGGACTGCACGGAGGACCGGTTCGCCTTGTCGAACGACGCCTTGAAGACGTAGTCGAAGCCGTGCTTTGCGCACAGCGGCTGTAGCGTCTCTGCGACGCGCTGGCAGACTTCTAAAGATTCGGCGAGGCACGGCCCCGCGATCACGAGCATCCGTCCTCCACCGACTTTGATGTCTCCGATGTCGAAGGTCTTCAAATCTTTGCACCTGCCCGGCGGAGGTAGGACTTGAGTTCTGCGACGTCCTTGATGTCGCCCACCGAGAACTCGTCCTTTCCGCCAGGTTTCATGAATACGACGTGCGGCAGTCCTGTGATATTGAACCGTTTCTTGGTCATGTCCTTGTAAGCGTCCGGGACGTTCGTTGACCAATCGATCTCGAGCAGGTAGACGTTGGAGAGTGCGATGAGCCCCTCGGGCGTCTTGAAGACCCGGTCCTCAAGTTCGTGGCAGATCTTGCACCAGTCCGCGCGCCCGTCAATCAGGATCGGTTTGCCCGAGGCGACGGCCTTCGCAAAGTTCTGGTCGTTGTAGAGAATCCAGTTGATGTTGTCGCCGGAGACCTGGCTGTCCGCAACGGCACCGCCCTGCTGTTTGAGCAGCCGTGCGTACTCTTCGTCGAATCGGATCTTCTGGAAGTTTGAATAAGCCATCCCGGCGAGGACGCCGAGCGCTACTGCAGTGACGCCCTTGATGCGAGAGACGGCCTTGGTCGAGTCGCTCTTGTCGAGGAACAACAGGTAGATGAGGAAGGCTGCGAAGACAAGTATCCAGGCGATCTGCGTGGACGCTTCGCCCGGCTTCAGGCCAATGCCTTGGAAGAGGTAGTCGGCGGCGATATAGAGCACGAGAAGTCCGAGTACGGCCTTGGTCGTCTTGAGCCACCCGCCCGATCTGGGTAGCGCCTTTGCGCCAGAAGACACAGTGGCCAGCACCATGAAGGGAAGGCCCATGCCTACGCCGATGGCCCCGAAGAAGCCGAGGCCAGTGGGAACGGAACCGATCTCCGCGACCTTGACCGCGACCGCGCCGACGAGCGCGCCGGCGCAGGGCGCCGCCGCAAACCCCATGAGCAGGCCCATGATGAGCGCGCCGACCGGGCCACTACGACCCTTGAGGTTCTTTTGGATAAAGCCTGGAAGCCGGATTTCATAGAGGTCGAACATCGAAAGCGCAAGCGCGATCAATAGGGCCGCAAGCGCGAGGACGAACCACTGTTTTGTGAACAGTTCTCCGACCGCGCCGCCCGCAGCGGCGGAAATGCCGCCGACCGCGCCGTAGGTGACGGCAATGCCGAGCATGTAGAAGAAGCCCAGAGAAAACCGGCCGCCCGTCGTCTTGGAGCCCTGGTTCGAGAAGAACGAGACCGTGACCGGGATCATCGGGAACACACAGGGCGTAAGGCAGAGCGCCAGACCTGCGAGCAGAGCCGCAGGGATGATCAGGAGCCAGTTACCAGAAGAGAGGGCATTGTTGAGGAAGCCGAGTAGGCCACCGGCACTCCCGCCGCTGGCAGGGGTGGCTCCGGTCTCAGCCGGAGGGGAAGTCTGTGCCGCAGTCGTCGTTGTCGTTGTCGCTTCTGGCTGCGGCTCGGTGACCTGGACCGATCCCGCCACTGAGTCTTTGGATGGCTCGAACGGTCCTTGGTCGTCGTAGAGAGTGTAAGCGAGGTCGAGTTCGTACTTCGTGTCGCCGGCTGTCGAGAGTGGCCCGATAGTGACTGGCACCTTGACTTCGCCGGAGTAGACCGTGCGCTTTGTTCCATCTACCGTCTTCGTCGTGCCACCACTGATCGAGCCGAGTTTCACCACGAGCCCACCCTTCTCTGTGACGTTGAACGGAGTCTCGTCCGCGCTGTAGATGTATGCGCCCTTCGGGACTGTGATGGTCAGTGTGCCCTCGACTGTCTTGCCCACCTCGATCGAGTCAGGGCCGTCAAACGAGACCTTCGCGTGCGCGACTCGTGGGGCAGGGGGCTTTGCGGTCGTCTTGGTAGGTGTGCTGGTATCGCCAGCGGGTTTCGCGGCGACGATGGTGGCGGCGGCGCTGGCGTCGACGCTGGACGGCATGTAGCACTGCTGGTCGTCGCACTGCTGATAGGAGACGGTGATGTTGAACTTCGTATCGCCCGGTGCGCTCGGTGCTGTGAGGACGATCGGGATGTTGACAGAGCCCGTGTAGACGGCGGACAGCGTCCCGGCGACCATCTCCATCGTGCCTTTGGGGTACGCGACCGATTTTAGAGTCGTGCTGTCTCCTGCCTTGACGACGACCGGGATCATGTAGTTTTCGGTCGGCGGGTTTTGATAGCCGTGGAGCCCGTCTCCGAACTTGATCGTGACCGTCGCCTTGACGTCCTTACCGGCCTCGACCTTCTGGCTCGCAAGTTTCAGAGAGACTGCGGGTGCATCGTTCTGGGCAAGCGCGGCGGCAGGCAGCAAGAGAAGGGCGAGCAGGCGGATCATCCGGTTCATCTGGGTCGAGGTCTCCTAGTCTACTACGGGGCAGAACTCCCGCTTGATCCGCCAAGTTCCGCGCGAACTGCGGGTTAGCCCGTCAGGCCCATCCACTTGCGGACGGAATAAACGGTCGTGTCGCGGTTCATCTGTGCGATGGCGCGGGTGAGTGGAACCTCTTTGGGGCAGGCCTTGACGCAGTTCTGCGCGTTGCCGCAGCCCGTGATGCCCTCCTCCGAGGTCATCAGATCCAGGCGGTCCGCTTCCAGAGTCTTGCCGACGCCGTGGAGGTTGAACAGCAGCGCCTGGCCAATGGCCTGCGCGCCGATGAACTTCGTGCGGCCGTTGTAATTGGGGCACGCCTCCAGGCAGCAGCCACAGGTCATGCACTTGCTCAGGTCGTAGCGGAACTTGCGGACGTGGTCGTCCTGCCGCGGGCCCATGCCGAGGTCGAAGGAGCCATCGATCGGCACCCACGCCTTGACCTTGATGAGGTTCTCGAACATCTTGGTGCGGTCGACGAGGAGGTCTCGCACGAGCGGAAACTTCTTCATGGGTTCGAGGGTGACCTCGTAGAAGTCGCCCTTCTTGTTCGCAACGTCCTCGATGAGGGCCGTGCACGCCTGGCGGACGCCGCCGTTGATGTTCATGGTGCAGGCGCCGCAAACTTCTTCCAGACAGGCGGCCTCCCATGCCGGGGGCTCGACGGACCGGCCGTCTGAGGTTCGTGGGTTCTTTCTGATCTCCATGAGCGCGGAGATCACGTTCATGTTCTCCCGGTAGGGGATCTCAAAGACGTCCCAGTGCGGCTTGTCCTCCTTGTGCGCCTGTCTGTGGACTTTGATGCGGACTGTCAGGGCCATAGCGTTCCTTCGCAGGCTCATTTTACGCGAAACGGCCGGTCGGCACAGGCACAACCACGTGTGGAAGGAGTATTAATAGGTCGTGAAGGCTCCGACTGGACAGACCGCAAGGCCGGAGGCCCCCAGCAGGCGTCTGCTCGGGGTCGAGGTCAGCGTGCTGGACATGAAGGGGACGCTGGCGTTCCTGGAGGGGATGCTGGAGTCGAAGGAGCCGGGGATGGTAGTCACGGCCGACTCGTACGGGCTGGTGCTGGCTCAGTCCGACGAAGAACTCGCTTCGATCTACGAAAACGCGACTCTCGTCACGGCAGACAGTTCAGGCGTCGTGTGGGGTTTGAAGAGACAGGGGGTGAAGGTCAATAGGGTGAGCGGTGTCGATCTGGTCGACGGGCTCTGCGCTCTGAGCGCGGCAAACGGATATCGGATCTTCCTGCTCGGTGCTGCTCCGGGCGTGGCAGACCTTGCGGCCGAGCGGCTGCGCCTCAGACATCCGGGCTGCAACATCGTCGGCACGCGGCACGGATACTTTCCGATCGACGATTCGGACGTGGTCGCGCAGGAGATCGCCCCGCTACAACCGGACATCGTGCTCGTCGCTCTCGGCATCCCGCGGCAGGAGAAGTTCATCGCCCGAGAACTGGAGACGATCGGTGCGAAGGTCGCGATGGGGGTCGGCGGTTCGCTCGACGTGCACAGTGGGAGGGTGAAGCGTGCGCCCAGGTGGGTGCAGGCGCTCAAACTGGAATGGCTTTGGCGCCTTGCGCTCAATCCCAGAAAGTTCGAGAAGGTGGCGCGTCTGCCTCGCTTCGTGTGGCTCGTACTGAGGGGCGGCAGGTGAAGATCTACACGAAGAAGGGCGACGACGGAGAGACGGGCCTGATCGGTGGAGAGCGCGTCAGAAAGAACGATCCGCGCGTCTGTTTGCTCGGCGACCTCGACGAGTTCAACGCCGCGCTCGGGCTTGCATCGGCGCACGCCGGTCGATTTACCGGGCTCGATGTCTTGCTGCGCATCCAGAAGGCTGTGTTTTCTCTTGGTGCTGAGGTCGCATCGCCGGATGAAAGGTGGCGGGCCGAAGGGCTGGAAGCACTGACATCAGAATTGGAGGGGCAGATCGATGAATGGACGGAGGCGCTCCCGCCTCTGACGAACTTCATCCTGCCTGGCGGTACACTCTTGAGCGCGAGCCTCCACCTTGCAAGGGCGGTCTGTCGGCGCGCAGAGCGGTCGATGGTCGGCCTTAGCCTGGAAACGGAAGTCCGTAGCGAGGCGTTAGTATTCATGAACAGGGCAAGCGACTGGCTCTTCTGCGCTGCTCGCGCCGCCAATAGCGAGGCCGGCGTTGCGGACGTGCCCTGGTCAGGAGAATCGAGTTGATCTGTGTAGCGATCATATGCCTGCAGGCTCAGAACAATGGGCCTACGCCCAACGAGATCGTCCAGCGGATGCTGACGAAGTACGTGTCAGCGCAGTCGCTCACGGGCACGATCGACTCGGAGACCTCGGACGGGAAGGGCACGGTCAAGAACCTCATCACGGTCAGTTACCAGCGCCCGACGTTCATTTCTGTACACATGACGATCAAGGGACGGAACGGACTCCCAATGTCTCTTGTGAGCGACGGCGAGAATTTCCGCTATGACCCGCCGATGAAGGAGTCGCTCGTGCCACCGCAGCCGCGTGAGCGACTGATCGAGCCCGTTACGGTCAAGAACCAACTGACCGGCGCCACTTTGGTGCAGGACATCGGCATGATCTATAACGCGGCGCACGCGTCGCTGGTCGCCTCCACGGCTCTGGACATTCTGATCGGGTTTCGGGCGCACCTGAAGGATCTACAGATCCACGTTGCGACCCTGAACCTGATCAAGACGAACGTGGCGGACGACGGTTCGAAGACGTATCTTGTGGGCGGCACATGGAGGCAGAACAAGGACGATCAGGCACTGAGCACTTATCAAATGCTGATCTCCGACCAATGGGACCTGCTCCAGTTCAGACTCGTCGAACCGATCGGAGTGAACAACAAACTAGTGCCCTTGACTATCACGGAAAAGGTGAACGTCAAGACCGATGTCCCCGTTCCGGCTAGCACTTTTAAGATCGACTAGCGTCTTTAGTCGTAGAAGTCCCGGCCATCGCCGGGGATAAGGTACATTTTTGTCAGGATTGAGGCCGTCTCTATGGAGCCCAAGTTTGGATTTGGTGAACTGAAAAAAGGCATGAAGGCCCGCGTCTCGAGCGTCGAGGGCTCGCGGCCGGACACCGTCAGACTTATGGAACTGGGCCTCACACCCGGAACGGAGTTCACGGTCACGAAGATCGCTCCGCTGGGAGACCCGATCGAGATCAGCGTCAGGGGATATAGGCTCTGCCTTAGAAGGAAGGAGAGCACAGACATCAGGCTTGAACTGGTGGAGTAGTGGCCACTTCAGCAGAGAGCCGAACGAAGTCTCCCCTCGTCGCCCTGGTGGGGAACCCGAACGCAGGGAAGTCGAGCCTCTTCAACGCACTGACCGGCTCTCAGCAAAAGATCGGAAACTATCCCGGCGTCACCGTCGAGAAGATCAGCGGATGGATGTCACTCGACGGCACCCGGATCGAGTGCGTCGACGTTCCCGGGCTCTACAGCATGCGCGCCGTCTCGGCTGACGAGTCGGTGGCAACGGAAGTCATATCGGCAGAGGTCGGCGAGCGGCCCGACCTGATGGTCTACGTTCTCGACTCTGCGAACCTCGAGCGCAATTTGTTCTTCTACAGCCAACTCGTCGAAGGCGAGGTGCCGGTTGTCGTCGCGGTGACGATGACCGACGTCTTGGAGCGGGAGGGCAAGAGACTTGACGCAGAGCGCCTCTCAGAACTTCTCAAGGCTCCAGTGGTCGCGGTCGTCGCACATAAGAGGGTGGGTGTAGACGACCTCAAGTCTGCGATCCTCGCCGCGCTCCGTCGCCCGAGCGTGCCGTTGCTCGACATGGGTTACCCCCCGATGGTCGCTCAGGCGGTGGAGGGGCTTTGCTCCGAAACGGGCCTCGATAAGAAGGCCGCTACGCGCGCACTGCTCGAAGACAACGACGAAGCCCGGAGCGCAGTCGTCAACGATCCTGCGACCTTGGACAAGATCGACGCGCAGCGCGCGAAGATCCTTGGCGACCACGGGAGCGGGCACACGATCGACGCCCAGGCGCGCTACGCTTGGGCGGCGCACGTGACGCGCGAGTCCGTGAAGAAGACCAAGGACGTCGCGCACACGCCGACGGACTTCTGGGACCGGATTCTGACGCACCGAGTGTTCGGCCTGATCATCTTTGTCGCCGTCATGTACTTGGTCTTTCAGTCGATCTACACGCTGGCCGCGCCGGTGATGGATCTGATCGACCTCGGCTTCGACGCGCTCAAGGGCCTGGTGACGCCGCTGCTCGGTTCGATGCCTGTCGTGCAGTCGCTGGTCGTCGACGGCGTGATCACGGGGATCGGCGCGGTGCTCGTATTCTTGCCGCAGATCTGCATCCTGTTCTTCTTCATCTCCGTCCTCGAGGGGACCGGTTACTTGGCGCGAGCTGCATTCTTGATGGACCGGCTGCTCGGCTGGTGCGGACTGAACGGGCGGGCGTTCATCCCGCTGCTATCCAGTTTTGCGTGCGCCGTGCCCGGGATCATGGCCGCGAGGGTCATGCCGGACTCGAAGAGCCGGCTTGCGACAGTGATGGTGGCTCCTCTGATGAGTTGCAGCGCGCGGCTGCCAGTCTACATTCTGCTCATCGGCGCCTTCATCGAGCCGCAATATGGTCCGGCCTGGGCGGGTCTCGCACTGTTCGGGATGCACTTTGTCGGTCTGTTCGTAGCCATCCCCGTCGTGTTCGTGCTGAACCGAGGCGTGCTCAAGGGCAAGCGACTGCCGTTTACCCTGGAACTGCCGCGGTATCAGACACCGCGGTGGAAGGACGTGGGCCTGTCGGTTTACACGCGAGCACGGATGTTCCTCCAGACGGCGGGGACGATCATCTTTGCGATGTCAATCGTGATCTGGGCGCTACTGTTCTTCCCGCGCAGCGACGCGGCGACGGCGCAGTACAAAAAGGACTTTACGACCCTAAGCGCCCAGGAGAAGGCTGAAACGAGCCAGTCGAAGTACGTAGCACAGCGGCACTTGCGCGACTCTTATCTCGGGCAGTTCGGCCGCACAATCGAGCCGGCGTTCATCCCGGCCGGGTTCGACTGGCGCCTGACGACGGGCATCCTCGCGGCGTTCCCGGCCCGCGAGGTCGTGATTCCCGCTCTGGGCATTATCTTCAGCCTCGGGGACGACGTGGACGAGGGGTCGACCGACCTGCGAAGCGCTCTCCATCGCGCTACTTGGCCTGACGGACGACCGCTGATGACGCCGTGGAACGCGGTCAGCATGATGGTGTTCTTTGCGCTGTGCTGTCAATGCATGGCGACGCTGGCGACGATCAAGCGAGAGACGAACTCTTGGAAGTGGCCCTTGCTCGCCTTCTCGTATATGACGACTCTGGCTTATATCGCGGCGGTTGGCATCAACTGGCTGGGGAGGACGCTCTCGTGAGTTTCGTAGAGGGAGCGATCGTCTTTGTGGCGGTAAGCGGCGCCGTGTACATGGTAGTCCGGCAGTTCATCAAGCCGTTCGGCAGCGCGAAAGGGAGTTGTCGCGCTTGTGGCGAGGTCTGCAGTTGCGAGCAGACTGAGAGCAAGAAGAAGCACGATTGCTGCGGGTAATGTTTCGGGAACTTGAGCGAGAAAGAGAACGCCCCGACGAAGGAAGAACCCCGCCGATGGCCGGTCGTGTCGCTCGTCCTTGCGTGCCTCTTCATCGCTCTCTATTGGGCCCGCCCGACTCAGACTGAAGCCCTGACGATTTGGCCGAGTTGGCTGTTCGCGCTGGCGGGGCTCGTCGCTACGTTTCCCTGGAGAAAGAGGAGGCTCGGCGGTTTCTTAAGGGTTCCGCTCCTGGCGTGGTTGGTCTTGGCGCTTGGTTTCTCGGAAGTTTGGCGCGTCGTGCTGTTGCCCCGCGAGGGAGAGACTCACGACGTGCGTGTAGCGACGATCAACTGCGCGGGCGAAATGACCGGCGCGCTGCAAGAGGTCGCCCGGACGAAGCCGGACATCGTGCTCGTCCAAGAATCAGACGAGTCAATCGACCCGAAGGCGATGGCCGAACAGTATCTCGGTCCGGGATACGACGCCGTCGTCGGCATCGACGACTCGGTCATTGTCAAAGGGAAGATCGTGCATTCGGACCGCGGCAAGGTGAACCACACCCTCGTGACGGCAGTCCTGGAGAACGGCAAGACGATCGACATCGTCAGCATGCGCATGCACGCCCCGTACGTGCGCGTCGACTACTGGTCGCTCGACTGTTGGATGCAGTATCAGAACCACCGCTTGGCGCACATCGAAGAACTGGACGAGATTTGGAGCCGCGTCAAGAGAAAGAGGACTGGGGCACCACTCGTCATGGGGGGAGACTTCAATCTCGTACCAGACCCGATGGAGAACGACGTCTTCCAGGGGGACATGACCGACTCCTATCGGGCGGCCGGTCGAGGCTGGTACGGAACGGCGCTTTCGATGATCCCGTGGTTCAGGATCGACAAAGTCTGGTGCTCGAGTGGGTTACGTCCGATCGGGACCTGGTCCAACACGAGCGCGGTCTCGGACCATAGGTTCGTCGTCGCAGACTTCGACTGGGCGGATCATAGGTAGTCGAGTTCGCGAAGGATCGTGGCATTCTGACGCCACTCGCTGCGGACTTTGACGAAGAGTTCCAGGAACACCTTCTGGCCGAGCATTTGCTCGATCTCCTTGCGCGCCTCGCTTCCGATCTTGGTAAGCATGGCGCCCTTCTTTCCGATCACGATCGCCTTCTGTCCAGCGCGCTCGACGAGGATGACGACGGTGATGTAGGCGATCCCGTTCTCTTCCTCCCAAGACTCTGTGTAAGTGGCGAGTGAGTGCGGGACTTCCTCCCGTGTGAGCATAAGCGCCTTTTCACGCACGAGTTCCGAGGCGAGGACGCTCATCGGCTGGTCAGTGACCATGCCCGGATCGTAGTGTGGCTCCCCTTCGGGCAAGTGCTCGACGAGCAGCCCGACGAGCAGATCGACGTTCTGGCCCTTCTTGAGGCTCGTCATCATTTCACTCCCGCACTGGAAGAGACTTGTATAAGCCTTGTAGCGCTCTTCGACGTCCTCTGCCTTGAGCAGATCCATTTTGTTCATGCAGAGCACTGCCCTGTCCTTGTTGCCCTCTGTGAGCGCGCCCGTGTCGCGCAGCATTGCGGCCAGGTCTTGGTCGTCTTTGCTCGGCGGTTTGCTCGCGTCGACCATCACGAGCAGGAGGTCGACGTCGCGCACCGATTGTTTGGCAGTCTCATTGAGCGCCTTGCCGAGCCTGTGTCGAGGGGTGTGAACGCCGGGCGTATCGACGAAAACGATCTGCCAGTCGTCGGTCGTGGCGATCGCGACTGTACGTCTGCGTGTCGTCTGGGCCTTGTCGGAGACGATGGTCACCTTCTGGCCGACCACGTGGTTGATGAGCGTGCTCTTGCCGACGTTGGGCCGACCTACGATCGCGACCACACCGGATCGGAAACTCATTGCCGCTTTCTGAAGAGGACTCCGATCCCGGCCTCGTCGAACGTGCGGTCAGCGCCCTCTTTGCGAGCGGTCGCCGTCTCTTCAGAGCCGCGCCGTCCCTTGCGCCCGTGTTGGCGCCTTCCGCGGCCGCCTCTGCGACCTCGTGACTTGGGCTGCGGCGGCTCTTCCTCCTCTTCCTGGTCGACATCGAGCATCGAAGGCTTCAGGAGCAGGTCGTCGGCGTGCTGCTCGGACCAGTTTTCCTCGACCCACTCATCGAGTTTCATGATCTGCACGTCGAACTGGACGGAGTCCCAGTGGACCGTGTTCTCGTCTCTTGGCTCGATGCTCTCGACGGTGAGGAGTTTGTCGGTGTCGGCGTTGAGAAGTTCCTCGATCTCCGCGCGGAGTCCGATGTAGAAGACATACGTCGAGCCGTCGATCGCCGTGAACCGCAGGCTGTTGCCCTCGATATCGATCCATTCGGCGGTCACGGGATCGTACGCCGACCAGTTGTTCGGCAGCGTGATCGTACGCTGGCCCGCACCCTGACAATGGATTGTGAGATACGGCTTGCGGACGTGGATCACGTCGTTGTCGAAGTTCCAGATGTGTGCTCCGGCCATCTGTCCAAGAGCGCGGAAGAGACCCGGTGTCACGACCGGCTCGCCAAGGAATACCGACTGCCACTGGGTGTCGTTCTCGCGATCCCCGGTGAAGTCCCGCGCGACAAAACTGGCCAGTCCCGTGTGCGTGTACTCGCCGAAGACGGTGGCGTCCTCGGGGATCGCGAAGTAACTAGGCTCGAGATGGCCGCCCTCCAGCATCTCGTCCTGCGGAAGCGAGGCGCAAAGCGGATGGCGCAGGTTGAGCAGCGTCGTGCCTGGTCGCGAGTGGAACGGCTGCGGCTTGAGCGCGATGCCCGTGACTTCGCGGACCCTCTCGAGCGCGTCGCGGCCAGCCTCGAACAGTCCGGCGCTGTACAGCCAGAAGAGGACCTTGTTGTCGCACTGCAGGCGCGTCTTGATCGCGCTGCGCACTTCGGGGCGCACGTCCCACGCGTTGAGGAAGACGTAGAGGCGCGACTCGGGGAAGTTCTCGCGGTGCGCCAGGTCACTGAGGAGATAGAAGGATGCGCTGAGACCCGAGCGGAGCACCGACTCGCGGACGTTCTGTACGAGTTCGGCAAAGGCCTGCGTGTCGACGAGGTACGCGAGTGACCGCTCATCGACCAGTACGGCGACGTCGGTTCCGCCGTAGTGCGCCGCATACCGCTGTGAGAACGCGTCTTCGACCTTGCGGGCGCGCTCCCAGATTCCGCGCGATGTGAGCCAACCTCCGGCCCAAGAATCGATCCAGGCGACGCCGCTCTTGTGAGCCAGCGCCGCACCGATGCTGCGCCAGTGCGCGCTTTCGAGCGCCTGGGGCGTCTTCATTACAGGGTTCTGGGGATCGGGGTCCGACGCGCTGCCGCTGATCGGCGTTTTGAAGTCGTCTTCGCTGATGAAAACCTTGCCGTTCAGCGAAAGGCTGTCGATCGGGCAAGGGAAGGGGGCCGAGCCGCCGGGCTCGCGGCCTTTGTAACTCGAAGGTCCGCTGACGTAGTCGACGTCGGGACACCGCAGGATCTTGCCAAGTGAGAGGTGCCCGCTCCCGGGGTGCGACCACTCGAAGGTGTAGCCATAGTTCACGCCGACCAGCCACCAGCCCTCGCTCGCAGACTTTGCGGCGTAGGCGAGTTGTGCGATGCGGTCGGCGGTGACGTCGCTCAGAAAGAGGTTGTAGTCGACCCATCTTCGCGCGTGGCGCCCGATCCTGACGAACTCCTCACCTGACTTTCCATTGGTCGGCTGGGGGACTTCGACCGTATCGAATTCTGCCTTACCATCGAACCACGAAGCGCGCAGAGACACCACGTCGTCGCGATAGCGGTGGCGCAGCCACTGGCCAAACCGGCGTTGCGCCGCGGGAGTGGGGTCGTACGACTCGCCGACTTTGAAGAACCATCCGTCGTGGTCGATGTGGACACCGACGATCTTGTCCGATCCTTTGGAGGACTTGACGTTCTTGATGAATTCGGCGAGTGCGATCTCCGCGTCCTTCCAGAACTCGTCGTCGCACATGCTCGGCTCGTCGGCGCGTCTGTTTCTGGCACGGCTGTCCTTGTAGTTTCTGTCCCAGTTCTTGGGAGCGGTGACGAACGCGCGCACCACGATATAGCCGTCGCCAATCACGTCGTCGAGCGCTGCGACCTGACTCATCAGCGTGTCGGCGGCGGCTTTCGGACCATCTTTGTCGACGATTAGTTCGACGATGAGGCTGAACAGACGAACGCCGTTCTCGGCCGCCATGCGCGCCTCATCGATCGCGGTCTCCTGCGTCTTTTCGTCGCTGATGCCGACGACGAGGGCAAACGGGGGGACGATCCTCTTGCGGACAGAGATGGACGGGATGCCTTCCTGCAAGACGACCTGTGCAGCGTCTTCTGGGATCCGGATGTGCTTTCTTTTCGGCGGCTCGGGCTTTGTCTCCTTTTTCGCTCTCGTCGTGCGCGCCTTTTTAGTTTCAGTCGGCTTCTCTTCCAGTTCTGTCTTGGCCCTTGCCGGCTCCGCCGTTTTCGTTCTTGCGTGTGCTGCGGTCGGGGTCGCCTGGCGCGGTCGCCATGTTAGGCGCGCGAGCACGTCTTCGGCCCCTTCCGGCGCGATGATCTCTGGGGCTGGAAGCGTGTCGGCCGTTTCCGATGTCTCAATGTCGGTGCGCTTGGCAGACCGCCGTCTGGGCTTTTCCTTCTTGGATCCCGAAGGGCTCTTCTCGGACTTACGGAGCCCGGTGCGCCTCTTGGGTTGGGCCTCTGTCTCCGGCTTCTGCTCCTCTCCTGTTGGTGTCGCGTTTTCAGATTGTGCGGTGACTTCCGCAGGGGTCTCGTCTTCGTTTTTCTTTGGCATGGTGTAGCCGCTTGCTAGGTCTATCTGTACGGGCGTTCGCCTGCGTCCAGGTTCGCATGTCTCAATCGCCGGTGGGCCGGTAGTTGCCTCGTCCCGGGGAGGGAGCCATAGGAACGACCCCATTATGGCAGAAGGCCGGGCCCCAGCGGAGATTTCCAGGACTCCCTCCTAAATTTGCCAGGTAGGCCTGCCGAACATTCAGATGAGCCCTCATCGGAGGAGACTTCATATGAACACATCGCTTATGGCCAGCCTGGTTCGAACAGGTGCAAAGGAGGCGCTGATCCAAGCAGCGTCCCTGGCCGCTGGACGGAGTCCAGGGTTCAAGGTAGACACCGGTCCACCCGTTCCCGGGGCGCCGCCGCCCACAGGGGCGGTCGCGACCCAGAAGGAAGTTCTAGCCAACGAGCAGAAGCCTCAGGCAGAGATACTGGACCTTCTGGATCAGATCCTCCCGGTCGACCTCACCACCATCGTCGCTCCCGGCGGCAAACCCTCTCAAGGTCAGCCCACAGACACGTCGTTTCTCGGAGTGCGCCTTGGCGACATCAAGGCCTCGCTGAAGTCCGACCCACTCTCGCTCGATCTGGCCTCGGTGCTTCAGGCGTTCGGCATCAAACTGCCGACGAACATGACGGCGACCGACTTGGTCAATTTGAAGAAGGAGATAGCGGACAAGATCGTGTCTCTTGATCTTCCGCCTAACGTCCGCGGGCTGTTCGCGACCGTGATCCAAGCGGCCGACGACACTCTCCGCGCCCAGTATCACCCGTTAGGCGTCGTCCACTGTGGCGACCCGGTGGTGCCGCCGCAGACGATGTCTGGGGGCCAGGGGTCGATCCTGCCAAGTCCGACTCCCATGCCTCCAGTCCTTGCGGGAGACCTCAAGGTCATCGCCTCGATACCGCTCAAGCCCGGCGACAGTTTGAAACTGGATCCGTCTCCAGTCGGCCCGCCGATCCATATCGGCGACGTGACCGTCGCCAGCGGCCAGATTGGTCTTGACAATAGAGTGGTCGGACCTCCGGTCATAGTCCCCTCGTCAGCGGGCGGTGGATCGGGCACGAGTCTGGAATCCGGCGTCGTCAACCCGGCGACAAACCTCAGCGGCGGCGCCCCAATGCCGTTCGTGACGGACGGCACCATCACCTTGAACGACCCTGTTCCGGTTGGTGCGCCTGTGGCCGGGAAGATTGACTCACCGGGCATCAAGTCAACCGTGGGTACTTTAGAGCGGCAGGTCGTCGACGCACTTAAGGTGACGTCAGTGTCCGTCCAGTCGGGCACTCCGAAGAACGCGACGAGCCCGATCCTCAACACGGTCGTTGCTTTGCAGCAGGCGGCACAGTCGGAAGTACCGATCGAAGTGCCTGGAGTGAAGTCCGACGCCACTAAAGCGGCCGAGGAGTCGTCTGCACTCAAGACTCCGGAATCGAGTGCAAGCGGTACGGCGGAAGCCCAGCAGGAGCAACCTGCGATCGAGGCTTCGCCACTCAACAAGAAGCCGACGCAAAAGACGACTGAGAAGCCAGCGGAAGGCACTGTCGAATCTCAGGACGATGCAAAAGACAAGAAGCAGACGCTCTCAGAGCCGCAGTCGAAAACGCAAGACGCGCCCGCCGTCGCGAAGACCGTGACGACCCGCGTCCACCAGACGTCCAAGGCCGCAATGTCACAGCCGATCCAGCCATCAACCCGCGCGGAAGTTATCGCAAAGGTCACGGATCAGATCCAGCAGATGGCCGCGGCGAACGGCAACGGCAGGACAACGATCAAACTAAGCCCGGACGACCTCGGCACGATCACCTTGGTCGTCAAGACGCTTGGCGACAACGTTGAGGCACGACTGACGGCGAGCGACAATCGCGTCCGCTTCGCGCTTTCGCACCACAGGGCAGACCTCGTCCAAAGCGTGCAAGGACGGGGGCTCTCTCTCAACCACCTATCTGTCGGACACGAAGGCAGCGCTGACGCGTGGGCCGGATACCAGAACTCGCCGAACGGCAACGGTAGCAACAACTCCCAGAGCCAGGCGACACGACAAGACTTCGAGCGCAGCGCGGCACTTTGGAGCGGCCGCGCGGACGCGACTCTCGTCCCAACCGCTTCGGCGGCCTCCTATGCGGGAAGCCTCCGGGGCCTCGACACACTCGCATAGAGGAACCAAGAAATGAATCCAGTTACACCAGTCAACGGCTTCCAGTACGCGGGCGCAACGCCCGTGCCGCCGAAGTCAGACCTGGACATGCAGACGTTCATGCGCCTGCTGACCGTCCAGTTGGTCAACCAGAACCCCTTGGAGCCCATGACCGACCGCGACTTCTTCGCACAGATGGCACAACTCGGCCAAGTCCAGGGACTGGACGCAGTCCAGAAGACCCTGGATCTGGGTCAGGCCTCCAATCTGATCGGCAAGACGGTCACGGCCGTGCGGCCGTTCACCGATGCGAACTCAGGCGGCGTCGCTAGCCTCATAACTGGCAAGGTCGTCCGCGTAAGCATGAAGAACGGTAAGCAGGTCCTCGGTGTCCAAGACTCCAACGGCGGAACCGTTGACATCGAGATGGGCAACATCCAAGAAATCGACCAGTAAGAGCCATGGAAAACAAGATCCAAAACTCCCAGATCCAGCAGTTGGTGCAGACGCGCACCGCGCCCGCCGCGCAGCCCGTCGCAAAGCCAAGTACAGGACCGGACTTCCAAGCGATCCTCGCTGACAGGCTGAAACTGAGCGGCCACGCCCAGACTCGGCTTCAGAGCCGAGAGATCGGCCTGGACGCCGGCGCGTGGGAGCGCGTCATGCAGGGCGTCGAGAAGGCGGCCGCAAAGGGAGCGAAGGAGTCGCTCGTGATGGTGGACGACGTGGCGCTGGTCGTCAGCGTCAAGAACCGGACGGTCATCACGGCGGTGGATCAGGCGAACTTGAAGGACAACGTCTTCACGAACATCGACAGTGCGGTGATCGTGTAGCGGACGACTCGACTTAGAAGGAAGGCGAAACAGGTGGACTCCGACCGATGGTCGGAGAGCCGACGCGAGGCCAGACGTGCCGAGCAGAGCCTTCCCGGGACTGAATACAACCTAGGAAGAAAAGACAAAAATGCTACAAGCAATGCTCGCTGGCGTCGCCAGCATCAAAGCGCAACAGACGCGCATGAACGTCATCGGCAACAACCTTGCCAACGTCAATACGACCGCCTACAAGGGCAGCCGCATCACGTTCCAGGACATGATCGCACAGACCCTGCGTGGCGCGTCCCGACCCTCCGGCACTCTCGGTGGTACGAACCCGATCCAGTTTGGACTCGGCGTACTGATCGGCGGCACGGACACGAACAACGAGCAGGGCTCGCTGAACACGACGAACCGCCCGACGGACTTTGCGATCCAGGGCAACGGGTTCTTCCAAGTCTCGAACAGCGACCGCATCGCGTTCACCCGCGACGGCGCATTCGACCTCGACGCGAAGGGAGACCTCGTCCACCGCGCCACAGGTGAGCGGATGCTCGGCTGGACCGCCGACCCCGCCACGGGCGCCATCGACACGAACGTGCCTATCGGTCCGTCGTCGTTCTTGAACATTCCGATCGGTGCGCGCACCGCCGTCCAACAGACGACCGAGATCAACTGGGTCGGCAACCTGGACGCGAGAGTCTTCGGCACGGCAGGCGTTACAGCCACGCAGGCGCTCGTCAACGTGATCGATCCCCTCGGTAACGATCACCAACTGACCCTGAACTTCCAGGAGTCGGCGAGTGGACTGCCGAACCAGTGGGACTGGAGCGTCACAGGCGACACGGGTACGACCGTGACTGGCTCCGGCACGCTCACCTTCGACCCGACGAACGGCACGTTGCAGACGGGCTCTCCCGGGAACATCACGGTCACGCCAGACCCGGCGACCGGCGTCCCCGCGTTCGACATCAGCCTGGACTTCACCGGTGTCTCGCAGTTGGCGGCCGAGATGCAAGTCAACGCGAGCAACCAGAATGGCTTCGCCCCTGGCTCGCTGTCGTCCTTCAACGTCGGTCCGGACGGGATCATCACCGGCCTCTACACGAACGGTCTCACAAGGCCGCTCGGCCAGATCAGCATGGCGGTCTTCCCGAACGCCAACGGTCTGGAGCGGCTCGGCAACAACCTGTGGCGCGACACCGACAACTCGGGCATCCCGGTCATCGGTGCACCGCGCTCGGGCGGCCGCGGTTCGATCAACTCGGGCTTCCTCGAGCAGTCGAACGTGGACATCGGCAACGAGTTCACCGACCTGATCATCACGCAGCGCGGCTTCCAGGCCAACACGAAGGTCGTCACGACCGTCGACGAGATGCTGCAAGACCTCATCAACATGAAGCGGTAATGGGACGGGGTTAGGATCGAGGGCCGAGGGCTCAGTGCTCTCCGCCTTTGATCCAAGCCAATAACCCATCCCTAGCCACCTAGCGGTCCCCGTTCATCGGGGGCCGCATTTTTTCGTCCTTCTGCCGCGCAGGCTCTACGGTAACCTCCGAACAATGCAACGCACCGTCCACTCGACCGACGGCGCTCCTGCCGCAATCGGGCCGTATTCGCAGGCCGTCAGCGCAGAGGGCCGTTTCTTGTTCCTTTCGGGCCAGATTCCGCTGAAGCCCGACGGCACGATGGTCGTAGGCGGCATCAGGGAGCAGGCTGAGCAGGTGATGAGGAACCTCGAGGCGGTGCTGACCTCGGCAGGGCTGACCTTTGAAAACGTGGTCAAGACGACGATACTGCTGAGTTCGATGGATCACTTCGCCGCCGTCAACGATGTGTACGGTTCGCGCTTCCCTGAGAACCCGCCGGCACGGGCAACATACGCAGCCGCGGGGCTACCCAAAGGCGTTGACATTGAAATCGAAATGGTGGCGGTCTTTTAGTTGGCAGTGCGCAGTGGAGGACTGGCGCCGGAGGGATGAGGGTCTAGGGTCAAGGGTCTATGTGCGAGAACTATAAGAAATTGGCGGTATGGCGGAAGGGCGTGGAGCTAGCTGTACTCGTCAAAGATCTGACGGAGAATTATCCCACGGAGGAACGCTATGGACTCATTTCACAGATGAGAAGGGCAGCGGTCTCCGTACCTTCGAATATCGCCGAAGGCAATGGGAGGATTGGTCAGCGTGACTACGTGAGGTTTTTGGGGATGGCTCGCGGCAGTCTATACGAACTCCAAACCGAGCTCGCCATTGCATGCAAATCTGGGTACCCGACAAGCGACGAGATAGACTCTCTGATTGTCGAGATTAGCAAGATGCTCACAGCGCAGATACTCCAACTACAAAAGAACTTTGTACGCGAAGAAGTCGAGGCGTTCAATTGACCCTCAACCCTCAGCCCTCGACCCCCAGACGGGTCGTCTCCGTCAGCCTGGGCTCTTCGAAGAGAGACAAGAAGCACGTCGCGACGATCATGGGGGAGGAGTTCACCATCGAGCGCATCGGTACGGACGGCGATCTCGAGGCGTTCAAGAACAAGTTCAAAGAACTCGACGGTCATGTCGACGCACTGGGCGTCGGTGGCGCAGACATCTACGTCGTCGTCGGCGAAAAGAGGTACGCGTTCCGCCAGATCCTCGACATCGTCAGTGTCGTCAAGAAGACGCCCGTCGTAGACGGCAGCGGGCTCAAGCACACGCTTGAGCGCGAAACGATCAAAGTCCTGACCGAAGTCCTCGACTGGCCAAAGGAGCGCGTGCTGCTGGTCAGCGCAGTCGACCGCTATGGGATGGCACAGGCCCTGGACGAAGTTTGCCCGAACGTCGTTTATGGAGACCTCCTCTTCGGGATCGGAATTCCGATCCCGCTCAAGAGTTACAAGGCCGTGAAGGTGGTGGGGAGCATCGCTCTTCCGATCATCACGAAACTTCCGTTCAAGTGGTTCTATCCGACAGGGACCAAACAGGAGGAGCGCAAACCTAAGGAGAAGAAGTGGTTCGACTGGGCGACGGTGGTCTGCGGCGACTGGCACTACATACGTCGCTACGCGCCCGACCAGATGCCAGGCAAGACGATCATTACGCAGACGCTCCGAAAAGCGGACCTTGAGTGGCTCAAGTCGACCGGTGCGAAGCAGGCGATCACGACGACGCCGGTCATGGCCGGCGAGACGTTCGCGACGAACGTGATGGAGGGCGTGATCATCACTCTTGCGGGCAAACGGCCCGAGGAGATGACCGAGAAGGACTACCTCGACTCGCTCCGAAGCCTAGGCTGGAACCCCAACGTGATTCCGCTCCAGGATGGCGGAGCCTAGTCCGGTACACTCCGAGACCGATCTTGACCAGGTTCGCCTTCATTCTCCACCCGATCAGTGTGCGCGACGTGGCGCGCAAGTATCCCATCGCCAAGTTCCTTCCGGACGGGCTGGTGGAGAAGATCATGGCGAAAAGGCCGCCTGAAAAAGTCAGCGACATCACCGGGATCGTCAGCAAGACCGGAGCGCGCACGGAAGGCATCTTCATCGGCCTGCCGATCACGCCAACGATGATGACCGATCGATTGCCGCTGCCGTTTGTCTACGACCGGCTCAAGGAGTGTGCGGACATCGCTGAGCGCGAGGGCTGCAAGATCATCGGGCTTGGCGCTTTTACCGCCGTCGTCGGAGACGGAGGTAAGACGCTCGACGAGCGTACCGACATCGCGGTGACGACAGGAAACAGTTACACCGTCGCGACCGCGATCGAGGGCGCGATGCGTGCCGCGGAGCGGTTGGAGATCGACGTTTCCTCCGCCGTGCTGGCGGTCGTCGGGGCCACGGGCTCAATAGGGAAGACTTGCGCGACGGCTATGGCGCCGAAGTTTGCCCGGACGCACCTCGTGGGAAGGGACGTCGCCCGCACCGAGGCCGTGGCGAGCACCCTGCCGAACGCCGACGCGACTACTGACGTCTCGGTCCTGCGCGACGCAGACGTCGTCGTGACAGTAACCTCGGCGGACACGGCCATTATCTTTCCCGAGCACCTGAAGGCCGGCTCGGTGGTGTGCGACGTCTCCCGCCCGCGAGACGTTTCTGTCCGTGTGGTCCAAGACCGCCCGGACGTCCTAGTGATCGAGGGAGGCGTGGTCGAGGTGCCCGGAGACCCCGACTTCGGCTTCGACTTCGGCTTCCCGCCCAAGTGCGCCTATGCGTGCATGTCTGAGACGATGATGCTTGCATTGGAAGACCGGGAGGAGAGTTTTACGATAGGCAAGGACGTCAGCCTCGCACAGGTCGAAGAAATGAACCGCCTCGCGACGAAGCACGGCTTCACGCTCGCTGGCTTCAGGTCTTTCGAGAAGGCTGTGACCGAGGAGACGATCGAGCGGGTCCGGGCCGCCCGAAAATCTCTCACGAGGGCTTGCTAGGCCGTGGTCGAAGTCAAGCGTCTCAGCCACTCTTTCGGGAGCCGCAAGGTCCTCGAGGACATCACTTTCAGCGTCGCCAAGGGCGAGATCGTCGCCGTGATGGGCAGCAGCGGCGGCGGCAAGACGACCCTTCTCAAGTGCATCAGTGGTCTTTTGAGACCTACAAAGGGGAGCGTGACGATCGAAGACGTCGACGTTGTAGCCCAGCCGGAAGAGGCTCGCCGCCACGTGGGCCTTGTCTTCCAGTACGCAGCGTTGTTCGACTACATGAACGTGTTTGAGAACATTCTCTTCGGGGTGAAGCGGCGGCGCAAGATCGCAAGCAAGGACGAGGCGGAGTTCGTAAGGCAGCGGCTGGAGGAGGTCGGGCTCACAGGGTGCGAAGAACTAATGCCGAGCGAACTGTCGGGCGGAATGCGCAAGCGCGTCGGGCTCGCCAGGGCCCTCGCGCTGGAGCCCTCGCTGCTCCTCTACGACGAGCCGACCAGCGGGCTCGATCCGGTGACCGCGTATTCGATCGACCAATTGATCGTCGATACCCGCGGTCGAACGGGGACGACGAGCCTCGTCGTCAGCCACGACGTAACGTCGGTCTTTAGGACCGCCGATCGGATCGCGTTCTTAGAGAAGGGAAGGCTGCTGTTCCTCGGAACACGGAGCGAGTTCAAGGAGATGTCAGGCGGGCCGATCGGCGAACTGGTCGAAAAGGCCCGCGCCGAGACACTTAGGACCGTTTGAACTTTCGCCCAGTTGCCCTCGTTTGTGCTGTTTGCAACGAGGTAACAACAAATGACCAACAAGTATTTTCGACTGACGGCGGCTTTGGCTGCGACCCTTCTGGTCAGCGCTGTGTTCGCACAGGCGGCCGGCACGAAGGATTCGCACAAGACCCAGGTTGGACAGCACCAACGCGCGCCCTTCGCGCGCTTCATGCAAGCCCAGCACGAGGTGTTCCAAAAGATCGACCTGACCCCGGTCGAGAAGAAGAAGATTGAGGCGCTCAACAAGAGGTGGCTCGAGAGGGCGCGCGAGAGGGCAGCGGAGCGACGCGATAAGCAGAGTCAGACGATCGATCGCGCCAAGGTACGCGAGCAGGCGAAGAAGGTCCGGTCGCAGTACAACGAGCAGATCCAGAAGATCCTGACTGAAAAGCAGTTCGACCGGTATCAGAAACTGATGAAGGAGGAGATGAATAAAGTCCGCAAAGAGCGCGAAGGCGCAGCCAAGAAGAAGGGTGGCGGCGGCAACTAGGCCAGAGTCGCGTTACGGCGGGGTGCTACGCCCCGCCGTCTTGCTTTAAGTCCAGCCCCATGCCCCACTCTGGGGTCTCGTCCGGCGGTGGACACAAGCGCTCGCCAAGGGTCTCCGCCCCATAGCGTCGGTACATCTTGTGCGCATCGACGAGCAGTTTGTCGCTCCAGATCTCCATGCGCTTGCAGCCGCGGTTTTTGGCTTCGCCGACGATCTGGTCCATGAGGGCAGAGCCGAGCCCCTTTCTTCGCGCGCTGGGAAGAACGTAGAGCCTGACCAGTTCGCAGTCGGCGCCCGAGATTCGAAACTGGCCGTCTTGGTCGACGATGGTGTGGGGGCGGCCTGGGATGGTGGGGAAGGTCAGCAGGCCGCCGCAGCCCATCGTCTTGCCGTCGAGTTCCGCGACCCAGAAGGCAGCGTCCTCGCCCTGGTAGTACGTGGGAATGTCGTGGATGTCGCGGTGGTAGCCATCGGGCTCCCAGCCGAAGCCGTACTCCTTGTACACGGTCCGTACGATGTCGATCACGGCATCGCGGTCCCGTGGCTCGTAGGCTCGGACTGTCGGCACTCCGTCCAGGATACAGCGTTTTACGGGCGTCGTGCAAGTTGAGCGGTCATGGAGCCGTCGCTCGGGGCTCGGGACTTACGGCTCGCGGCACGATTTGGGGTACAACGCAGTCTCCCGCGTGGGCCGTTAGCTCAGTTGGTAGAGCAGCTGACTCTTAATCAGCGGGTCATAGGTTCGAGTCCTATACGGCCCACCACTCCTCACTTGACCACAGTCGTCAGCACCGTCGCGCTGAGCAGTTTCTGGATCGCGTTTTTGAGATCCGGTCGTACAGTCAGCGATGTGGCATAGGGGTCGGTATCGATTCCCCTCGAAGCAATGACCGTCGCCTGCGCTCGATTGGTGACCCCGAGGCCCGTGTGCGGATCGACCACGTGTGAATAGCGCTTGCCGTCAATCTCGACGAACTGCTCCGTATCGCCGGATGTCGATACTGCCGCGTGTTGCACGTAGACGATGTTCGGCACGCCGCGCACTTTGATTGCCCAGCCGAGATGCCCGGGCGGTGGCCCGCTGACCGAGATGTCGCCGCCGCCCTCGATCATCGCCCGGTCGACGCCCTTCGCCTGCATCGCGATGAGCGCCTGGTCGTTCGCGTACCCCTTGGCGATGCCACCCAGGTCGAGTTGCATCCCTGGCAGCAGCAGCGAGACCGTCTGGTGGAGCGGGTCGAGCACGACGTTGTGCCATCCGACCAACGCGAGCGCCTCCTTGAGCGAGTCGGCGTCCGGCATCTTGCCGCTCTTTCTTGCTTCGCGCCATAGACGGATCACCGGGGAAGCCGTGATGTCGAACGCGCCGTCCGTCTCCTCGGAGACCTTTTGCGCGGCCTGCAAAACGATGAACAGGTCGTGAGAAACAGGGACCGGGCCCGTGCCCGCCTTCCCGCAGAGTTGCATCAGTTCGCTTGATGGGCGATAGTCGCTCATCACCTGTTCGAGTTCGGCATACCTGTCGAAGGCCGCCCTCGCCGCGTCCTCGGCGGTATCCTGGTCGGGCGCGTACAGGGTCACCTCGACGCGCACGCCCATCAGAAGTTGGCTGAATGCAAACCTCTGGAGCGGCACAGTCGTCTGAGCAAAGGCGGCACACGCAACCGCAGAAAACACGAACATGGTCACGAGCCTCGCCATCGCCCTCATTATCTCCCAACCGCGCGAATCGTTCGTGCAGAAGATCCCCGGCACCGTCGTCGAGTTCAAGATGGTCGCTCTGCCGGACGGAGAGTTCGCTGGGCAGCAGATCAAGAACCTATGGATCGGCGAGACCGAAGTGACGTGGGACGTGTTCGACATCTATGCGTTCCGCCTGGATCTGACGCCCGAAGAGAACGCGCGCGACGTCGATGCGGAGAACAGGCCCAGCCGGCCGTACGGCGCGCCCGACCGAGGGTTTGGCCACAAGGGCTATGCGGCGCTCAGCATGTCCATCCACTCGGCGACCAAGTTCTGCGAGTGGCTGAGCAAGAAGACGGGGAAGGACTACCGCCTTCCGACCGACGCGGAGTGGGAGTACGCCGCACGTGCCGGCGCCACGAGCGAACCGTCGCAACTCGGCGACTACGCGTGGTTTTGGGACGACTCGAACAGCGTGGCGCACCCTGTCGCGACGAAGAAGCCTAACGCCTGGGGGCTCTACGACATGCTTGGCAATACGTCCGAGTGGGTCAGCGCTCCGAAAGGCGGGGAAGCGGCGGTTCGAGGCGGCAACTTCTACTCTAAAGCGAAAGACGTGAAGTTCACGACGCGCCAGACTTACGACCCCGTTTGGCAACTTCAGGACGCCCAACAGCCGAAGTCGGATTGGTGGTACTCGGACGGCGAGATGATCGGGATGCGCGTCGTCTGCGAGGGCTAGCCGCTGTGCGCTTCGTCGACGTCCACGTCTGACGCGTGCTTTTCGTCGCTGCGCTCTGACTGCTGCCGGTGGACCAGTTCCGCTTCGACGGCGGACTCGATCTCGTGCCGCAGACCGAAGTTGTAGGCAGAACAGTTCCCCTCGAGCGTAAACAGGTTCTCACGGATGGCCGCAATGTCGGAGAGGAACCTGGCGCGTATCTCGTCGATCGATTTGCCGTCCTTCCTGTACGCGACGATGATCTCGTCCGACTTGACGACGACGCGAGGGATCGTCAAGAGATAGGTGGACGGCTGGACGAAGAACAGATCTCTATCGCCGCTGAACGGGATGTGGAACTTCTCGACCGGCACTGAAACCTTGCTATCGACTGGAACGTCGAGCCTCGCTGCGTCGACGACTGTCGCGACGACCTCCATCGTGTCCTCACTGGTCGATATGTGGCGCTCGTCTAAGGCAGGAACCCTAAAGATGAAGTCCGCCTCCAGTTCCTGAAGAAAGTCTTGGTTCGCGAGTTGATCGTCCGAGGCGCTCGCGACCTGGTCCTGAAGTTGGCTCAGGCGCACGGGCCGGAGGTGGAGGATCGAGTCCCCGCGAAAGAGCAGTTGCCCGTCCACGTGTCCTAGACCTCCCGCAGGTTTGGCTCAAACCTGCAGTTCGACTCTTGCGCCCGGCTCTTGCGCATGTCCCGATAGATCGGGCGACCGCACGGCGGGGATACGCGCGCGCATCTTTGCTTGACCATTAGTTTCCACCTCAGGCATGCAATCCTGAGCCACGAACCAACGCCTACCCCAGCCAATTAATGGATGTTCGGCGGACGGACGCGCGAACGACCTGCAAGGGCTGGATGTCTGCGCTACACACCTACAGACAGTCTGATTGTCGGTCAAGTCTCTTTTTTTTCCAGGTTTCAGCGCCTTGGCACCGTCGTTCTAAGCCGATTTGTCGTCAATTCGAGGATTCTTGACAGGTTGCTGAGTCCTCCCAGCAGGGGAGCGGAATCATAGCGCGGGAAACCCTCACCCTTGCCCTGCTGGGCCCGTACCTAATATGATAGGGACATGGCGCAAATCTCACGACGCGAATTTATGGCCGGTGCCGCTGCGGCGACCGCGGCCTTTGCAGCCCCCAACATCATTGCAGGTGGCTTGAAGCAGGACAGGATCAAAGTCGGCATGGTCGGCTGCGGGGGCCGCGGCACCGGAGCCGCGGTCAACTCGACCCAGGCAGACGAGGGCGTCGTAATCTGGGCCATGGGCGACCTCTTCCAGGATCGGCTGGACGGGTCGCGGAACTATCTGTCAGGACAGATCAAAGAACGGTTGCAGGTTCCCAAGGAGCGGCAGTTCGTCGGCTTCGACGCATACAAGCACGTGATCGCCCAGGACGTCGACTACGTCATCCTGGCCACGCCTCCCGCGTTCCGTCCAATGATGCTCGAGGCCGCGGTCGATGCTGGAAAGAACGTCTTCTTCGAAAAGCCGGTCGCGACCGACGCGTTCGGCATTCGCAAGGTGATCGGTGCGGCGAACAAGGCGAAGGACATGGGGCTGTCGCTCGTCACAGGCACGCAGCGCCGACACGACAAGGCCTACATGGAGTGCATGGACCGCATCCACAACGGACAGATCGGCGACGTCGTCGCCACCTATGCCTACTGGAACCAGGGCGGCCTTTGGATGCACCCGCGCCAGAAGGAGTGGAGCGACCTCGAATGGGAGATCCGCAACTGGCTCTACTTCACGTGGCTGAGCGGTGACCACATCGTCGAGCAGCACGTCCACAACCTGGACGTCAGCAACTGGTCAAAGAACGGCCACCCGGTCAAGTGCACCTCGCTTGGCGGACGGCAAGTGCGCACGGATCCAGCCTATGGCCAGATTTTTGACCACTTCGCCACGGAGTACGAGTATGAAGATGGCACCAAACTGCTCAGCATGTGCCGCCAGATCGACAACTGCGCCTCGCGCGTATCGGAGTACATCGTCGGCACGAAGGGCAAGTCGAACGCCAACACCAGCATCACGGGCGAGAACCCGTGGCGGTGGGACGGCGAGCGGCAGGACCCGTACATGCTGGAGCACAAGGACCTGATCGCAAGCATCCGCGGCGGCAAGGCGGTCAACGAGGGAGTGCGCGTCGCACATTCGACAATGACAGCGATCATGGGCCGCATGAGTTGCTATACGGGCCAGGAGGTCACCTGGGACATGGCGATGAATTCACAACTGAGCCTGATTCCTGACACGCTGAACTTTCAGGAGCAGATCGAGGTGCCGCCGGTGGCCATGCCCGGCACCACGAAGTTCATGTAGGCACACCCTCAGATTCTGTGCCCGGCCCAGAGGACGGCGTTCGTGATCAGTTTCACGAACGCCGTTTCCGTGTAGGACTCGCTCGTGTGGCCGAACCCCGTGTAGAACGCGCGACCGCCGTCGAACTCGTGGCACCACGCGATTGGGTGGTCGTCAGGCATCTGCGAACCCTGGTAACTGGATGGGTCGAGGTGGGCGAGGACGTAGACGGCGCCGCGCGGGTCCACCCGGTAGTCGTACCACTCGTCGGTTCGCTCCATCGTCTGCGGCATGCCTTTTGTGATCGGGTGTCGCGTGTCCTCGAAGACGACCGTCGCTTTCTGGATTTGCGGGTGGCGCTTGAACCACGCCCCCACGAGTTCTCCGTACCACGGCCAGTCATACTCGGTGTCCGCGGCGGCATGGATGCCGACGTACCCGTGGCCCTTCCGGTACCAGTCCTCGAACGCCTTCTGCTGCTGGTCGTCCAGGATGTCGCCTGTCGTCGAAAGGAACACCACGACCTTGGCGCGCGGCAGGTCACGCACGAACTCGTCCGAGTCCTCCGTAATTTGGAGCATCCAAGCGTTCTTGCTCGCGAGGTCGATGAACATCTTCTTGCCGTCCTCGATGCTGGCGTGGCGATAGCCGGCCGTCTTAGAGAAGACCAGCACCCCGAGTTCGGGGATGGAGACCTGTTGCGTTGCGAGGATCAGGGCGGCGACGAACATGTCCCAAGTATGAAGTGTCGAGGGGCGACGGTCAAGGGGCTGTCAGCGTGGTACCCTCGTTCGCGATGTCGCGGCTCGAAGTCACTGAGGTCACGATGCAGTTTCCCGCCGTCCGAGCGTTGGACGGCGTTTCTCTTGCCTTCGAGCCTGGCGAGGTCCATGGCATCGTCGGCGAGAACGGGGCGGGGAAGAGCACTCTGATGCGGATCCTTTCTGGCCTCCAGGTGCCGACCTCGGGTTCCGTCCACATTGAAGGCGATGTGGTCCGCCTTCACGGGGTGAGACACGCGCTCTCGCTCGGTATCGCGATGATCCACCAAGAACTGCAGGTGATCGACGACCTTTCCGTGGCCGAAAACGTGTTCCTCGGGAGCGAACCGAAGCGGAGCGGCTTGGTGGACCGCAAGAAGATGCACCACGACACGCAGGCGCTGCTTGATCGCGTCGGAGCCTCTTTCAGCCCAGCGACAGGTGTCGAAGACCTGTCCATTGCGGAGAAGCAACTCGTTGAGATCGCCAAAGCGCTCTCTTACAACGCCAAGACATTGATCATGGACGAGCCGACTGCGGTCCTCACCGACAAGGAGACTGACTCACTGTTCAAACTCATCGCCGATCTGCGGGCGGAGGGCGTGACCGTCATCTACATCTCGCACAGGCTCGCGGAGATCGAGCGCACCTGCGACCGCGTCTCGGTGTTGCGCGATGGTCGCTTGGTCGGCACAAAG
>OBLQ010000097.1_pt1 | contig 28324 bp, 21 predicted proteins | sample 1519881 | NCBI WGS metagenome assembly OBLQ01 (sample SAMN01911456, study PRJEB22533) | soil metagenome | biome: Soil | place: Malaysia | collected 2012-04-30 | depth DG_metagenome m | reverse complement strand
GCCCACATTGAAATTTCCGCCATCGCCGTCAAGCCGCACTAGTCTGCGGAACTGTTACCGCGAATTTGAGTGAAACGCGCCGGCAGGTTGCCGGCAAATTCGGTAAGCGTCTTCCTGAGTGCAGTGAGGAAACCCGTTTTGAATGGAGTGCCGGACGGGATTCCTCATTGCCTTAGGCTTCTTTAAACAGCAGATGGCGCGGTTTCTTAAACAGGGCTTCGACCAATATTCGGAACGGCGGGATGGCTTTGCACCAACTCTTGCCGTCCGGCGCTCTGACAGGGTCGATCAAATCCCTAACGGGAAGGGAGAACATGAGACCATGATTCAACGCACGCACAATAAGATTTTTCTTGTCATCGCACTCGTCCTGGGTTCCATGGTTGTCATTCCAGCTTATGGCCAGTTGGGGATGTTTTCAAAGCAGCAACTCATCGAGTTCACGACGGAGTGGCAGGGGGCGCGGTTTGCCGACGGGCGTCCGGATGTACCCGACACAATGCTCGAGCGACTTCGGGAGGTGACGGCGGAACAAGCCTGGGGAGTGCTGCAGCAGGCGGGATATCACAACCAGTTTGAGTCTGGGTGGACGGTGATCAATCCGCAGAAGCAGAGGCTGGTGGGGCGTGTGGTGACTGCTGTTTTCATGCCCTATCGGCCGGACCTGGACTCGGTGATCAGGGCCAATGCGAAAAAGGAAGGGGAAACGGTTCGGGGCGAGAATTCCTGGATCATCAATCGGCTGCAGCCGGGGGACGTGATGGTGGTGGACCTGTTCGGGAAGATCAAGGACGGGACGATCATCGGGGGGAATCTCGCCACCTCGGTGTTTACGAAGACCCATAACGGAATCATCGTGGACGGGTCGATTCGCGATACGGCTGAAATCGAGGAGATGAAAGGATTCCAGGTCTTTTGCCGGGGGACGGACCCATCGGCGTTAAGGAACGTGACGCTGATGGGCATCAACGTGCCGATCCGGATGGGGCAGGCGACAGTGATGCCGGGGGACATTGCAGTGAGCGATCCGGAAGGGATTACTTTCATTCCGCCGCAACTGGTGGAAAAAGTGGCAGATCACGCGGAGATGGAGCACCTGGTTGATGAGTGGGGATTCATGATGCTGCGGGAGAAGAAGTACAGCCCGGGGCAAATCGACGGCCAGTGGACACGGCAGATGATTGAGGAGTTCAATGCCTACGCGGCCAAGAGGGGGTCGAAGCTGCGGAGGGAGCTTCCCAAATAGCGGGGACTCATCCGATTTCTCGCGGGTGAAAGTGGACCCTCTTCTGGACTGACACGCAATCTGAAAAGTACCCGTCACCCCTTACCAGGATGGCCCTGCCGTGACTTGAGTGGAGTTATCGCGAGATGAGCAATGCTGACAACGATGTCCTGAAGTCTCGAGTGTCGCGGCGCAAGTTCCTGGCGGGTGCAGCCAGTGCTGCAACAATTTCGACACTGCCTGGCGCAACCTTTGCCCAAACCGCGGGCGGCAAAGGGGACGGAGGCCGAGGGACTTCTGCCGCAGCGGTGCTCCGCGTCGACATAAACCCAGACCATGTGGTGAATTCTTTCGACCCCGATGAAAGCCTGGGGAGTTCGATGGACGAGTTGTCCCCGTCGATCATCGAAAAGATCTACACTCCCGAGATTATCCGTGAATGCCTTTCCGCAGGCTGGGGACCCATCACGTATCGCCTCCACACTGAGCTGGCGATTGAAGCCTGGCATTGGAATTCGGACGGCGAATGGAGCGATCCAGACAAGCGGCAAGGGTACTTTACAGGCAACTCGACGCCAAGAGAATTGCTGCGGAATTCCTTTGGCTATCCGCTTCCTCGCCGTGGCACCACCAGCAACGGTGGATCCGCTCAGGGATACTCGCGGTTGACGGACGGAGATCCGACAACGTTCTGGAAGAGTAATCCTTACCTGACCCAGGCCTTTACCGGCGAGGACGACGCGCTGCATCCCCAGTGGATCATCATAGACCTTGCTGCGGCTCATAAAGTGAATGCCATTCGCATTGACTGGGGCGACCCGTATGCGAGTGATTACGAAGTCCAGTACTGGACGGGCGACGACCCCATGAGCTGGGAAGGCCAGTATTCTCCGGGCGGCGGGGGAGTTGCGCAGCAAGCTTCAGGGCGCTGGAATCTCTTCACTCATGGAAGCGTCCGTGACGGGAGTGGAGGGCAAGTGACGCTGAAACTTTCCCGGTCTCCAGTGGCTACACGTTGGATTCGCGTCGTGATGACGAAGTCTTCCTCCGACCCCGGAGCGTCTGCCGCGAGTGATTCGCGTGACCGGGTTGGCTATGTGATTCACCAGGTTTATGCCGGTACTCTTCAGGATGACGGAACGTTCATCGACCTCGTGAAGCATGCTCCCGACCCCAGCCAGACGGCGACGTACTGTTCTTCGACGGACCCCTGGCATTCCGCTCCGGACTTGAATTCACGCCGCTCTCAGACTGGGCTTGACCTCTTCTTCACCAGTGGGATCACGAACAAGCTGCCGGCCATGATTCCCGTCGCCATTCTATACAGCATCCCGGAAGACGCCGCGGCGCAGATTGCCTACCTCAAGAAGCGTGGATATTCCGTGGGGCGGGTTGAGATGGGTGAGGAGTGCGACGGGCAATATTGCATGCCCGAAGATTACGGTGCGCTCTATTTGCAATTCGCTGATGCCATCCAAAAGGTTGATCCTGACGTCAAGCTGGGCGGCCCGGTACTCCAAGGCATCAATCAGGACATTTCCGTCTGGCCGGACGCGCACGGGAGAACCTCCTGGTTCGGGCGCTTCCTGGACTACCTGAAGGCGCATGGGCGAATTCACGACCTGACTTTTGTCTCTTTTGAGCACTATCCCTTTGATCCATGTTCGGTGAATTGGGCGGACCTCTATCGTGAGCCGGAACTGACGCGAAGCTGCCTCCAGGCGTTGCGCGATGACGGTCTGCCAGATGGTATTCCACTGATGAATACGGAGAGCAATGTATCCTGGGAGATGACACCGTATATGTCGGATATTTTTTCGGGTCTGTGGCTGGCCGACAGCGTGGGAAGTTTTTTTCTCGAGGGGGGCGGGGCGTATTTCCATTCTCCCATCCAACCCCAGGCCCCCAACCGCGGTTGCCGAGGATGGGGCACGTGGAGCAACTTTGTTTGCGACTCCGATTTCAAGATCAAGGGGTATACGGCGGAGTATTATGCCAGCCATTTGATTAACATGGAGTGGGCGTCTCATCACTCGGGCGTTCATCACATGTTTCGAGTTACGGGGACCGTGAAGGATGCCGCAGGGAACGCGCTGGTTACAAGCTATGCGCTGAAGCGGCCGGACGGTGAATGGTCAATCATGCTGATAAACAAAGACCAGAACAACGCGCGGACGGTTCGGGTTGCGTTCGAGGATTCGGAAAGCGGAGATGTAAGCCATTTTGGAGGTCAGGTTCAAATGGTGACGTTTGGCAGCGATCAATATGTCTGGCATTCGACAGGACCCGACTCGCACGCCGACCCTGACGACCCACCCCGCCGTGCAACCGTTTCAGGCGGCCCCGACGCGCGGTTTACATTGCCCAAAGCTTCCATCACGGTGCTTCGCGGCAAGCTGGAGGCGAGCAAGCCGATGCGGTCATAGCAGGCTTGAAGAAGGAGGCGCAAGGCAGGGATTATCGGTCAAGGTAGCCCCAGCTCCTTCTTCACCCCTTCATAGAATTTTTCTTTGTCACTGATATCCTCCTTCTTGAGCTTGGCGAAAATGGCCGCCGTGCGGGCGGACTTTTCTTTTTCCCCCAATCTGTTGTAAGCCTGCATCAGCTGGTAATAGGCCTCGGCCAGATTCGGGTCAAGGCTGATAGCTTTCTCTGTTTCCTGGGCTGCCAGGTCTGGATGATTGCTCCGAAGCAGGATTTTCCCAAGCTGGTAATGGAGCGGCGCGTATTTCGGATCGACGCGCACGGCCTGCCTGTAAACCTCTTCGGCATCGGGCAGCCGGTTTTGGCGCATCAGGATTTCGCCCAGGTAATACCGGAAGTGCGCGTTGCCCGGATTTAGCTCGACGGCCTTGCGGAGATACGTCTCACCTTCCTGAATGTTTTCTTCGCTGACAAGACTGACTGCGTAGAGGAAGACCGCGCGGGCGGAATTGGGCTGGAGATCAAGTGACTCTTTAAGATATTTCCGCGCTTCGGCGTATCGCTTTTGACAATAGAGGCTCACGCCGGCGCTGTAGTACGGGTCTGCCCATTTCGGAGCCAGTCTGATTGCGTTCTGCAGCAGGGAGAGCGCAGTGTCGTGCTGGCCCAGATGCTGCTCAATTCTGGCGGCGAGCAGCAGGTACTGAGGCTGGCCAGCGTCCATGCGGACCGCAGTGGCCGCATTCTTTGCCGCGACCTCATATTCCCGCAAGAGATAGTTGGCCCCGGCCAGGAGATAGTAATCTCCTGCTTCCCGTGGTTCCTTGATGAGTGCGATTGCCGGTTCCGGCTGGTTGGACTCCAGGTAGGCCGCTGCAAGCCTGCGCTGCGTCTCTGTGGAATCAGGCTGGAGCGCATGCGCCCTTGAAAGATACGGGATTGCGTCGCCAGGCAGATGGTGCTCCAGAAACAACTGGCCGGTCGCCGCCTGCCAGTTGGAGTCCGATTCCAGGGATTTCGCCGCCTTGCTGGCTTCCTCCCTGGCTTCCTCAAGTCTGTTTGCTGCCAGTTCCGCGCGGACCAGATTGTAAGCAACGTCGGGCCGGTTCTCACTTGTCGTCTGGGCCTTGCGTAAGTGTTCAATGGCCTCGGCCGGCTGGTTCTGATCCAGGAGCAGAACCCCGAGGTTGTAATTTGCGTTGACGTCGTTCGGGCGGAGCGACACTGCAGCCCTGAGCTCCCGAAGCCCTTCTTTGACATCCTTGTTCCTCAGGAAGGCCATGGCAAGTCCGTAATGAGAGCTGAAAGATTTCGGCTGGAGTTCCACGGCCTGGCTGAAGGCTGAAATCGCACCCGTTGCGTTCCCGCTTTCGAGCTCAACTTCTCCCAGCATTTCGTAGGCTTCGCTGTAAGTCGGGTCAATCCGGATGGCAGATTTGAGTTCTGCTCTTGCCTGGCCAAAGTCCTTACTGGCCAGATACTTACTTGCCCGGCTGGTATGGGTGAGTGCAGACTGGGTTCCCGGGCCATTGTCCTGGTTGGCTGCGCAAGGTGAAGCCGCACTGACACTTACAAGGAGCGCAAGCAGAACATGAATCTTCAGATACTGATGCCTCACCATGTGTCTAATGTTAGACCATTCACGCCATGGCCACTGGATTTTCTCAAGAAGGGGGGAAGCTGTTTCGTGGCGTAAAACTTAAGAAAAAGCCCGGTAAATTTTCCTTGACATCGCCAAGTCACTCATGGTAACTCTCGGAACGTAACGCAGATTAATATTATCCGGTCCAACTTTCCATACGAGGAGGGGTGTTGTTCTCGTATTATGAAGCCCTCAGGCAAAAAGCCAACGTGGGTTACTGCGCTCCACCCAAACACTTGCAAATTAACATAATGGCAGGCTGCTATTTTCGTTCAATCGACCTTGTAGTACTTCTATGTGCCGACAGATGAGGCGCTTGTGGCATGAGATGAGGTTTTTGTCTCCTGGGCAGGGAGCCTTTGGAGACAAATCGCATGACCAAAGTATGATTGCGCCGAACCGGTGAGTGTCGGCTCATGGTGTGTGTTGCGTCGGGAGGAGCAGATAGCTCATGCAATTTTCACGCTGTTCTGCTCCATAGCGTTGGAATTTGTTCAACGAAACTTGGGTCGGATGTATGCAGCGTGAGACCTTCACGGTGACTGTTCGTTGAGTTTGATGAGCAACGGACTGTTCCCGGGCAGGGTGCGTTGGAAATATCGCGCCGTGTACAACAACAAGGGGGACGGAATCAGAGACAGATTGAGGAGGGATCTTATTATGAAACAGGGGCGACCCAATGTCCTGCTGTTTGCTTTATTGGTTTGTGCTTTGTTGGCTGTGGTTCCAGGGCTGCGAGCACAAACTGTGTCCGGATCCATTTCCGGGCTGGTATCGGACCCGTCCGGCGCTGTTATACCGAGCGCAACTGTAACCCTGCGTAACGGTGATACTGGCGAAGTCTTGAAGACAAGCACAAACTCAAGCGGCGCCTACGGCTTTCCCGTCGTGCCCGTGGGGCAGAACTATAGCCTTACGGTCGAGGCACAGGGGTTCAGAAACTACGTCCAGACTAAGATCGTCTTGCTCATCAACCAGAGCTTGCGTTTGGACGCCAAGCTTGAAATTGGAAGCGCCCAACAGTCTGTGGAAGTCTCTGCCCAGGCGGTCCAGGTAAACACCGAAAACACCTCAATGGGCGACGTGATTGAAAGCCGCAAGATGCTTTCCTTGCCGCTCAATGGCCGCAGCTATATCGATTTGCTCGGGCTGCAGGCGGGTGTTGTTCCTCAAACCCGTTCGGGAGCATTACAGGATAGGCCGACCGCAGGTACTGGCAGCGCTGGAAACTTCTCTGTCAACGGTGGCAGAGAGGCTTCCAATGGATTCATGCTCAATGGCGGCAACGTGAACGAGGGCAGAAACAACGGCTCGGGCCTTGTCCCCAACCTGGATTCGATCCAGGAGTTTAAAGTGATCACCACCGCCGGGTCTGCTGAATACGGCCAGTATTCCGGCGCAATTGTCAATGTGGTCTCGAAGTCCGGCACAAACAATTGGCATGGTTCGGCGTTTGAATTTCTGCGGAACGAGAAATTCGATGCGCGTAATTTCTTTGACCCGTCGCGCGGCGCTTTCAAGCGGAACCAGTTCGGCGCCACCGTTGGCGGGCCGATCATTAAGAACAGACTTTTCATTTTCGGTGATTACCAGGGTACCCGCCAGTCGCTGGGACTTTCCACCGGCCTGATTGATGTGCCCACTGCCGACCAGCGAACAGGCAATGTGGCTGACTTGCTTGATCCCAATGCCGTTGTACAAGGTTGCGATACGCCAGGTAGCGGTTGCATGAACGAGGTCTTGACCAACCGTCTGGGCTATACCGTAACCAATGGGGAGCCGTATTACGACCCGGGCTGTACGAGCACTGCTGATTGTGTCTTCCCCGGCGGCATCATCCCTCAGGCGGCGTGGTCACCGGCCGCTGCTGGAACGATAAGTTATATGCCCGAGCCGACTCCGGGTCTGGGCGGTTCAACCTTCTCGACGACGTCTGAGAAGCAGCACCTCCGGGACGATAAGTTTTCTGTTAAAGGGGACCTCGATACGGAGAGCTTAGGTCGTTGGTCTTTGTACTATACCCTGGACAATACCAACCTCCTCGATCCTTACCCCGCCGCAAACGTACCGGGTTTCCCAGCTTCAACGCCGCAGCAGGCAATGCAAACCGTCTTGAGCAATACGCGTTCGTTCGGATCGAGGAACGTGAATGAAGCACACGCTTCCTTTTTCCGGACAGCCATGACCCAGCGCCAGCCCCAGGGAGGTTTGGTGTCGGATCTGGCGTCGCTTGGATTCGTAACCGGCGGACTTGGGATCAACCCTGTGCTGCCGGACCTTCAAGGAGTTCCGCTGATCACCCTGGACAACACTGGTTTCTCGATTGGCCTTCCGGACGGTACAACCGGCCAGTTCAACAACACCTATCAGATTTCCGATAACTTCTCGACGGTCAGGGGAAAGCATACGATCAAGTTCGGAGGCAGTTACCAGCGATTTCAGATCAACGAAAGAAACACATACGCCGAAAACGGCGTGTTTGATTTTGATGGTTCTGAAACTGGCAGTGACTTTGCCGACTATTTGATTGGCGCGCCGGTCAGCTTTATTCAGTCGAGCCGCCAGTTCCTGGATTCGCGGTCAGAATATAGCTCATTGTATCTCCAGGACAGCTATAAGGTCAGATCGAACCTTACTGTGAATTACGGTTTGAGATGGGAAGCCAGCACATTTTTCCGTGACAAGTTGAACAGGGATCCGGCCGCCTGCAGAATTCAGGCGATTAACTTTGGGGTTCAATCCACCATCTATCCCACGGCCCCGCAGGGCTGGCTCTGTCCGGGTGACCCTGGGATCGCGTCAGGGATAGCGCCCAACGATTACAATAACTTTGGCCCCCGCCTGGGGATTGCGTACTCTCCCGGATTCAGTGACGGGTTGATGGGCAAGCTTTTTGGCGGCCCCGGCAAAACCAGTATCCGGGCTTCCTACGGCATCTACTACACGAACGTTGAGGACCTCACCATGTTCTACGAAGTGGGTGACGTCCCGGCGGGCCTCTTCTATGTGAGTCCCACTCAGACTTACTTTGAGGAGCCCTATAAGAACCGTCAAACCGCGGGAGGGCCTGGCCAGAGGTTCCCCTTTACGATTCCCGACCCGAATACGATTGACTGGTCGCTGCTACAGCCCATTGCGAGCTCACCTGGATTTGACCTGAACAACCAACTTCCTTACTCACAGAAATACGACTTCAGCATCCAGCGGCAGATTGGCAACTCAACATTGCTGACTCTCGCCTACGTGGGGACGAACGGTCATCACCTGATTGCCTTTTATCCGTCAAACCCGGGTAACGCGGCACTATGTTTGTCGACACCGGGGTGCGGGAGAAATGGTGAAGACTCGATCTACGACCTGGGCGGCGGAAATTTCCAATACGGTACGCGCCCCTTTTCGGTAACTTCGGGACGTTTTGCAAGCCAGGGTATTCTCGACTTTTCGGACAACAGCTACACTTCGACCATCGCCAATTCCGTCTACAATTCGTTGCAGGTTACCCTGGAAAAGAGGGTGGGCGCTGTGCAGTTTCTTGGCGCTTACACTTGGGCAAAATCGATCGATAACGCCTCGGGTTTTGGGGATAGCATCAACCCGTTTAATGCGAAATTGAGCAGGGGGCTTTCCGCATTTGACCTATCCCACAATTTTGTTTTCAGTGGCACATGGAACCTGCCAGGCCCAACTGCGGGAATGGGGAAGGCTGTGCTTGGAGGATGGTCCTTCCAGGGAATCTCGCGGTTGACGACGGGCTTCCCGATCGGTATGGGCCACGGTGGCGACTGGTCGCTCTGCGGGTGCTCTGGTGTGGACCGGCCGAACTGGACCGGGCAGTCCATACAGAAATTCGATCCACGAAATGATGTGGTGGTTAACGGCTCTGTGAAACACCCGTACTTTTCACAAGACACTTTCTTTCCCGAATACGGTCGGGATCCCAACAATCCGATTCTTGGTGTCCCCGGGAACGCGGGACGAGCGTTCTTCCACGGACCTGGAATTATCAACTTCGACTTGGCACTGCACAAGGACTTCAAGTTTACCGAGACCATTGGGCTGCAGTATCGCGCTGAGTTCTTCAATGCTTTCAACCACGCTCAGTTTAACAATCCCTCGGGCAGCTTTACCTCGAGCAACTTTGGCTTTGTTACAAGCGCCCGCGACCCGCGCATCATTCAGATGGCTCTGAAATTCGACTTCTGATCTGGACATGCGTGGATGATTTCCAGCCGGGCGGCGCAACTTCGACAATCTGTTGACAGTTGCGCTGTCCGGGTTCTTCCAACGGTGAAGGAAATGTAATGCCGGGTACTTTGGGTGGAAGCGGCCGCATCAGGAAACCACACTGGTGCGGCCTTCTTTTTTTCTTTTGGTCAGGACTTGCAGTTTGCAGCATGCTTCCCCAGGCTCAGCGCCAGGAGCCCTCCAAGGCAAACCAGGAATTGGCAGTTCAGCTGAACAAAGAGGGCATTGGCCTTGCCAGAAAGGCCGACTATGCTTCGGCCTTAGAGAAATTCCGCCGCGCCAGTGAACTCTGGCCACAATTTTCTGACTCGCACTACAATCTGGCAATAACACTCGAAAAGATTGGTCAGCTGGATGAGGCAATTACTGCCTTCAAGGCAGCAGTTCGCCTCAGGCCTGATTCTGCACCCATGCACCTTGCTTTGGGGTTGGCGCTGGCGAAAAACCACGACCTGGCGGGTGCCGCAAGCGAACTTCAGCGGGCGGTCGCCCTGGCGCCACAAAATCCACTGGCGCACTACAATCTTGGCCTGACCTATGAGCAGCAGGGCAAGCAGCAGGATGCCTCGGTCGAGTATCGAAAGGCAATCCAGATCCGTCCCGAATTTGGCCCGGCTCACGAGCGGCTTGGAATTGTATTACGTCGCCAGGGAAAGCAGCCTGAGGCGCTCGCGGAATTCCAATCCGCGGTCCGCCTTTCCCCCAAAGATGCAGATGCACACTACAATCTTGGCCTCGCTCTGAGGTCAGAAGGCAAACTGGACGAGGCCCTGAAAGAGCTGGATGAGGCCCTCCGCTTGAAGCCGGACTTTGAGCAGGCGCGGTATAACCGGGCCATGATCATTCGTAGTCGCGGGCAACAGGCGCAGGCCCAAAAGGAGATGCAGGAAATTGCGGGCCTCAGTGATTTCAGGGCGAAGGTGGCGCAGGCCAAGAGCCTGACATTGTCGGCTGCCGAACATTTGAAGAATCGTGAACCCGACAAGGCCCTGGCCGACCTTGCATCAGCCCTCGGATATTGGGAAGATAACCCCGCCGCCTATTACCTGAAGGGTCTGGCTTATGAACAGAAGGCAAATCTGGCAGAGGCCCGGACAAGTCTTGAAAAAGCCGTTGACCTTAAACCGGATTACCCGGAAGCGCTGATCGGCCTGGGACGGGTGCTGTGGGAACTTGGTAATCATCAGGAGGCTTCCGGGGAATTCGATAAAGCCGTTGCGGTAGCGCCTGATCTTGCAGAGGCGCATTACAACCGCGGCCTGGCACAGGCCTGGCTCGGCAATGCGGCAGCAGCAGCCGCTGAATTCCGAACGGCGCTTGCTTTGAAGCCTGACTACCTCGACGCTGGCATCAACCTTGGCCTGACTCTGATGAGGATGCGGAAAGTGGAGGAAGCCGTTCAGCAGTTTAGAGCATTGACGAAGGATTTCCCCGGTAACCCCGCTGTCCAGAACAATCTGGGTCTGGCACTGCTTGAGCACGGCGACTTCAGGGAGGCCGTCGGTGCGTTTCGGCAAGCGTTGCGGGTGGATCCCAACTCGGCTGAGGCGCACTATAATCTCGGGCTCGCTCTCGGGAAAGAAGGTGAAGACCAGGCCGCCTCTGCGGAGTTCAAGAGAGCACAGGAGCTGAACCCTGCACTGTCACCGCCTTGACGGAGCTGGACCGCTTATGGTTCCGCTGCCCTGAGGATTCAGGAACCTGTGTATTGCCACTACTTCCATCAAGACTCGCGTGCTGTGGAATATGGTGCCCTAAAGTTATACAATCGGGCGTAAGTGCCATCAAAGTTTTTTGTAGTTTGAACAATTCAACGCTCCCGGCGTGTTGCCCTGCGGCGGGAGCCCGAGGAGGAGAAAACAGCATGTTTAACGTGCTTGGAATTCACAAGGAACTCACAAAGTTGGTGGACTCGCCCAAAGCGGAAGCTGTTCCAGCAGTAACTTACTCTGCTGCCGCCGCGCAGGGCGAGGGCGGTATTCGCAAACTGGGCTATGACGGTCAACCTGCGAAAGGAGGCATCGCCCCGGTCGTCGTGCACAACGGCTTGATTTACGTGGCAGGCCAGGGCGCCAATGAACATCAGGAGGAGGCGACGTTGGACATCACGACCCACGTCCAAAGGGCGATGGATAACGTGAAGAAGCTGGTGGAAGTGGCCGGGGGAGACATGGACCACGTCCTGCAGTTGAATGTTTATCTGGCGACGCTGGAATTTTACGAAGCCATGAACAAGGCGTACCGGCCGTACTTTCCGAACGGCGGCCCGGCGCGTTGCACGGTTTCAGTAGCCGGCATCCCCGGTAATTCTTTGGTTGAAATAAGTTGCATTGCGGCAGTCGTCCGCTGATAAAGGCGAAATTGACAGACAATCAGGAGGAGACGATGAACACAAATCAGAATGAGAAACGGCGAGCGTTCCTGACAAATCTGGCGGCGATTGCAGCTTCAATATGGGGTGCGCCCAAACTGCTGGCGCAAGCTGCCGCTCCCCAGGCCCAACCCAGACGCCACGGTCCGATGGTGCATAACGGGCTGATTTACATCTCGGGGCAGGGAGCAAATGATGGTGGCGCCGTGGAAGGTGCTTCGATTGAAGACCATACGCGCAAAGTGATGGAAAACATCAAACGCATCGTGGAAGAAGGCGGCGGAACCATGGACAGCATTCTGCAACTGAATGTCTACCTGGCCACGCTGGAACATTACCAGGGAATGAACAAAGTGTATTATTCCTACTTCCCCAACGGCGGGCCGGCGCGTTGCACAGTTGCGGTGTGTGGGATTCCAGGCCGTTCACTGCTTGAAATCAACGGGATCGCGGCGGTGGTGAAGTAACAGACAAACTGCGTTTGTGAAAGATCACTCATAAACGAAGGGAGATCTCACGTGGCCAATCGGATCAACCGTCGTGAATTTGTGGGACGAGTTGCGGGGGCGGCGCTGGCGGCGCCGTTTGTCACCCAGGCGGGGTCTGCCAATCCGACCCCTGCCCCTGCCGGTGAGGGAAAAGACTTTCACGGCATCTTCGCCATTCTGCAAACACCCTTTACTCCCAGCAAGGCAATTGATGAGGAAGACCTGGAGCGCGAGGTGGATTTCTGCGTGCGATGCGGCACGCACGGACTGGTATGGCCGCAGCTGGCGGCGGAATTCTACCTGCTCTCCGAAGAAGAGCGCATGCGTGGAGCGGAGGTGATTATCCGGGCAGCCGCGGGCCGGCGGCCGGTGGTGATCGGAGTACAGGAGCCTTACAAGGGCATTGCCGTCAAGCTGGCGCGTCATGCGGAGGCCAAAGGCGCCAATGCCATCATTGCCATTCCGCCGTATGTGGGAGGTGCGGGACAGGAAATCGCCGCTGACTATTACCGCTCACTGGCGCAGGCGGTCCGGCTGCCGATCTTCGTCCAAAACAGTGGCGGTTCCTGGGGGCCAGGCATGTCCACGGAATTTATCATTCGGCAGGCCAGAGAATTTCCCCAACTTGCCTACATCAAGGAGGAAGTGAGTCCTGTGCCGCACCGGCTCGAGGTATACGTAAAGTCCGGAGCCATGAAGGGAATCTTTTCCGGGAATGCTGCTATGAACCTGTTGAATGAAATGGCACGCGGATCCTCAGGCTCCATGCCAGCGTGCGGATTTATCGACATCAACGCGCAGATTTATGACCTGACGGCGGAGGGAAAGACGAAAGAGGCTTACGAGCTATTTGAAAAGCTGCTCCCAACCATCAACATGGAGCACACTTACGGGATGGTTTTTGCCAAGTCGGTCCTGGTGCGGCGGGGCGTTTTCAAGACGGCAACCATGCGCCACGGCACAGGCCTGAAACTGGACCAGTATGACGAAAGGGAACTCGACTTCTGGTGGCGCCAGTTACAGCCCTGTTTCAGGGCCTAGAAATCACGGCCTCTTCAGGCGGACTTGCGCGCTTCTGTCAGGATCTCCCGGAGCCGCCTGCCAACAATGAGGTCTTCTCCCTGCTGAAGGCTCATTGAGATAATGTCGAGGTGGTTCTCGGCGCCGGGCCTCATGAAATCCTTGTTGAGCCGGGCCAACACTCCGCTTGGGTTACTGGCTGTCAGGACTTCGATTCTGGGTTCTCCCTCACTGAGTTTCTTCGTGCAGTCCTGCACGCTGAATTTCCATGCTTCCTCGTCCCAGCTGACCCGCAGAGTAGGATAGCGGTTACCGCCCTCGGGCACATAGATATTGGTTTTCACGCCTGGCACGGTCTCCACCAGCTTGGCAATTTTCTTGACCCGTGCATCCCACTTCCGGTAAAGGGCGTCAGGATCCATTTTGAACCAGGCTTCCACGGCCGCCAGGCAACCCATGATTTCTTCTTTGCCGACCTTCATGGGGCGGCACACGGCGCCTTCCCACGGGCTTGTGTTGGCCAGGGCCGCCTCAATCAGATCTTTCCTTCCAAGCAGCAGGCCGGAACACTGCGGGCCGAGCAGGCCCTTGCCGCCGCTGAAGGTATAGAGATCACAACCCATCTGGGAATAGACCTTCAGATTCGAGATGGGGGGAATGCCGGCCGCATCGTCCATCAGCAAGGGCACCCCAGCGCGCTTGGTGATTTCCAGGGCTTTCTTCAGCCGGTCGCCCAGGGAGGTTGTGTAAACCATAGCCGTCTGGTCGTTGAGCGCATTTTGCAGCTCCTCATGCGTGTGGGTCACCACCAGCTTGGCGCCAGCCAGCCGAATCGCGCTATCGAAAGCGCTGCGGCCGCCGAACATAACCACCTGGTCCTTCATGCCGGTCGTGTCCGGCAGTTGCCAGATTTTCTCGGGATCGGTTCCGGCGATGCAGCCCGCTGTGGCTGAAGCCATGGCTCCCGCGGCTCCTGAAGTCACCATGCCAGATTCCGCACCGGAGAGCTCCGCCAGCCGCCGGCCTACCGCGTGCTGGAGCTCGTCGATTACCACATAATGCCTTGCCGCTTCCAGCTGGGCTTGCTTCACCTCAGGGAGCTCCAGGCTGGCGCTGAGATAGGTCCAGGTTCCGCGCGCGTTGATCAGGGTGCGGACGCCAAGATCTTTGTAAGTGGTTATCCGGCCTCCTGTTAATTTCTTCACGCCGGACTGCGCCTTGCCAAACATGTCCTGGGCCGCAATCTGTCCAAACAAGGGCAGCGCAACTGCCCATTTGACGAAAGTTCGCCGGTCAGACAATAACTTCGGGGACATCTGGATGACCTCCACGAAACACCAAATTTTGCGTAATAGAGCCTGTTGTGTTTCAGGCTTTTCACGATGGTTTCACTATATCACCGCGCACGAAACATGGACAGCCTGAGTTTGCTGTCAATTCCGTCCAGACGGCTGTCGAACAGCCAGCTTTTTCGGCAGGCTTTAAAGTGTTTTCAACTCCACAAACGGTCCCAGGAACGCTCCTCGTCCCACTGGGTTGTCGGCTCGAAATATCCTGTACCAGGCTTCAGGTGCTTGCGGACCACGTCCTCATTGAGCGTCACTCCGAGGCCGGGGCCTTCCGGAACTTTGATGTACCCCTTGTTGACGATGGGCTTGTCAACCCCCTCGACAAGGTCCTGCCACCAGGGAACATCGAGGGAATGATTTTCCATTGCAAGGAAGTTCCGTGTGGCTGCCGCACAGTGGGCGCTGGCCAAACAGGCAATCGGTGTTCCTGCCATATGCATGGCCATGGGAACACCGTATCTGAACGCCATATCGCCGATTCGGTGCGTCGGGAGGATTCCTCCGGACGATGAGAGGTCGGGATGAATCTTATCCACGACGTGATTCACACACAGCTTCTCAAAATCTTCTTCGCGGTAGATGTCTTCGCCCGTGAGTATTGGAGTCGGACTTTCATCCGTAATGCGTTTCAAAAGATCGGTGTATTGCCAGGGAATCACATCTTCCAGCCATTCCAGGTTGAACTTCTCATACGCCTCGCCCAGGCGGATGCAGGACTTGACCCCGACGTGCCCAAGGTGGTCCATGCAAAGCGGAATCTCCATGCCCACGGCTTCGCGCACCGCCGCTACGAATTCGCTCAATTTCTCAATACCTTTGTCGGTCACTTCCGTGGCGACAAAAGGATGAGGTTGGAAATTTTCTTCCCACTGGCTCAACCCCGAAGGCCGCGTCACGGTGCCGGGAATGTGTTCGATCAGATGGATTCCCAGGTCCATTTTCAGCCATGTCAGTCCCTTCTCTTCTTTGCGGGCCTTCATCCGCTGGGCGTAAATCTTAGGATCCTTGGATTCGGTGGTGTCCGCGTAGATCCGGATCTCATCGCGCCATTTGCCGCCCAGCATCTGGTAGATGGGAACGTTGTAAACCTTTCCCGCAATGTCCCAGAGCGCCATCTCGATGGAGACCACTCCGGCGGCCTGGCGCGCGTCACCCCCGAACTGCTTGATCTTCTGAAATATATAGTCAACGCGAAGAGGGTTCTCGCCCAGGATGCGGCTCTTGAGCATCAGCGCATAGGTCGCGCTTGCCCCGTCGCGCACTTCGCCCAGTCCGTAAACTCCCTGGTTGGTGTCAATCCGGATGATGGGGCAGGGGCTTGGACCTGGCTTTACGACGTTTGCAACACGAAGGTCAGTGATCTTAAGAGTCGACGGACTTGAATGCGTATTAACGTTCTGCTGAATCTGCGCTTCCGCCCCGTTTTCTGAGCCCAGAAGGGCGCCGCCAAGCATCGCTGCAGACGTCTTCAAAATTCCCCGCCGGTTAATCCTCATGCCATCCTCTTTCGACATCGTTCCATCACCTCCTCAGAATTTTGTCGTCCCTGCCGTACCGTTTAATTCTTTTCGATAGACACATGGTCTTCGGCGTTGGTACCAACACCCCTTAAACGTAGGGAATGTTGCGGCTGTCCAGAATTCCCTTGATATAGCCCACAGCAAGAATCTTGCCCAGCACACCGTACCCGGGATGGACGTTGACCTCCCCGTCAAGTATAGGGTCGTGGTCCGGACGCAGCGGGGCGTGAACGCCGGCGTCATGGAGAGCCTGGTAAACCTTCCCGAAATCGATGGCGCCGTCATCCTGAAAAGTCTCCACAAAATTGTCGCGCGTGCCTCGAAGGTTGCGCGAGTGGATGTAGAAGATCTTCTTCTCACGTCCAAACTCCCTCGCCACGGCCTCCAGATCTGCGCCCATCAAATAGTAGACGGATATTTCAAACGTTACGCCGTTCACCGGGCTTGGCACAATGCTCATTACGCGCCGATAGGCGTCGGGGCTGATGATGATGCGGGCAATGCCGCGCAATTCAGGCACCGGCGGATCGTCCGGGTGCAGGGCCATCTTTACGTTTGCCTTTTCAGCTTCGGGGATGACGGCTTTCAGGAAATAGGTGATGTTATCCCACATCTTCTCTTCGCTGATCCGGCCCCACTTTGTAAGCCCCGGGAGAACCTCGCTGGCACTGAACGAAACGGAACTGCAGCCGCCGCGTCCCGGGATGTGCATCCGGGTGCCATACCAGTCGATGCCCGCCATAAAGTCGTAGCAGAGCATGGGGATGCCGGCCTTGCCGATCGCGTGGATTGCCGCAATATAATTTTCAATCTCCTCGTCGCGGCCCGGCAGTCCGAGTTTGATTTTCTCCGCGGGTACCGGGTGGCTCTCGATGCCCGAAATGACAAGCCCTGCTGCTTCATAGTCAGACTTGATTTTCGCAACAACATCGGTGTATCGGGATGGGGGAACGCGGCTCAGCTGGCCGGCTGTGCTGGCAATCGCGTGAGTGACGCCAATCTGCTTTTCAATTTTCACCCGGTGCGGGTCGTCGATGCCCCACACCAGGCAGATCTTGAATTTGTCGTTCTCCGACGCCGCACCGCCCCTCGCTACGGGAGCCGCCGCCCCTTTGGCCACCGAGGGCATGGCAGCGGCAGCAAGAGTTGCCAACGCTCCCTGCATGCATTCCCGCCGGTTAAGTTTGGACATGTGGATTTCCTCCGCGGGTCTCCTGCCCTGAGAAAATTCCAGATGAGGGCGCTAATAGCGATCTTGAAAGTTCACAGACCAGGACGGCAGTTTATCCGGAAAGAGGACCCGAGGCAAGCCAACCTTTGTGCGGTTGCGGTACGTTCGGAAAGCCCTGATGTGGGAGTTTCATTACAAGTCTCTATTTGGATGTGGTACAGTTTTTCCCCTAGACCGTGAGCATCTGGAATATTCAGCAAGGATTGACGGGAGAAACACCGCGCCCGTTTGTGCCGGGAGATTTGAAGCTAGTGTCTTGTTACAGAAAAGAGTGTAACATCCGATAGCTCCTCACCCTGATCCCGCAACGCGGGAGAAGGGTCTCTGCATTTCTTTGCAGCGAAATGCCGGGATGCTTCGTTTTGCTCAGCATGACGGCAGGCGTCTTATGTGTTTCACCAATTTGTGTAACACGACACTAGTGTCCCGAGTTATAAGTTCGCTGAACAAATGCTAACGTCATTCCGAGCAAAGCGAGAAATCTGCATTTGGCGCGAGGACCGAAAAACAAAGCAGATTCCTCGGGCCGATCAACAGCACCAGCCCTCGGAATGACAGCGTCTCACTCACCATTTCTTCAACGAACTTCCAGTTCAGGACGCCAGAGACACATAACATAATTTCTTCGCACCAGGGAGTGAAAGCTATGAAAAGCCGACGAGGTCTGGAGATTGCATTCCTGATTGGAATCCTGATGGGCTCGGTTGCCTATGCGGCCGGGCAGCAGAAGCCCCGCTACGACCTGCTGCTGAAAGGCGGGCATGTAATTGATCCCGCCAACAACATTGACCGTGTGATGGATGTAGCGGTTGCCGGGGGCAAGATTGCCGCGGTTGAGCCGGACATCCCCGCCGCCGAAGCGGGGAAGGTTGTGGACGTCAAGGGTCTATACGTGACGCCTGGGTTGATCGATATTCATGTTCATATCGGCTTTGGCGGTGTGCCGAACGACTGGTACACGGCAAGTGCGCGGTCGCACACGCCGCCCTTTGGATTTCCGCCTGACCTGATGCTCGCTTCCGGAGTGACCACTGCGGTTGATGCGGGAAGCGCAGGCGCCGCCACCTTCCTGCGGGAAAAAGAGATGGTGATGGAACATTCCCGCGTCCGCGTGCTGGCCTTTTTGAACATCGTCGCGGACGGAATGAACGGTGGCCTCGAGCAGACGGTGGACCAGATGGACCCGAAGCTGTGCGCGGAAACCATCGAAAAGAATCGCGACGTGATTGTGGGAGTGAAGACGGCACATTACTGGACGGGCCTGCCGTGGGACGCGGAACACCAGCCGTGGACGGCCGTTGACCGCGCGGAAGAGTGCGGCCGCATGGCGAATGTGCCGATCATGGTTGACTTCTGGCCGCGCCCGCCGCTGCGGTCCTATGCTGAACTGATCCTTAAGAAGATGCGCCCGGGCGACATCCACACGCACGTCTTCGCGCAGCAGTTTCCCATCATCCTGGGGAACGGCAAGCTGAATCCCATCATGGAAGAGGCGCGGAAGCGTGGGGTGATTTTTGACGTTGGACACGGCGGCGGCAGCTTCTGGTTCCGCAACGCAGTCCCGGCCGTTGAGCAGGGTTTTCTGCCGGATTCCATCTCGACAGACATTCATACCGAAAGCATGACCTGGAAGGCCATCAGCATGGTGAACGTGATGTCCAAGTTTCTTGCCATGGGAGTTCCCCTCGCCACGGTGATTCGCGAATCGACCGTGAACCCGGCGAAGGAGATCCACAGGCCTGAGTTGGGGACGCTCTCAGTGGGCCGCGACGCGGACATTGCCGTGCTCCAGGAACTCCACGGAAATTACAGTTACGCCGACGACGGCAACGCACGGATGGACGGAAACGCAAAGCTGATTGCGCGCTTGACGGTGCGGGCCGGTCGGATTGCGTTTGATCCCTCAGGACTCAGCATGGTGGAATGGCGGAAGGCTCGGAAACAATATTTCACGCCGCCCGGTGAAGGCGACCATCACCCTTCCACAGCGGATGACTTTCCCCGCTAGCGGGACATGGCGGGATTCAGAATCAACCCGTCGGCACGCCCCGGCCCAGGTCGTTGGTCAGGGCGCGCCGTTTATTAGTATCATCAAATTGCGGGACATGGTTCGGACATGAGACGGAGAGCATTCCTTAAGAGCGCATGGCTGGGCTATGCGGGCTCGCTCGTCACGCGCCTGAAGGCGCAGGGGACAAAGCAGTTTTCGCAGCCCAAGGCCCCGCCCATTCAAACCCACGGACTGACGAAGTTCAAGCCTTCGCCGCTCGGCATGCCGGGCCTTTTCCCGGGGCGCGTGGTTGAGGTTGTTGATCCTCATTCCATTTCAAACAACCACGTTTCCCAGCCGGTTGTGCGCCGCATGCTGGAGCGCGGCATGCTTGAACTTACCGGAAAAAGCAACGTCGAAGAAGCCTGGCGGCTTTTCATTCAGCCTGCGGACGTGGTGGGCATCAAGATCAATCCCTCGGGCGCCCCGGCGTGCTATTCGTCTCCTGAAATTGTCCGGGAGATTATCAGCGCGCTCGAGACAATCGGAGTTCCCGCGCACAACATCGTTGTGTATGACCGCTACTCCTACGAAATTCAACTTGGCAGCTACCGTGCGTTCCTGCCGGTGGGAGTTCGGCTTGTCGGGATCGAGAACGGAATGCTCGATCTTTCCGGCTACGACATGAACGTCTATTGCCAGGCGGATTTTTTCGGTGAATGGGAAACGCGCTCCTTCCTCGCCCAGGTGGTGTCACAGGAGGTCACCAAGATCATCAACGTGCCAACCCTGAAGGACCACTCGGCCGCAGGGGTCACAGGATGCCTCAAGAACCTGGGGTACGGATCATTCAACAACGTCGCGCGGTCGCACCATCAGCCCATCACCTTCACCGATCCCCTGATTGGAGTCATGTGCTCCGTTGAGCCGCTGCGGTCGAAAGCCGTTCTGCACATCATGGACGGCATGCGTGAAGTCTGGCATGGAGGGCCGCTGACGCAGGTCCAGAGCTTCATTGCGCAAACCGGCATGCTGATTCTGGGGACGGATCCCGTGGCGGTTGATACCATTGAGCTGGACCTGATTAATAGGAAACGGCAGGCGGAAGGCGCCCTTTCGCTTTGGGACCGGAACCCGAAAAACATAACCTTCAACTCCAACGAGTTCTATCACAATTCCCAAAAGAACCTCTTCTACCGGCAGCCGGGCCACATCGCGGCCGCAGGGAAACTGGGGCTTGGCATTTCCGACCTTCAGAAGATTGACCGCCACAGAATCCAGCTGGGAACCTAGCGCGCCATGAATCAGCTCAACTCCGGCACGAGTGAATGGGTTGCATTGCTGGGCGATTCGGCCCGCACCGGTGGACTTGGTCTGAAACCGGCCCCCGAACCCAAGGGGATTCGATGGCGGCTGCGGCTGGCAAAGTCAATCCGGTCAACCCCTGTGCTCGGTGGCGACCTTCTTTACGTCACCTGCCTCGACGGGTTCCTGCACGCCATCGATACCAAAACTGGCCGGCACGCCTGGAAATTTGACGCCGGCGCACCCATTCATGGGACGCCGTCCCTTTCGGGCGGCAAGGTTCTGTTTGGCTGCGACGGCGGCCGGGTGCGGGCGCTTGAAGGGAAGTCCGGAAAAAAGATCTGGGAACTCGCCGTAGGCGCGGAAGTGTGGCCGTCGCCGGTGGTCCAGGGCGGGAAAGTTTTCTTTGGCTCTGCTGACGGCAATTTCTATTGCGCCGATCTCGAGACCGGCAAGCGCGAATGGACGAAATCTCTCGGCGCCAGAATCTACTCGACGGCCTTTGTAACGCCCGGACGCGTCTTCTTCGGGTGCAGTGATAAAAGTATTTATTGCCTTGAAACGTCGTCAGGAAAAGTCTTATGGCGCACCGCCACGGGCAACGTTGTTGACTCATCGCCCGCGGTCACCGGCGACACCGTCGTGGTCGGCTCGGAAGATTTTGCAGTCTACGCGCTCGACGCGGCCAGCGGTTCGATTCGCTGGAAATTTGAAACCGGCCTGGGCATATCTTCTTCTCCGGCGGTTGGTGGCGGCGTGGTGTTTATTGGCAGCAAAGACCATTTTCTTTATGCCCTCGACATTCTCACTGGAAAGCTCCGCTGGAAGGTCAATCTTCGGACGTCGGTTACGGCCTCGCCGGTTGTGGGCGAGGGCGTTGTGTGCATCCATGCGGGCGGGGTTATTGCGCTGGATATCGCAACGGGCAAGTTGCTCTGGAGAGCTGGCCTGGGACGCTCGCTTCAGTCAGCCCCGGTACTGACGGGGAGCAAGATCTATCTTGCAGGTATCGAGGGAACTGTTTATGCGCTGGAGTAAATCGGTGCCGGCGAGCGCCATCCTGCTGATATTGATTCTGGCCCAGGCCTCTGCTTCCGCCATTGGCGACCAGCTTGTTTACAGGAAGAAGTATGCCATGGGGACGGTGTTTGAAATCGCGGCCTACGGCCCGGCGCCCAGCCGCACGGGCCGTGCCATCGATCAGGCGTTCAGTGAGGTCGTCCGCCTCGATCACGTTATGAGCGACTACATTCCGTCTAGCGATCTCAGCCGCATCAACCGCACGGCTCATTATCGTGCCGAACCCGTTCCGGCAGATCTCTATCAGGCCATTCAGCAGTCGCTGGTCTATTCGCGATTATCCTCGGGAGAGTTCGATATTACGGTCGGGCCGCTTGCACGGATGTGGAAAGCGGAGATAAGCGACGGAACAGTTCCCTCCAAGACAGAAGAGGAAAAGCTGCGCCGCTGCGTGGGATGGCAAAAGGTGTTGCTGGTGCCGCCTGACCGCGTGGAATTCCGTTCACCCTGCATGGCCATTGACCTGGGAGCCATCGGCAAAGGGTACGCGGTGGATCGCGCCGCCGCGGTGCTGCGCTCGAATGGAATCGAGCGTGCCCTCATCAGCGCCGGAGAAAGCACCATTTATGCCATGGGATCTCCTCCCGGCCGGCCCGCCTGGGTGGTCCGCCTGCGCGACCCTTCGGGCAAATTGAGCCCGGAAGTCAGCCTCAGCGGAAACAGCGTTTCCACTTCAGAACAGACGCGCGACCCCGAACACGGCAGCGCGCCGTTCGGGCACATTATTGATCCGGCAAAGGGCGTTCCGGTAAAAACGCCCTACAGCGTCAGTGTGGTTGCCGGCTCGGCCACGGCGTCCGATGCGCTTTCCACAACCCTGTTGCTGATGGGGCCGGCGCGGGGAAAATCGCTGGTGCAGAAGCTGCCGAAAGTTGCAGCGCTGTGGATTTCGAGTCAGGGCGAATCCGAAGTTTGCTCCACCGGTCCTCGAATATCGATCAACCGTTCCGACGGTCTTGAACATTAAGGAAGATTGCTGATATGCGAAGCTCGCGAGCCATCATCCTCTCTTTGATTCTGCTGCTGGTCGCAACGCCGGTGTGGGGCCGGGTATTTCTTGAATGGACGGAACCGGCAGTTCCCGCCGCCTCGTCGCTTGGAGTGGACCAGTTGGTCATCCCCTGGGGCCCCGCGAAGGTCCAGTTGATGAAGGAGGCAAAAGAGCGCGGTTACCACGTCTTCGCCAGAGTGAGCGCCACCGATGCCGCGACTGCCGCAGACGCCGCCGCAGCAAACGGGCTGGCGGGCATCATCGTTGAGGGCGATTCCAGCGAGCCCGGCCCGGGCGCCACGCGGGAACTCGCTCAAAAGTTGCGGAGCTCGCATCCCGGGCTTTCGGTTCTGGCACTCGATCCCGGAGGAAAGCAGCCGCAGATCCAGGGCAATATGGTGGTCGAGCGGAACGGTGTGCTCCAGGTGTCGTCGCCCACCCGCGAACCGTGGATTGATTCAAACGTGGCGCTGGCAAGATTTGAACAAGCCGATCGGCCCTCGCAGCCTCCCCTTTTCACTTTCAAGTGGGACCTGGCTGATCCGGTGGAACAGCAGCAGGGGCCCCGCGCGGCGGACTATGCTCTTGCCGTTGCCGAGGCCGCTGCGAATGAGGCCGACGTGCTCCTTCCCTTGCATCCGAATCTGCAGAAGGGCCTCGCGGAAGGTGACAAGGCAGCCTGGCAGGAATGGGACCGGGTGAAAACCTACATCAGTTTCTACTCAACGGCGGGCAGCGCCCGGCTGGAGCCCCTGGCCGACGTCGCGCTTGTTACCGGCCATTACCAGGAAACTTATGAAGCCATGAACCTCCTGGCGAGGCGCAACATCACGTTTCGGGTTGTCGGTCCTGCCGATGTCACGGCGCAACGGCTGGCCGGATCACAGTTGGCCATCGTGTTCTCCCAGCCTGACAAAGCGGCCGCCCGCGCTCTCCAGGCTTTTGCTTCAGCGGGCGGAACCGTCCTCTTGATAGACCAGCACGGGCCGTTCCCCTGGCAAACTCTGCCTGCCGTGAAGACAGGCAAGGGCACAACCTACAAAGCCGGGCGCGGGGAGATCATCATGTCGGCCCAGCCGGCTGGCGATCCGGATGTGTTTGCCGGAGAGGTTCGCGACATTCTGCGCGGAAAGGGCCCCCTGGTCTACGTGTGGAATGGCGTAACCACGCTGGCGTCTGCTTATCGCGCCCCGCAGCCGGGCGGCATGGTGCTGGAACTGGTCAACTACGCGCAGGAACCGCTCCAGGTCCAGGTGCGCGTCAAGGGATCGTTCCCCGGCGTCCGGTACGAAACGCCCGAGCACGGGCCATATCCCGCAGTCACACCCGAGATCGAAAACGGGTTTACGCAGTTCGTCGTTTCCCACCTCGTTATGGGCGCACGGGTCCACCTCAGCCCGAAAGCGGACCAACAGGAATAGAGATGGTGCCGCATGCAGGCGCCCCGGCGCCTGATTTGCAATCTCCAATCTGCCATCTGAAATCGCAAGGGGTGTCCCCGCGTCGGCCAAGCCAAAAAATAATAACCCTCTCCCTTGGGGAGAGGGTCGGGGTGAGGGGACGGTCTCCATTTTCCCATGGCTCACGCCATGGGCTAAAGTCTGTCGGCCCGCCGGGCCTGAAAACCGAGCCCCCCGCCCCGTCATTCCGACCCCGCAACGCGGGAGAGGAATCTGCTTCTGTTCGCGGGCGGCCCATTCGCTGCGCCGCTCATCACTAACCACTAATCACTGCTGTTTTTGCCTGGTAAGGGGGACTTTCTGTAGCGCCGCGTTTATCCCTGCATTTCCGTCCAAACGTGGCGCACTAATTCGCCTGCTTCGTAAGCCAACGAGGTGGCAAGTGAGTATCTATTCTCCAAAGGAGAGCGTGGACGGGTATGGGTTTCTCCAGGTAGTCAGCCGCTCCCAACTGCATAGCCTCTATATAGGCGGGCATATAATGGTGCCGGGTTGTCACCAGCACGGGCACCATCCGGTCCTTCAGAATTGAGCGCACCGCGATGACTTTGCCTTCAAATGCCGCGCCTCCCTGGTCGACAATCACCAGGTCGTAACTCTCACGTTCCAACCATCGCTCGCCTTCATCATAAGATGAGCAGGCACGAACCGAGAGTCCCCGCTCACGGAGCTGGTAGGCATAGTGTTCGCGATCGCCGGCCTCTTCATCAACTAACAGGATTCTTCGCTGAGGGATCAAAGGGTACTTCAGTGAAAGTTCTCTAAGGGTCCTGGCTACAGGTGGCATGATGTCCTCCTTAGGTCGTCATGTGCCCCCCACCGTGCTAGTAACTTATCAGTAACTCACCATGCCTATGGTTGTCAAGTGAATAATCACAGTTGGCAGCCACAGGCGGCCTGTTGTGACTTTCATCACATTACAGCCCCAAATTGCTGGCGCAGACGCTGGTTCTCGGTGTCTGCCACCAGAGATGCCGAAAACACTGCCCGGCACATTTTATCTAGTGCCCTCTCCGAGGTGAGAGGGGGTGTCCCGCCGTGCGGGACGAGAGGGGGATTTCGTAGCGACGGGCTTCAGCCCGGCATGTCTCCGTCCCCGGTGCATCATCAAATGCTTCCGAATGCCGGCCTGAAGGCCGGCGCTACAACACCCGCGCCTGCCCCTGTCGTCGTCATTCTGATCCCGCGAGGCGGGAGAAGAATCCCTGTATTTTGGTTTGAATACAAATGCCGTGATCCTTCGCGTTGCTCAGGATGACAAACCGGCACCCGCTCCTCCCCCTGCTCCCGTCATTCCGATCCTGCAGTGCGGGAGAGGAATCTGCGTCTGTCCGCGGGCCTTCACGCCGTGCTGCTCCTCATAATTCAGAATTCATAATTGCTTCCCCTCCCGCCTTGTCATTCGTAATTCATAATTCGTAATTGCCTTTGCCCCCTACCCCCTACTCGCTATTTCCTACTCCCTATCTTTTCCCCAAATTCCTTTTGCAATATTTCCACAGCAGGTGTATAACTCCGTCATCATAACCTCGCGGTTAACGCTTGCCGCGAGGTGGCACGGGCGTCCCGCCCGTGGAGAATCATGGGCAAGATGCCCATGCCACGGGGTGAATGCCTACGGCCAGGATGGCCGTGCCACGAATACTGGTGAGGGGTGTTTTCGTAGCGGCGGCTTTACGTCGCCATCGTGGCGGGGTGAACCCGCCGCTACAGAAAAGCCGCGGACCTCGAAAATCGGAGGACCGCGCTACTCGCTCAGTAAGGCGATTTCCTGTTGTACGGGGAACAGAAAGCGCGGCGGGCGCAGAGGCGGTTTCTGTCTCTGCGATCAGCGAAGCTGAGGGAGGCAGGAAGTAGGAAATGGGGAAAAGCGGGCGGCGGTGCGAGGCCTGGGAATTTGCCGGACTGAAGCACGGCGCGACAATTCCCGCTGCGCGGGATCGCAGACACGACAAAGCCCCTATTTGCGCCACCCACCGTATAAATCCCGAAACACGGGTTCTATCCGGTAACCGCTATGCAGGAGAAAACAACAGTACAGGTTATCACCGAGGGCCTTCTGCGAATCGCATTGCCTCCACTGACAAGGCCGTCGATGAAGCCGACTGAGGAGCCAAACGAGGCACTCGTAAATTGGGGTGTCCAATATTATTCCTACTCGGTCATTGCTCATCTTCGAAGCGTTATGAGGGGCCTAGTTGAGGTCTCCGAGGCAAGCAACGTTTCTGCATCACTCGTCCTGTGTCGACACATTTTCGAGTGGACGGCGCACGCGTGCTATATGAGCCATAACTTGCAGGAATATCGCCGGAATGGGCTCTGGGGCGAAGCCTGGAGCCTTCTTTCGGCCGCCGCATTGGGAAACCTGTGGGTAAAACGGTATGGCTGGAAGTATAGGCCGCCAGGGCTAGGCGCTGCGGTTCCTCCCGATGCCCCTACCCCTATCCGCATACGCGACGTGGTGTCGCTTTATGACGAGCATTTAAAGAAGAATCATAGGGAATCGGGCGCCAAGGAGAGTTATAGTTTCCTGAGCGAGCATTCTCACCCAAATTCGGCATGTTTAGTGCTTTACCACACCTATGTCGGTGCCGCCGTCCACTTTGGCGATGTCAACCCAGCTTTATTACCACTAAACGCAGTGACTGCTTGCCTGATAGATCTGCTCATGTTTCTTGGCAGTCTGCTGGTTGACAGCGACGAAAGGACAGTACAGGCGGACCTCCTAGCGATACTCGAGACCATTGCTAAATTGTCCTCCCAGCGGAAGGACTAGCGGGAGGAAGGCGCCCCGATTGATCGGGACGGCCAGCGAAGGTGAGGGGCATTGAAAATTATGAATTCTGAATTATGAGGTATGAAAGAACGCAGTGAGGAGGCATGAGTGCCGGGCCACAGCTCTGGGCCGGATGCCATGAAGCGAGACAAAACCGTCCCGCTGCGCGGGATCGAAGACAAGGCAGAGCGCGTATCTTCGCTGCCTGTCAATAAGATTAGGGAGCGATATGGGAGAGAATGAGAACAAATCGATCAAACGCCGAATCGACCTCATTCGGACGATGCTGGCTGCGAGTCCAGTTGTTAAACACTTTGAGGCGGCAAACTTGGCGCAGTCAGTTGTGTTCGACACTGTTGGCGGCAGTCATCCGATTTATGCCACCCTCAAGGACGCACTCAGAGATCAATACTGGAGAGCAGAGGCGGCAGCGAGGGCAGTGCTCATGTTATACGATGAAGGTGCCCTCGAAAGTCCGCGCCTGATCATTGCGCGCGAATTGGAGGGTAGTATCTTGGATATCGCTCAGTCACAGGCGGAAGCTGCTGAAACCGCCAAGGACGCAGCGCACAAACAAGTTCATCTCGGCATTGCTGCTTTTCTCGCAGGCGCCACGCTGGAGGATGCGCTACGCCGCTTGTGCGACGCTCATGGCATCGTTTACGACGCACAGCGGACAGCCATTTCAAAGCTGCAAGGAGCACTCTACCAGCCGTCAAACCAAACCGAGGTGATCAACCAATCCGAGAATAAGCAGATCACCGCCTGGGGCGATACGCGAAACAAAGCCGACCATGGTAAGTTTCACGAAATCACACAAGCTGAAGTTGTATCCATGATTGCCGGCGTAAGGGCTTTTGGTGAACGCCATCTGTCTTAGCGGGGAGCCACTTTCAGTGATCCTCTGACTGTGGGTTCTTCATGGTCCAAAAAGCCCACGGACACGAAAACGTTGTCCGTGGCTACCAGCTCCGGGTGCAGGGACGATGGCGATGCAAAATCTTTGACAGGCAAACAAGGAGGACATATGCAGAAACTCTTCGTTATTCTGGGCAGTTTTATGCTGGCGGGCACGCTGGCGGCAGCGCAAAAAGAATCGCCTAAAGGATTGAGCGTTGAGAAGGCGGTGGCGGCAACATCGGTGGAGAACCACGAACCCGTGGGTGAAGCGACGGAGTTCGAGGCTTCAGTCGGGAAAGTTTACTGC
>OBLQ010000096.1_pt1 | contig 28428 bp, 21 predicted proteins | sample 1519881 | NCBI WGS metagenome assembly OBLQ01 (sample SAMN01911456, study PRJEB22533) | soil metagenome | biome: Soil | place: Malaysia | collected 2012-04-30 | depth DG_metagenome m | reverse complement strand
GGCAACGAGCGGAGCGAAGTTGTTCCGGGGTGGCCGGTGACAGGACCCGCGAGCAAAACCAATCCGATCAGCGGGAAGAGAAGACGGAGAGCTTGAGGCACTCGCGCGTGACCATGTCGATGGCGTGCTGCAGCGGTCCCGGGACGCGCATTCCGGATGCCATGATGTGACCGCCGCCGCCGAAGTGCCTGGCGAGCGCATGGGCATCGACGTTGCCGTTGGAGCGCAGCGACACCTTGATCTCGCCCTCTGCCATTTCCTTGAAGAACACCACCAGCTCGACGCCCTTGATGGTGCGCACCAGATCGGCGAAGCCATCCATGTCGTCGTGCGTGGCGCCGGCGTTATTCACCATCTCGACGGTGGCGCTGATCCACGCCAGCCGGCCGCCGGCCGCCGATTCCAGCGTCGAAAGCACCGGTCCCAGCATCCGTCCGGCCCCCCACGTCTTGCTGCCGAACACGCGCCGGTGCAGTTCGAAGGGGTTGCATCCCGCCTCGCACAGGTCGGCCGCGGCGCGCAGCGCGCGCGCGTCGGTGTTGGAAAAGCGAAACGTTCCCGTGTCGGTGATGATGGCGGCGAAGATGGCCTCCGCCATGGGAAGCGTGAGTGGAACACCCGCGTCGCGAATCAATTCCAGAATGAGCACGCCCGTGGCCGCCGCGGTGGTATCGCTCACCATGTGATCGGCGAAATCCTCCTGAGACACCTGGTGGTGATCGATACAGATGCGCGGCAATGAGCGCGCCTGCAGCGCGCGCCCGATGTGGCCCACGTGCTCCCAGTTGTTCACGTCGACAATAATGGCGGCGTCGGCGCTGTCCAGCAGCTTCTGCGTGCCGGGCTCACCGTACACGCGAATCTCGTCCTCGGGATCGAGGAAGCGCAGCACCTCGGGGGTTTCGGTGGAGTTCATGATGAGCACGGACTTGCCCTGCTGGCGCAGGAAGTAGGTGAGGCCCAGCTCGGAGCCGATGGCGTCGCCGTCGGGGTTGATGTGTGAGGTCACGACGAAGCTGTCGTGCCGATCGATGAACTGCCGGATCGCCCTCCACATAAGCGGCTACTTCGCCCCCGCTTCCAGTTCGTCCAGGAATTCCACGGCGCGGCGCATGTGGGGAACCACGATCGAGCCGCCCACCACCAGCCCCACCGAGAACACCTCGAAAAACTCCGCCCGGGTGACCCCCATTTCGTGGCACTGCACCAGGTGGTAGCGGATGCAGTCGTCGCAGCGCAGCACCATCGAGGCCACCAACCCCAGCAGTTCCTTGGTCTTCGCCGGGAGGGCGCCCTCCATGTAGGTGTTGGTGTCGAGGTTGAAGAAGCGCTTGATGACCAGGTTGTCCTCGGAAAGGATCCGGTCGTTCATCTTGCGCCGGTATTCATTGAACTCGTGCACGTGGGACATGGAAGCCTCCGGTATCCACTGAACATACCCCAAAAGGCCCCCACACCGCCATTGCGGAAACCCTCCGCGCGCAGTCGCTGCGAACGACACGAGCGGACTCGCGTACTTGGTTGTCTCCTCGATTGGGTCGTGTTCTCGCGGGTCCTGTCACCGGCCACCCCGGACCAACTTCGCTCCGCTCGTTGCCGGGGTCCCCGTCCGGTGTCACCCGCTCGCACGCCTGAGCCAGGGCGTGCGGAGAACAGGAGCGCAAGTCCGCCCATGTCGTTCGTGCGATGTGTGGAAACGCGCTTACGCGCGGGCGTTGGCGACGAGGCGGCTGTCGCGGATCAGGTCGTAGCGACAGGCGAAATCGTTGAGCGCGTGCAGACCCGCCATTTCGCGTTCGCCCAGATCATAGGACCAGGCACGCGAGAGGTGGTCGTGGACGGTCAGGGCATCCAGGCCCCGTTCCGCGGCGATTTCGCCCGAGAGACCGGGAAGATTTTCGAGTCCGGCGCGGCGCGACTCCAGCAGCGTGCGCGTGATTTCGTCGGCGCGCGCGCTTTCGTTGTATGCCCACACCGCGTGCACCAGCGGCGTGCCCGTGACACCGCGCCACATTTCGGAGACGTTGCTGCGGATCAGACCCTGCACGTCGGGAGCGTTGCTTTCGGTGAACGCGGCGTCGCCCGTGAACAGGGCGGCGTCGTAGCGATCGCGCCAGTCGTCCTCACCGATCCGCTTTTCGACCAGCAGATCCGGGAAGGTGTGATAGAGCTCGGCCAGGACGATGCGCAGCGCCGCCACCGGCGTACGGCAGAATTCTCCCACCGCCACGCGTTCCATCTCTTCGAGGGGCTTCTGGGACACCAGAACGATGCCGCCGGGCGCGCCCCGGCCCACCAGGGCCGGGCCGGTGACCAGATAGCTGCCAGCGCCGCGCAGGAATTCGATGCTGGGAACCAGCGCCGCGTCATAGCGGCCCCGGGCCAGTGAGTCGACGAGGGCGGGGGGGGACTCGATCCCAAGCGATACGCCGTTGCGCCGTAGCCCGCTCAGAAGCGGGCGGGTGGAGATGAAATCGGCAGCACCGAAGCGAAGCCTGGTCACGCGGCCTCCCGTATCAAACGCGACGTCGTGCACAATGCTGCGCTCGGGGCCGTCGGTTTTGCGAAATTGGTGGTTCGCCGGCGCGCGCAGCACCATGAAACGCGCGTGGGCGGCGAAAGTGAGTCGCTTATAGCACCGGGTCAAAAAATGCAGCAAGCAATATTCCAACCGGGGCGGCCGGAGGCCAAATCGCTGGACGCCCATCGCGCCCAGCCGGTATCATTCGCGCGTCCCAGGGACATTTTCGAGCCTCATGTCGACCTCCGAGACCGAGCAGACTGTCCGTCGTCGCGCTCCCACCCGCCACCGGGAGCTGGCCTTCTTCCTCCTTCTGAACCTGATCGGCTTCAGCTTCTTTTCGCTGGTCCTCGACAACACCTTCTGGCACGGCGATGACTGGCAGTACCTGATTCAGGCCCTGCGCATCGGAGACAACTGGCGCGAGATCTTCTCGACCCGGCTCCACCAGACGTTCCAGCCCATTCCCAATCTGATCTTTTTCCTGGAGTTCCAGCTCTTCCATATCGATGCGCGGGCGTACTACGTGTTCAACATCTTCGTCCACTCGATCAACGCGTTCCTGGTGTACCTGCTGGTGCGCACCATGCTGAAAGACCGCACCATCGCCGTGGTGTCGGGGCTGCTGTTCGAATTTGCGGTGGGGAATTTCGGAAAATCCGTAATGACCGTGTCCGGCATCAGCGATCTGGTCATCACGACGCTCACGCTCACCACCATGATCTTCTACATCAAGAACGAACTGGAGGAGCATGGGGCGCTGTGGAAGCGCAATTTCATTCTGTGCCTGGCCTTCTTCACCTTCAGCCTGCTCTCCAAGACAACGTCGTTCTCGCTGCTCGGTCTGATGCTCGCGTTCAATCTCTTCTACCGCGAAGCCATCGGGCGCAGAGTCTTCGATCGCAACTTCACCATGTTTGCGGCGTTTGCGCTGTGTGTGCTGGTCGTGAAGTTGCTGGTACAGGGTGAAATCCCGGGAGCATCCGACCTGGATTTCAATCTCATTTCGCTGGCGCGCAACTATGCCTCCTATCTGGTGCGCATGGTATTTCCGATTCACGACTCCGCACTGGTCAAGGAGGCGGGGTCGGCGGTGCGCTTCATCTACGAGTTTGCCACCGCCATTCGCGTGGTCATTCTGCTGTGCATCGTGTCGTATTCGGTCTTCGGCTTCATTTTTGGCAACCGCGTGATCCGCTTCTTCATCGTGTGGACCTATATCGTGATCACTCCGTTTTGCTTTTTCCGGTTTCCCAATGACTGGCTGGACATTCGCTTTTTGTATCTGGCCTCGGTGAGCTTTCAGATGATCCTGGCGTCGGGAACCGTGCTGGCGGGCCGGCTGCTGTATCAGCGGCCGTGGCGGCGACGTTTGCCGTATCTGATTCCCATCTATTTTGTCGCGATTTCGTATTTCGTACTGCGGCAGCTCGACCTCAACTACGAGCGCAAAGCCGTGTCGCCGCGCCTCGACAACGTGAAGGCGCAGTTCTACGAGGAATACGCGCGGCATACGGCCGCCACCGAAACGCTCCCCCACCGTTAGGAGACAGGCATGCGCAGGTCATGGGTTGTTCTCATTGGATCGCTGATGTGCGCCGCCGCGTGGGCGGCCCCGGCAGACTTCGCGGGTGACTGGGCGGGAACACTCGACGTCGGAATGAAGCTGCGGATCGTCGTGCATCTCACCGCGTCGGACGGCGCGTGGAGCGGCACCATGGACAGCGTCGATCAATCCGCGAAGGGCATTCCCATCGAGACGGTGACGGTTCAGGATTCATCGCTCACGCTCGATCTTCCCGCCATCAAGGGACGCTACCAGGGAACGTTGTCCGACGACGGCACTCAGATCACCGGCACATGGTCGCAGGCAGGCGGGACGTGGCCTCTCAATTTTACGCGCGGAGACGCGACGTCCATACCCGGGCCCAACCGTCCCCAGGAGCCAAAACCACCGCTGCCATACAACGCCGAAGATGTGACCTACTCGAACGCAAAAGCCGGCATCACGCTGGCGGGAACCTTCACCGAGCCGCACGGAAAAGGTCCGTTTCCCGCGGTGCTGCTGATCACCGGCTCCGGTCCGCAGGACCGGGACGAAGCCGTGATGACGCACAAGCCGTTTCTGGTCCTGTCGGATTATCTGACGCGCCAGGGAATTGCGGTGCTGCGTGTGGATGACCGCGGTGTCGGCAAGTCGACGGGCACATACCGGGGATCCACCACCGATGATTTCGTGGACGATGCCATGGCCGGCGTCGCGTATTTGAAAACCCGCAAGGACGTGGACTCGAAGCACATCGGTCTGGTGGGTCACAGCGAAGGCGGCATCATTGCGCCCATCGTGGCCACGCGGTCAAAGGACATCGCCTTCATCGTACTGCTGGCCGGGACCGGCGTTCCGCTGGATGAGGTGCTGATGCGGCAGACGTCGCTCATCATCAAGGCCAATGGCGGCACCGATGACATGGTCAAATTCAACGAAGCCGCCTCACGCCGGATGTTTGCCGTGGTTCGCGCGGAAACGGACTCGCTGCTGGCGGACCAGAAGCTGCACGCGGTGGCGGACAGCCTTGTGGGCGAAGCCAGCCGCGTTCTTCCCGAGCATGCCGGCGAAGCCAGGGCCAACATCGAGGGCAGCATCGCCATGTTGAACAGCCCGTGGTTCCGCTATCTGCTTGCATACGATCCGGCCGCCACGCTGCGGCGGGTGAAAGTGCCGGTGCTGGCGCTCGACGGTTCCCTCGATCTCCAGGTGGATCCCAAACAGAATCTGCCCGTCATCGAAAAAGCGCTGAAAGCGGGCGGGAACCGCGATGTGACCTGCACCGAACTCCCCGGGCTCAATCACCTGTTCCAGACGGCCACAACGGGGTCGCCCAACGAATACGCGAAGATCGAGGAGACCATGTCCCCGGTGGCCATGAAGATGGTGTCAGACTGGATTCTGGCGCACTCGGCGCCGAAGAAGAAGTAGCGCCGCTATATCAGGTAGCGTACGCGGGCGCCGGGGATGGATTCGAGGCGGCCCATCTTGCCGCTCTCAATGGTGCCGTTGAGCACGCAGCGGTCGTCGTCGTAGAGATTGCTGGCGTCGTGCAGGAGTTCGCGCACCATCGAGATATTCTTGCCGTCGCCGGCGGGGAGCACCACTTCCACACGCACGTTCTTTCCAAAAAGATGGGTTTCGATGCGTTCGCGCAGCGTTTCGATTCCGATGCCCTCCAGGGCGGAGATGAACACGGCGTCCGGGAACCGCTGCTTGAGACCGGTGAGAATATCCGGCGCCACGCGGTCGATCTTGTTGAAGACGTAGATCGTTTCCACGCCCGGATTTTCGATGGAACGCACCGTCATGTCGGCGATGTCGCGCTGCTCCTCCCACGACGGATGCGAGACGTCCACCACGTGCACGTAGAGTTCCGCCTGCGCGGTGTCGCCCAGCGTGGCACGGAAGCTGGTCTTCAGGTGGTCGGGCAGCTTGCGAATGAATCCCACCGTGTCGATCAGCAGCACGTCGTGGTGTCCGTTGCCGTTCCCGTTACTGTGACCATTGCCAGTGCCATCCGTATGGCCGTTTCCGTTTGCGTGCCCGTTCATGCGCCGCGTGGTGGTGTCGATGGTGGCAAACAACTGGTCGCGCACGAGCACGTCCGCGCCCGTCAGTTCGTGCATGACGGTGGACTTGCCCGCGTTGGTGTACCCGATGAGCGCCGCGACATGACGTCCGGTGCGCGCGCGGCGCATGGTTTCGCGGCGTGATTCAATCTTCTTGAGCTGGCGCTTGAGCGACGAAATGCGCTGGTGAATCTTGCGGCGGTCCACTTCCAGCTGGGTTTCACCGGGACCGCGCGCGCCGATTCCACCCGCCTGCCGTTCCAGGTGCTCCCAGAATCGTTTCAGGCGCGGCAACGAGTATTCGAGCTGCGCCAGCTCGACCTGGATCTTGGCCTGCTGCGTCTTGGCGTGGCGCGCAAAGATGTCGAGAATCAGTTCGCTGCGGTCGATGACACGGACGTTCAGCAGCTTTTCCAGATTCTTTCCCTGCGCGGGGGAGAGGTCGTCGTCGAAGACGACCAGATTGACAGCCCACTGCTCGCAGATGTCCTTGAGTTCCGCCACCTTGCCTTCGCCGATGTAGGTGGTGGTGTCGATACGGTTGCGCCCCTGGACGGTGCGCCCGACGACTTCGGCGCCGGCCGTGGCGGCCAGCTGGGCCAGTTCATCAAGGTGTTCGTGTGTGGATGCGGCAGAGCCCCCGGGGAGGCTGACGCCGACGAGATAGGCTCGCTCGACCCGCGCGCGCGCGATAAATTCGAAGGTGGTGCGCTTCAACTAGAAGGGACGCCCCTCGGGTCGTGGCCGAATGCTATGGATGCGATTGGTTTCGATGGCTTGCCTCGGGCGGATCGGGTCCGCACACCGGGATTATAGCAAATCCGGGACCCGCGCAAAACGGAGGGCCGGAAAAACGGGCCTACTTCAGCTGTACCATGCGCATCGTGACCGAGCGCTTACCGATCTGCAGCTTCACGTAATAGACGCCGCTGGCCACGGAATCGCCCCCTTCGTTGCGGGCGACCCAGTCGGTGCGGTACTTGCCGGGATTGTGGGGTTGGTCGACCAGGGTCGCCACCAGACGCCCCGTCACGTTGTAAATCTTTACGCTGGTCTGAATTCCCGAGCTGTCGAGCACGTGTTCCACGCCGTCTTCATCCACGACGCGCGACGGAATTTCGTAGTCGATATTGACCGCGTCGCGAAACGGATTGGGCGAACCCACGAGCAGCTTTTCTTCCAGCTTGCCGGGCGTGTTCCAGAACGGGTCGCCGCCGCCACCGAACGCGGGCGACGCGGCCGGTGTTCCCGCACCGCTTCCATCACCACGAACCAGCACCGATACCGGCGGCGGTATGAAATTCGCCGTGCCGTCGCCCACGATGGTCCGGTGGGCATTGCGAAGCGCGCGCGCCGCCTTGAGGTCGTCCGCGGGAAGCTCCACCAGCCCCACGTCCAGTGTGACGCTGGCCTCGGGCGCAAGGTCGCCCAGATCGGGGGTGATTACCACCACGCGGCCGTGATCACCGCGAACCTCCCACGCCACCGGCTGCCCCGGCGCGCCCCGCGCCACCACCTGCGCACGCGGGACCAGCACCAGCACACCCAGGCCGCGATCGTGATCGTCGAATACCAGCTGATTTTCCATGTACGCCGCGTCGATTTCGCTGTTGCGCCGCGATGTCTCGATGACCGGCGTCGCACCCAGTTCCAGACCCGGCACCGTTTCCAGCTGAATCCCGATGCGTGCGTGCGGCACCACGCGCTGACCTGTGTTGGTAATAGTCAGCGCGGACGCCACCATGCCGTCGATATTCGCCAGCGACCATGCATAGCATTCCTGGTGCACGCGAAACGACGCGTCACCTTTTGACGCGTAGATCGCCACCGTCATCTCATCGCCGATGGCCGCGAAGTCCTCGTCCACCTGCCCGTCGCCGTCGTTGTCGATTCCGTCCCAGGGATCTTCGTTCACGCGCCCGTCGCCGTCGTCGTCGGGCTGAATGGAGGGATAGCGCGCGCCGCCGCGCATGCCTTCGAAGAGGGTTTCGTGTTCGCCGGTGGACTTTATGCCGTGCATGCCACCGCGCACCGAGGCGGCGACTTCGTCGAAGAGGTTGCTGCCCGCGCGGCCGGAGTAGATCACAACCCCGCCGTGCTCCAGCAGCGGGCGTTCGCCGCGCACGCCGAACCCGGTCCACTCACCGTTGGCTTTCATGGTGAAGAACACGCGCCCGGGGGAAACTCGCAGGACGGAGTGGTCGTCACCGGCGGTCGCGGGTTGCCCGCCGAATGCGCCCAGCAGAAGCAGCGCCGAACATGCCACCAGCGCGGATCTGTTCATACCATCACCACTACATCGACAGATAAAAGCTGATGCTCTCCAGCGCAACCGCCAAATTGACGTTGCGCAGCCAGACGCCGTCGGGAACCGACAGTTGCGTGGGGGCAAAATTTAGAATGCCCTTGATGCCGGCGCGCACCAGCAGTTCGACCACGTCGGCCGCCGCCTCCGGTGGCGTGGCTACCACGGCAATCTGGACCGGATCACGCCGCAACGCGTCCTCCGCGGTCCGCTGGTGCTCGATGGTGAGGTCGTTCCAGCGCTGGCCCACCTTGGCGGGATCCACGTCGAACACATGTTTGAAAAAGAAGCCGTCTTCGCGAAAGCCGCGGTGGAAGAACAGCGCATGGCCCAGGGAACCGGCGCCGAACAGCGCCATGTTCCAGTTCTGGTTCAGCCCCAGGATCTGCACGATCTGCGCCTTCAACTCGGTGACGCTGTAGCCCAGGCCGCGCGTTCCGAAATTTCCGAAGTACGACAGATCCTTGCGCACCTGGGCGCTGGTGATGCCCCCCAGCTCGGCCAGCCGCTGCGACGACACCGTCTCGGTGCCGCCCTTCTCGAGGTCGAGCAGGATACGGTAGTAGTTCGAAAGCCGACGGACCGTGAACTCGGAGATCTTCTCCATCTTGAGCCGCACCTACTCCTCGGCCTCGTCTTCCGCCGCAAGGTGGGCGACGTCCACCACGCGATCCGCATCCTCGAGGTTGATGAGGCGCACGCCCTGCGTGTTGCGACCGATCACCGAGATGCCGCTGATCGGACACCGGATGACAATCCCGTTCTTGGTGATGATCATCATCTGGTCGTTGTCCTTCACTTCCTGAATCGTGACCACCTTGCCGTTGCGATCGGTGGTCTTGATGTTGATCACGCCGATACCGCCGCGGTGTTTCACCGGGTAATCCTCGAGCGGCGAACGCTTGCCGAATCCGTTTTCGGTCACGGTGAGCAGCGTGGCGCCGGCGGCGACCACCACCATGCCCACCACTTCGTCACCACCCACCAGCGTCGTGCCTTTGACACCCGTGGCCGCGCGGCCCATGGGACGCACGTCGCTTTCGTGGAAGCGAATGGAACGGCCGTCGCGCTTGGCCAGCACGATTTCCTGGTCACCGTTGGTGATGGCGGCCGCGATGAGCGCGTCGCCGTCACGCAGATTCACGGCGATGATGCCGCCGCGGCGCGGCCGTCCGTAGTCGGACAGGACCGTCTTCTTGATGATGCCGCGCTTGGTGGCCAGCACCAGATATTGATCGTCGCGGAACTCGGACACCGGCACACGCCCGGAGATACGTTCGCCCTCCTGCAGGCCAAGGAGATTCACCACCGCCTTGCCGCGCGCGGCGCGGCCGGCCTCGGGAATCTCGTGCACCTTGACCCAGTGACAGCGGCCAAGGTCGGTGAAGAAGAGGATGTAGCTGTGCGTCGAGGCAATGAAAATGTGTTCGACGAAATCTTCGTCGCGCATCTTGATGCCCGTGACGCCGCGGCCGCCGCGCTTCTGCTGGCGGTACGCGTCCAGCGCAATGCGTTTGATGTAGCCGGCATGGCTGATGGTGATCACCATGTCCTCATCGGCAATCAGATCCTCCACGTTGAAGTCCACCGGACCGCTGTCGAGGATCTCGGTCTTGCGCTCGTCGCCGTAGGCGTCGCGAATTTCCTCGATCTCGGTGCGGATGACGGCCAGCACCCGGGCGCGATCGGCCAGGATGGCCTTGAGTTCCGCGATGAGCTTCAGAAGCGCCTGGTACTCGTCCTCGATCTTCTGGCGTTCGAGGCCGGTGAGGCGCTGCAGGCGCATTTCCAGAATGGCACTGGCCTGCACCTCGGTCAGTTTGAAGTTGGCCACCAGGCCGTTGCGCGCCGACTCGACGTCCTTGGAGCCACGGATCAGCGCCACGATTTCGTCGATGTGATCGAGCGCGATGCGCAGCCCTTCCAGGATGTGGGCACGCTCTTCGGCCTTGCGCAGATCAAACTTGGTGCGCCGCACGACCACCGACTCGCGGTGGTTCAGCCAGTGCTGCAACAGCTCGTGCAGCGAGAGCACTTCGGGCCGGTTGTTGACGAGCGCCAGCATGATGATTCCGAAGGTGACCTGCATCTGCGTGTGTTTGAAGAGCTGGTTTTCCACCACGCGCACGTCGGCATCGCGCTTCAAGATGATCACCACGCGCATGCCCTCGCGGCTCGATTCGTCACGGATGTCGGCGATGTCGGAAACCACGTCGTCCTTCACCAGGTCGGCGATGCGCTCGATGAGCGACGCCTTGTTCACCTGGTAGGGAAGTTCGTCGATGATGATGGCCTCGCGGTCGCCCTTCATTTCTTCCACGTGGGTGCGTGCGCGCACGATTACGCGGCCGCGCCCCGTGGTGTAGGCCTCGCGGATGCCCACGCGCCCCAGCACCAGGCCGGCGGTCGGGAAGTCCGGTCCCTTGACGATATGCAGCAGCTCATCGTCCGGAAGCTCGGGATTGTCGAGAATGGCGATGGCGGCCTGACAGATCTCGCGCATGTTGTGCGGCGGAATGTTGGTGGCCATGCCCACCGCGATGCCGGCGGCGCCGTTCACGAGCAGATTGGGAACCTTCGCGGGCAGCACCATGGGCATGGTGCGCGATTCATCGTAGTTGGGGCCGAAGTCGACGGTTTCCTTGTCGAGGTCCCGGAGCATCTCTTCCGCGAACGAGGTCATGCGCACTTCGGTGTAGCGTTCGGCCGCGGCGGGATCACCGTCGACGGAGCCGAAGTTGCCCTGTCCGTCCACCAGCGGATAGCGCAGCGCAAAGTCCTGCGCCATGCGCACGATGGTGTCGTATACCGCGGTGGTGCCGTGCGGATGGTAGTTACCGGTAACGTCACCGGTGACCTTTGCGGATTTGCGGTACGCGCGCGTGTGCGTGAGCGAGAGATCGTTCATCGCGGTGAGCACGCGACGATGCACGGGCTTCAGACCGTCGCGCACGTCGGGCAGTGCGCGTGAAATGATCACGCTCATCGAGTAGTCGAGATACGAATTGCGCATCTCGGATTCGATGGGTACCGGTACGATTCTCTCGTTCGTCGCCATTTATCTCCCTTGTCCGCGCTCCGCTGTATGCAGACGCTGCGCGGCGCCATTCAAACTTCGTTTTTTTTGCATGCGGACGCCGAGAAGTGGTGGTCGCGGCGGCCGGTTCTACACGCTTCCAGGGCGTGGTTGTGAAAGAAGACTCAACGTTCGCTATAATAGATATTCCGGGCTCCGAAATAAACCCTTTTTTTGGTCGTAACCGATTTTTTTATAACGGGTTAACTGGGGTCTGAAGAGCCGGTTGGCGGGTCGCGGCGGGACAGGCGGGCGCGGGCCAGATCGACCCCCTGGTGGGTACGCTGTTTGATCTTCTCCACCCATCGCCGGGCAAACGCAAACTCGAGTCCCAGCACCATCAGGCCAAACACAATCGTGAGCAAACCCGGTCCGGGAAGCACGAGCATGGCGATTCCCGCGAGAATCACGACGACACCCGCGATCGTAATCGCGACGCGGCGTGCAGCGCGTTGTGAGTGCTGAAAGAACCATCGCTTCATCGTGGGGACCCTCCGGGGTCTGCGCGCATTATACCGGATACCGCGCGATCGCAACGCCGCCACACAAAAACAACACCCGGCGGGAAGATATCCCGCCGGGTGTCTGCATCCGCCGTGCTTCGGCGGTTCTGCCTTGCCCCGTTTCTACCGGAGAAGAACGACTCGCTTCGTGAAGCGCTGGCCGGCCGCTTCCATGCGCACGAAGTAGACGCCCGAGGCCGCGCGTCCCTGCATGCTGTTGCCGTTCCAGCGTACCGTGTGACGGCCCGCCGGCATGGATTCGTCGACCAGTTGCGCCACGCGCCGGCCGGCCACGTCGTACACGGTCACGGTGACGTGTGTGCCGTACCTGAGCGCCACATCGAACGTGCCGGTGTGGCTGAACGGGTTCTCGGAGAGGATTCCCAGGCCGAAGGCATTGGGAATGTCCCCGCTCACGCCCGTGGTCGTCGCGATTTCGAACGCCACATCGCTGATGTCCGGCGTGGTGTGGCCTTCACCATCGTGCGCCACCACCTTGACGAAGGCGTCGTTGCTGCCGGGTCCGGTGACGGTCCAGTCGTAGGAACCGGTGTTCGAGACGCCGGTCGCGATGGTCTCGTAAGAGCCGCCGGCGCCGGTTCGCGAGAGCAGAATGTCCACGGATGTCACGCCGACATCGTCCGACGCGTTCCACTCGATCGACTCACTGGTTCCGGTCATGAACATCTCACCGCCGTTGGGCCGCGTCAGCGTCACGCTCGGCGAGGCGCTGCCGGTGGTGAAGTCCCACACCGGCCCGTCGATGTCGGTGTTCCCATCGTTGAGATTCACGTACCACTCATACTCGGAGAACGTGGAGAGACCGGGCCACATGGTGGTCGCGTGCTCGCCCGACGCCACTTTGGCGGTGCCGATCAGCTGCCAGTTCGATGTCGGGGAGAGATTGACGGGCAGCGTGAACTGGCTGCTCGAGTCCGCGTCGGCTTCGTACTGATCGAGAACGGGCGAGTACGTCTTGACGCGCACGACGCCCTCACCGGGGTAGAACGTCATGATGCGCAGCCATCCGTTGCCGCCATTGGTTCGCGACTGGTAATCGGCCATCACCGTCTGCACCGTGTGCCCCTGATAGGTGTCGCTGCGCCGGCCTTCACCGGGCACGTGTCCGCACACCATCAGGAACAGGTTCGGGTTGGCCTTGAGCGCGTCATACGTGGCCTGTCCCTGCGCAGACCACGACGCCTGCAGCCCCGTGTTGATCAGATTGTGCGAGCTGACGATGCCCCAGCGATTGGGGTTGGCCGCCAGCAGGCTGTCCGCCCACGCCAGCACCGGGGCGTCGGGGCTGGTGTCGTACTCCAGGCTGATGACGATGAAGTCCAGGCCATTGCTGCTGAACAACGAGAAGTGATTGTCGTTGTTCGAACCGTAGTGGCCGCCATAGTAGTCGCGCCCGTTGAAGCGCGAAGTGCCGAAGTACTGGTTGAAGTAGGTCGTCGTTCCGTTGGCGTCTCCGTTTGGACTCTGATCGTGGTTGCCCACGTCGATGCTGTAGGGCACGCCCTGCGGGAGCAGCGTCGCCAGCGGATTCTCGATGATGTCGGCCGCCGCATCCGCGCGCGTCCATTCCACTTCATAGGAATCGCCGTGGTCGGTGCAGTCGCCCACATGGTCCACCCACACGATGTTGCGCGTGTCGAGGTTGTCGACGATCCACTGCATCTGCGAGTTCAGCATGGCCGCCGTGCCACCGTTCTGCTCGGAAGTGTAGTACTGCGTATCGGGCAGAACGATCAGGCTGAATGGCGTGGGGTCCACGGGGCTCTTGGTACGTCCATAGAAGGACACCATCACGGAGTCGGCCTCCGGGTCACTCACGCTAATGTCGAGCGTGGGAGTGACCGGCACGCCGGTGGCGTGATTCGCCGGACTGTTGAGTACCGGCGCCGACGGCGGATCGTTGACCACGATGTTGTACGGCGCCGTTTCCGTGGTCCACGTCCAGTTGGCGTTCATGATGGTGCCGTTGACCACCGTGCCCGCCGACCCCGCCACGTCGTCCGCGGCGCCTTCGTTGAGACTCCAGCGCGCCACCAGCCCGGGCGTCGGGGTGCTGATGGGCATGTTGATGGTACTGCGAATCTGTCCCAGTGAGCGGGCGTAATTCCAGACGCGCGCCTCGTCCAGCACGCCGTCGAAATAGCCCTGATTGACACCGGTCGAGTTGATGGCCGTGGCCAGCGCCGCATGCTGAATGCTTGCAGACTGCACCGGCTGGCCCACGACGAGTGTCGCCTCCTGAACACCATCCAGGTAGAGGAACCAGGTGGTGCCGTCGTATGTGGCCGCCACATGGTGCCAGACGCCATTGGTGATGGGTGTGGTGCCCGCCACCGGATGGTTCAGTCCCGGCGATGCGCCCGCGGCGCCTTCTTCGAAGTCCGCCACGATGACGTTGTCGCTGTCGCGAATGCCGAGGAAGTAGTTCATATCGACGTTGCTGGCCTCGGCTTCACCAACACCTTTTGTCACCAGCGGAATCGCCAGCGCGCCGCCGTTGCCGGTATTCGCGGTGACACCGGTGCCATCGCGCCGGAACCACGTCTCGACGGTGAAGTTCGCCAGGTCGAGCTGGGAAGGATCCCCGAACGTCACGTACGCATTGGTGCCACCGAAATCGATCGCGTGATCGCTCTCGGCCGGCGTGGTTGCGGATGCCACGTTCGACCAGTTGGAATCGCCGGAGTTGTTGGTGGCGCGCACCTGGTACCAGTACGTGGTGAGCTCCGTGAGCCCCTTGTCGGCATAGGCGGTGACATTCGGTCCCACCGTCGCCAGCGCACCGAACGTCACGCCGTCGGTGGATCGCTCGATGTCGAATCCGGTTTCGTTGTTGGCGTGGTCGTCCCACGTCAGATCGATGCGCCGGAAGTTGGTTCCGGTGGCCTGCAGGTTATCCGGATCCGCCGGCGGCGAGGGCGGAGCTGCATTGAAGGGCGCTGGTGCATCCCAGCTCCAACCGGTTCCCAGAATGGTGCCCGCGACGGAAGTTCCGGCCGAACCGTTCACGGCCGAGCCCGCACCCTCATCCAGCGCCCAGCGCGCCACCAGCCCGCCGGTGGGCGCGGAAATCTGTGAATTGATGGTGGTGTTTATCTCGGTCGTGTTGCGCGCGTAGTTCCACACGCGTGCCTCGTCGAGTGCGCCGTCGAAGTGTCCGGATGCACTGCCGGTCGACGTCAGCATCACGCCGAGTCCGGCGTGCTGCGTGCTCGCGGAGGCGACGGGCTGGTTGACGGCGAGCGTCGCTTCCAGTGAACCGTTGAGATACAGACGCCAGGTGGCGCCGTCGTAGGTGGCCGCGGCGTGATACCACGTTCCGTTGACGATCGGCGTCACACCGGCAATGGGATGATTCAGAGACGGCGACGAGCCTCCGGCGCCCTCTTCGAAGTCAGCGCACAGCACGTTGTCGCTGGCGCGGATTCCCAGGTAGTAGTTCATGTCGACGTCGGAGTTTTCAATTTCGGCGCCGCCATGAGTGACCAGCGGAATCGCCGTGACACCGCCGGTGCCCGTGCTCGCCGATGCCCCCGTGCCGTCGCGTCGGAACCACGTCTCGACCGTGAACTGCGGCAGGTCGAGTTCGTTGGGATCACCGAAGGTGACGTACGCGCCGGAGCTCGATCCGAGTTTGAGCGAATTCGCGAGCGCAAACGGTGAGCCCGTCACCCACGCCGGGCTGTTGGTCAGCGTGCCATTGGGTCCTGTGCCCACCGAATTCACGGCGGTGCTGCCGGCCCCGTCATTGAGACCCCATCGGCCGAGCAATCCCGTGCCCGAGGTCACTTCGCTGAACATGGCGTCGTTGATTTCCTGCGTGGAACGCGCGTAGTTCCAGACACGCGCCTCGTCGACGATGCCCGCAAAATACCCCGCCGCCACCCCCGTCGACGTCATGGCAGTCGCAATTCCCGCGTGTTGAATGCTGACAGACTGTGGAAGCCGTGATGCACCCACCACCACCGTGCTCTCCAGGATTCCATTCAGATACATGCGCCACGTGGTTCCATCGAACGTAACCGCGGCGTGGTACCAGGTGTTGTTGCGAATCGGCGTGACACCCGCGATGGGGTGATTGAGGCCGGGGGATGTTTGCCCGGTCCCTTCCTCGTAATCGGCGCACAGCACGTTGTCGCTGCTCCGAATCCCGAGGAAGTAATTCATGTCACGGTTGTCACCATCCGCCTCGCCACGTCCCTTGGTGATCAGCGGCACGGCGGTAATGCCGCCCGTCCCGGTACTGGTCGTTGCTCCGGCACCGGTGCGGTAGAACCACAGTTCGAGGGTGAAATTGGATGCGCCCAGCGCGGACGCTGTGCCGAATGTGATGTACTGATTGGTTCCGTTGAATTGCACGCCGGACTGCGCGTGCGCAATGGTAGGGCCGGCCAGCGAGCACACCGCAAGCAGTGCGACGAGGGCGCGGCCACGGGGCCGTCTCATGGTGCAGTCCTCCAACGCGGCCATGTAGCACGGTCATTTGTGACACGGTGCGGCCGGTACTGATGTGTTCATGATTCTAGCGCAAAAAGCGGATATTGTGGCCTTTTGGGGGCCGGGAAGCGGGCTGGACGACCGGGGTATCTGGTTTAGACATGCAGCGTTGGGGAGAACGGCCGGAAGCGAAGATTTGCGCACGAAGTGCGGCCAGGCGCGAAGGGATTACATCCGGCTCAGCGTGAGCCCCAGAGCGTCGAGCCCGGCGCGCACGGTCTCGGTGTCCACACCCCATGCGAGACGGAAATGTGACGGCGCGTCGAAGAAACGCCCGGGAACTATCCCGGTCGCCTGTTCACGCGCGAGGCGTTCGCTGAGTTCGTCGACGTCGAGGCCGTCGACGTGCACCATTCCGCAGGTTCCCGCGCGCGGCTTCACCCAGGAGAGTCGCGGTTGTGAGGCGACAAACGCGTCCGCGATTGCCAGGTTGCGGTCGAGCACCGCGTTGGCGCGGGCGAGTATTTCGTCGGCGCGAGAGAGGGCCAGCCACGCGAGCCGCTCGCTGGGGTGCGCCATGTTGTTGATGTACAGATGCGACAGGCGCCGCATACGGTCCAACAACCGCGGCTCCGCCAGCACCCAGCCCATGCGCAACTGGTCGAGTCCGTAGGTCTTGGTCATGCTGTTGGTGATGAGGATGTTGGGGGCCAATCGCGCCGCGGTGCGCACGCCCGCGGCATGGAGAAACTCGATGTACACCTCGTCGACCAGTACGTGCGCGCCGTTGTGTTGCGCATGCTCCGCAATGCGGCCAATGGTCTCGTCGTTGTCGTGGCAACCGGTGGGATTGTGCAGATTGGAGAGCACCACCAGCTTTGTCTTCGGCGTTAGCGCCCGCGCGACGTCACCGGGATCCACGCGCCAGCCGTTGGACGCATGCCGCGGAAAGAAGTCCAGACGCGCACCGCAGTAGCGCGCCAGCGCGGCCAGAGGTTCATACACGGGCGTTTCCATGACCACATGGTCGCCGGGATCGAGAAGCGTTCTGAAGGCAAGATGGTTGGCGCCGGTGCACGCGTTGGCAAGGGTGACGTGCGCGGGAGTCAGGCCGGCGCGGGCCGCAATGACCTCGAGCAGCGGCGGCCAGCCGTCTTCGTTGGGTTCGCTGGTAAGGACCTGATCCAGCGACGTGGCCAGCTCGCGCATGTCGAAGCGCGGTGCGCCGCTGCGCGAGAGTGAATAGCGGATGTCTCGCCGGCGCTTTACCCACTCGAGATAGTCGGAGCGCCGGGTCGACGTCAGCGTCACATCACACGTCCAGATTCTTGACGGCGAGCGCGTTTTCCTGGATGAACTCGCGCCGTGGCTCCACCTCGTCGCCCATCAGGATGGAAAAGATGCGGTCGGCCTCGACCGCGTCCTGAATGTCGACCTTGAGGATGGTGCGCGCGTCCGGATCCATGGTCGTCTCCCACAGCTGCTCCGGATTCATCTCGCCGAGACCCTTGTAGCGCTGGATGTACACGCCGTCGCTTCCGCCCCAGTCCTTGAGCACGCGCTCGCGGTCTTCATCCGTGAACGCGTAGACTTCCTTCTTGTTCTTCTTGAGTTTGTACAGAGGCGGTTGCGCAATGTAAACGTATCCGGCTTCGATGAGCGGTTTCATGTGGCGGTAGAACAGCGTCAGCAGCAGCGTGCGAATGTGCGCTCCGTCCACGTCGGCGTCGGTCATGATGATGATCTTGTGGTAGCGCGCCTTGCCGAGGTCGAACTCGCCGGCGCCGGTTCCCACCGCCGTGATGATGGTACGGATCTCCTCGTTGGAGAACACCTTGTCGGGGCGCGCCTTCTCCACGTTGAGCACCTTGCCGCGCAGCGGCAGGATGGCCTGGAATTCGCGATTGCGGGCCATCTTGGCCGAACCGCCCGCCGAGTCGCCCTCCACCAGGTAGAGTTCGCTCACCTGCGGATCGCGCGCCGCGCAGTCCGCCAGCTTGCCGGGCAGTGACGCCGATTCGAGCGCGGTCTTGCGGCGGGCCAGGTCACGCGCCTTGCGCGCGGCTTCCCGCGCCGTATACGACGCGAGGCACTTTTCGACCACGTTCTTGCCGATGGAGGGATTCTCCTCCAGATACTCCTTGAGTCCGTCGCCCACCACGGCCTCGACAATCCCCTTCACCTCGGAGTTGCCGAGCTTGGTCTTGGTCTGCCCCTCGAACTGCGGCTCGGGAATCTTCACGCTGATCACCGCGGTCAACCCTTCACGCACGTCGTCGCCACCCAGCGTGACGCGCTCCTTCTTGAACAGGTTGTTGCCGGCCGCGTAGTTGTTGATGGTGCGCGTGAGCGCCGCCTTGAAGCCCACCAGATGCGTGCCGCCTTCCATCGTGTTGATGTTGTTGGCGAAGGTAAACACGTTTTCGGCATAACCGTCGGTGTACTGGATGGCCACTTCCACCTGCACGCCGTCCTTCTCCGCCTGAATGAAGATGGGCTGCGGCGTGAGCAGTGCCTTGGCGGTGTCGATGTATTTCACGAACGACACAATGCCGCCCTCGTACTGGAACACCTGGCGGCGCGGCTTGTTCGTGCGCCGGTCGTCGAACACGATCTTGAGGCCCTTGTTGAGGAACGCGAGCTCGCGCAGGCGCTGCGCCAGCGTTTCATACTGGAAGTCAACCTTCTCGAAGATCTGCGGGTCGGGCGCGAACGAAACGATGGTGCCGCGGCGGTCGGTGGCGCCCAGCTCCCTCAGGTCTCCCGTGGGAACGCCGCGCGCGTACTTCTGGGTGTATTTCTGGCCGTCACGGTGGATTTCCACTTCGAGCCACTCGGACAGCCCGTTGACCACGGATACACCGACGCCGTGCAGACCACCCGAGACTTTGTATGAATCACGGTCGAACTTGCCGCCGGCGTGCAGCGTGGTCATGACGACCTCGACGGCCGGGCGGTGCTGGGTGGGGTGGATGTCGACCGGAATTCCACGGCCGTTGTCCTCGACGCTCACGGTGAGGTTTTCGTGAATGATGACTTCGATGTCGGTGCAGTAACCCGCCAGTGCTTCGTCCACGGCGTTGTCCACGACCTCATAGATGAGATGGTGCACGCCGTGAATGTCGGTGCTGCCGATGTACATGGCCGGACGTTTGCGAACGGCCTCCAGCCCCTTCAACACCTGAATCTGTTTTGCTGTGTATTCCTGAGCCATGTTGACCTTTCCAGTCGTGTCGTTGCCCGGCGAAATCACGGGAGGCGCCGGCGGGTCCTGTGACGGTGTTCTAATGTCGTTTCTCATCGCGTCTCCCGTGTGTTCATGCGCCCTGGTCCGTCTCCCGCGCGGTGAAGCGGATGCGCTGCAGATTCACGTCCGGGCACGCGGCCCGCAGGCGGGCCACCAGGTCCTTTTCGATGAAAAGCAGCTCCTGCATCCACGCCCCGTGGTTGACGTGCACCAGCAGCGTTCCGTTGTCACAGCGGAGCGCGCGGGTCCGCTGCGCGAGTTCGGGGCCGACCACGGTGGCCCATTTCTCGACCACGCGTCGTTCACTGAATCTGGCCTGGAGCCCGAGATCACGCAGTACAGCGGGCAGGACATCGCCGATCCGGGCAAAAGAGCGTGGGGCCATGATGTCGTAAAACTACCGTTTTTGACGGCGCTTAGAAACTACTTTTTTGCGGTTGAAGGGCGGATGGCGGGTCTGCAAATGCGCAAACGATAACTTGTTACAATGGTAACCCGGCGCTTAACATGGCGCCACGACCCCGTTGGACACGCGCAGTGTGCGGGTGCGTCCCACTGCCCGTGGTGGAAGGTCGACGGGGGTGGTCACGAATACCTGGCGCTCGCCGTCGAAAACGTGTTGCAGACGCTCCACCAGCGAGGCGTCGAACTCCGAAAACACATCGTCGAGGAGCAACACGCAGGGTTCATGCAGCTCGCCCTCGAGATGAACCAGTTCGGCACGCTTGAGCAGGACCGCAAACAGGCGGCGTTGCCCCTGCGATCCATAGCGGCGCAGGTCGTGCCCGCCGAGGCGAAACTCCACGTCGTCACGGTGCGGGCCCACCAGGGTAACGCCGCGACGCATTTCTTCACCCGCCAGGGAAACCAGTCGTTCACGGAAATGGGCCTGAATCGTCTCCCCGTCGGCATTGCCGTCCTCCAGCAGGCTGGACTCGTAATGCATGGAAAATTCAAACGGGCTGTCGATCACGCCGGCTTCGATACGCATGAGCCCGGCGAGACGTTCCGCCAGATTGCGGCGGTGAAGAGTGAGTTCGGCGCCGGGGCCAACCAGCCGGTCATTCCACGCCTCCATCTCATCACGTCCGGCCCGCGCCTTGAGCGCGGCGTTGCGCTGGTCCAGGGTGCGCCGGTACTCGTTGGCCGCGCGCAGATACCCGGGATCGGTGGTGGTCCCCACCATGTCGAAGAAGCGCCGGCGGTGCTCCGGTTCGCCCGAAACCACGCGCAGATCGTGCGGCCCGAACAGCACCACGGGAAAGCGTCCCGCCAGATCGGAACGCCGGCGTAACGCCTGTCCGGCCACCTTGATGGTACGCGCGACCTGTCCTGGATTTCCGCGGCGCTCGATGCCGCAGGCAAAGCTCTCCGCGCGACCATCGGCAAACGTGACCGCGGCTTCAAACCGGCAGAAAGGTTGATCGAATTGAATCAGTTCGGCGTCACTCTGGGCACGAAACGAACGCCCGAACCGGAAGTAGTGAATGGCCTCGAGAAGGTTGGTCTTCCCCTGGCCGTTCTCACCCACGAGAACGTTGAGCGCGGGTCCAAACTCGACCGCGGCACTCGCCAGGTTGCGAAGATTCGTGGTCTGGATCCGGTCGACACGCACGATTACCGGGAGCGACGCCGGAAGTCCGGGCTCAGTCGCTCAGGCGCAGTGGCATCAGCAGGCACTGGTGCGCCAGGTCGGAGTCAGTTGCCTCCGGAATCACCACACCGGCATTGTCATTGCGATCGAGCATGAACGTGACATCACCGCTCTCGACGGTGCGCAGGATGTCGAGGAGATAGCGCGCGTTGTAACCGATCTCCATCTTGGCACCGCCGTACGAACAGGTCACCTCTTCGCTTGCTTCACCAACGTCGGGTGTTTTCACGGAAAGCGTCAGACGATCGTCTTCAACCACCAGTTTCACCTGATGGGTAATCGCGCTCGAAAGAATGGCCACGCGCCGGCACGCATCGGTCAACTCTTCGCGACTCACGGTGAGCTTCTTGGTGTTCTTCTTCGGCATCACCTGGTTGTAGTCCGGAAACGGTCCTTCGAGCAGCCGTGAATAGATCACACTATCCCCCAGGTCGAAGGTGATGTGATTTTCCGCCAGCGACACATTCACGGTATCCAACCCACCCACCAGCGAGCGAAAAATGCTGAGTGCTTTCGGCGAAACAATGACATCCTGTTCGGCGGAACTGTCGGCCACCTTGGCCAGTTCGACCTTGGCCAGACGGTGCCCATCCGTCGCCACCATTCCCAGTGTGCCTTTCTTCATCTCCCACATCACACCACACATCGACGGACGCGTCAGATCCGTCGACACCGCGTAACTTGTCTTGTTCACCATCATGTCGAGCGTGGTCGCCGCGATCGAGAATGAAACCACCGGTTTCTGCGCAGGAAGTTTGGGAAACTCATCCGCGCTCTTGCCCATCATCTTGAACCGGCTGCGCCGGCACTTGATACCGATGCGATCGCCGTCAATCTCGATGACCACCTTGTCATCAGGAAGTGAGCGGGCGATTTCAAAAAACTTCTTCCCGGGAACGGCCACACTGCCAGTGCCGGTCGTCTCACACGCAAGCGTGTTGGTAAGTGATACATCAAGGTCATTCGCGGTCAACGTTACTTTCCCATCACCGCGTGTCTCCAGGAGAAACGTGGAAAGAATGGGAAGCGACGTCTTGGTCGGCACAACAGCCGAAATACCCTGAAGACTTCTGAGTAGATCTTTCTGATCGACGGTAATCTTCACGCCCGGTCCTCCTTCAACCCCAACCGGAACCAACGCAATTGCTCACTGGCCTTTGTTCAAATACGCGGAAGCCAGACTATAGCGCAGCCGCCACCGGCCCGCAAGAAAGGGATCGAGAACCTCCACAGGTTTTTCTCCATCCCCATTCATATGCCGGCCCTCCGTTCTTCTTTACTACTCTTCATTACTTAATAAATCGTAGCAGCAGTAGGGGTGTTGGAAAGTGGAATAAGTGGGGGCTAGTGTTTGGGGTGATGGAACTTCCACCGGATTGGCGAATGGGGATGGGCGCGGGAAAGCGCGTTGAAAACCGGCATGTGAATCCACCGAGGATAAGTCCTCACACCTTGTCCACACCGGTTGTACACACTTCGTGGACAACCTGGTTCACAGGACGACATATAAGAGAAACAGGCCGTGGCGCGGTGCCACGGCCTGTTTTCCAGGAGCCAATCGGTCTGCCAGTGCGTCTAGGAGGAGAGCTCCTTGCGCAGCTGACTGATGGTTGAGCGCAACGAAACATCGCGTTCGAGCAGATCGGTAATCTTCTGACAGGCGTGAATCACCGTTGTGTGATCGCGGCCACCAAAACGCTGTCCGATCTGTGCAAGCGACGCTGATGTCAGATCGCGCGCGAGGTAAATTGCGATCTGCCTGGGAAAAGCCAGGCGTGCAGTACGCACCTTGGATCGCATGGATTCGACCGGCACGCGGTAATGCTGGGAAACAACCTTCTGAATCAGCGAAATGCTCGTCTTGCGCGTTGGGGACTTGACGAAGTCTTTGAGCACGTCGTGCGCCATTTCAATCGTCACATCTTTCTTGTAGACGCTGGCGTGGACCAACAACTTCACCATGCTTCCCTCGAGCTCCCGGATATTGCTCTTCACGCTGTCGGCAATGATGCCCAGAACTTCATCAGGAATCTGGATATTCTCTCGCTCCACCTTCTTGCGCAGAATTGCAAGGCGTGTCTCGTAGTCGGGCGGTTGAATATCGGTGATCAGGCCCCATTCGAACCGCGACACCAGGCGGTCTTCCAGGCCGGGAATCTCCTTGGGCGGACGATCGCTGGTAACCACGATCTGGCGGCTGGCGCCGTGCAGGGCGTTGAACGTGTGGAAGAATTCTTCCTGCGTGCTCTCCTTGCCGGCGAGAAACTGAATGTCGTCGATCAACAACAGATCGACGTTTCGATACTTGGCGCGAAACTCGTGGCTCGTCCCCTGGCGGATCGCCATGATCATCTCGTTCATGAACGATTCTGCGGAGCAGTAGTGCATGCGCGCGTTGGGATGATTCTTGAGAAGACCGTGTCCGATGGCCTGCATGAGATGCGTCTTTCCGAGACCCACACCACCGTAGATGAACAACGGGTTGTACACCTGCGCGGGTCGTTCGGAAACCGCAAGACATGCGGCGTACGTCATGCGGCTGTTGTTGCCGACGACGAACTCATCGAACACATACTTGGGATTGAGCCGTTCGCTCTCGCTGACAGCGCGGCGCGCGCGCTGGGGAGCCACGGGCGGAGGAACGCTTTCGAGGCGACGCGCGCTGAATTCAGGCGGGGCGTCGTTCGCGTTCTGCAGCATGAACTGCGCTTCGCTGCCGAGCACCTGGCGCAGCGCGAATGTGATCTTGTCCGTGTGGTGCTCGCTCACCCAGTCGACGAAAAACTTACTCGGGCAGTCGATCACCGCCCGGGAACCGTCGACCGATCCAAGCCGCATGGGCTTGAACCACGTTTCGAATGTCTGCTTGTTTACAAGCGTTGCCACCGATGCGAGAAAACCCGACCAGATCTGGTCGTTTTCGTGGCGGGAGGAAACCGACATGGAATGTACCCTTTCTCCCTCGGATGAAATCCGATGCGAGCCGGCCACAGTGTGGCCGCCGTCCCAAACCCTTCGTCAACAGCGTAATCATTGGGCGTATTCTGCCTCTAATGCCGCACAAGCTGGTTCTTATCGGCCCAAACCTGATTGAGAAGCCGGTGAAAACCCGACTTATCCACAAATGTGGAAAAGCGACGACTTAATTGAAAAAAAGCAAGTTAGGAGACGTAAGCGGGCCGATGCAGCAGAGTTGTCCACAAGTGAGCACCCATGCGAAAATCAGGAGAGCTGCAGACCCACAAAGACTGAACGCGCTGAAGGTATCAGAGCAGCGAAATCGCCAGCAACCCCGTTTTCGAGTTCTTAACAGAAACGGATCAAGTCGCACATCGATAACAACTTGAATCTGGAAAACCTGTGGATAACCCGGTGGTTATGTGGATAGATTCGCGCGCAGGCGTTAACGCAGTACGCAGAAGCCGGTTGGCTGCGCCCGCCCCGCCCCCGTGTTTTCCACCCGGGATCTCCTTGACGAGGAGGGGCAAGTAAAGTAGAGTCACCGTTTTGGCAAATACGCAGGTGCTCCCGCCGCCACGTCACCCGGCGGCAGTGACTCTTTTCTCGATTCATTATACTCACAGGGATTGCCATGAAACGTACATTCCAGCCTCGCAACATCAAGCGTAAAAGAGAACACGGCTTTCGCGCCCGAATGGCGACTCGTGGGGGGCGTCTTGTCCTCAAGCGGCGTCGTGCGAAAGGCCGGAAGCGACTCACGGTGTAGTCACGACGTCGACGGTAGCGCCGCGATGGACTCCAGCGAGTCAACGCGACCACCGGGACGCCGTCTGCGCCCGCTTCCTTTGCCGTGGCAGTTTCGCTACTGCTACGACGGCGGGCGACGGATCGTGACGCGCTACGCCGTGGTGTTCATGCGCGCCGCGACCGACACAGACGGCCTGCGAATCGGCGTCGTGGCCAGCCGGAAAGTCGGCGGTGCCGTGAAACGTAATCGCGCACGCCGACTTCTTCGCGAAACCGCACGCTCCCTCGTTCCCCGTTGGCACAATCGCTCGATCTGGGTCGTATTCGTCGCTCGCGAGTCGATCAACCAGCGCAACGCGCATGACGTTCGAGAGGACATCGAACGCGCCCTGACCGAAAACGGCGCATTTGCCGCGCCCGATGAAAGTACGAGGAAGTAACCATGCCTCAGCCCAGAACAACGACGCGAACACCGGCGCAGCGGACACTGCTCTCGCTGCTGGCCGCGTATCGGCGTTGGATCTCGCCGCTTCTGCCGAGCGCGTGCCGGTTCTATCCGTCGTGCTCTTCGTACGCCGCTGAAGCAATTGAAGTCCACGGGGTAGTTCGCGGCATGATGCTCGCCGGCGCACGCCTGGCCCGATGCCATCCGTGGTGCGAAGGCGGGGTCGATCCCGTGCCGCCCTGCGGCCACGACCATCACCGCATGACAGACCACAACACGGACATCGCCATGAAGGGACGCGCATGAGTCTTTCCAACGAACGCCGCGCGTTGCTCGCATTCGCGCTGTCCATGATCCTGTTCGTCGCGTACGACGTTCTCTATCTCGGCCCGCACATGAAGAAAGAGAAGGAGCGCCGCGAGGCAGCTGCCCTGGTGCAGGCGCAACCGGAGAACACCGCCCCCCACACCGATTCGAGCGCGACCACGCCGTCGGGGGGGAACGCCACCACAGCGCCGCCGCCGGCCCTGGCCGCCGCCGATTCGCTGCAGGAACAACCGGAAAAGCTCATCATCGTGGCGTCGCCGCTCTACGAGTACACACTGAGCTCGCGCGGCGCCGAAATCGTGTCCGCGCGCCTGCTTCGTTACGAAACCAACGGAGCACCGGTGGAGTTGATTGCCGGCGGCAAGAGCTGGTCGGGACGGCGCATGCTGGCCGCGTCGCTGGTGAGTGAGACCGGCACGATGCCGCTGGACGGCATCAGCTTCGACGTGAGCAGCGGAAATGCCCAGCTCACCGACAGCGCGCGCGTCATGCTGACCGGGGACAAGCCGGTCGACATTGTGTTTCGTGCGCAGACGCCGACGGGCGTCATCGAGCGCACCTATCGTTTCCGCGGTGACCATTACGATTTCGACACCAGCATCCGGGTGGCCGACGCCGTGCTGCCCGGCGCGGAGAACGTGTCGTTGACGTTCGGTCCCGGAATCGGTCCCACCGAGCACAACGTCACCGACGACCAGATGGCCTTCAAGGGCTCCGTCATGCTGGGCGAGGAGTTCCATCGCAAACGCCCCACAGCGTTCGGACGCGACAAGGTTGAGCACTACAAGGGGACGCTCAACTGGGCCAGTCTCCAGACCAAATACTTCCTCGCGGCCTTCTATCCGGAGGAGCCGACGCGTGCCGAGATCGACATGACCGGCAACAAGCAGGCGCACCAGATTACGCAGACGGTGACGGTACCCATGAAGACCGCCGCCAGCGAGCTGAAGGAGACCATGCATGTCTTCATGGGACCGATGGACTACAAACTGCTGGCGTCCATCGGAATCGGCCTGGAGCGTGACGTCGAGATGGGGTGGCGTGTCATCCGGCCGGTGAGCAGCGCGGTGCTGTGGTCGATGCAGAAGCTCTACCACGTCATTCCCAACTACGGGATCGTGGTGATCATCATCTCGGTGCTGACCAAGGTGCTGTTCTACCGGTTGACGCACAAGAGCTTCAAGTCGATGAAGCAGATGCAGGAGCTGCAACCGCGGCTGCAGGCCATCAAGGAAAAGTACGGCGACGACAAGCGCAGGGTGAGCGAAGAGACCATGCGTCTCTACAAGGAAATGGGCGTGAATCCGCTGGGCGGGTGTCTGCCCATGGTGCTGCAGATGCCGGTGTTCGTGGCGTTGTTCAACGTATTTCGTTACACCATCGAGCTGCGCGGCGCGCCCTTCGTGGGCTGGATCAACGACCTGTCGCAGCAGGACGTGCTCTTCCATCTGCCCGTGACGCTGCCGCTGATCGGGAACAACTTCAGTCTGCTGCCGCTGTTGATGGGTGTGGCGATGTTCGCGCAGTCGAAGCTGGGCCAGTCGCCGACGGGGCAGACATCCACGGCGGTGCCGCCGGGCTTCAACACCATGCTGCCCATCGTCTTTACGTTCCTGTTCTACAAGATGCCGTCCGGACTGGTGATCTACTGGATCATCAATACGGTGATGTCGGTCGCGCAGCAGTACTACATCCACAAGAGTCACAACGAAGAAAGCGCGGCGGTCGCCGTGGCGCCGGTGGCGCCGAAGAAATCGGGCCGGGGAGGACGCCGGAACTAGCGCCGGCGCGGGATCATGCAATCGATTGAAACCAGCGGGAAGACCATCGACCAGGCGCTCGAAAAAGCGCTCAAGGAGCTGGGTGCCCGCAAGGACGAGGTCGACATCGAAGTCCTCGAGGAAACCCATTCCGGCCTGCGCGGAATCTTCGGGGGCAAGGTGGTGCGCATTCGTGTGTCGCGCCACGGCGCCGGTGCCACGGGTGACGACGGCGCCTCCGAGGTCATTCGCCAGATCATTGCCGAAGTCCTCGGCTTCATGGGCGTGGAGCACACCATCTCCGTCGAAGTCTCCAGCGACACGACCTTCGTGAATATCACCTCGAGCGGGCTGGACGGGCTTCTCATCGGCCGGCGCGGCGAGACACTGGCGTCGATCCAACATGTGGTCAACCGGATCTTCACCAGCCGCACGGGGCGCCACAGCAAGATCACGGTCGATGTGGGTGGTTACGTCCGCCGCAAGCACCGCCTGCTGGTGGAGAAAGCGCGGCGGCTTGCCGACCGCGTGCGCGAGACGCAGCGCGAATACGACTTCGAGCCGCTGAAGGCCTCGGAGAGACGCATCATCCACCTCGCGGTGGCGGACTTCGACGACGTGACGACGTACACGATCGGCGATGGACTGCTGCGCAAAGTGGTCATCTCGCCGAAATCGTCCACGGCTGAAGACCTTCCCAGAGACTGACCGTCGTCTCCTTTTTCACATCCGCGCGACCGACATAGGCGGGCTCGCGCTCGTGCCGCTTCGACCAGTGTGAGCGGGTGGCACCGGACGGGGGCCCC
>OBLQ010000095.1_pt1 | contig 28562 bp, 57 predicted proteins | sample 1519881 | NCBI WGS metagenome assembly OBLQ01 (sample SAMN01911456, study PRJEB22533) | soil metagenome | biome: Soil | place: Malaysia | collected 2012-04-30 | depth DG_metagenome m | reverse complement strand
GGTGGACGTGGGGCGGGGTGGAGGTAGGCGCCAGACTTCCACCATGATGCGACAAGTCAATGGTAGGACCCTACCGCCTACCTTTGTTAAACACTTGTTAAACAGCCGCTTGACCTTGGCATGACACTGGCATAACCTGGGGTTCCCTGGCTGACTCTATCGAAGAAAAGGAAACTACCCCATGGCGCAATCAGACTGGTTACCCGCTGAAAGACGGTTCGAGTTCGACCCTGATAGGTTCGATTTTGAATGGAACGAGGATTATTCGATGTTTCGGCCGCATCGTTTGGCCTGGCACGATGAAGCGTCTTATTTGAAGTATCAGGCCGGCCAGACTTGTGAAGACGACTAGGCGCCTACGTCCGCGGCATCCTCCATTTCCTAGCGTTGCGTCGGGCCCGGCTTGCCGGGTGCGGCGGAGCGGTGGAACCCGCCCGGAAAGAGAGATGAGACAATGACGATCGATATCGTGAGCATCATTGAGAGCGACTGTATCGACGATCCGGACGCGGTGGACGTGTCCCTGTACATCGACGGTGGCTATGGTGAAATGACGCTGCGCAAGCGTGACTCGGACGGTGTCTATGACTCGTGGGGCTCCGGGATCGATCATTGGCTGACCCCTTCGCTGCACTCCGTTGACCGGGCGACGCTCGCTGAGGCGGTGGCTGAAGCGCGCGACCACCTCGCTGTCCACGGACTGATCTCGGCTGCGTAGGTGCCCCGTGGTAGACTTCTAGCTAGCATCCCTCTAACAAAGGTTCGACCTATGCAAATCAAGACCGATGAGCTAGGCGCCTACGTCCGTGGCATCCTCCGGGGTGCCCCGTGGTAGACTTCTAGCTAACAAACCTCTAACGGAGTAACTACCCATGTCAAACATCATGCCAACGTGCTTTGTCCGAACGCGGTACCTTCCTGCGACCGACTTTCACGGGTCGCGCATCCTGGCAACCATGGTCGGCGATCGTAAAACTCGGGTTACGGTTCCGTGGCACACGGGGCTTGGTCTCCAGGAAAATCACGAACGGGCCGCAAGCGCCTTGCTCGAACGCTCGAACCCCGACTGGGCTCTGTCAAGCGTCTGTTCCGAGGATGGTGGGGGCTATGTCTTCGGGTGTCGCTTGTCCAACGTGGCGGGGATGCCATGCACGAACCTCGAAGGGTTGTCGGAAACGGACCTCGAACGACACGCGGAAAGCTGCGAGCGGATATCGCGCATCGCCCGCTTGATTCTGTCGGCTCGAAAGTGTCGGTTTTATGGCGACATTCGGGAGGCAGTTCGGGCCGAAAAATTGATAGACGCGGAATACGAAAAACTTCCCGCGTCTCTGCGCTGGTAGGCTCTTTCGTCCGCGGCATGAATAGTGCCGCGTGGAAAGCGTCTAACAAGTGTTCTACAGCCCTCTAACGGAGTAACTACAAATGTACGTCAAAACACGCGACCTCCCTGCATCGGTTCAGCAAGCCCTTTCGACCCTTGGCTACCACCGCGCCGACATCGAGGTTCAGGCGGCCGAAACGTGGACTGTGGAATCCCCGGCCTATGGCGACGGATACCGCGGCTTTACGGCCGCAATCAACCTGGAAACCGCTGAGTGTCGCATCGCCTACGGGTCGTGGGGCGGCGCGAATCCGTTCGCGACGAGCGCCGCAGATGCAGACGATCGTGTCCGTTCTCTGCCCCCGAACGCTGCGGTGATTCAGGGTTCGACTGGGCACAAGACCTTCGCACGCATGCACGTGCATCCGGCCGCCATCGTGAAGTTTCTTCCCGCAGAACGGGCCCTCACGCGATCCGAACGCGACGCGCTCTATTGTTTCAAGGCAATTAAGGGTGGCGCGTACAGGTTCGACGAACTCCGTCGACGGGGCGTCTCGTCGCTCGTTGTCGATGAACTGGTCAGCCGTGGCTTGCTCGCGAAGAACAAGACCGGCGCGTGCCGCATCACAACGGACGGGAAGAACGCGCTGGGGTCGTGGCACGGGTCGTGGAACGACGCGGAACGGGCCAAATTTCCGGAGTAGGTTCGACGTTTCCGAACGGGGTCTCCGTGCGGGGCCCCGGGGGAAGCGCCGAACGCTTCGGAGGGACCATGCGCGACTATCAAGGCACAGCGGAGAACCAATGCGACCTGTGCGGGGAGCCTGGAACGTGTCACCGATTCAGGACTCTGACTCATTACTACTTCGTGGACATTTGCATCCGTTGCGTTGTGTGGATGTTGAACAAACGTTCCGCCGACGAAATGGGTCTCATGCGCCTACGCGCCATCGTGACCCCGGATGGGCGCCTTTTGTCGGCCGCGCCCTACTCCGGAACAGCGCCAGGCCGAACGAAAATCATCGACGGACACAATGTCATCACGCTGGAAAATGTCCCGCGCGAGCTTGCGAACAAGCTCTTTCGCTTTGTGACGGGTGGAGATGACTTCGCGTCGAAGGAAGCCGCGTGGGCCGCCGCGCGCCCGTACTGGCTCGACGCTGATTAGCAAACGTCAAACGAAGGGTGAACAAATGTCGTGGGATGCTTCGTTCTCTCTCACCGAAGAGCTTTTGCTTCGGGATTGGAATTACACACACAATTGCGACCGAATGATTTCCACCGTGCTCGAAGAGCAAGGCTACACGCTCGAAGAGTATTGGCTCACGAAGCACATGGGGAAAAGCTGGTATCGCCGTCTCAATGGCCTTTCGGGCTCCGATGGCTTCGCGCTTCTCGATCTCATCGTCAAGGGCCTGGAAAAAGAACCCGACCGCTTCATCGCGATGAACCCATCCAACGGATGGGGCAGTTACGAGACGCTGCTACCCATTCTGCGCGACATGCGCGAAACGTCCAAAGCGTATCCGGAAGGGCGCTGGAAAACTTTAGGCTAAGCAAACGTCAAACAAAGGATGAACAAATGTCAAAATTCTCACACATCACGATCGGCAAGTGCGAACATGGATGGATGCTGTTCGAGCGCAGCGAAGCCGGTTCGCGCGAGCTTCACGGCATCACGCTTGAAGACCTTCGCGCCAACATCGAGAATGTTATCGCGGGGATAGAAGTCGCGGAAGCGATGGAAGTTCGCGCAGAAATGTTCACTTGCAAGGGCGGCACCGCCTAGCACGTTGTCTCACAACCCTTGACACGGAGTAGCACCTATGGAAAACGTACAAGAAACAATTGCCGAACCATCGGCAAGCGAAGGACCTACCATGACAGCGAAGACGAAGACGAAGAAGGCGGCGAAGCCGAAGGCGAAGACGAAGAAGGCCGCGAAGCCGAAGCCGAAGGAAGAGCTTTCGGTCGAATCACTCCGCGAGGGCTTTGAGCGCGGCGATACGCAGATCGGCCTGCGAATTACGTCTTCGCAGAAAACCGATCTCATCCGCCGCGCGAAGGCGGCCGGCGCTCACTCGCTCTCGCGCTACGTGATTTCGGTCTTGTGGCCCGAATGAGCGTTTCTATCCGCGACCTTCACGGTCGCCACCTTGCGCACCGATGGGGGAAATCCTCGTCGGTCGCGCAGGGATGGGGCCGCGACACTCCACCGTTCGAGCGGCGGGTGGTTTGGGATTTGTGCGGCGGTTCGGGTGCATGGGCGCGCCCCTACGCCGACCGCGGATATCCCACGCGACACTACGATTTACCGTCTGACGTGCGCGTTCTACCGTTCACCACGGAACGGCCTTGGGGCATCCTGGCGGCGCCTCCGTGCTCCGAGTTTTCCCGCGCGAAGCGGGCCGAACGCGACTATGTCAAGGGCATGGAAGTCGTGAACGCGTGCCTCCGTCTCGTGTTCCAGTATCAGCCCGCGTGGTGGGCACTCGAAAACCCGTGGCACTCCGACCTGACAAAATTTCTGGGCCCGCCCGACTGGACGTTTCACCCCTGGTGGTTCGGGGACCCGTGGACGAAGCCCACGGGACTATGGGGTGTCTTTACCCCACCGTCCAGGCGCACGCCGGTCAAGCCGACTGGTTCAGCAATTGACCGGTCAACCGCAGCGGAAAGAGCTATCACGCCGCCAGGATTCGCGATCGCGTTCTGTGAAGCAAACCCCTAAACAAAGGTCTAACAAATGAAAGACGCGTCGAACATCTTCCTGGTGTCGGGGCAAGCTGGTAATTATCCGTGGAGCCGAATCGGCCTTCTGAGCATTCTTCGCCCGCCAGCGCCAGCGCGAAACCTCGGCAAAGATGAAGTTCTCAACCTTATCGCCTGGCTTGCCGTTGTCTCAGGCGTGACCAGGGAGGAAGTCAACGCAGCGATCGAAGAAGTAGAATCTCTCTAAACAAAGGTCTAACAAATGTCCAACAAAGAGGAACGCCGTGAATGGGCCGCGGAGCTAAAGCACGCGGTCGGAATCCTCGACGGGATAGCGGCCCGCATGATGCGCGAGGATGATCCGCGGCGTCAGCACGTCGCGAAATTGCTCGGGGCAGCGTCCGAAATCGTTTCAGTCATCCAAAGTCTATTGCTCTAACAAAGGTCTAACAAATGGCAGCCCCAACGCTGGCGAGAATCATTCACGTACGGCCCTATTGGGAAGAGGGAGACGACCCCGACGACGAGTCAGATTGGCAAGCGGCCATTGTGACCGCTAGCTATGAAAATCATTTCTGGGCTCGCGTCTATCATCGCCATCGCGAAGACGAAGACATGTCCATAAACCTCAAAGTTGCCGATGAGGGCAAAACCTGGCGCTGGCCCCCAAAGGTCTAACAAATGGCAAAGGATTGTCTATGCGGCTGGCATCGCCGCGGAGCCCCCGCCTACGCGAAGGATGTTGCCTTCTTCGACCCCGACTGTAAGAAGTGCCTGGAAAAACTGGCACAGGGCAAGACCACGCGCGACGCTCTCACCCCTGCGAAGCTGAACCGCCTTCTCGTGACGGCTCTGCGCGGAGTACGTGACTCGCAGATGGTCAAGAGCCGCCGCGAAAACATCCTCCGTGCTAGGATGCGCGCACAGGAAGGCGACTTCGGGAGGGATTGAAGATGCTTGAGAGACTGAAACGACTACTACGCCCGTCGCTCACGTGGCGTGAGGTTCGCGACCCCGACCGTGCCGACGCCATTCTGTCGGTCGCAGACACCAGCGAGACGACACATTTCGTCGGTGACGAGGGGGATGGCACCTTCACGTGGGTCAAGTGTGACCGCGACGGAAACCCGTTGAGCGTGCAGGCGTATTTCAAAAGCAGGGAGGCGGCGAAGGCTCATGCCGAAGAAGACCACAAAACGTAAAACGAAGGTCGAACCATCGTCAAACGGGCGTGAGATGATGATTGTTCACGGCTTACGTTGTCGATGTGGTGGGAAGGTCTTCGTCGTTGGCCTGGCCGATCGCTTCGAGTGCCCAACGTGTCGCCGTCGAGGTTCGGACCGCATCGTTGCGTGCTGCATGCATTGCGCGGGAACGGCGTGCTCGGTGTGCATCCGCGAAGCAGTCGTCAGGAAGAAGCCGCGAAAACAGCGGGAAAAGCCGCAGCGCAAAACCGACTTGCAACATCTGAACTAGTCAAGCTATTATTTCCCGACATGGAGAACAGGGACCTGACACCCGTGGTCTTGCTCGCAGGCACAGCTGTTGCGGGAGTGCTTGGGTATCAGTATCTCTACCTCCCGTGGGCGCAGCGGAAGGCGCAAGAAGAAGCCATCCGGCAAGAGATGTTGCGCCGGGCACAGGAAGCGCAGCGCTCGGGACGCTCGCCGTTCGACCAGCTATCGGTTGCCGCGTGCCAGGGGGTTGCTCTCTACTACGGCATCCCGCCGCAAGCTACGTCAGGTATTTGCAAGGCTCTCGCACCGGCCGCAGCCAAGGCGGCGATTGCTGGCGGTATCGGCACCGTGAAGGGCACCATCAAAGGCGTCAAGTCGGTGGGCTCTGACATCGCGAAAGCCGGGTCCGATCTGGTCAAGAGCATCGGCAACGTGTTCAAGTTCTAACCTGTCTAACAATCTCTAAACAAACGTTTAACAGCTTCTACGCTTCTACCATCCAAAGGATTCCCCTCGCGAGCCCCTTGCGCACCGTCCACGGCGGGCGTAGGGTTCGATTTTCTAATCTGCTACAAAGGACACTCTATGCCGGCAAAACTCACGAAGCGCGGGCCATCGGTTCGTAACGCCGTCCATTCCAGATTCAAAATGTGCCTTCTGGAAATGAAGTCGATACAGCCGTTCCTTCTCGCTGACCTCGACACTTCGTCACGTGAACAGGTTGTTCGCTCGCTTGACAACGTCGTGGTGAACCTGCAATGGATTCGCTCGTGGGCCGCTGCGCCTCCCCCGACCAAAGCCGAACGAGCCGCCGCAATCGCCGCAAAGCGCGGCACCGTGGCTAAGCCCTTGAGCATGCGCCCCGCGCAGACCCCTGACGGAGATGTTGAGGAATGACGACGCCCTTTTTGGTCAAGCTCCCCGTGTTCACGCTCGAAGGTGGAGTTCGCGCGTTGCTCGTCACGGCGACCGTGCTGCCCGACGGACGAACCGCAAAGGCTGTGTTTTTTCGTGCGGACAATCGCCAGGCCGAAGTGATTATGCCAGCCGCGCGGCTCATGCACGCGATGAAGAACGGTCCGTTCGTCAGCCTGGCCGAAATCGACGGGAACGCCGAACGCAAGTCATCGGCCGGTCTTTTCGGTCCGAACGGCCAGCCCCTTTGAAGGTGCATTTCCGTCCCGAGGGCTCCGAAGTCGCCCCGTGCGGTTACCGGTTCGAGAAGCGTCTTCGCGGACTGGATGGCGTTTCGACGTGGAACAAACGTATAGCAACCCCGGTCACGTGCCTTGATTGCCTGGTCTTCCATGCTCCCGCGAAACGAAAGGTCCCCTCGTGGCAAGGCGTCGCAAGAAAAAGCAGGACCTAGCCGTGATGGGGCCAGCGCCGGAAGACTGGCAAGAACTCACCGAGACGGCGGCCCGCTCTCTTCTCGGAGAAGGGCCTTACGCTCGAATCATTAGCCGCATTGCCGGGCGAATTGTCTACACGAAGACCGGCGGTAAACGAAGGTCGAACAAAAGAAAAACAAAGGACACACACGGACCGGCGGTGAAGGTGGCGGAAGGCGTCGAATACTACCCTCCGAAAAAGGCGAAATCGTGAGCGACGGAGAATTTCATTTCACCCTGACGGAGAAGCAGGACCGTAACGGCGACATGTACCTGTTCGCGGGCGTGCGCATCCTGAACTCTGTTCTGTTCATCCGGCCCGCGCCGTTCGTTCCCGGCGCCCCGCAAAGATGGTATGCAGTCCTAAAACCCTATCGAAGCAAAGGAGACGAAGAGAATTACGAACCCGTATGGACCGAGTCTGAAAAACCCTCTAAGAAGGAAACGAAACGATGACTGAAAAGAAGGCCCCATCTCTCGAAGACGTTCTCGGCAAAGACCTGCAAGCCACGGGGCAGGACATCCCCGAAGGGACCTACGCCGGGGTCCTGTTTCATTTCGGTGAGCCGTTCATGCTCGCCGTGGCCGAACAGTTTCGCAAGAAGGGGCGCCCCGACGAGCGCGCCGTCTTCGAAATGTGGTTCGGCGTGATGGTCAAGGGGAAGCTGTGCTCCGTGTCCTACTTGGTCCCGGTGCCCGAGGGCGGCGCGACGAACAAGCGCTCAAATCTCTTCAAGGCCCTCAAGGCTTTGAAGGGCGGCGACCCGAAGTTCTTCGACAAGGAAGGCGAGTTCGTCAAGGGCGTGAAGCTCTCGTCATTCCTCGGCGCAGCGGCCGGCGTCCAGGTCAAGCACAACGCGAAGGAGTTCCCGCAAGTCGAAGCCCTGACGGGCCCGATGGACGGAACGAAGTATCCGAAGCTCGAAGACTGCAAGGCTCTCGAAGAAGCCCTCAAGGCGCAGTCCGACGATATCCCCTTCTAGAGCTTCCGATCGGCATCGGGTCCGGGTAACGCTGCGTTGATTTCCGAAGGGGAACAGCGACAGGAACGCAGCTAAGCCCGTAAGCGTAGAATCTGGCCTTTTTGCTGTTTCGGCCAGTGGAGCGACAACCCGACGATCGGTTTCTCTTGCAGAACTCGGCGGGGCCTTCGGGCCCTCCCCTCGTCGAGCGGTGGGGTCTTCGGGCCCCGCGACCAGGGCGGTGGGGAAAGGCGACCCCATGACGAAACGAATTGAGTACGTGGGCAGGTGCGCCGTTCACGGTTTCTACGTCGGCAATGATTGCCGCCAGTGCCGAGAAGAACGGTTGCGGCGAATCGTGACGAGGGCTTTGCGGAAAGGCTTCTCCGATGGCAAGGTTCTTCATCCGGACAAGTCGCGCCCTCGCTGAGTCAGAGTTCATCGCGGTCAAGCTCGACACGTCGGCTGGTCCAGCAATTGACTACCAATCGCATAGCTACGAACTAACGGAGGAACTACAAATGTCTAACAAAGAGGCTGAAAAGGCGCAGTTTTGGGAGAAGGTTGCCGCGGTCGAACGAGCGGCGAAGCTGCCCGCTTCGGAAGCTCACGCCCTTCAGGCGATCGAACTGATGTTTGAAACGATGGCTCTCGTCGTCACGGGCGACTACTACACAACGAACGAAAAGGTCGTCGCTGTGGGTCGCCTCTTGCGGGTCATCGGGCAGTTTCAGACGCGAGTGTGCGCGGACGACGTGCCAGCGGTGAGGGGGTAGCCGAATGAGCCGCGAAGACCTCGACGAAGAGAAGATGGTTCGGTTTCTCAATCAGAAGATCGACGACCTGTGCAAAGCATCGCTCGACGAGGAAAGCGCGAACAGCTTGCGCCTTCTACTGCGCGAGGTTCTAAGCCTGATTGCCGTGGTCACCGACCAGGAAACCGACGAAGACGTTGACCTTTCGCTTGATAGCCAGATAGCACTAACCACCAGGCTGTTGAACTACGCCAAGCGCGTGCACATTCGCTTGCGACTGGTTGAGGAAGGGGAGAAGTCGTGAGCCGCGAAGACCTCGACGAACAGCGAATCGCGGACCGCAACGAGCGGAACTCATCCGTTCGCGTCCGGGGCCTGGTCGTGCTCCACAAGACCGAGAAGGCTCTTCTCGTCATCGACAAGGAAATCCTCGAAAGCGCCGAACAGGGCGGCAACGTCTTGCCGTTCAAGGTCTGGTTGCCAATCTCACAGATTCACAAGGCATCGCCCGAACTCCGCAGCATCGACAAGGGGGACGAAGTCGAACTTTGGGTTCCCAAATGGCTGGCGGTCGAAAAAGAATTTCTCTACGACTGACTAACAAATGTCTAACGAAAAGATTGAGGTTCAGTGTTTTCGCTGCGGGGTGAAGGCGCCTTATGACGTAACCCACTGGCAAGGCTTGCCGCAGACGTGGGTTTACACGAAGGACTACTCCGCGGGGTGCCACCGTACGATATGTGCTTCGTGTCGTGACGAATTACACGGACACGTCTCAAAGTTCCTTCGACAACCGCCCCGGGCCTTGCGTATCCTGTTCACTAGAAAAACAAACGTCTAACAAAGGTACTACAAATGAAACTCAACGACTTTCACGCAAAGAACATCGCCCGTCAGCATGAAGCCTTCGCACCCGCTCATGGGCTCTTTGAATTGCTCGCCTGTGTCCAGGAAGAGCTAGGGGAGCTTGCCGAAGCCTCCCTCGGCTTCATGGGCGTCAAGAAGCGGAAAGCCCATCTCACGCGCGAAGAAGCGCTCAAGGAAGCGGCCGATGCTATCACGTATCTTTCGCTCGTCGTGGGGGCCCTCGGCTGCAAAGACCTCGAAGGGTTGCTCGCCAGCACGTTCAATTCCGTCAGCTTTCGGGCGGGGTCGGGGATTTTCGTAGAACTCGAAGGTACCCCTCGCGTATGGACGTCAACCTTTGTGGTCAGACTGGCGGCGGCGATGTATCACCAGTCAATCGGCATCCCTGAGATTTCGCCTGACGAGGCTTGGAAGGACGCCGACCAGGACACGCGCCTGGAATACGCAAAGCTCGCAGGGGTGGCTGTTAATCTCTTTGACCATAACGTGATAGCACTGAACGAAGGGCCCTGCATTTGCGAAGCCAATCTTTTGCCGAAGCCCGAGAAGGAAGGTACTTGTCCCGTTTGCTTCGGAACCGTTTTGCACGATGACCTGGACCGAGGTTGAACACATGTGTAACATGCGTTGGTTTTTTCCAATGCTGATCTGGTGGGGGACGCTTGCCGCGTCCCTCTTGTCTGTCTATCAACACGACGGATGGATGAGCGAAAGCTACCGCGCGTTTGACATCGGCTGGTTTCTCGGGAGCCTCATCCCCACCGCCGCGTGGACGTACCAGATGATTCACTGTCGCAGGCGAAAGCCCTATGTCTGACTATCTGAAAATCAACCCTCGGGACGTTGGCTTCTCGGAATGGTCGGCGCGCAAGGTGCTCGAACAGGTCCGCACGTGGGGGCTTCTCACGCACGACTCGCGAACCAAAATCGAGAAGGCGTGCGGCCTGGTCATCGAGATGACGAAGCCGTTCACGGCGTACCGCGACGACGTTGAGGTAACCCCCGCGAAGGTGAAGGGGATTCTCACGGCTTTGGAAAAAGCCACCACAGCGGTACACTCGGCCCGTAAGGTCATGACCAACGACAGACGCCGCGCCATGGGCCTGCTAGCGCAAGCGAAGGGCCTTCTCCGTCCCTACATACAGTTAAGCCTGTTTGGGGACGGGGAACCGCGGTGACGTTTGCTGTTCTCGTCGCTCGGCTTGGTCTCAACGAGGCGGCCCACCGCTTCGGAGTTTCAGCCAAAACCCTACGTCGATGGCTGCGCGAAGGTGAGCCGTCCTTCCGCTACCAGCCGATTGTCGCGGGCGTTCTCAAGCGACACTTGCGGTCCGCGAAGGCGGCCGAAACACGCAGGGTCAAGGCGCAGGCGTCCCTTGGAATCGAGCCTCCGGCAGAGTCGGAGCTTCCTGACGCCGACGTTCTACCGTCGAAGCTTCCGTCCGATTCCAAGGCGTATAGGGACATCGAAAGAAAAGAGGGCGTAGAACCCGGCTCCGTTCAAGAGATAGAATCGACGCGCAACGAGGGGCAGATTCATTGGGTTCACATCGGAGACGACGTTCGGTCCGTGTCTGCGGAAGACCTCTTAGGAATCGTGCTTGACATCTGGCGCCCCTCGCAACGTCATTATATGCAGGTCAAATTTCTATTCTTTCGCTACATCCCCTTTAACCCCCTCTATCGCGGCGGCCTTGCGAAGCTTCAAGGCTCATGGGTCGAATGGTGGGCGCAGACCGGAGCATGGAGCGCGGAGTATTCGATGCGGAATAACATCGAAGGGATTTTAGAGTACGCCCTTCTAGCCGCTGAGACTCGTATCATCTACCTTGAAACCATCGGTGTATCAGTCTTCGACCACGTTCTACCAAAGATAGACATCCGTCAACCAATCCGCTAACAAGGTCCTAACAAATGACAAAGATGGAAGCAGCAATCGCTAAAGCTCTGTTCGACCTAATCAAGCACAAGGCGCAGAACCTCAACTTTGTCGACAAGCTGATTCTCGGCAATGCCTTGCAAAAAGATTCCGAGTTCAGCGAACTTCCCGAAGCACAGAAGAAGTTGTTTCTCGACGTGGCCATGGGCGTCGTGAGAACTCTTCAGGGCTTGCACGGGAAGGTCGGCAATGGATGACCCGCTAGAGGTACTGAAGCCCATCAAAGGCAAGCCTCAGAAACGACGCTTCGCTACCATCGACATTGAAGCAACCGATTGGGTCAACCCCTATGCGGTCGGCTTCTACGACGGTGACGAGTATTTCGACTTCCTTGGGCCGGACTGCATCGACCGCGCGCTTCGCTTCGTGCTGCAACCGCAATACCGCGGACGGTGGATTTACGCCCACAACGGCGGGAACTACGATTTCTTGTTCTTCGTGCGGCGCCTGCTAGAGCGCGAGATGGAGCGCAATTTCAAGACGGAAATCACTCCGATCGGAAGCTGCATGTTTCGCGTCGATGTGTTCGAGATGGACAGGCGGGGCGAGAAGAAGTCAACAGCCGAAGAGAAAACGGTTCGCTGGACCTTCATCGACTCGGCCAGGCTCATGCCGATTCGTCTCAACGACCTGGGCGAGACCTTCTCCATCGGGAAGAAGGTTGAATTACAAATGTCTTACAATGAGCTAGCACTACCCGAGAACCGTCCGGTCATGCGCGACTATCTCCGTCAGGACTGCGTTCTGCTTTACCGGGCGGTGGAGAAGATACAAGACACTATCAACAAGCTAGGCGGTCAGATTGGCCCGACGCTTCCCGCAACGGCGCTTGACCTCTTTCGGCGCCGCTATCTGCGTGAGTACATCCACACGAATCGACACTTCTCGGGGTGCCCCGACCGCGGCAAGCCTCCCAAAGATTCCGACTGCAAGGGATGCGCTCACGAGTTCATCCGGGGCGCGTACTACGGCGGCCGTAGCGAAATCTTCCGGATGTTCTTCAAGCCCAGCAAGGGGCATGAAAAGGCGTACCTCTATGACGTGAACTCGATGTATTCGGCTTGCATGCTCGAAGCGATGCCTGTGGGCCCCGGATATGTCGTCGATGAAGAGGTGGATGAAGCCTTCATCTACAGGAATGCCAAACTGAAGACCGGCATCGTCGATTGTGACGTGTATGTGCCTAACGTGTACCTTCCACCGCTGCCAGTGCGCGCGGAGAACGGCGGCAAGCTCATTTTTCCCGTGGGGCGCTTTCGCGGCACGTGGGATACCGCTGAGCTAACCCTCTTGCGCGAAGTCGGGGGCCGAGTCGAGAAGGTTCACAAATCCATCTGGTTCGACCAGGCGTCGATTTTCACCGGCTTCGTTCACGCGATCTACAAGTACCGTGACAAGGGCTCGCCGTCCTGGAACAAGGGAATGGACTGGATAGCGAAGATTCTTCTCAACTCGGCTTACGGCAAGTTCGCGATGAAGGAAGAGCGAACGCGCTACGTAGTACACCCCGAGGAGATCGAGGGTTTAACACCCGTTGACCTTGTGTCTGACATCTGGACAGAAGATGTTAGAGTCTCGCCGTCGTACATCGTTCCCCAGCTGGCCGTTCACATCACGGCCCTCGCGCGGCGGATGCTGTGGATCATTCTTCGCGATGTGGTCGCCAGCGGCGGGCGTGTCTACTACTGCGATACCGACTCCGTGATTTGCAGCGGGGCGCAGTTTCCCACGGGGAAAGCGCTCGGCGCTCTCAAGCTCGAAGAGACCATCACGCGCGGGGAGTTCGTTCTTCCGAAGCTCTACCTGATTCAAACGGAGTCGATGAACCCGAAGAAGAAGCGCGAGAAGGATATCAAGGTCCGCGCGAAGGGCATGGGCCCCGGCATCCGTCTCGGTGAGTCAGGGGATGACCCGCTCGATGGCCAATTGTCGGAAGCGGAGTTCGTCGATATCGTGCGGGCTGGTGCTCCCGTGATGCGAAACAGACTGACAAAGTTTCGTGAAGCTTTGTTAGACTTTTCTAAAACAAAGCTGACGTTTCCTCGCGTAATTCCTACAAAAAAGGAAATCCAATCGGAGTACGACAAAAGAATCGTACTTGACGACTACGATACGGCGCCCCTTGTGCTTGGTAACTCATGAGTTCCGTTGCGCTTGGTAACTCATGAGTTCCGTTGTGCTTGGTAACTCATGAGTTCCGTCTTTCCCGACACATCTTTAGAGAACAGAAGTTTAGAACCCTAAAGGTTTGAGTGCTAAGGAGATAACAAATGCTCAACGACGAGAATCAGCAAGACGAAAGCGAAGGTTTTCACGACGAACCGATGGCCACGACTACGCGCAGGCGTTCGCGCCGGGGCAATGGGAAGGTGACGGAAACCACGATAACCAAGCGCGAATTGAACGAGGGGAACGACGACGACGACGCCGGTATGACTTTCGCCGCGCTCTTCGACGCCGGCCCCGATGACGGCAACACGGAGAAGGTTGTTCGCATCCGCGTGAATCGCGCCGACCCGAAAGAAGGCTTCCTCGGCTACATCGACGACATGGAAGCGACCGAAGCGGCCATCAAAGACCAGTGGGGCGGGTCAACGTATCGTCTCGACGGCGTGAACCTCCGTGGCCGCATCGTGCGCGTACGAACCATCATGGTTGCGGGGGACCCCATCTTCGTCGGTGAAGCGTTCGAGGCAAATTGGCGGCGCATGCGCGGACTGCCGAAGAAGGACGCAGGGCAGAGCGGAGATCAGCTTTCCGCACGCGAAATGATTGAACTCATGGATGCGCGCGAAGCGGCCCTTCGCAAAGAGCTTGCCGACAAGGAAGAAGCGTCACGCAAGGCGCGCGAAGAGCGCGAAGCGGAGCGCCGCCGCGACGAACGCGAGTGGCAATTGCAGCGCGAACGCGAACAACGCGAATGGGATGAGCGCCAGCGCCGCGAACGAGACGAAGCCGATCGGCGCCGTCGACAAGACGATGAAGAGCGCGAAGCCCGCCGCCGCCGCGACAACGAAGAAGCGGCGGCACGACAAGCGCAATTCATGACGCAGATGTTGACCTCTGCACAGTCACAGGCGAACCAGATGATCGCTTTCGTGAAGGAAACAGTCGCAGCGAACGCGGCGGGCCCGAAGACCGACGGAAGCGAAATGCTGATCAAAGGCGTACAGCTTGCGATGCAACTTCGCGACGCTGCGGGCGGGGAAAGCGAGGAAGATTTGCTAACCACTGTGGTAAAGAACTTGCCACAAATGTTGAACAGCGCCGGCAACGCGGTCGGGAAAGCCGTGCGTGAAATCAAGGGAGCACCGGGGGCTCCTGCACAAGCGTCGCACGAAGGCGGGTTGACCTTGCCGCCTGGCCCCGTGTCGGCAAAGTTCAGTGAACTCGTGAACCGCATCTCCGCAGCGGGAGGAGACCCCGAAAAGACTCTCGATGCACTGGCCGATCGCCTGTTGACCAGCGCACCGAAGAAGGCCGAAGCGCCAACGGGTCCGCGCGCGACCGTGTTTGACCCCGGGCCTACCTCGTCGAGCGGTGGGGACAAGGCCCCCGGGGCAGAGCTCGGTGGGGAGTCAAAGCCCCAAGGCAGCCAGGGCGGTGGGGAAAAGGCACCCCGCAAGGTCGAACGCCTGAAATTCGGGAAGTGATACACTTCCGGGTGTGAGGCAATTAGCCGAGTACCCCAGTGCGAACGGCCCGACCTGGCTCGTCGAGTTCAAAGACCTCGATGAAGAGCTTCGTTTCTTGCGCAAGCTCGTCACGAGTCATCGCGGACTGCCGACCATCCGCAATCTCGCGACCAAAATAATCACCGATGCTGAGGCGCCCATGCGCGACAAAAAGGCGCAAGCCCTCGCCATCGGTGAATGGGTCCGTGAAAACATCTACTACGTACACGAGCTTCCGGAGCGCTTCGCGTACCCGACCGAAACGTTGCGCTCGAAGAATGGAGATTGCGACGACTTCACGACCCTCATCGGCGCGTTGCTCGAATCGATCGGAATCCCTTCCATCCTCGTCGCCATGAAGGTCAACGGGAAATGGTCGCACATCTTCCCGGCCGCCCGAATTGGCGCCGCGCTTCTCCCCCTCGACGCGACAAACCGCTTCGGCCTGGACGTGAACCCGATCAACCATGCCAAATCACAAGGCAAAACGGTCGCCCTAAAACTCGCTTGACGTGGCGTGTAGGTGCATGCCCAAAATACGGGGTATGTCAACCCTCGTCGGGGTATCTCAGTCCAAGCGAAACCGCGTCCTTTCACGTCTCACGGTCCCGGGCGCGTTCGCGACCGCGGTGCCCCGTTACGATGCGGACGACGCGCGTGAGCTACAGGACGCGATCGTATCCGTGGGCACGGGGCTCAAGCGGTACGCGTCGAGCGGCGTCGACAACGCGTATCATCGCGCCATCGGCATCGACACCTACGACCTGACGCTGGCCCCGGACACCGGCTTCGGCGGTGACTGGACGGACATCGTCTCGTCGTTCGTCGGTGAGATTGGAAAGGGCATCGGCGGCAAAATCTCGGGGAAAAACCCCTACGTGACAACCGTCAACCAGGCCCCCGTCGCCGCTCCGCCGCCTGGCATGTCGGCCGGGGTCAAGGTCGCGCTCGCCGTGGGCGCCGGGCTTCTCGGCGTCGTCGTGCTGGCGAAAGTTCTTCGCTAAGCAAGCGACTGTCGAACAAACATCTCACAAAGGCTCAACAATGCTTGTCGGACAATCACAGTTTGGCGACCTTGGGGGGTTCTCCCTCAAGAGCATCGGGCGTTCGATCGGCAAAGTCGCCACGGGAACGTTGAAGGCGCCTGTCACCATCGTGAAGGGTGCGGGTTCGCTGGGGAAAACCGGTCTCAAGACCACGGCGTTTCTGGCGAAGAGCCCCTTCAAGGCGGCGGCAGCAATCACGCGGAGCGCGGCCAGCACAACGGGCAGCATCGCGAAGACCACGGGGAACGTGGTCAAGAATCTCGGCAAGGTGGGGCTCAATCTCGGCAAGGTCGCGGGAACCGTCGGGATGGCTCCCACCGTCGTCGGCATCTCCGCAGCGAAGGGCACGATCGGAGCATCCGCAAAAGCGCTCGGCAAGACTCTCGGCCGCGGTGGCTCCGAAGTCGCGCAGACGCTTCCCCCCTCGACGAGCGGTGGGGACGCCGCACCCTATCCCGACGTGGACATGTCGCAAGAGGCGCTCACGTCGGAAGGTGAGAAGCCCGGCATGTCGCTCGGGATGAAGGTCGGCATCGGCGTCGGTGCCGCGCTGGTCATCTACCTCGGGTATCGCGCGTTCAGCCGTCGGGGTGGCGGCCGGTTCAAAAGTTAACGGCTCGCTGTGGAGTCGGCTCACGAAGAAGAGACGCAAACGGAGGCGCAACCCGGACAAGCTGCAAAGGGCAAAAGACTTCTACCGCGACTTCCATTGGGGAGATGAACCCGACGGCGTAGCCGTTGCCGAGTTCCCCGACCCACCGAAGGCCGCAACGAAGCTCGGCACCCTGCACGCAGTGACGTACGAGACGACGAAGGATGGCGAAACGGCGCTGTGGGAACACGAGTTCGGTGAAGAGGGTGGCGAAAAGCCCGATCTCGTGGTCGACCCGTCGAATCACCAGCTTCACATCGTCGGCGGTGACTACACCGTGGAACCTCGGGGCATCGTGGACTGACCAATGACGAAGCGAGATATCAAGTACGTGGCAATCGGCGGAACCCTCGGGTTCGGCGCCTTGCTCGCGTTCTGGTATCTCCGTCGCAGCCGACCCATCCCCGAGATTTCGCCCGCTGCAATTCGGTGGGAACTCCCATGAGGCGCCTTTCGCGACAGAAGAAGACCGCCGCCTGGATTTTCGGCGGTGGCCTGGCGCTCGGTGTGGGGCTCTACTTCCTGTGGCCAGCCGTGAAGCGCTACTCCGGAACCATCTTCGTCAAGGGGCCGTCGCTGACGAAGAAGCCCGGAGCGATTTCGCCCGCGGCGTACACGGTAGGCACCCCTGAAAACAAGGCTCTGAATCGCGCGATGGATGCGTGGTACGCGCTCCATCCTGACACGCCGTTCGTGAATGACGACGGCTCGTATAACATCCTCCCCGGATACGAATTGACGAACGTTTAACAACGTTCTAAACAAGGACCACACACATGGCAAAGCTGCGAGGGAAAGCGAAGGCCGCGTTTCTGCGGCGGATGGCGAAGGGTCGCGCGAAAGCGCGCCGCTCGTCTGGCGTGAAGACCCGTCGCTCGTCGACCAAGGTGAAGCGTCGCAAGCCGGCGCGCCGCCGCGGGGGATTCGCTGGCTCGATCTACGCGAGCCGCAAGCGCCCCGGCGTGGTTCGGTTCCGCATCCGCCGGAACCCCCTGCAAGCTCTCATCGCAAACCCCGATTGGGTTCCTGCACTGTACGGGGCCGACTCGGCGGCCCGGAAGCGTCGTCCGAGTCGTCACAAAAAAGGAGCGTCGACCATGGCAAAGCGAAAGCGCCGCCGCAGCACGAAGCGAAGGGCCCGTAGGGCCGCAGCCCCTAAGAGCCGTCGGGTGTACCGCCGGAGACCGCGAACCACGCACCGCCGTCGCCGCCGTCGCGGCGGGGGAAGCGGCTTCGCGCACGTGAGGCGCGGAACGCGGGTCATCTACATAAACCCCCGTCGTCGACGCCACGGCCGGCGCCGTCGTCGTCACAACCCGGGGTTCGGTGGCATCCTGAAGCGCGCCTTCGTGCCCTACGCGGCCGGCATCATCACGTCGGCAGCGACGGCGATGTTGGACACGGGGCTTGCGAAGATGCCCGTCGTTCGCCAATTGGTGAAGGTCGGCGGGGTCGTGGCAATCGCCGCGTTCCTCGGCCGCAAGCACCCGCAGGCGAGCGCGGCGGCGATCGGCGCCCTCGGCGCGTCTCAGGGCTACCCCCTGGTGACGAAGCTCGCGGGCGGTCTCGTGGCGCGCACTCCCGCCGAAGCCGTCAAGGGCCTTGGCGAGATGACCGCCACCTACCCCGAGATGGGAGCACTTTTGCAGGGCGGCCTTGGCGCGCTCTTGCAGGGGCCGACCGACGTCCCAGACGTGGCGGCGAACTACGAAACGGCCCTGATGAACATGGCCGACGACGACGACGATTCGTAGTCGTCCCCCTGTTCGACACACGTTGAACAATTCTTCGGGTCTTCTGACCAAAGACCACAAAACAAAGGGGGCGCTGGTCTCGCCCCTGCCCGACACGGAGAAAATCGAATGTTGAACCTGAACGAATTGAAGCAGAGCGTTCTGCACGGCTTCCTGGACCGCTGCGTCCAGGTCGGCGGCATGGGCCTCGACGTGGCCCGCAACCTGAAGGTCTTCGCCAATCCCACGGAAGAGATGGTCGAAGCCGGGCAGAGCGGCAAGTCGGTGAAGCTGTTCGCGCGTGGTGCGCGGATGATGGCCGTGGCGACGGGTGCGAAGGCACGTCTCGAAGAAAACTACCTCTTCGACACGCGCCGGTTCCCCACCTTCGTCGCGGGCGAAGCGTTCCCCGTCACGATCAACCCGGGCGAGTACCTGTTCTTTCAGAACGCGGTCGGCCAGCCCGCCGTGAACAACGGCTTCGGCTCCATCATCACGGTGATGACGGAACTCGAAACCAACATGGACGTTGCGGGTCAGATCGCGCAGGGAAAGAACTTCGTGTTCAACCAGATCGGCGTTTCGTTCAACGCCGACTGCACGACCGCGAACGCTGCGGTTCTCATGGAAATGGGCGCGCTCCGCTTCGAGAAGCAGGGTGGACAGTACACCCTTCGTCACGGGCCCATCCGGCAGTGGCCGGGCGGAACGGGCGTCGCGGGCTACGCCGCGACCACGGTGGCGGCGACCACGCTGGAAAGCGCGCACAACGGGACCGCGGACATCCGCGCCCCGCGGAAGCTCGCCATCCCGCGTGTCATCCGCGAGAAGGAGTCGTTCGCGTACAAGTACATCGTGCCGCGTTCGTCGCGGAACACGGCCGGTGCGGCGGCAGCGAACGGCCAGATCACCATCGGCGCGGCTCTCATGACCATCTGGTTGTGGGGCGGTCAGCAAGACGCAATCCCCGTCTAGTCGACGGTGGCGCGTGGGTAGAGGGCCCCTTCGGGGGCCCTCCTCCTAGGCTCCACTGTTAAACAAATGTGAAACTCCCCTCGCCCGGGGGAAAGGGTCGAAATGATTCCGTGGAATCGCGCATATCGCCGTCTCGCCGCTCACCCTGACTTCAGGGTCCTGTTCGGCAAGCGCTATCGGCAAGACGAGTTCTCGCCAATCGCCTATGCGCTGAAGTTCGACGCGCTCTCGCCCGCGACGCTGGCGCCTACCGCGACGCCGAACACGGGCGACATTGCCACGACCATCGCCAACATGGCCGCGCCGACCACGCAGGTCATCGCGCCAGGCACGCCGCAATCAAAACAGGTCGTCTTTCCTCACGGCGCGGTCATCCTCACCGTCTCAGCGTCAGCCGCCGTGCCGCTGCGGACGCAGGGCGGTTTCACCTACGGGCCCACGCGGAACCCGGGGAACCGAGACCTCTTCATGCTTGACCTGGATTTCACGAGCGGAGACCCCATCATCTCGGGGAACCCCATCTCCGAACTCGTCTCGAATCCGAACTCCACCATCATCACAGCGCCGCCCGTCATGGCTGACGCCCTCACCGACGGCGGGGAGCGCGACAACTTCCTAGGGCAAGAGCTTTGGGTCACCCCGGGACTCGGCCTCCTCGTCGGCGTGCGCTCTCTTCTTCTACCGTCGTCCCTACCGGCCGGCGCGCAGAACCAAGCCATCCCGCCGAACCTCACCGTTCACGTGGTGTTTCACGCGATGGTGCCTGGCAAGGTCAAGTACACGAAACAGGCCGCTTGAACGGTCGAACAAAGGAGCAATCCCATGGTGCGTTGGCGAGAAGCATTCGAGCGGTGCAAAGACTCGAAGGAGTTCCGAAGCTACTTCGATCGGGCCGGCAAGCTGAAGATGAGCGATTTCCGCGCCATCATCTACGCGCAGCAATTCAACAACGTTGCGGCGGGTACGGTGACGGGCGGCGCGACTCCGACGAGCGCCATCACGCCCGGCAACCCGTCCGGACCGGCGCAACAAAACTTCCCTTCGGGGGCGATCGTGCTCGGCATCACGGCCGCGTGTGTCCAGGCACAGACCACGACTTCGGCGTTTCAGTATCCGCCGTCGTTGTCGCCCGGCCGCCGCGACCTCTTCGCCCTGAACTTTCAGTATAGCGGCGACGAAGTGATCACCCCGGGCGGTCCCGTGCTGGCCGAAGCCCTTCTCGGCTCCGGCGTGGACACCATCTTCCCCGCGCGGGAAATCATCCTTCCCCCGTCTCAGTCGCTCCTTTGCACCGTCGCAGCGTTCACCATCGCACCGCCGCTGAACGTTCACGTCTGCTATCACGCGATGGTGCCGCGGGTCGCGAACTAGCGCCAGGGCAGTGGGGGCCCTTTCCCCCACGTGAGCTCGGTGGGGTCTTTGGACCCCTTCGAGTGGTGGGGGAAAGATTCACCAATGCAAGAGGTAAGGGCAAAAACCGACACCTACGGGCCTTACGACCTTCTCACGTCGCTTGTCCCGGGCGGCGAGGGAACCGAGTTCAGCCCGCGCTTCGTGTTCTCGGGGGTGAAGAACGCCACGGCCGTGGTGGTCATCTCCGACAACGTCGCGCAAGCGCTCTCGGCTCTCGCGCAGCCTGGCGCCGGTGTGCCGAACTTCTCGTACACACAGGTCGGAGCGCTGGTTTCAATCGTCGGCATCTCGAAAGGGAACTCCGACGTTCTTAAGCGGCAATTCGTCCGTTCCAATTGGGGCGGGGGCATGGTCTACAATTTCGGAAACGAAAAGGTTTACGACCACGTCTCTTTCCGGGCGCGCCTTTTCTTCGGGGGTGCTCCCTTCATCCCGACAAACATGAGCTTCCTCGGGACAGGCGGCGCTGTGCTGGCTCCGCTCGTCGTGACGGCTCAAATCAATCTGAACATCCGCGGGGGTCACTAGATCATGGCTGACGGGCTTTGGAACGCGGGGCAGAATCAGGAACAGGTTCCGCAACTTCGCAAAGACGCACACCAGCCGTTGCGCGTGAACATCTCCGCCAACGGGAACAAGAACCCGGGCGACGCATCGTCGTTCGCATCGCTGGACCCCAGCGCGCCGCTGGTGAACTCGATCGAGCTTGGACCGCATTTCATGCTCTCGCCTGAGACCGCGGACGAGTCGCACACCTATGGCCTTGAGTTCGTTCTTGCGAACGCCATGTTCCCGGCCGCGGAGCGCTTCGCCATCGGGGCGGCCGGTCTCACCGTCACCGTGTGGGAACTCATCGGGAACTCTCTGACCCAAGACGCGGCGGCGCCGGTCATCCCGGTCTGGGCTGCATTCCTTCCGCAGACGGGGGTGCAATTCTTCGAGCTTTACCACACGTTCGACACCAACGCGTGTGCCATCCGGTTTCAAATCCAGGGCTCCACCGACGATGCGACGGGCGGGTCCGTTATGATCTTCATGCGGGAGCTTTAGGCCATGCCGCGAAGTCGAGTCGTCCGAAGCTCATTCCGTCGCTCGGGGTTCCCCTCTGCGACGCTGGTAACGGGCTTCACCGTAAACGGGACGCCCATCGTTCTCCCCGCCGATGGAGTTCTCGACATTCTGTCGCCAATGGCGTCGATCGCGGGGGCCGCGCTCCGCATCGACAACGCGAACTACAAGTTGTTGGCCGACGGCGCGAACATCGGCGGCATTGACGCATCGTTGAACACCATCTTTGAAGTCACCCTCGGAGGCAACCGTTCGATGGATGCGCCGTCGAACCCTCAAAACGGCGAAAAAATCACCTTCCTCATTCGCCAGGACGGGACAGGCGGGCGCACGCTGACGTGGACGGCGGGCGCTGGCGCGTACCGCTTCGCGAACGCTGCGAGCCCTCAAGGCGTGCGCGTCGCTGATTTCAACACGCTACTTGCGGCGGCACCCGCAAGCGGCCTGATTCGAATCGGCTTCGAGTACACGGCCACTGACGATCGGTGGGATGCCGTCGCGCTGGCGGGGTACTGGCCGTAGCTCGATCGAGCGGTGGAGACAAGACACCCCACACAAGGAACACCATGGGTTCACTGACATCTGATTTCCCGGCCCTTCCGCTGGACGCCGACCCCGACCGGGTCAGCCTCTACGCGAAGGTTTACGCTGACCTCGTAGCGCAGGGAATTGCCCTTCCCGCGCAGGCGTCGAACATCATCACGCGCGCACAGCTTCTCGCGCATCTTCAGGCAGTGGCAGGCGCCATCATCAAAGCGGAACTCGACAACGACCCCGAAGCGCGCGGCTACGGCGGCGCGGCCGACGACGATTCGCGGGCGATTCTCCTTCGCTCGGAGTTCGCGCCGAACGTCGCTTCACGCTGGCCCGGGGCATCGGCTCTCGGCTACTCCGTCGTCGCATCGACAACGGCGGGGTTGCAAGCAACCATCGCAGGCGGCGGGGCTCCGGGCTTCGATGCCTTGTTGAACAATCCTCTGACAGGCACGTTCCCCACCGTGTACCTTCGCTTCCGGAACACGACGCCGACGGTCGCCTTGCGCGGGAAGTTCGTTCGCATTGACAGCGTCCCGGCCGCGGACCAATTGGCGTTCGCCGTGCAGGCGCCGGGGGCGCCGCCCGCGGGGAACATCTTCGACATTGGGTTCATTCGACCCACCACGCTTCCGCCGAGAATCGCATTGCTTCTCCGCGGCATCCCCTATTGTCCGAACTTGCTCGACGCTGCGGACATCGCTTCTGCAAAGGTTTGACACATGGCAAACGAAATCAGAACAAAGCTCGACGCGTGGACGACATTCACGTGTACGCTGGCTTCGCTGGCGTCCGGAAGCGCGCGTCAGAGTACCATCGTGTCGAACACGAACCTTCGGCCGGCCGCTCTTCTCGATCTCAAAATCACATCGGGCGGCACGGCTCCCACCGCGGGAACGGTGTACGAACTCTTCCTTCTCCGCGGTGACAGCGCCGGCAACCGTGACGACAACGCTGGCGCGAGCGACGCCGCAATCACCATCGAGAATGCGCCCCTAATGGGCACGCTCGTCGTGACGGCGACGACGAACAAGGCGTTTCAACGTTTGTTTGACACCGCTGTTTTGGGGAAGCTCGGCACCGAGTTCGGAATTGCCGTGCGGAACTCTTCGGGGCAAGCGCTCAACGGCACCGAGGGGAACCACCGAAAGGCATACGCGACGTATCTGCCCGAAATTCAGTAGATGCCGCTCGTACCTGCAAATCAGCCCGATGGACCGCTGGCGGTGAACTTCGCGAACCCGCTGGCAGACAAGCTGATTTTCGCCTTCTGCGCGTCTCAATTCTGGTCGTCCTATCGGGCTTCGGCTCTCGAAGGCGGCCGGAACATGGTGTACGGGCAGCCCGGCGTGTTCAGCACCGTTCCGGCAATGTCGGGCGACGGCATTTATTCACAGGGCAAGACCGCAGACATCGGACCGGGGGCCTGCACCATCACGTGGGCCGACCCCCGCTCAACGGGTGTGTCCAACGGCTTCCCCGGTCTCACCCTTGCGGCGATGACCATGAACGAAGCCGCGTGGGTCAACCAGGACGAGCTTATCTTTTCACAGCGCGATTCGTTGGCAGGGGTAAACCGCGGAATCGCGATGGGCAACAAGAACAGCCCGGGAACAGCGGGATTCCTCTGCGAGACCTCGGACGCGACGGCGCAGTTTTCAATCGAGTCGGGCGGCGGAACGCAGACGCAGAACGAACAGGCCCTCATCGTCACTGTTCAGGAGTACAACGGCGACGTTTCCGTCTACAAGGATGGCGTTCTGTTGAACCGGGGTGCATCGGGTCTGACCCTCCCGCTTATCAATGGCTCGAAGGCATTCCGCGCGTTCAACGACGCAGCCGCAGCGCTCGCACAGTGGGATGGGGCCACCGCGGTCTTGTACGCCTGGAATCGAGCGCTGAACCCGCAAGAAGTCGCCGCGCTCCACACCGACCCTTACTCGATCTGGCGTTTCGACTTCGACGAGGAAATGATGGGGATGGCGATTGCTTCCCCGCTCTCCACCTACTTCCTATCGTTCTGATAAACACATGTGGAAAATTGCTTTTCCTTTGTTAATCGAGCCGTGGAGCAAGACCCCGTGTCTTGTCATCATGGCCGTTACGGTGGAAGACGCCCGCCCCGGCGTACCTCCCTCGTTCATGGACTGCATAGGTCTCTCGAAGACGGGGCAACACTACAGGTTCAAGGTTCCTATCCGCGATTTCGAGCAAGCGGCGCGCGCCCCGGTGACTTTGCAGGAAGCACAGGGCATACTCGCGCCGTCTGCGAAGGTCACCGAAGCATCTATCCTTCAAACCCCCTAGGAGAACAAACCATGGAACTTCAAGCACTGAAAAAGGTCGCGGCCGACTTCATGGGAGGGCTGCCCGACCCCGTCACGCAAGCGCTGACGGACGTGGAAGTCATCGTCACCGACACCGTCCCCACGGCAATCGCGGAGCTTTCCGAAGAACTCGGAGACGAGTTCGACAAAAAGGATTTCCCCGCCGACTGCAAGGGCATTTTCGTCGGGACGCCGACCGAAATCGAGGAAAGCGAAGACGACGACGGAGACGAAATCGTCTACTACCCGGAAGGGTTCATCGTCCTGTGCGCCGATCAGATCGAGTCGGAACACGAGGGTGTCGTGGTCATCATGCATGAGATTGGGCACGCCCTCGGCATGAGCGAGGAAGAGGTAACGGCCCTCGGTCTCGGCGTGGAAGGCAACGGGACACAAGCGCTCACGGCCGCCGCCGAAGCCGTGAACGCGAAGGCAGAAGGCGAGAAGGAAGACAAAGATGAGGGGGATTCGACGAGCGACGAATAGGTACGTCGACGCGCTCAAGTACGGGAAGCAACCCGCGCCGTCGTCGTATCAGTTTGTCTCGGGTCGGGCGACATCATCCGACCTCGGAGACATCGACGGCGCGTTTGACTTCCTGTCGGACGCCGGCAAGAGCGTTCTCGGGACTGTCGACGAGAAGGCGAAGAAGCTGGAAACGGCCCTGAAGGTCATTCTGGTTTTCAGCGGAATCGCAGCGGTGACAGGAATCGCGAACCTGATTCGCAAACGCTAAACAGAGGTTCAACGATGGAAGAGCGATTCGTCCAGTATGGGGCCATTGGCTTGTTGCTCTTCATCTTCGTTTCTCTGTTCATCTGGCTTTTAAAGACCCTGTTCACGAAGTTCCTTGAACACCTTGATTTCCTGAACACGACGCAGAAGGAAATCGCCAACACGCTAACCAGCCTCAAGAACGCGATGGAATCGGGCCACCGCGAAATCATGCAACGACTACACGAGAAGGGATGAACACATGACTCTTTGCACTTGTTGCCGACAGATGGTGACCTCGACTTCGATCTACACCCGGGGCGGTCTGTGCTCGGAGGTATGCTATCCGTGCTGGTCTGCGAACGGGCTTCCGTCGGCGGCACTCACAGCCCCCGGAACCGATACCGTGGACCTCACGACACCGCCCCCGACCCCCGACGACCTGCCATCCCGAACCCCGGCCCCGGGAGCCGATACCGTAGACCTTGCCGGCCTGCCATCCCGAACCCCGTCCCCCGGGGCGTGATAGACTCTTCCCATGTTCCTCGTTCCCGCACAAAGCGGCCTGGCCGGTGAAGAGGGCGACCCCCTCATCTGGTGGCCTGGCGCAATCGAAGACCTAGTCCGGCAGACGGACGGGGAAATCGAATCGCTCGCGCGGGCCGTGGATGCGGAACGGCAAAAGAGCGGGCGCGCCGTTATCAGCGACGCGCTCTATGCGGAGTGGCGCGCCTTCTACAACGAGTGGAAGGCGTACAGGGAAGACCTCGGCTTCGGGTCCTACCTCACGGGCGCGACCGTCACGCGCACCCGGGTGTATCGAGACCGCTCGCACGATTGGCGTAACACCTTGTTGAACCAGGGTACGACAACCGTTGTCGGCCCGGCGCCTCCGACCCCGAAGAGCGGGTATCCGTGGGTCAAGGTCGTCGTCATCCTGGCGAGCATCGCCGTAGGCGCCTACGCAGTGTCGAAGGTCTCCGACTTCGGCAAGCTCTTGAAGGCGAAGAACCCGCGGCGGCGAAACCCACTCACCGCCAAGGGTCGCAAAATCAAGCGGGCCATGATTCGTCACTATGGAAAGGCGCAGGGCACGCGCGTCTTTTACGCCAGCGCGAACGCCGGGCGTATCACAGGGGTTGTGCGCAAGAGGTAGCCGTGCCTCGACCCTGGTACAAAAACCCTTGGTTGTGGGGTGGGCTCACAGCCGCAGTCATCGGCGCAGCCATGAACAAGAGCGCGAGGTTCATAACGAAGGACCTGATTGGTCGCGGCGCTCTTCTGTCGCATGGTCGATGGTACCTCGGAGATGAACGCTACGGGTTCATCGAGACGACGCCCGACCAGCTTCGCGCCTCAGCGTCGCTCACCGCTGGTTTCCCCGTCAGCAACGATCAGTATGCCCTTGCGCGGATGATTCGCAGCGAGGGCGCCAAGGAAGGCGTCGTCCGCGCGCACGTTGCGATGAACGACCTTGAGACCTTCCCCTATGCACAGAACCTCTTTGACCTTCTGACCTACTCCACCGACAAGGCTCGCCGCGGGTTCTTCGGGAAGCAATACTCGCCGCCCTTCGGGAAGTACCTGTCAGCAAACCGCCGCCGCTACTCCACCGCGCGCGACCCCTACGAGACCGACCTTCAGACCGCGATGCTCGCCCTTGCGGAGCGCTCGCGCGGAATCGACCGCGTGAAGGGAGCAACGAAATTCATCGACAAGAGCGACATGGGCGCTCAACTTGGGTCGGTGTCCTTCGCGCAGAAGGATGCAGAGTGGCGCGGCGACGGCTACCAGCCTTTTTCTCTGCCCGAGTTCGGCAACGATCTAGTTCTCTATCGAAAGGTTTAACAAGTGCATAGCGCCCTCGAAAAGAAGATGACAAGGCTTGTCGAAGACTATGGGTTCGCGTCAGTTATCGGCGCGCTGAGGGGTCTTGCAAAGCAAGAGCCAGCTTTCCTTTCCATCGTCAAGCCGCTCGGGGAAATCATGCTTGACGCTGAAGACATCCAAAACTCTCAAGACGATGAACCCGAAGACGACGAACCCGACGAAGACGAAGACGAAGAAGACGAAGACGGGTAGCCGCTATGCCGATGTGCGACGATTGTCTAGCAGATGTTGAGACGGCGGTCCCTGCGAAGGGGTTCGACGCGAAGCGTGCAATCGTCGGCGCGGTGGGTCTCGTCGCCCTGGTGGGTCTCGGCGCGTGGGTCTTCTCACTCGACACGCGAAAGAGGTTTCGCAGAGCGCGTTATGTCGGCTACAGGCGCGCAGAGGAGACCACGACCGAATTACCCTCCACCGAGTCAATGGCCGAGGTTGTCTTCGGCCGCCGAAGATGACACCATCTAGTCAGCCATGAAGTTCATTCGAGGCATCGCAACGTCAGAGTTTTGGGCCAGCGCCGTCGCGGCTGCGCTTCCGTGGGCCCTCGATTCCATCCCCGCGCACTGGAAGGCCGGCCTGTCCACCGTCGCCGCCGTGGCCTACACGGTGTCGCGCGGCCTGGCGAAGCTCGGCTTCAAAGGTGAACCCGGAGGCAAGTAAATGTCCCTTCGTTTCATCCTCGGCGTGGCCGTTGGCGCAGCGGCCGGTTACACCGTCGGTCGGCTCCTCGAAGCCAAGGCCAACGGCGTGCCCCCTGACCTCGCCTTCAAGCATCTCACAACGTCCGTGGCCGACCTGAAACGCTCCATGGAAGCCGCACAGAAGAAGCTGCAAGACAGCGTGTCGAAGGGCCGTCAGGTCGTCGCGCCGCTCTTGCAGGCCCCGCCCGACGACGTGGAAGCGGTCTGGGAGAACTAGGGCCCTCCCCTCGACGGTGGGGAAAAGAACCCCCGTTTTCGCGGCACGGTCCGGGAGAACGACCGCCCAAAACTGCGCCGATGATGCCCAATCGGCGGGAGCCGCTTGCATCGTCATATCCCGGACGATGCGACGGACAGCCCATCCTAACACGGCGGCGCGGCGAATCTGACAGCCGTCCAGTGGTGACCCCCGCCCCACAGAGGACAGCGGA
>OBLQ010000094.1_pt1 | contig 28726 bp, 31 predicted proteins | sample 1519881 | NCBI WGS metagenome assembly OBLQ01 (sample SAMN01911456, study PRJEB22533) | soil metagenome | biome: Soil | place: Malaysia | collected 2012-04-30 | depth DG_metagenome m | reverse complement strand
ATATGCGATGTGGCGATTCGCAGCGGAGTTGTTGGGTAGAAATCGAGGCTGGAACGGCTTCTTTCGGCCAAAAGCGGACATTCGACCATTACTGTTTTGCGACAAGAATCTGTACCGATGACAAAGTTCAAAGATAATGCAAGACATACACACTACATAAGATTCAACAGTTGGTGATGATATGAAGCAAATCAAATGGCATACCGTACTTTCCGACCTTAGGTGGGGCACTAATTATGTGTGTTTGCACTCTACCTGTAATACGCTGGTGATGGAGCTCGTGGGGGGGGGAGATCGGAGCGGCCGACAGATACGAGGTTCGGCTGGAGACGGACTGCGAGTTCGCTTACCGGCTGACCGATGAAGAGTTTGAGGTTCCTTTTGTGATCAATGCATTGGAGATGCAATGGACATTTATCGTGGAAGGTGCGCCATTCGCAAGTCTTGCGGACTGGAAGCTGGAAGAATATGAGAGGGATGGCATCACCAGACCCTATGTCCACTATGTGATTTGCGCCTATGACGTGACGCTGGAAATCATCTCCAATACGGAGCCGGTTATTCGAAAAGTGGAATAGGTCGATGGGTCAAATCAATCGAGTTGAATGTCCGCTTTTGGCCGGAATAGGTCACTCGGCCTTTAGGCTCTAAGCTCCTCGCCATATCGTTCGAGGAAATGATGAATGCCAACATTGGCGAAACAGTCGACATCCCAATCCTGGTCGCTGGCTATATGGCGGTAGGCATCTTTTAGCACATAGGTTGCGGCGAGCAGGGGAGTTCCTTCCGACAGCCGCACCTCGACCACTTCGCGGGTATAATATTCACCCTCGAATTCATCCAGCACGGCAAAGTCTTGCGGCGTGACGTTCAGATACAGCAGACCGTCGACCGTCATTTTGACATCACTCTTGAAAACAACCGGATAGGAATCGTCGTTCACGCACTTTCGTGCGTAGCCCGAGAGGCTGGCAGGCAGGGTTGCATATTGACCGACAGCCAGCTTTTGCCAGACGTCATCGAACATCAGCGAACCGTAGGTGAAGAGATGCATGCGCCCGTTACCCCGCTTTCTGGCTGATATGGACCATGGTGCCGGCCAGGCGGTTGGCGGCATATTCGATCAGACGATTACGGATGATCGGGTTGGCGGCCATGACGTCGCGGAAGGTCTCGGCGGGAATCTGCAGGATGACCGATTCGTTGACGGTGATCATATCGGCCGGCAGCGACTCCTCACGCAGGGCCGCCGTATCGCCGATGGTGTCGCCCGGCTTGACGGGATCGAGCAGGTGGCTGTTGCCGAAACGATCCTCGGCGACGATGCGGATCAGGCCGGAAACCATAATACCCATCCAGGGTAGCTTCTTTTTCGAGCGGGAAACCACGGCAAAAGCGGGGTAGTGCATGGTTTCTGCGTGTCTGGCCAGTGTCGCCTTGGCATCATCGGGGAGCATGGCCAGCAGCGTGTTGCTGTTGATGGCGGTCAGGCGCTGGCGCAACTCGTTTTCACGGCGCAGGGCATCGCCGACCTCGGGAAAGTTCAGCAGGCATCGCAGCACACGCTTGTGAGAGAGTTTCATGACAGTAGCCCTGGAGTTGGCCACGACATCGGAACTGCGCGCGCCGCCCTCGAGAAAGGCCATTTCGCCGACGATGTCGCCCTCCTTAAGGATGTGAACCAACGATGGCATTTTGTTCTTGCGGTAGCTCACCAGCACAGCCAGTTCGCCATCCAGCACAAGGTACATGTCGTCATCCGTATTTCCCTGCCTGATCAGTGCTTCGCCCTCGGCAAGGTACAAGCGCTTGCCACCGCTCATCAGCTGGCGCAGAGCCTCGGGCTGGATGACGGTCGCAAACGGGCTCAGGGCGGCATCCGTTTCGGCTTCGTTGCTGCAGATGCTTTCCCGGAGGTTTTTCAGGGAGAGGGCGGCGGCTGCCTTGCCCTGTTTCTCGTACAGCTTTTCAAGCGTGCGCATCCTGTCGGCGGCTTCGGATTCCTCGCCCAGCTGCAGCAGGATTTCGGCCAGGCGCTGGAGATATTTCGGCTCGGTCGGATAGAGATCGACCATCTGGCGATACTGCGTCAGCTTGTGCCGCAACTCTTCGATTCGAGTTTCGTCCATCAGCCACTCCCTGCAAGAAGCAATGAGATATTTCTTGGCAGAATAGGTGGTTACAATTCTTTCTTCAAGTTATTGTTTTACTTCTCGGCATTACAGCACGATATCGAAATCGGCGATAACCGCCGTATGGTCGGAGAAGCGTTGTGCCCGATCGAGCATGGCGACGGACTTCGCCCTGGCGGCCACGCCTTTCGTGCAGACGTGGTAATCGATGCGCCAGCCGACATCCTTGTCGCGTGCGGCACCGCGATTCGACCACCACGAATAGGCCCCTGTTTCGGGATAGAGATGCCGGAACACGTCCACGAAGCCGGCCTCAAGCCAGCGGGAAAACCAGGCGCGCTCCTCGGGCAGGAATCCGGAGTTCTTCTGGTTGCCGCGCCAGTTCTTCAGATCGATGCGCTCATGGGCGATGTTGATGTCGCCGCATACGATCAGTTCGCGGCCCTCGTCCCGCAGTCGACGGGCAAGTGGCAGGAAACGCTCCAGGAAGGTCATCTTGGCAGCCTGCCGTTCCTCCGAACTGGTGCCGGATGGGAAATAGGCGCTGATTACGGAGAGCTGGCCGAAATCGGCCATCACGAAGCGCCCCTCGGCATCCATGTCCGCCCAGTCGGTGACCGGATCGATACTGCCAAGGCCGGCATGCACGGCATCTGGCTGCCGGCGGGAATAGAGCGCGACACCCGAGTAGCCCGGCCTGTCGGCGAAATGGAAGAAGTGATGATAGCCCGCAGGCTTCGCCGGCCCGGCCACCTGATGATGATGCGCTTTCAGCTCCTGGATACAGAGGATGTCGGCATCCTGTGCGGCGAACCAGTCGAAGAAGCCCTTGTCGGCGGCCGAACGGATACCGTTGGCATTGAAGGTGATGACGCGCATCCGCTTACTCGTGCTGCCAGTTGCGGATGGCGTCGAGGTAAGCCGCTTCCTCCTTGAGCTTTTCGACATCGGGAACGAATACCGCCATCTTCGAGGTGTTCAGATGCTCCAGCCAGCCGCCGAGGAACTGCCGCCACAGCTCACCGGTCAGTTTGTCGTCGTCGGCTGCCTTGGGGCCGACGAACTCGGCGCTGGAGGCGATTTCGCCGCGCACGGCGATGTCGAGGTTGCCGATGATCCTGTGATGCAGGGTGTCGAGCGCCCGGAAATGACCGGCGACATCGAGATACATCAACCACGGCGTGCCGGGCTGCATGTCGCGAATGGTAGCGAGCATCTGGTCGCGGTCGGGCACGGGCGCGGCGGAAAGGCGGTGCAGCACGGCGTGGGCGAAGATGCCGCGCGCCAGGAAATCGAACATTCCAGGCTTCTCCTTGCGTACCAGTCCACCGCTCTTGTCTTTCGCAAGCCGGCGGCCGGCCCAGTCGGCAGCGCTCTTTTTATCAGCGATACGCGCATCGCCCGCTTGCAGCGATTCGGCATAGGTGCAGGGGCGCCAGCTGCCGTCTTCGAGCAGTCGCCAGGCCCGGTCGCCGGCAGCCGAGAGGGCGTCGATGGAGAAGCAGAGATTCACTGTTGCTGCCAGGCAGCAATGGCTGGCAGGCCCGTCTTCACGTCCATGTGCAGGCAGATTTCGCCCTTGAGCAGGCGCAACAGATCATGACCGACCAGTTCGTAGCGCCAACCGTGCAGGATGGCGAGTTTCGGCGGTTCGCCCTTGCAGCGATGACCCCAGCTCGCCAGTTCGGCCAGATCCGACTGGCTGGCGAGGATATTGGCGGCGATCTCCTGCTCGACTGCCTTTAGCTCCACCAGAGAGTCGAGAAGCTCCTGGCGGATATCTGTGCCCGGATGATGCAGGGCACGTGCCTTCAGCTTCGGCCATGAATCGGCCGGCGATTCGACACCCTTCTTCCAGCAGGCGATCAACTCGTCGCCGAAGCGCTTGACCGTGCCGCCGCTCATGCCGCGAATGCGTTCCAGCCCCTCGAGGGTGACCTTCTCCTTGCGGGCGATCTCGACGAGGATTTCGTCGCTGAGCATGCGGCGGCGGGGCAGATTGCGCTCCTGTGCCGCCTTTTCCCGCCAGGCTGCGAGCTCGCGCAGGGCGGCCAACTGCTTGCCCTTCAGCTTGTTGCCGCCCTTCACGCGCCAGAACACCTCGTCGAGATTGTCGGCGTAGGTCGCCTCGCTGGTGAGCGTTTCCTGCTCCTCGTCCAGCCAGGCAAGGCGGCTGCGCGCCTCCAGGCGCTCCTTCAGATACTTGTAGATCGGCATCAGGTAGATGACGTCGTCGGCGGCATATTCGAGCTGCTTGGCAGTCAGAGGCCGGGCCAGCCAGTCGCTGAACGATTCCTGCTTGGCCAGTGTTTTCTTGAGGATGCGCTGCACCAGGTTGCCGAAACCGATCTGCTGCCCCATGCCGAGCAGGGCTGCGGCGACCTGCGTATCGAACAGGGGCAGCGGCAGTTTGCCGGCCGCCGCATAGATGATCTCGATATCCTGCCGGCCGGCGTGGAACACCTTCAAAATCGCCGGATCGCAGATCACCGCCCACAAGGGTGACAGATCGAGGTTGACCGGATCGATGACCCAGCACTGCTTGCCACCGTAGACCTGCATCAGGGCGAATTCGGGGTAGTAGGTCTTCTCGCGGTGGAATTCGGTATCCACGCAAAGTACCGAACAGGTACGCATGGTTTCACATGCTTCGGCAAGCTGATCAGGGGTATCGATGTAGGTGTATCCGGACATGTCCGCACGATAGGGAAGAGCGGTTCAAATATCCATGTTTTTGGGTTAATTCGGGAGGCGTCGATCGCGGCGCCCGTATCAATGGGAAAGTGGTTTTTTCTTCCTGCACATTGAGGAACGGTCATGGACGGGCTATCTTCCCCGCCGTTGATGAAAACCGGAGGGAGACAGCTCGAATGTCCCCGAAATTTGTCCCGTAAAAGGATGTAAGCATGGCAAGAAAGTATAATTTCAGTGCAGGCCCGGCCATGTTGCCGACCGCCGTGATCGAGCGTGCGCAGCAGGAAATGCTGGACTGGAACGGCTCGGGCATGTCCGTGATGGAGATGAGCCATCGCGGCAAGGAGTACATGTCCATTGCGGAAAAGGCGGAGAAAGACCTGCGCGAAGTGATGGCGATTCCCGACAACTACAAGGTGCTCTTCCTGCAGGGCGGTGCCTCATCCCAGTTTGCCATGATTCCGCTGAACCTGCTGGGCGACAAGGAGAGTGCCGATTACATCAACACCGGCATGTGGTCGAAGAAGGCGATCTCGGAGGCCAAACGCTACGGCAAGGTCAATATCGCTGCCGACATGGCCGAAACCAATTACACGACCGTGCCGACGCAGGCTGAGCTGAAGCTCGATCCCAACGCAGCCTACGTGCACTACACGCCGAACGAGACCATCGGCGGTGTCGAGTTCGACTATATTCCGGAGACTCATGGCGTGCCGCTGGTGGCAGACATGTCTTCCACCATCCTGTCGCGTCCGATCGACGTGTCGAAGTTCGGCCTGATTTATGCCGGTGCGCAGAAGAATATCGGCCCGGCCGGTCTCACCATCGTGATCATCCGTGACGATCTGCTGGGCAAGGCCTCAAGCCTCGCGCCGACCATGTTCAACTACGCCATCCATGCCGAGAACGATTCGATGTACAACACGCCTGCGACCTACAGCTGGTATGTGGCGGGCCTGGTCTTCGAGTGGCTCAAGGAACAGGGCGGCCTTGAGGGCATGGCCAAGGTCAACAAGCGCAAGGCCGACAAACTCTATGCCGCGATCGACGCCAGCGATTTCTACGGTAGCCCCGTGGCCAGGAATGCCCGTTCCTGGATGAACGTGCCGTTCACGCTGGCCAACGCCGATCTGGATGCGGACTTCCTCAAGGGTGCTTCGCAACGCGGTCTGGTAACCCTGAAGGGCCACCGTTCCGTCGGCGGCATGCGCGCCAGCATCTACAATGCGATGCCGGAAGAGGGTGTCGATGCGCTGGTCGCCTGGATGCAGGAGTTCGAACGCAGCCAGGGATAACAGATTCCGGAAATCGTTTTCCCAGGCACGTCAGGAATAGCAGGGTGAATGCGGAACGAAAGGGGGGAGTGTCTGATGCCTAAAGTCTGGATTGCCGACAAGATGAGCGAGCGGGCGCTGGAGGTATTTCGCGCCCGCGGGGTCGAGGTCGATTACCGGCCGGGGCTCTCCGACGAGGAAAAGCTGGCGATCGCCGGCAACTACGACGGCATCGCCGTACGCTCCTCGACCAAACTGACGGGGCCATTGCTCGATGCTGCAACCCGCGTGAAGGTGATCGGCCGTGCGGGTATCGGCGTCGACAATGTCGACGTGAAAGTGTGCTCCCGTCGCGGCATCGTCGTGATGAACACGCCATTCGGCAACACCATCACCACCGCCGAACTGGCCATCGCGCATCTGTTGGCTGCCGCCCGCCAGATTCCACAGGCGAGCGCCTCCACCAAGGCCGGCAAGTGGGAGAAGAACCGCTTCATGGGCATGGAACTGACCGGCAAGAAGGCCGGTGTGATCGGCGCCGGCAACATCGGCGCCATCGTCTGTGACCGCCTGAAAGGGCTTCACATGACTGTCCTGGTCTACGATCCGTTCATCTCTGACGAGCGTGCCGCCGCCATGGGGGTCACCAAGGTGGCGACCGTGGCGGAGCTGGCCGAACAGGTCGATGTGCTGACCATCCACGTGCCGCTGCTCGATGCCACCCGCAACCTGATCAATGCCGAAATCCTCGGCCGCATGAAGAAGGGTTCGATCCTGGTCAATTGTGCCCGCGGCGGCATCGTCGACGAGAAAGCACTCTATGAGGCCTGCAAATCCGGACAGTTACGCGCCGCCGCTCTCGATGTATTCGAGCAGGAGCCGGCGACCGATAACCCGCTGTTCGAACTGGAGAATCTCTCCTGTACGCCACATATCGGCGCTTCCACCGATGAGGCGCAGGAGAATGTCGCCGTCCAGGTGGCCGAGCAGATGGCCGACTTCCTGTTGCACGGCGTGGTCAAGAATGCCGTGAATGTGCCGGCGGTTTCCGAGGAGGAATACCGCCTGTTGTCGCCCTACCTTCTGCTGGGCGAGCGCCTCGGCCGCTTCATGGGGCAGGTGACAGCGCCCGGTTTTTCCAGGGTCGATATCCACTTCGAGGGTCAGGTTGCCTCGCTGAACCGCAAGCCGGTGGTCAATGCCATCCTGCAGGGGCTGTTGTCGCAAAGCATGGAAGACGTGAATGCCGTCAATGCCACGCTACTGGCGAAAGAGCGCGGTATCGAGGTGGGAGAAGTGGCGCGCGACAGTTCCGACCATTTCAACACATTGCTGCGCGTTGTCGTGCATGACGGGGGGGACGAGCGGTCGGTCTCCGGCACGGTGTTCGACGGAGTACGTCCGCGCATCGTCAGCATCGATACCTGCGAGGTCGAGATGGCGCCGGAAGGACGGCTGCTGTTTATGCAAAACAGGGACCGGCCGGGCGTGATTGCCGCAGTTGGTACCGTTCTGGCTGGCGCCAGCATCAATATCGGCGATTTCCGGCTCGGTCGTCGCGAGGACCGCGAATACGCCGTTTCGCTCGTGAGTGTCGATTCTGAGCCGGATGACGCTATCATTGCGGCGCTTGCCGCTTTGCCGAACATGGAAACGGTCCGCTATCTGAATCTGGAGCCAATGTGAGTTTTGCCATCAAGCCCGTTCTGGGACTTGCCGATGCCATCGGCACCCGGGCCAAAACCCTGCGTACGTTGCAGGGGAAAATGTTTGCGCTGTTCGAGGAGAACGGTTTCGAGGAGGTGATCCCGCCGATCATCGACCGGCCTGAAACGCTCTCCTCCGGTGCCGGACGGTTTCTGGCCGACCAGACGCTGGTCTTCTCCGATCCTGCCGACACGGGCCTGCTCGCCATCCGATCCGACATGACACCGCAGATCGCCCGCATTGCCGCTACACGCCTGCAGTCGGAGCCGGTACTGAAACTCTGCTATTCGGGCACGGTGATCCTGGCCCGCCCCGACGCGCGCACCGCCTCCCGCCAGCAGTGGCAGATGGGCGTCGAATATCTGGGCGTGGCCGACCAGTCGTGCGACATCGAGGTGATGCATCTGGCTGCCATGGCAATGCACCGGGCCGGGTTCCGGGAGCCGGTGCTGCAGGTCGGCCATATCGGTCTGTTGAAAGCACTTGTGTCGGGCAGCAGCAAGCCGGTCGAGTTCTGGGCTGCGCTGCTCGGTCGCCGTTCGCCGGACGACGTGCGAGCCGAGATCGGCAAGGGCCGGATCGATGCGGTTTGCGGCGAGGCGCTGGTCACCATGGCCTCGGGACTTGCCGACCGCCGCTGGCTGGAAGCTGAAGCTGGCAAGGTGAATCCGGCCTTCGACAAGGCGGCCGGGGAACTGCTGAAGCTTGTCGATGCGGTGGCCGAGCGGCTCTCCGGCGAAGTGGAAGTATGCATCGATGCTGCCGTCACACCGCGATTTTTCTATCACAACGGTATCGTCTTCAGCGGTTTCGCCGCCGAGGCGTCACAGGCGCTGCTGCATGGCGGCCGTTACGACGAAATGATGGCCGCACACGGCCGCGATATGCCGGCCACCGGTTTCTCGTTCGATCTGTGGGCCTGGATGGATGCAGCGCCCAACGTATCGCAAGACTGACAAGAGGATGATTCAATGACCAATATCGTAGCGATCGGAATCCAGTGGGGTGACGAGGGCAAGGGCAAGATTGTCGATCTGCTGGCGCCGGAAATGGATGTCGTGGCACGCTTTCAGGGTGGCCCGAACGCCGGCCACACGCTGGTGATCGGTAACCAGAAGACGGTGCTGAACCACATCCCGTCCGGCATCCTGCACGCCAACACCCTGAGCCTGATCGGCAATGGCACCGTCGTCGATCCGTTCCGGCTGGTCGAGGAGATGGACATGCTGCTGGCCGCCGGCGTGCCGGTTGTCGAGCGCCTGCGCATCTCCGACCGCTGCCAGCTGATTCTGCCGTACCACCGGGCACTCGATGCAGCGCGCGAAGCGGCCAAGGGCAAGGCGAAGATCGGCACCACCGGACGCGGCATCGGCCCCTGCTACGAGGACAAGACAGCACGCCGCGGCATCCGCCTGATCGATGTCACCTGTGCCAGTCTCGAGGCGAAAGTCGACGAGAACCTGCGCTACGTGAATTTCATGTTGACCGAATTCCTCGGCGCTGCGCCGGTGACCCGCGAAGCGGTGTTCGAGGCGCTGGATCTGGCGCGCGAACGGCTGCTACCGCTGGCCGCCGACGTGCCGCTGATCCTCTACCAGCGCAGCAGGGCCGGCGACAAGATCCTCTTCGAAGGTGCACAGGGCTCGATGCTCGATGTCGATCATGGCACCTATCCGTACGTCACCTCGTCGAACACGGTCTCGGGTGCGGCGCTGGCCGGCCTCGGCGTCGGCCCGAAAGAGGTCGACGAGGTACTCGGCATCTGCAAGGCCTACACGACCCGTGTCGGTGCCGGCCCGTTCCCGACCGAGCTGTACAACGCCGAAGGGATGAGCGATCCGGCCGGCAAGCACATGGCCGAGAAGGGGCAGGAGTTCGGAGCCACCACAGGACGCCCGCGCCGCACCGGCTGGTTCGATGCCGTGGTGGTACGCCATGCGGTACGCATCAACGGCGTCACGGGACTCGCCATTACCAAGCTCGACGTGCTCGACGGGCTGCCGGAGGTGAAGATCTGCGTCGGTTACGAGAAGGACGGTCAGCCGATCGAATCGATCCCGGCCGATGCGGCCGCACTGGAAGCCTGCAAGCCGGTCTACGAGACGTTGCCGGGCTGGACGGAATCGACCTACGGCCTGACGGATATCAAGCAGTTGCCGGCCGCCGCCCGCAAGCTGCTCGATCGTATCGCGGAGGTCTGCGAGTGCCCGGTGACCATGCTTTCCACCGGTCCGGATCGCGCCCACATCTGCCGTTTGTAAGGATGCCAATGAATACGGCCCCGAATGGGGCCGTACTTTTCTGGACGCAGTTCAGTCGGGAAATTCAACCGACGACATGAATTTCTTGGCAGCAAAACGGTTCTTCAGGCTACTGTGGTAGGCTGCGATCTGCATGATGGCCTTGCCGTCCTCGATAACGCACTGGGTCAGTATGGTCATATCCTTGATACTGTTTTCGAAACGGATGCCGGGGCGGCCCTGTACCATGATGCGTCTCTGGTCCGAATGCGTCTCGCCGATGTCGGCAGCAAATGTCCCTCCCATCTGTTGGGCGTAGAGCTTCATTTGTTCTTCCAGACGGCCAAGATCCTCGATCGTCGCCTTCTCGAACGGGTCTTCGGCCACCATGGTCATCATAAACATATCGTTCGCTTCGCTGTATCCGAGCAGCTCGAGATTGTAGAAGGTCGTTTTCTGGGTTTCGGCCATCAGCGGTTCAGGCATCGAAACATGGGCATCGACAAGCGTCAGCTGTTTGCTGTGCATTGGAATGGCATTGTAGCTATAGGCCAGAAAGCCGCCGCCGATCAGCAGCAGCGAAACGAGTAATTTCTTCACAGTTGGTTTTCTCCCTCAATGTATGTGGTGCGTATGAAGGGAAAGACAACAAGCCAATGCCACCAGTTAATCCTCCCACACTTCCCGTATGGTCATTGTAGGCGATGCGGCATGATGGAGCAAACAGAGAGGGGGCGACGAGGATACAGCCCCATGATGGTTTGCACCGGTAATTACGGCCTTGCTGTTCCGGAAACCCCGATCTGGTATGTTGCTCGCATGAATGCAGCCGCCTTCTTTTTCGCATCGACACCGCATATCCATTTCGGCGCCGGCAAACGCTCGAAACTGGGCGGAATTGTGGCCGGCTACGGCTCACGCCTGCTGCTGGTGACGGGTGGCCATTCGTTCGACACGTCGACGCGCTGCCGAACGCTGCTCACCGAACTGCAGGCACAGTTCGAGATACGGAGGGTGAAGGTGGCGGGCGAACCGTCGCCACAACTCGTCGATGCGGCAGTTCGCGAACATCGCGACTTCGGAGCCGATTGCGTCGTAGCGATCGGCGGCGGCAGTGCAGTGGATGCCGCCAAGGCCATCGCCGGACTGCTGCCCTCCGGTGACTCGGTGATGGACTATCTGGAAGGAGTGGGAGCCGGAAAATCCTATGCCGGACCATCGACCCCCTTCATTGCCGTACCGACCACAGCCGGCACCGGCGGCGAAACGAGCAAGAACGCGGTCCTCTCGGCACAGGGAGAGAAGGGCTTCAAGAAATCCTTCCGCCATGAGTTGCTGGTGGCGAAGCACATCATCCTCGACCCGGAGCTGACGCTCTCCTGTCCACCCGATGTCACTGCCGCCTGTGGCATGGATGCTTTCACGCAGCTGCTGGAGTCGTATGTGTCGTCACAGGCCAATCCGCTGACCGATGCGCTGGCATTAAGCGGCATGGCGAGAGTGCGAGATTGCCTCGTGCGGGCGGTGGAGCAGGGCGATAACCCGGAGGCACGGGCTGGCATGCTCTACGCCTCATCCGTTTCCGGGTTGACGCTGGCCAATGCCGGGCTTGGCAGCGTGCACGGACTCGCCTCGCCGCTGGGTGCCTTTTTCCCGATTCCGCACGGTGTGGTCTGCGGTACGCTGGTCAGCGAAGCCAGCCGGATGAACATTGAACTGATGCAAAGCCGCGAACCGGACAATCCCGCATTGGCCAAATATGCAGAAGCGGGGCGCCTGCTGCTGAATGATCCGCAACTTGCCGACGAAGCAGCCAGGCAAGGATTGCTGGAGAGGCTCGAGGCATGGACCGAGCGATTGCAAATTCCGCGGCTCGCCGGCTACGGCATCACAGCGGCGGATATCCCGCGCATTGTCGCGAACAGCCGCGGCAACAGTATGAAAACCAACCCGATCCTGCTTGGCGACGACGAGATCGCAATGCTCGTGCGCAGTCGCCTGTGAGCCAGAGACCAACGACAGGAGTCAACCATGGTCGATATTCCCGAAAATGACAGCGATGCTGTTTACAGGCAGTCCGCCGAGCGCACGGTTGAGCTGGGCAACAAGCTGGCCGATGCCGACCGCGATGCCGATCTGTGGGATATCGCCGACGGCCTTCTGGCCGGAGCAGTGCATTTCTGGCTCTACAGCCGGCAGCCCTGCGGTGATATCCATTGCGAGGATTGTGCCGCGATCCGTACCGCCGAAGCACGCATGATGGAGTTACGGCAAGCCATCGAGCAGGTAGCCGCCGAGAGTGAGTATTTCCACACGCCAAACGACCTGAATGCCGGCCGCGCCTGAGGAAAGCGTTTACTCTCCGGAGGAAATCTCCGGTCTCTTCTGCATCAGTTCCGGCCAGGAGTCACGCACATATTCGTAACCGGACCAGAGGGTCAGGATCGATGCAATCCACAGGAGTACGAGGCCGGTCAGATGCATGGAGAGGCCAAAGAGTTCGATATGCAGCAAGAGGGCGCCGATGGCCAGCATCTGGAATGCCGTTTTCCATTTGGCGATCAGTGACACGTGCACGATCGAGGCATGCTGCGCCAGCCATTCACGCAGGGCGCCGATGGCGATTTCGCGGCCGATGATGATGATGGCGAGAATGGCCGGTGCCCGGTCGGCCGACACCAGCAGCACCAGTGCTGCAGCGACCAGCAGCTTGTCGGCGACCGGATCGAGGAAGCGTCCGAAAGCGGTCACTTCGTTGCGCGAACGGGCAAGGTAGCCGTCCAGCCAGTCGGTGAAGGAGGCGATGCCAAACAGCAGGGTGGAGAGCCAGTAGCCAAGGTCGCCGGTCAGGAAAAACGCGCCGATGAACAGCGGGATGATGACCACCCGGCCAATCGTCAACTGGTTCGAAAAGGTCCACTGCATGCTCTGGAACTTATCGCCGGGGCACCCGGCAAGTAAAGGACTTTTTATCCCCGCCCGCCGATTTGACGCAGCGCTTCGTAGGCCGCAACGGCACAGGCCGAGGAGAGGTTCAGCGAACGCACCGGCGCGTCGTCGCGCATCGGAATGGTGATGGCTTCGACCTCGGCCAGAATATCGGCGGGAAGACCGCGTGTCTCGGGCCCGAACAGCAGCACATCACCGGCCTTGAAACGAATGTCCCAGACGCTTTTCGTCGCTTTGCTGGAGAGGCCGAAGATGCGTTTTCCGGCGGCGAAATGCCGGAATGCCTGCCAGTCGGCATGCTCCTGTACATGCAGATAGGGCCAGTAATCGAGGCCGGCTCGCTTGAGCTGCTTATCGTCGATAGAGAAACCGAGTGGATGGATGAGGTGCAGCTGCGCTCCTGTGCAGGCGCAAAGGCGGGCGACATTGCCGGTGTTGGGCGGAATCTCGGGCTGATAGAGCGCGATGTGGAGCGGGGCAGGATGCTGCATGGCTGAAAATGCAAAGCGGGGCCGATGTAACTACATCCAGCCCCGCTTCACGAGTCCTGCGATCAATCAGCTGATGTGTTCGTCGATGAACTCGACCAGCTTGGACTTGTTGGCCGCACCCACCTTGGTGCCCTGCACGTTGCCGCCGGCAAACAGCATCAGGGTCGGGATACCGCGTACACCGTATTTGCCGGGCGTGTTGGGATTGTCGTCGATGTTGATCTTGGCGATGGTGATTTGACCTTGCTTCTCGGAAGCGACCTCATCCAGAATGGGTGCGATCTGCTTGCAAGGGCCGCACCATGGCGCCCAGAAGTCAACGAGGACAGGGCCGGATGCCTTGAGCACATCGGTTTCAAAGCTTTCGTCGGTGACATGAATAATGAGATCGGAAGACATCAGGTTTCCTCTTTGTAATGTGGGATTACCGTAAGTTAGTCGGGGCCGGAAGGAGCGTCAACCGTGACAAAAACAGGTGATTTGACGCAGCTGATACGGCGCCAGATTGAGGAAAATAAAGGCTTTTTGCCGTTCGACCGTTTCATGGCGACGGCGCTCTACGAGACGGGGCTCGGCTACTACGAGTCTGCCGAGGTGTTTGGTGGCGAAGGCGATTTCATCACCGCCGCCGACCTCGGTCCATGGCTTGCGCTCGGTATTGCCGACCTCCTGGCCTGGGGTTGGGAGAATCTTGGCAAACCGGCAGAGTGGACGCTGCTGGAACAGGGTAGCGGCAGCGGCCGCTTGCTGGGCGATGTGTTGCAGCTGTTACAGCAGCGGGCCATGCCCTTTCCTGCCGTCGTCATTGCCATCGAGCGCAGTGCCCGCATGCGGGAGCGCCAGCGACTCCATTTCGAGTCGCTCGGACTGTCCGTTCACCAGTATGCCAGCCTCGATGAGTTACATGGACTCGATCCCTGTCTGATGTTCAGCAACGAACTGCCGGATGCCTTCCCGGTGAAATGCTTTACCTGGAAGGAAGGCTGCTTTTTCGAGCGTGGCGTTGGTGCAGGCGCAGAATCGGCAGCCTTTGTCTGGCAGGATGCCGCCGAGCCGCTGACTTCGCCGCCGACCATCACCGCAGCGCTGACCGCCGCCTGGCCGGAGGGTTATGCAAGCGAATGGAATCCGAACCTGGCATCCTGGCAGCAGGCGGTGGCCGGCAGTATCGGCCGGGGATACGTCTTTACCGTGGATTACGGATACTCCCAGGCGGAGTATTACCGGCCAGGGCGTCTGACCGGCACGCTGCTCGGCCATATCGGCCACCGCACCAGCGAGGAGGTACTCAACAATCCCGGCAGCATGGATATCACCGCCCATGTCGACTTCACGGCGCTGGTCGAAGCGGGATTGCCGGTTGGTTTGGAACCGGTTTCTTGGTTGAGCCAGGGGGCTTGGCTGGCCCAAAGTCCGGGGGTGCAGCAGCAACTTCAACAACTGGCCGCATCGGGCAAAGCGAACGATATCGCAACCATTGCGCATGCCAAACGGCTGCTGTTACCGTTCGGCATGGGAGAGACCTTCAAACTGCTGATTCAGTCGCGCGGATCACAGACAATCAGGCCCTCCTATTTGTCCCAATTTGACAGGCTTTCCGCCCTGCAAGTCTAGCTTGACATACGCCCTTTCTGGTCAACAATCCAACACATATGCGTTGTACTTCCTGCGGTGTCGATAATCCTGGCGAAGACGGTTTTTGCAGCAACTGCGGTGCTGCGCTAATCGATAACCAGAGCCATCCTCTTCTCGGTCATTACCGGTTACTCTCCAAGCTCGGCGAAGGCGGCATGGGTGTCGTCTATTGCGCCCAGGACGAGAAGCTCGGACGCGAAGTGGCCATCAAGGTTCTGCATCCGCACCTGCTGCAGCACGAGAACCTCAAGGATCGCTTCCGTCGTGAAGCACGCATGCATGCCAAGATCATTCATCCCAACATCGTCACGCTGTTGTCGCTCTATGAAGACGGCGAGCACATGGCGCTGGTCATGGAGATGGTGCATGGCCGGAACCTCCGGGAATACCTGCGCGAGAAAAAAATGCTCGACATGGTCGACATCCTGCGCATCTCCGAGGCGGTTCTCTCCGGCCTGGAGGCAGCCCACAAACTCGGCGTGGTACACCGCGACCTGAAGCCGGCCAATGTGCTGCTGGCCAACGACGGCAGCATCAAGCTGATGGACTTCGGCCTGGCCAAGCCGAAGCATGGTGACGACGACTTGACGCAGAGCGGCGCCACGGTCGGTTCGTTCCGTTACATGGCCCCGGAACAGATCCTCAACAAGCCGGTGGATGCACGTACCGATCTCTACGCCTTCGGTATCCTGTTGTACCAGATGAGCACCGGCAGGCTGCCGTTCGATGCCTCCGGTACAGGTGGCGGCGAATTCGAGATCATGGAGAAGCAGGTGAGGGTGGAGCCCGAGCCGCCGAAGAAATTCAACTCCCAGCTACCGACCACCCTGTCCAACCTGATTCTGGACCTCCTGGCCAAGGATATGTCGGACCGCCCGTCGAACTGCGATGCCGTCCGGCAGGTATTGATGCAGGTCGGCAAACAGCAGATCACACATTCCACCATCATCGAGAATGTCTCGATCCCGTCGCCCGCCGAGAAGCAGGATAACGTCGCGATTGCCAAAGGACTGATCATGGCTGTGGTTCGCAAGATGCAGCGAACTCTTGGGAAACTGAAAAATCCCGCCACAGCCCTGATCAAGAAAGTCGCAACATCCATCAATTTCAAGAAGATGCAGGCGCCGCTGGTATGGGGAGGCGTTCTCGTCGTCCTGCTTCTCCTCGGCTGGGTATTGACCACTGTCATTCACGTCGCCGAGCAGCAATCGGCAACCAACCCCGTCGTCAATCCGCAGTCCGGCGCAGTCGTTGCCGAGGTCGCACCGCCACCGGTCGATGCCATGCCGGCCAGCGATATCAAACCGAAGCCTGTCGAGCCGGCCCCTACGAAGCCTGTTGAAGCGGCACCGAAGCCCGCTCCCAAGCCTGTTGCGAAACCAAAGCCGAAGCCCGCTTCCAAGCCTGCGCCAAAACCAGCGGCAAGCCAGAGCAAGGGTGCGTTGCCGGTCACCTATTCGATACCGTACAAGGTGGTTCGCAGCGATAACAGCGATGTAGACCCCAGCAAGCCGAACGAGTTTCGTGGAAGCAGCCGGCTCTATTTCGAGGAGCTGAGGAACTATCGCTGGAAAGAGACGCTGCATACCGTCAAGAGTGGGCAGATCCGCCTTTATCTGGATAAGCCGGTGAAGGTTTCCACGGTGATCCTGCACAAGGCCAGCATCGGTAACCTGGACTTCAGGGATGGTGAAATCTCGCTGGAGGTTCAGAACGAGAAGGGCAAGTGGTATCGGTTGTTCGATCGCAAGGACAAGGATGTCGACAGCCCGCTGACCTTCAAGGTGCCGGCCACGTTCGGTGAGGTGCAGGGCGCACGTTTCCGCTTCAAGTCCGCCGAACCCATAACCGTCGGCCCGATCGATCTCTTGCCTTAAACACCTTGCTGGTGCGAGGCAAAGCCGAGCAGATACTGCCGACAGGTGAAACCGTTGTCCGGATCGACCACGGAACAGTGCTGGTGCCCAACGTCATACCTGGCGACATCATTGACCTTGAACTGAAGGAGAAACGCCGGGGTGCCGCCCGCGGCGAACTCGTCACCGTTATTGAAGCCTCCGCAAGCAGGGTTAATCCACCTTGCCCGGCGGCGGATCGATGCGGCGGTTGCAGCCTGCAGTTCCTGGCAGCCGATACGCATGCCGCGCTGAAATCCGGCTGGGTCTATCAGGCGTTCCGGGACTGCGTGGACGACACGACCGACTGGATTCCGGCGCAACCTTCTGCAGGCCGGAGGCGACGGGTGCGCTGGAGCGTCGGCCAGGATGACGACGGAACGTTTCTCGGCTTCCAGGAACGTGCTTCCCATCAGCCGGTGCGCCAGACCGAATGCATGGCCGTGACCGATGCCCTGCTGCTCCTGCGCCGTGAACTGGAACATAATACCGCTTCGATGAGCGGCATAAGTTCGTTGCAAGCCATACAGTTGAATGACGGTATTCATGTTGTACTGGAAGGAGAGCCGGCAGCTGCCCGTGCCGCCGAACCACGCTTCGATTCCGTGGCTGGCCTGCCGCTGCAGTGGTGGCTCCGGAACGGGCATGGCACACGGCCGCTCGGCCGTCCGGTCAGGCAGTTTCACGACCGTTTGCCGGGTGTGGGGAGGCTGCCGGACATTCAGGTCGAGATCGGGCCGGACGATTTCATCCAGGCCGAGGAGACGGGGAATCGCGAGATGATCAGGCAACTGCATGCCTGGGCAGGCGAGCCGCGGCGTGCGGCCGATCTGTTCGCCGGCGTCGGCAATCTTTCGCTGTCGCTTGCTGCTGCAGGCATAGAGGTGATCGGGGCAGAGGTCAATGCATCCAGCGTGCTGGCAGCCAACCGCAATGCGAAACGCTTGGGAGTTCCGGCGAAATACATCCAGGCCGACTTGTTCGACCGATTCGATACGGCCGCATTCACCGGCCTGGACCTGATCATCCTCGACCCACCGCGCAAGGGTGCCCGCAAGGTTTGCGAACAGGTGGGACGCATGCTGCCGCGCCGCATCATCATGGTCTCCTGCGATTCGGCCGCCGGTGCCCGTGACGGGGCGATCCTGCAGCGGCAGGGATACCGCTTGCGTGCCTTGCGCGCCCTCGATCTGTTCCCTTATGCCGGCCATGTCGAGGCGATTAGCCTGTGGAGCCAGTAATGCGCCGTCTTGCAGTCATGCTGCTTTCACTGATGTGTCTGGGACTTGCAGGATGCAGCAATCCGTCGGCCGGAGCTGGAGGGGTACTGCGCGTCGGTTTGGCGCAAATGCCGATGACACTCGATCCGCGCTATGCCACCGATGCCGCCTCGACGCGCGTTCAGGAGCTGGTCCACCGCGGACTGATAAAACTCGACGACCATTTCCAGCCCGAGGGCGATCTGGCCGAATCCTGGCAACATCCGGAACCGCTCGTCTGGCGCTTTCATTTGCACGCCGGTATCCATTTCCAGGATGGCTCACCCCTGACGGCCCACGATGTCGCAGCGACCCTCAGGGCGATCATGAATCCGGTGCTGGCCAGCCCGCTCAGGGCCGGCTTTGCCGCCATCGACCACGTCGAAGCACAAGGCGATGATGTCGTCCTGTTCCTCAATAAGCCGGATGCCTCGCTGTTGACCCGCCTGAACCTCGGCATCCTGCCGGCGAAGCTCGCCGGAAAGCCCCAGCAGGCCCGGCAGATAATCGGCTGCGGGCCGTACAGGCTGCAGAGTTGGCAGGGCAACACGCTGACCCTGAGCCGGGTCGCTGCTGCCGGGGTGCCTACAATCCGTTTCGAGGGGGTCAAGGATCCGGTCACCCGCGTGCTGAAACTGGTGCGCGGCGAGCTTGATTTCACCCAGAACGACCTGCCGCCGCACCTGTTGTCGTATCTGAACCGCCAGAAGAATCTGACTGTCGTGACCGAGCCATCGACGACCTTCGCCTATCTGGGGCTGAACCTGCAGGATGAACATCTGCGCGACCTGCGCGTGCGCCGGGCCCTGGCCCTGGCGGTGGATAGGACCAAGCTCAAGCGAGCGATGCTCGGCAACCTGCCAATCCTGGCCGGAACCGTGCTGACCCCGTCGCATTGGGCGGCGGTAAAACTGCCGCTCACACCGTTCGATCCTGCCGAGGCCGAACGGCTGCTCGATGCGGCCGGGTTTCCGCGCGGGCCCGACGGCATCCGTTTTACGCTCAGTTTCCGGACCAGCACCGATCCGACGCGACTGGATATTGCCACGGCCATTGCCGCCATGTGGCAACGCGTCGGCATCGCGGTGAAAGTTGAATCGCTGGAGTGGGGAGGCTTCTATGCTCGCATCAAGCAGGGTGACTTCCAGGTCTTTTCGCTCTCCTGGGTCGGTATTACCGATCCGGACATCTATCGGCTGATACTGCATTCGTCGATGTGGCCACCGAAGGGCGCCAACCGCGGCCGTTACGCGAACCCGCAAGTCGACCACTGGCTGGATGAAGCCGCAGCAACCAGCGATCAGGCCCAGCGCAAGGTACTGTACGCCAGGGTCGAGGAGCGGATGTACGCCGACATGGTCTATATCCCGCTATGGTTCGAACCGGTCATTTCCGTGACAGGGTCACGCATATCTGGTTTCCGGCCGCGTCCGGACGGTTCGCTGCGAGGCCTGCAATTCGTGACGCTGCAATAAAGCCAGGTCAACGACTAGGCCAATTCGACCAGGGCCTCGCTGTCGAACTTACCGGCATAAACGAAGCTGACCGGTCCCTCGAGGATCAGCTGCTGCATCGAGCCCGACACCGTGACGATACCGCCCGGCATCTCGATGGTCTGCGGGCGTGCATGACCCTCCGCGTGCCAGATCGCTGCTGCGGTGGCGCAGGCGCCTGATCCGCAGGCCAGTGTGCGTCCGGCACCGCGCTCGATGATATCGATCCACACGTGATCGCCGGCCTGGCCGGTCACGATCTCGATATTGCGATCCTCCGGAAAGCCTTCGATAGCCTCGAAAAAAACGCTGTGCGGATTGCCGACGGAGACATCCACATGCGCTGCCGTCGAGCCCTCGACGCGTGCGGCTCCCATCTCGACGCGGATGCCGTTGGTGCTTTTAGAGGCATGTACGATGCGGTCGGCCAGCTCGATGCTGACCGAATCCTTGCCGAGCTCGCGCATCAAGAGCGCGCCGACACAGCGCAGGCCGTTGCCGCAGTTGGCGGCCTCGGTGCCGTCGCTGTTGAAGATACGCATCAGTGCATCCGCACGGTCGGAAGGAACGATCACCAGCAACTGGTCGCAGCCGATGCCGTAGCGGCGTTCGGTGATGGCACGGACACGTTTTACATCAAGCTCGGGGAGCGGGGTGGCGAGGCCGTTCAGGATGACGAAATCGTTGCCCTGTGCCTGCATCTTGCTGAAGGAGACGTTCATGCGTGCTTGCGATGCTCGACTTCGACGCTGGTGTAAATGCCGCCGCGCACATTGAACACGGCGGTGACCTTCAGGTAGCGCGGATCCAGGGCGGCGATCAGATCGGCGGCGATCATATTGGTCACCTTCTCGTGGAAATGGCCCTCGTTGCGGAAGCTCCAGTAATAGAGCTTCAGCGATTTCAGCTCCACACAGAGCTGCTCAGGCACATAGTCGAGCTTGATCTCGGCGAAATCCGGCTGCCCGGTTTTCGGGCACAGACAGGTAAACTCCGGGGAATCGATGCGCACATGATAGTCTCGCTCCGGATTGGGATTGGGGAAGGTCTCCAGCTCCCGGGAAGGGGCGGTGGGATTGCTGCCGAGCTTGTTGCTCATCGGTTTGTTACTCATGAATGGGCCTCGAAATGCTTGATGATATCAATATAGATGTCGGTAAGTGTCGCCAGTTCGCCGACCGCGACGCGTTCGCCGACCTGGTGGATGGTGTTGTTGGTCAGCCCGAGCTCCGCCACCGGCACACCGGCCGCCGCCAGAAAGCGGCCATCGGACGTACCGCCGCCCGTATCGCGTTTGGCGTCGATACCGGCCACACGGCGAATGCTGTCGCAGACCAGATCGAGAAACGGACCATCCGGTGTGGAGAAGGCCTGAGCCTGATGCACAATGTCCAGCACCACCTCGGACCCTTCGCAGGCATCGAAAATACGCTTCTGGATACCCTCGAAATCGATACCCGGATTGTAGCGGATATCGATCGACACCTCACAGCTGCCCGGGATGACGTTCATCGCACCCGTGCCGGCCTGCACGTTGGTGATCTGGCAGGTGGTCGGCGGAAAGCCATCCATCTGCTTACCCCAGTCGACGCGGATGATGCGATCCAGCACCGGTGCAGCCAGATGCACGGCATTGACGGCATCGGAGGGATAGGCGGAATGCCCCTGTTTGCCCTCGAAAGCGGCGGCAATCTGCACGACACCGCGCCGGCCGCGGCGGATCACGTCTCCCACCTGCTTCGAGGAGGAAGGCTCGCCGATGATCGCCGCATCAGGCAGGGCATTGTCGGCGCTTAACGCCTCGACGATACGGATGGTGCCGTCCACCGATTCGCCCTCCTCATCGGAGGTAATCAAGAGTTGCAGCGAGGGCAGCTTGGCACCTGCCGCACACAGCTCTTCGACGGCTGCCAGCCAGCAGGCGATGCCGCCCTTCATGTCCTGGGCACCGCGGCCGTGCAGGACATCGTGCTCCACTGCCGCAGCAAAGGGGGGATAAGGCCACTGCTCGACAGGGCCGGTCGGCACCACGTCGGTATGGCCGGCGTAGGCGAGAGTGCCGGGCTTTTCTCCGGGGCGGAAATAGATGCTGTTGGTAACGCCGCCGGCATTGATCTGCCGGCGCGTAAAGCCGAGCGGCGAGAGCATCCAGTCGAGATAATCCTGACAACCGCCGTCGACGGGGGTGACCGATTCGCGGCGGATCAATTCGACGGCGTGCTGCAGCGCCCTGCTGTTGGCGGCGCGATCGCGCTTGTCAGTCATTCCTCTCCACCTTGTTGAAACATTCGGCACGGCGCGGGCTTTGCATCCTGTCGATCCACGGCTGCCGTGCGGCCAGCGCTTCGATCTGCACCAGCGTGGCGGACTCTACGGAATCGTAGAGCTCCATGAAAGTTGTCTTCTCGGGGGCATGGCGTACGAACAGCTGGCCGCGCACACCGAAACGGGATTCGACCTGCTGCAGCCAGCCCAGCAACTGAGACTGCAGTGACGCCTCGGCGTGATACCAGATGAATGCGGATGCCTCAGGCATGGCATGGCTCCAGCACCTGCACGACCGAACCATCGGCAAGCTGCAGCGACTTGCCGCTCTCGACCGTTTCGATCGGCAACAATCCGATGCCGAAGCACTGGCCACCAGGATCGTTGGCTGCTGCCCGCAGTTCACCGATGGCGACATCGGTCTGGATCGGGGCTGGGAGAGAGGAGGGTGCCTTGGCAAGACGCAGCCGGTAGAGCTTCTTCTTCACGCCGCCGCGCCAGTGCATGCGGCTGGTCACCTCCTGGCCGACATAGCACCCCTTGTCGAAGCTTACCGCATCGAACTCGACCAGATTGGCGTTCATCGGCGACAGCGCCGCATCCCACTCCTCGCCGAAACGGATCAGGCCACGGATAATTCGCATCGCCTCAACCTGATCCTCACCGATCGTGCGCGGCGATGCAGCCAGTTGTTGCCGGATCTGCTCGCTATCCGCCACAACCCAGAATCCGCGCGGATCGGCCGGCGAGGTCAAGGCAAAGCAGTCCGCATCGTCGCGGCGACTAGCCGCCAGCCGGCGATCGCCGGGCTCCGGCAATCCGAACAGTTTCAGCCCTTCGACGGCATTGGCACCTTGCAGAGAGCAGACCGAGAGCTGCTCGACGATGCCGATGCGCACCTCGTGACCGATAGCGAATTGTCTCAGGCGCGCCACCACATCGACGGCCGAAGCGGATGGCGACAACATGACCAGCTCATCATCACGGCCCTGCAGGATATAGAGCTCGCCCACTGCCTTGCCTTGCGGGCTCAAAACGGCGGTATGGATGGCTTGCGTCGCCGTAAGACGCCGGATGTCTTGGGTGATCTGTCCCTGCAGGTAGTCGCGAATGGTGGGGCCGGAGGCCTTCAGGACCGTCCAGTTGCTGCGTCCGCCCAGGCAATAACTGTGCAGGAGCAGGTCAGCGGTTTGTGGCATGATGGAGGGAATCGATACACTCATGGCGCAAGCCTATACCCGACTCGCCCGGTCGGGTATAGTTGGCGACTGCTTCACCGACCCGTGTTGAGCAAACCCCTCCTGGAGGCTGCATGAGCAATTCCGATACACAAATCGCAACCAGCGCGACCGAGGCAAGGCAACCGTTTCCCAACTCGCGCAAAATCCATATCGAGGGTTCGCGACCGGATATCCGGGTGCCGATGCGGGAGATTTCGCTGTCGCCGACACCGGCCAGCATCGGTACCGAGGAGAATGCGCCGGTTCTGGTCTACGACACTTCCGGACCGTACACCGATCCTTCGGTCGAGATCGATCTGACCCGTGGCCTGCCGGATATCCGCAGCCGCTGGATCGAGGAGCGCGACGATACCGAAGCGCTTTCCGGCCTGAGTTCGGAGTATGGCCGCGAGCGTCGCGACGACAGCCGTCTCGACAACCTTCGTTTCGCCCATATCCGCCAGCCGCGCCGTGCCAGGGCTGGCAAGAACGTTTCCCAGATGCATTACGCACGTGCCGGTATCGTTACCCCCGAGATGGAGTATGTCGCCATCCGCGAGAACCAGCGCCGCGAACACCTGCGCGAGATCACCAGGCAGCATCCGGGCCACAACTGGGGTGCCGCCATTCCGCGTGTCATCACCCCCGAGTTTGTGCGCGATGAGATCGCCCGCGGCCGTGCCATCATTCCGGCCAACATCAACCACCCGGAGCTGGAACCGATGATCATCGGCCGCAACTTCCTGGTGAAGATCAACGGCAACATCGGCAACTCGGCACTCTCATCCTCCATCGAGGAAGAAGTCGAGAAGATGACCTGGGCGACCCGATGGGGCTCGGACACCATCATGGATCTCTCCACCGGCAAGAACATCCACGAAACCCGCGAATGGATCATTCGCAACTCGGCAGTGCCGATCGGCACGGTGCCGATCTACCAAGCGCTGGAGAAAGTGGACGGCATTGCCGAAGAGCTCAACTGGGAAGTTTTCCGCGATACACTGATTGAACAGGCGGAGCAGGGTGTGGACTATTTCACCATCCATGCCGGCGTGTTGCTGCGCTATGTGCCGCTGACTGCGAAAAGACTGGCCGGTATCGTCTCCCGCGGCGGCTCGATCATGGCCAAGTGGTGCCTGGCGCATCATCAGGAGAATTTCCTCTATACCCATTTCGAGGAAATCTGCGAGATCATGAAGGCGTACGACGTCTCCTTTTCGCTGGGCGACGGCCTGAGGCCGGGTGCCATCGCCGATGCCAACGACGAGGCGCAGTTCGGCGAACTGCGCACACTGGGCGAACTGACCAAGATCGCCTGGCAGCACGATGTGCAGACGATGATCGAGGGACCGGGCCACGTGCCGATGCAGATGATCAAGGAGAACATGGACGAGCAGCTGAAACACTGCTTCGAGGCGCCGTTCTATACCCTTGGGCCGCTGACCACCGACATTGCACCGGGCTACGACCACATCACATCGGCCATCGGTGCCGCCCAGATCGGCTGGTATGGCTGCGCCATGCTTTGCTACGTGACGCCGAAGGAGCACCTGGGCCTGCCCAACCGCGACGACGTGAAGGCAGGCGTGATCGCCTACAAGATTGCGGCGCACGCCGCCGATCTTGCCAAGGGGCATCCCGGCGCACAGCAGCGCGATGACGCTCTCTCCAAGGCACGATTCGAATTCCGCTGGGAGGACCAGTTCAACCTGAGCCTCGATCCGGATACGGCGCGCGCCTTCCACGACGAGACGCTGCCGAAGGAGAGCGCCAAGGTGGCCCACTTCTGTTCGATGTGCGGGCCGAAATTCTGCTCGATGAAGATCACCCAGGATGTGCGCGATTATGCCAAGGAGCACGGGCTGGAAACCGCCGCGGCGATCGAGGCCGGCATGCATGAGCAGTCGGACCAGTTCCGCAAGAGCGGTTCGCAAATCTATCACAAGGCCTGATGCATTTTCGGGGATGAATGGCGCCCGATGGCTGTGCTAGAATCGACGCCAGTGGAGTAGGAGGGTACCCAACATGCCGATTTCCAGCACGAGAGCCCGTGACATCATGAATGCCAGTCCGCCGTTTTGCGGGCTGGAGACACCGCTGGCCGAGATCGCCCGGAAATTCGCCGAACAGGGGATAACGGGCATTCTGGTCGTGGATGATGAGAAACGACTGCTGGGGGTCATCACCGAGTCCGACCTGATCGACCAGCAGCGCAACCTGCATCTGCCCACGGCGGTTGCGATTTTCGACATGGTGATCCCGCTCGGTGAGGCGCGTTTCGAGGAGGAACTGGAACGCATGCAGGCCCTGACCGCCGAAGACCTGATGAGTGCCAATGTCACAACGGTGAACGGCGACAGTACGCTGGCCGAGGTCGCCACGATCATGAGCGATCAGAGCATTCACTACCTGCCGGTACTGGATAACAGCGCCGTTGCCGGCGTCATTTCCAAGCACGATGTCATCCGGGCGCTGGCCGGCAACCACTGATTCCGCTTGATCCTTCAGTCGAATAGCGAAGCAGAAACTTTTGAAATTGCGTCAGAATTTGCCCGGCAACTCAAGCCGGGCGACTGCGTTACATTATCCGGAGAGCTGGGTGCCGGCAAAAGCGTCTTCGCGCGCGCCCTGATGCGGGCCCTGGGGGTGACCGACGAAGCGATGCCCAGCCCGACCTTCGCTATCATTCAGGAGTATGTCGGCAAGAATTGCCGGGTGGCGCACATGGACTGGTATCGCCTCGACTGCGCCGAGGAGCTGGACGTCATCGGTGTGCGCGAATACATGCAAACACCGTGGATCAGTATCATTGAATGGCCGGAACGGGCGGCGACGCTGCTGCCGGTCCATGCCAGACAGCTGGTGCTTTCGACACTGCCCGGCGACCCGGATGCCCGCCGTATCGAAATCATCGACCGGGTGGCCTGATTCGCCGCTGCCAACCGGCCCGTGATAGGGTTTCAGGCGTGAATTACACTGCAGACAAAGCAACCATTCGCACCATGGCCGCCAGCTACGGCTTCGACCTGTGCCACTTTTCGCGGCCGGCATTTCCAGACAAGCACCGTTCCGGCCTCGACGGATGGCTCGATGCCGGCATGCATGGAGAAATGGGCTATATGGCGGAGGCTGGCCGGCGGGAACGCCGAAAAGAACCAGCTTCGCTGCTGCCGGATGTCCGTAGCGTCATCACTATCGCCATGCGTTACACACCGCCAACCCGAAGTCTTGGCGAAGCCATTACGGCACGGGAGCAGGGCATCATCGCCGCTTATGCGTTGGGTGACGATTACCACGAGGTCATGAAAAAACGGCTCAAGGCACTGGCCGCCGAACTCGATGCGCTGCTCGGACTGCACGACCAGCGGATCTTCATCGATACCGCGCCGGTACTGGAACATGCGCTGGCCGAGCAGTCAGGGCTCGGCTGGCAGGGCAAGCATACGCTGACCATCCATCGCGACCTCGGCTCCTGGCTGTTGCTCGGCGAAATCTTCACCACAGCCATGTTCGAACCGGACCCGCCGGCCTCGTTTCACTGCGGCAGTTGCCACCGCTGCCTCGACATCTGTCCGACCCAGGCCATTGTCGCGCCGTTCGTGGTCGATGCTCGGCTCTGCATCTCCTATCTGACCATCGAGTTCGGTGGCTTCATTCCGCGCGAACTGCGACCTTTGCTTGGCAACCGCATCTTCGGCTGCGACGACTGCCAGGCGATCTGCCCCTGGAATCGCCATGCTGCTCCCCCCGAGCCCGATCTCCTTGCGCCACGAGGGGAGAATATCCTGCCCGGGCTTGCTAGCCTGATGGCGCTGGACGAGGCGGGATTTCGAGAACGGTTCCGTAAATCGCCGGTGAAAAGGACAGGCCGGGCCGGGCTGCTGCGCAATGTTGCCATCGCCATGGGTAATTCGGGTGAGACGCGCTTTGTGCAACCGCTGCTGGCAGCGCTGAACGATGCCGAGCACCTAATTCGTGGCCACGCGGCCTGGGCTCTCGCGCAGCTGCTGTCATCCGACCATGCCAAGGTCATTGCCGGAGCACTTCAGGAAGCTCTGGCGAAAGAAACAAACGCCGAAGCTGCGGCGGAGATGCGCCTGAGCATCGCAAAAACGTCAAAGGACATGAAATGAAACCATCGAAACAACCGAAAGCCTTCATTTTTGATCTCGACGGCACGCTGGTGGATGCGTTGCCGGATATCCGGGCCAATGCCAACCGGGCCCTGAAAGCACTTGGCTATACCTTTTCGCTGAGCCTTGAACAGACCAAACCACATGTTGGTGGCGGAGCCCAGAAGCTGGCGGCAAGCGTGCTGAACAAGCCGCTGGACGACCCGGATACCATGGCGCTCTACCACGCCTTTGCCGATATCTACGAGCAGCATCCGGCCGATTTCGGCAAACCGTTCCCGGGGGTCATGGAGACGCTGACGGCACTGAGGGAGCGTGGCATCCCTCTAAGTTGTGTCACGGCCAAACCGGCCAAGGCACGCGTGCAGGTACTGGAGAAGCTCGGCATTGCACCGCTGCTGGCTCATGCGCTGTCGCCCGAGGATGGCTTCGCCAAGAAGCCGGCGCCAGACATGCTCTACGAGTGCTGCCGGGTGATGGGCGTCGATGTGGCCGACACGGTGATGGTCGGCGACACTCGTTACGACATCGAGGCCGGCTTCAATGCCGGCTGCCTGCAAGTGGCCTACTGCGAACACGGCTATCAGCCGCTGCCGGCGGAGTTCGAAGGGCAGGTGATGCGCCTGAAATCGTTTGGCGACCTGCTGACACTACTCGATGCCTGATCGGAAGCTCACCGGCATTTACGGCATCCTGCCAGCCGATGGCAGCGATACAGAGCTGCTCGAAAAGGCTGCGGCAGCAATGCGCGGTGGTGTGCACCTGCTGCAGCTGCGCGACAAGAAAACCGGCTATAAACGCAGTCTCAAGCGTGCCAGGTCATTGCTCGAACTGAGCCGGAACTTCGGGGCGCGACTGTTCATCAACGATTCGCTACAACTGGCCGTGGAATCCGGCGCTGATGGCGTGCACCTCGGCCGCTCGGATGTCGGCAGCCTCATTCAGCTACGCAGCGAAGTGGGGGAGCATCTGCTGATCGGTGTCTCCTGCAAGGCGGATGCAGCATTTGCCAAGCAGATGCTGAAGGAAGGAGCCGACTACATTTCGTTCGGCGCCATCTTCCCGACCAGCAGCAAGACGGACGCGACACCGATCGGCCTGCCCCGGCTCGCCAAGGCGCGGCAGCTGTTTCCGGATGCCAACATCTGCGCTATCGGCGGCATTACCCTGGAAGCGCTGCCGGTGGTCCGGCAAGCCGGTGCGGACTGTGCGGCGGTAATCTCATCGCTGTTCGGTGCCAAGGACATCGAAGCGCAGGCCAGAGCAATGGTGGCAGCATGGGAACAATGACAAGCGCACCGGCCTGCCTGGCCATCGGCGGCTCGGACTCCTGCGCCGG
>OBLQ010000093.1_pt1 | contig 28835 bp, 25 predicted proteins | sample 1519881 | NCBI WGS metagenome assembly OBLQ01 (sample SAMN01911456, study PRJEB22533) | soil metagenome | biome: Soil | place: Malaysia | collected 2012-04-30 | depth DG_metagenome m | reverse complement strand
CTTGGGGTTTGCGAAGTCGCCGGGGCCGGAGACGTTGGTCTCGTTCGAGCCGTCGCGGTTGATCGTGTAGACCTGCGCGTCGCCCGCGGGGCCGAGTTTCGTATAGGCGATCTTCTTTCCGTCGGGGCTCCAGTTCGGGTCGTAGACCGCTCCCGAGACGACCGGCGTTCCGGAGTCTCCTCTCGTGAGCGGCACGAGAACGAGTTGGCGCGGCTTGAACGTGTATTGGTCCACGGCCGTACCGAGGACGGCGGCGACAACCTTCATATCGGGTGAGACCGCAGGCTGGCGGATTGCGAGCGAGGGCTCGGCGCCGAACGCGTACTCGACGGTCTTGACCGCTTTGGCCTTCTTGGAGTAGTAGGTGACCGCGACCTTGTCGTCGAGCCTGACCTGCGAGAGGCGCTGCATCATGGCAAGCGGCTCCGCGATCTCAGTGTCGCCGATCTTCTGCAAGACGTCGCCCGTCTCCATGCCGATCGTTTCTGCGGCAGACTGGGGCGCGACCGCGTTGACGATCACGCCCTGGATCCCGTTGGGGACTCCCGCCTGTAGCCGCTCGGCGTCCGTCAGTTTGGTGACGTCGATGCCGAGATCCGGCTGGTCGGTGAAGAGCGTGTTGACGATAGGGCGTCCGTCGTCGCCGATCTTGACGGACATGAGGGAGTTGCGGTACGGCTTGACCGCCTTGCCGTCCTTGATGAAGTCCGGCGGAATCTGGCGGTCGTCGACGAAGTCGAAGCCTTGGATCGAAACGACCGCCGTGCCGTCTGCGCCCACGTCGAACTGGATGGACTGCCCTGCCAGGAGCGGGATGGGCGGAAGCGTCTGCCCGCCGAACGGCTCCATGTAACTGATGACGAAGACTTCGTCGGCGTCCCGGCGCATGACGGAGTAGATGACCTTTCGTTCAGCGCCCCACTTCGCGGATCTGAAACTGAGGCCGATCCTCTCGTAGGTCGCGTCCATTGTGCCCGACCCGCTCTCTTCGCCGGAGGCGTTCGAGCCCGCGAACTGCGACGGCGGGAGCACCTGGTGCGTCTGCTGCATCATCTGGTCGAAGTCCAGGATGACGCCGCCCGCCGTGATCAGGCCGCTGTTCTCCAAGTGGGGCCAGTCGGGCGGACCGAAGTAGAGGCCGCCCTCGCCGCGCGATCCGTGCGAGCGCTGCTCGACCTTGTTGGTCGCGAGGTTCCAACGGAAGATGTTGTTGGACCGCCCTTTGCGGTTACTGGAGATGAACAAACGCTGGCCGTCTGGCCGCCAGACGGGCTCGACGTCAGACTCGCCCTTCTTGTAGCCAGGAACCTCACGCTTGGTGCCGTCGGCTGCAAAGACGACGACCTTGGAGCCTCCTTCGACAAACTCGGTGGCCGCGACCATGCCCGTCGTGTCGGACGTGCCCGGATCGGGGTCGATGGTCATGCGCTCCAGAATCTTGTACGCAGTGAACAGGACGGCTATCAAGAAGAGCCCGATGATGAGCCTCTTCACCAGTTGTTTATTCATGTCAGGCATAGATTCCTAGAGCAACAAACAGTCTCCGGCGGCGATCCGTGCCCCGTTGGCGAAGTCGGAGCCGCCCATGGCCTTGCGGCCCTGTGGCTGGACCTTGTCCAGCACGAGCGACCCGTCCGCGAACGCGACCTCCAGATCCGGCCTCACGGCGAGCACGGTTCCCGGGCTCGCGCCGCCTTGGCCGAGCCTGGCCCGGTGGACACGGAGCGTACCGGATGGCAGGGCCAGGAACGCCCCGGGGTGGGGCGTGAAAGCGCGGTATCTGTCGAACTCAGCCTTCGCGGGACGGTCGAAACGGAGTTGTGCGTCCTGCTTGGTGACCTTGGGGGCGTAGGTCGCCTGTTCGTCGTCCTGGGGCGTGCGTGGGAAGCTGCCCTGAGCGATTTTGGGGACCCATTCGGCCGCGAGCGCAGCCGCGAGATCAGCCAGCCGGTCGTGGAGATCGCCCGCCGTCTCCTCTTTGCCGATTTCGATGGTGGCGGAGGCGACGATGTCGCCAGTGTCCATTCCCTCGTCCATCATCATCACCGTCACTCCGGTCTCGCACTCGCCATTGAGGAGCGCGTACTGAATGGGCGCCGCTCCGCGGAAGTGCGGCAAAACCGACGCGTGGAGGTTGACGGAGCCGTGCTTCGGGACGTCGAGGAGCGCGCGGCTAAGTATCTGGCCGTAACTCGCGACGACGAACAGGTCGGGCTGGAGCGACGCGAGGCGCTCGACGAACTCCGGCTTGCGGCTCTTGACGGGCGTCTCGACCTGCAGGCCGAGACGAAGCGCGGCCTGCTTGACCGCCGAAGGGCGCAGTTCCATGCCTCGGCCGCTCGGGCGGTCTGGCTGGGTGACGACGAGGACCACGTGCTGGGTGAGTCGCTCCAACGCCGGCACCGCGAAGTCGCTCGTGCCGAAGTAGACGACCCTCATTCCGCCTTGTTCTTCTCCGAGGGGTGCTGCCAGTACAGCGTGGCCGGGTCGACCTTTTCGGTGAACAGGATCCCGTCGAGGTGGTCGATCTCGTGCAGGGCGACGCGGGCGGCGATGCCGTCCATTTCCCACGTCGACTCCCGACCCTTGCGATCGAGGCCTCCGATCTCGACGAACTCCGCCCGATCGACGTCGCCGTAGAGGCCGGGGATGCTCAGGCACCCCTCTTCTCCTATCTGCGAGCCTTCGGCCTTGAGTACTTTCGGGTTGAAGATGACGGTCGGGCGGTTCTCTGGCGCGACGACGATGAGCCGCTCGGAGACGCCGATCTGTGGAGCCGCGAGGCCGACGCCGCGCGCGGCGCGCATGATGCGCTGCATGTTGTCCGCCAGCATTTGATGGCGCTTGGTCACCCGCTCGACGTCGACCGCCTTTTCGTACAGCACCGGCGCGGGGATCTTGACGATCGGGTGCTCGTCGTCGGTGACGTAGAGATACTTATATTCGTCGGGGACCACGACCTTCATCTGAACCGATTATAACCCTGCTCGAACTGAGCGATCCTTTCTCATACGACGAGGGGCCGCAGGACGAGCACGCGGTCGGTTCCTGAGAGGTCCTTAGCGACGGACTCGACGTGCCAGCCCTCGCGTTCGAAGACGTCTGCGGCGCGCTCGTAGGCTCCGTCTCCGAGTTCTACGATCAGGACGCCTGTGTCCTTGATGGCGCTGTGCGCCTCTCTAGCAAGCCTTTGGTAGATTGCCAGGCCGTCGCCTTCGGCATAGAGTGCGAGGTGCGGTTCGTGGTCTTTGACCTCGGGGGGCAGGGCGTCCTTTGCTCCAACGTAGGGCGGGTTGGAGACGATGGCGTCGAACTTGCGACCCACAAGGGCTGAGAAGAGATCGGACTTGAGGAGTTCGGGTTCGCAAGCGCCCCTCACCCCCGACCCCTCTCCCCCGGAGGGGAGAGGGGAGAAATATCGCTCGACGTTCCTGCGGGCGACGGAGAGGGCGGCCTCGCTGACGTCGACCGCAGCGACGTTCCAATCAGGCTTTTCCAGCGCAAGGGTTATCGCGATGCAGCCTGAGCCGGTGCCGACGTCGAGTACGTCCCTTGCGTACTTCTGGCGCAAGGCGACCTCGATCAGGGTCTCGGTCTCCTGCCTCGGGATGAGGACGTCGGGCGTGACGAGAAAGCGGCGGCCATAGAACTCGCGCCAACCGAGGATGTAGGCGAGGGGCTCACGGGCTGCGCGCCGTTCGCACAGCGCGTCGAGTTCTTTGCCAGTGAAGGGATCGGGCGCATGGGCGAGGACGTAGGCGCGCTCCGCTCCCATCGAGTGGGCCACGAGCATCTGGGCTTCCAACTGGGGGGATTCGACGCCGGCCTTTGAGAGCCGGCCAGCGACCGACGCCACCGCTTCGCCAATCGTCACGAGACCGCGTAACGGGAGAGTTTCGCCTGCATCTCGGGCACCAGTTCCGCCTCCACATAGACTCCGTCGTCGCGATAGTCCTTTTTCAAGACGCGACCGAACTTGTAGCACGCCTCGACGAGCGCGTTCTGGTCGTAAGGCACGAGCGCGCGTACGAGGGTCATTTTGTCCTGGCTGGCACGGACGATGGCAGCGAGCAGGTCGTCCATACCCGTGCCGTACTTGGCGCTGCCCGCCACGCTCTCGGGCCAGTCCATGACGAGCCGTTGCGCGTCGGCGGGGTCGCTCAGGGCGTCGATCTTGTTGAACACCGTGAGCACGGGCACGTCCTCAGCGCCGAGCGACTCGATCGTGTCGAGGACCGCGTCGCGCTGAAGTTCCCAGCCCTCGTTCGCGACGTCCACGACGTGGAGAAGAAGGTCGGCGTGGAGCAGTTCCTCCAGGGTCGCGCGGAAGGAGGCGACGAGTTCCGTGGGGAGGTTGCGGATGAAGCCGACCGTATCGATCAGGAAGAAACTGAAGCCGTCGGCCATCTCGACCTTTCGCGTCGTGGGGTCGAGGGTCGCGAAGGGCATGGCGTCGGCGAGGACGCCCGCACTGCTCAGGCGGTTCATGAGCGTGGACTTGCCTGCGCTTGTATAGCCTACTATTGCGACCACGGGGTAGGGCTGTCTGGCGCGGGCCTCGCGCTGTAGGACGCGGTGGCGCTTGACCTCCTCGATCTCGTCACGGAGTTTGGCGATGCGGCGGTTGACCATACGGCGGTCGCTCTCCAACTTCGTCTCGCCCGGACCGCGCATGCCGATGCCGCCCCGCTGGCGCTCGAACTTGGTGTACACGCTCATGAGGCGCGGGAGCATGTAGGTGAGTTGGGCGAGTTCGACCTGTAACTGGCCCTCCTTGGTCTGCGCGCGGCGGGCGAAGATATCGAGGATGAGTTGCGTGCGGTCGACGACGCGCACGCCGATCGAGTCTTCGAGGTTCCTGATCTGGATGCCGCTGAGTTCGGCGTCTATGACGACGACGTCGGCGTGGGTGTCGGCGACGTAGGCCTTGATCTCATCGACCTTTCCTGGGCCGAGGTAGGTCGCGCGGAACGGCTTGGTGAGCCGCTGACGTGCGCTACCGACGACCTGGCCGCCCGCCGCCTCACCGAGCCCCTCCAGTTCTGCCTCCGTCGTCGCGTCCTCGGAGGCGTCCTGATTGACGTAGACCAGAAAGAGTTTTTCGGGCGGGAGTTCTCTTTCGGTCGGCTTCGGCATCTTCTCCTTGGTCAGAACCGGGCCAGTCCGACGGTCAACGCAATGGTGAGCCCGTTGAACGTGATGCCGTCGAAACTGTTCCACATGTCGTAGCGCGCTTCGAGGTTGATCCTGTGGTTGAAGTTGATCCCGAGCGCGGCGTTGGCGTTGAGGCTTGCGCGCTTGCCGGCCTGGTGGCCGCTCGGCGTATCGATGGAGTAGTCCAGGTAGGCCAGGCCACCTCGGAGGGCGGCGTAGGGGATGGTGGAGTCGCCGTCACGTCCGAAGGCACGGACGAATCCGATCGACCCCGTGAGGATGAAGACGTTGTTACCGTTCTTGCGCTGGTTGACCGCCTGCCAGTCGTAGGCGATCTTGTACTTGTCGAGGTCGTAGCCGCGGATGCGGCCCGCGCCGAAACTGAACCAACTATCGCCGAGCGCGTTGCGCAGGCCCTTGTTGGAGGGCAGGAACACGCCGACTTGCGGCCCGAAGTAGGCGTCATCAGAGGCGGACGCACTCAGTGGGAGCGCGGCAACGCAAGCGAGACACAGTGCAATCAGTCCAAATCGGCGCATAGCGCCATAGTACACCGAACGCGGGCTAGAAATCGCCTAAATCCCCTTCAAAACGAAGCCGTCGGCGATGGCTCCGATCTCCTTGGTGGCGCCCGCGACGGCTGCCTCGAAGAGGCGCTTGCCCTTTTCGGAAGTTGCAAGCGTGCCGTAGCCGTATGAGCCCTGCTCGGTCAATTCGTCGAAGAGCAGCGTGAGTCCGCGGACGCTCGGCTCGGTCTGCAGGCCGTCGTCGCGCAACCTTTCTTTGCGAACCAGGTCTGGGTGCAGGTGCATGACCATGCTTGCCTCGGCCTCACAGGCGTGCCTGATCTGCTTGAGCGGGCCCTCCATGACCTCTTGGAGCACTGCATCGGGGATGTAGTCGAAGTAGCCGCTGTGGCCGACGATGGTGTCGGGTTCTTCCTCCTTGAGGATCCTAGTGACAATTCCGTTGGGCCCCGTGTTGCCGCCGTGGCCGTTGAGGAAGAAGAACTTGGTGAAGCCAGCGCGGCGGAGACTGCGCACGCACTGGAGCAGGGTGTCCATGTAGCCGTCGAAACTCGCGGACATGGAGCCCGAGAACGGCAGGTGGTGCCCGGAGCCCCCCAGCCATACCGTCGGAGTGAGCAGTACCTTGTCGGGCAGGTTTCGCTCGATCGCCTCCGCCGCTGCGGTGACAAGGAGGGTGTCTGTGAGGAGCGGCAGGTGCGGGCCGTGCTGTTCCAGCGAGCCGGTGGGAACGAGAACCACCATTTCCCGGTCTGCCTGCTCGACGTCCTGCCAGGTCAGACCGGCGAGTATCACTGAGCCTCCGGCCAGGCCTCGCGACGCAGAGCGTGGATGGTGTTGGCGAACTCACGGTCGTGGTTCGCCATGCCACGGACCTTGTTGTGCGCGTGCATCATCGACGAGTGGTCGCGGCCACCGAAGAGCATGCCGATGTGCTTCCACGAATCGCCGGTGATCTCTCTCACGAGGAACACCGACACGTGGCGCGCGTGGGCGATCGGCGCCTTTCGCGACGTACCCATGATGTCGTCTTTGGGAATCCGATAGTGCCGCGACACGACGCTGACGATGTCCTCGAAGCCGGGCTTGGGCATCGCCATCGCGCTGTAGTACTTGTCGACGGTGTCGCGCGCAAGGTCGACCGTCAGCGCGGAGCCGCTGAAACTTGCCTCCGCAACGATCTTGTTGAGGGCTCCCTGGAGGGTCCGGATGTTGCCGGGGACCGATTCGGCCAGGAACATGGCGACCTCGTGCGGCAGCGAGATGTGCTCCGTGTCCGCCTTCATCTGGATGATCGCACAGCGCGTCTCGGTGTCCGGCATCTGCACGTCGGCGACGAGGCCGCACTCGAGGCGCGAGCGCAGGCGCTCGTCCATCTGGAGCAGGTCGCGCGGCGCACGGTCGGCGCAAAGGACGATCTGCTTACCTTCTGCGTGGAGTTCGTTGAAGGTGTGAAAGACCTCTTCCTGCGTCTTGTCCTTGCCCATGATGAACTGCACGTCGTCGAGCAGCCACACGCTTACGGACCTGAACCTTCGCCTGAACTCGTCGATGCGATGGTTCTGTAGCGCAGAGACGAACTGTTCGGCGAACTGCTGTCCGCTCACGTACATCAGCGGAAAGAGCGGATCGCGAGCGGTGATCTTGTTGGCGATCGCGTGCAGGAGGTGCGTCTTGCCGAGCCCGGACGGACCGTAGACGAACAGAGGGTTGTACTTCATTCCGGGCGACGCTGCGACGGCCATCGCTCCGCCGTACGCGAGCCTGTTGCTCTGTCCGACGACGAAACTCTCGAACGTGAACGACGTGTTCGGTCGGAACTTGTTCTCTCGCGACTGCGCGTCCTCGTACGTGCTGGACGCCGTGACAGGGACGAAACCGCTCGCGGCAGGCTTCGGCTTTTCTCGCGCCTCGATCGACAGTTTGACGATGACGGACTGTCCGATCTCGTCACCAAGAGCGGACGCGATGCGATCTATGTAACGGTCTTTGACCCATTCACCGACAAAGTTGCCCGGAGCGGCCAAGTGCACCTCTCCGTCCTTTGCCGAGATCGGCCTCAGTGGCTGCAGGAACTTCTTGTGCGCGGTGCCAGGCACCTCGTCTGCAAGCCTCTCAAGAGCGCGATCCCACGCGGCGGATAGAGCGTTACCGCCGTCGTCATCAAAGAATGTGAATTGTCCATCCGACATGATAAAAAAACACGGGCTCAGGTCGAGCCAAGAACGAGCCGATTATACACACGCATTGCGCGCATTGCCACCCGATGCAAATTTTTCGTGATCATTTTTCTGGTCGCCATTAATGGAGCGCGCAAGCGGCCAAAAAAGCGCGTGCGCCACGTGACCTTTGGTCTGCGCAGATAGACGTTGAGTTACACTTTGGCAGTGGACGAACGCGTGCTGGGGGTCCTCGGCGGAAACGACTTCGACGAAGGACGTCTGGTCGAGTGGGCGAGCAGCGCGACGCACATTTACGCCGCAGACTCCGGTGCGGACAGGCTCATCAAACTTGGGTTTTCTCCGACCGTGGTCGGGGACTTTGACTCGTTCGCCTCGCTTCCCCACGCAGGCCATCTTCGGCTCGTTCAGTCTATCGACCAGGATACGACGGACTGCGACAAGTTGCTGCGGCTCGTTGAAGCGGACGGGTTTCGGCGGTTGACTCTGGCCTGTACGGAGGGCGATCTGCCGGACCACGTGCTCGCGACGCTCTCCAGCGTGGTCGCCTCGACGCTCGCGGTGAGGATCGCCTTCCGCCGCGGCGTGGGTCACGTGGTGCGCCCTGGGGCGGGCGTTACTGTGGACCACCGCACAGGGGGTCGCGTTTCGTTGCTACCGCTGACGCGCTGCGAGGGCGTGGTGCTCCAGGGAGTCGCTTGGCCGCTGGACGGGCATGCACTGGAGCACGGCGGGCTCGTGAGCGTGTCGAACGAGGCGTCAGCAAAAGAAGTGACGGCGAAAGTCACTATCGGGACCGCTCTTCTGTTCGTCGAGACGGACGCCGTATCTTGGTAGGGTGGGAGTCTTGGCACGATTGCGGCGACACGCGCCATAATCAATTACAAGGTTGACAACTCAACCCGAAGCGCGGGCGGACAAATCCGCCGGCAGAAGGACGACAATGGCCGACAACACGCTCGACGAAGAAATTCAGGAACCACAGGAAGAGGCTGTCGCCGAAGAACAGGCGACCGCGGAGCCGGAGGTCGCCGAGGCAGGGGGCTCCGAGATGGAGGCACCGGAGGCAGAGGCGGAGGAGGCTGCGGCAGGGCCGAGGTTGGTCCTCAAGCGCTCTGGGCAGGAGACGGACATCGCCTTCCCCTTCAGTGCGCCTGCGACGATCGGGAGGTTCGACCCTTCGGTTGGACCCATCGACGTGGACTTGGGGTCTATTGAGGAGGGGTCGTACGTTTCGCGCAAGCACGCGCGCATCGTCTCCGAAGACGGGGTGTACAAGATTTCAGACTTGGGATCAAGCAATGGGACGTACATTTTGAGGGACGACTTTGAAAAGATCGACGAAGCGGAGTTGAACGACGGGGACGAAATCTCTTTTGGCAACGCCCGGTTCGTCTTCCACACGTAAGGCGACAAGGGATTGGACAATAGCGAAAGAATACGCATTGCATTAGACGACGTCCGTGAGGCGCTGACGCCATTTGTAGCGGACTGGCTGCGCGAGGAGTACGGTGACGACGACTACCTCGCGCACTACGCCGTACCTGACTGGACCAAAGACGAGTTCAACGCAGACGTGCAGGTCTTGACGAACACGATCGTCAACAACTGGGACGACGTGTTCTCCAAGTGCATGTCGCGCGAATCTAAGCACATGGTCCACCAGGTGCGCAAGACGCGCAACCGGTTCGCGCACCAGGAGAAGTTCGACGACAGCGACACGTATACGGCCCTGCACGAGATGCAGAGGCTGCTGGAGGCTGTGGGCTCGGACGCCTCGAAGACGATCGACGCATCGAAAGACGAACTGCTCGGCACGATGGCTGTGGACAGCGACGAGGCGCTGAAGCGGGCGGACGCCGCGCTTGCGCGCGGCGCGTCTGACGGATGCGATGAGCCCGCCCGCCTGATCCTCATTCGTGGTGGACACCTGACAGAAACGGTCTTTGATTTCGGCCTTCCTGCGGTCATTGGAAGGAAGGACGGGCAAGCCAGCGTGGTCGAAGTCGACCTATCGGACATCGAGGAGGGCGCCTACATATCGCGCCGCCACGCGAGCATCAGCATCGAGGACGGCGCGGCCGTGCTCGAAGACCTCGGGTCATCGAACGGCACTTACGTGCTCAGGGGCGACTACGAGCGGGTCACGAAGACGGAGATTGTCGACGGGGACCAGGTGGTGTTCGGCAATGCGAAGTTCGTGTTCCGGTTGCCCTGTTAGGCAAACATCACTCTTCCATCACCTTTAACTAGGGTTCCTATTACGAAGGCTCGCTCTCCGTTCGCCTGGAGATGACCGACGACGTCGTCCGACGAAGCGGCGTCGACGACAGCGATCATTCCGATCCCCATGTTGAACGCGCGGCGCATGTCGTCGTCTCTGATCTTTCCGCACCGCTGGATTTCAGCAAATATCGGCGGCACCTGCCATGCAGCAGGGTCAATGTGGGCGGAAAGGCCGCTCGGTAGTACTCGCGGCAGGTTGTCGCAGAGTCCACCGCCCGTCACGTGCGCCAACGCCTTGAGCGGCTCGTCCTTCAGAAGCGGCTGGAGCGGGCGGAAGTAGCACCTGTGGGGAGCGAGGAGGGCCTGCGCGTAGGTCTGGTTCGAGCCGGGGAGTTGGGCGTTCGGGTCGATCCCTCCTTGGTCGAAGAGCGCCTTGCGAGCCAGTGAGAATCCGTTTGTGTGAAGGCCGTCGGAGGCGATGCCGATCAGGACGTCGCCTTCGGCGACTGTCGGCCTGGGCAGCGTGTCGGCGGCGTCCACTATGCCGACTATGCAACCCACGACGTCGGCCTCGCCCTGGTGGTAGACGCCGGGCATCTCGGCCGTCTCGCCGCCGATGAGCGCGCAGCCGACGTGCTTGCACGCCTTTGCCGCGCCGGTGACGACGGCCTCAAATACGTCCGGCTCGAGGTTTGAGCATCCGAAGTAGTCGAGGAAGAACAGTGGCCTTGCGCCCTGGCAAAGAATGTCGTTGACACAATGGTTGACTATGTCGCGACCGATGCCCGACCAGTCGCCGACCATCGCGGCGACCTTCGTCTTGGTCCCGACGCCGTCGACGCTGCTGACGAGGACTGGTTTCTGATAGTCCTCGAGGCGCGGTGCGAACATCGCGCCGAACGCGCCGATGCCTCCGACCACCTCGTCTCCGTGCGTTCCCCGCACGGCCTCGCGGACAGACTCGAGCGCGCGCTGCGCCTGATCGATGTCGACGCCCGCCGACGCGTACGCGCTCTGGTCCTCTGACATGGCGGCAATTTACCTCTGGCGGTCACGGACGATTGCAGTCTGTCCGGGTATCTTGTTCCGGTCGAGCCGGTAGCTCAGTCGGTAGAGCAACGCCCTTTTAAGGCGTGGGTCCTGGGTTCGAGTCCCAGCCGGCTCACCAAAGAGTCAGGAGCGAACCAAGGTAGCGAGAAAGACGGATCCCGACGGGTTCTTGGTGACTCCGTGCGGCTGCGCCCCGTGTCCGCCTTGCGGACGCAGCGTCGTGACGGTCACTGTCCCCTTGCCGACTTTCGCACGGACGAGATAGGGGTGTTCACGGTAGGTGCGCGTGTCGACGCGGTTCATCAGGACTTCGTAGTCGCCGAAAGTGCGTCGAAGCCACTCTGGATCGATGGCGCGGTCTGTGGCGATCCCCCACAAGCGGTGCCAGTGGCCCGCGAAGTCTTCCATCAATCCGGGCGCGAACTCGAACGCGCACTCGCGCCAGAAGGGCATCGGTGCAGTGCCCTGTGCGGCGAGAACTGCGACGATGTTCGCTCCGCTCTTCGCACGGTCGACCGCTTGTCGGTCGAGGACTGTCGTGATAAGGTGGTCTCCTCCTGGCAGATCAAGGTCGTCGAACTCCTGCGCGGGGTCGTGCTTCGACCATCCGGTCAACTGCGTCCAGTCCACTTTGGAAACGACCCAGATCGGCCATTTTGCGGTGGCGTCTCCTGCTTGCGTTTCCAAAACGTGTCCGCCGGCCTTCAGGTCGCAATGAGCATCGATCGCTAGGACCGGTCTGTTCCTAGTTGCGCACAGACTTCGACTTTCGATTTGACCGCCGTCGATCATGACGCGAACCTCTCGCTCTGCACCGTCAGTCGTGCGCATTCCGACCTGGAAGGACGCGCGACCCGCGAAGAAGCATTGGGTATCCGACCAGCCTGGTCTATTGCCGCCATGCACCCACGGAGGGCGGCGATAAGGCACGAGAAACAGAACGTCGTCTCGGTTCCATCGATCGACTTTGCTTTGGCCGTAGACCGGTTGTAACGCGTCATCGACCAACCCTGAAGTCGAGACTGGCGTGTGTCGCCAGCCTGTGACGACAAAGCCTGCGATCTCGGGGGTCGCGTAAACCGCTTCCATCACACGACTCCTTACCCAGCCCCTCTTCGATTTGGAGGACGCGATAAGAGCGCTGTTGTCGCAGTTCGCCCATCGAGACTCGGCGAGAACGCGCGGGAGGTCGTACTGCCAGCGAACGCCCTGGTCGTTCAGCGCTGGGTCTGCGCTCGCCCAGTAGGGGGCCTCTTGCTTCAGTCGCGCGAGGTCGCGGTGGACGTCGAAGTCACAGAATTCGCCGAGGAGGATCGGCCTCTGCTCACGCGCGCCTGGGCGGAGGCTCTCCAACACAGGAGGGTAGAAGTGCGTGTCGCAATAGGGGTGAAAGTCGTCGAAGGTGCCGAACTCCCGCAGGTCGCCACCGTACATCTCGGCGCCTCCCGAGTTGTCTTTTACGAGGGGGCATCCGGTTTCGTCTTTGACCATTTGGACAAGACGCCTGCGAAACTCGGGCGGCGTCGACCCGCTGAGTTCGCAGCCGACCGTCCACGCGACGATGCAACTGTGGCGACGGAACTGGCGGACGATCCGACCGAGTTCCTCCTCCATTTTGTCGAGCCCCGAGGGATCGGGGTCCCAGAGCGGAAGTTCGAGCCAAGCGAACATGCCCTCTTCCTCCAGGATCTCGAAGAAGCGGTGGCGCGGCACCCAAAGGCAGAACTTGATCGTGTTGAATCCGAGACTCTTGGCCGTACTTACCTCTTGCCTGACATCGTCGTCCGTGGGGTTGGTGTGGCCGAGTTCGGGGTACCAGCCCCAGGAGAGCACACCGCGCATGAAGAACGGCTTGCCGTCGACCATCAAGTGTGTTCCGTCGGCCACAACGCGCGATTGCGGCGCGGGTGGTAGATCTTCGCACGGGTCGGCCTGTGACCTGACGACGCGCACTGCTCCATAGATTCCACCAAAGGTGTTGAATACGTAGGGTAGGAAGCCGCTGAGCACTCTTCGAACCGGGAACGTTTCACCGCCGTTCTTGGTGACGCGCACTTCGACGTTCACATTGCGCCCTTGGTGGCCCCTGAGCGGCACGGAGAAGGCGTCCCAGATCCCTTCGTGCTGTGCGACAGGTTCGCCATCGAAGAGCACCTCTGCGCGGAAGGAGACGCCTTCGAACACAAGCCACTCGTCGTCATGGGCGACATCGATCTCGGTGCGGTAGATCGCCGGGCCCTCCCATTTTACGGGCACGTCTTGGCGCCACGCGTGAGGGAGGGAGACGGGCTGTGGCCCCTCTCCGTAGTCGACTGTCCAGTTCATCGCTCGATCGTCACCGTCCCTGGCCCGCCCTCGTCACCAAGCACGGTGATTGCGATGGGCATGAACTGCTTGATGACCCAGGCCATTGTGACGAGCCTTTTTGGTGAGCATGGGGGTCGTCATCTCGGTGCGGCCCTCTGCCTGCGCGGCGACGAGGAGCAGTTGATCGGCGACGTGGGCGTCGACGGTGGCGTCGGTGCCGAACCATTCCATAAACCTCAGGAACGCCAGGTTCGCGGTCTCGTCGACAATCTGGTCGCGCGAGAGCGCGGCGGTGCCGCTTCCGAAGCCGCGTTCGAACTCTGCCCAGACTGTGACTGTGACGCCTTTGGACTTCGACGAGTGGTCGAGCACGTCGATCTCGAGGCTCAGTCCGTGCCTATTGGCCATCTCCTCGAGCGCCGAGGCGGCGGTCACGCCGACGCGCTCGGGCATGTCGCCGGTGCTAACGACCGCGCCCGCGGCCACGAGATCACCGCGGGAGGAGAAGTCGGCGGCCTTGAGTGCGCTCGGCTCGATCTCAAGGACGACCTCGCCTTTTGCCGCGTAACCAAATCCTGCGTCGACGAGTTGTGGGAAGAGGTAGAGGCCGAACCTCCGCATTGCGGGCACCGTCACGCGCTCGAAGGCATCGAAGCAGACGGTGCGCTCGTTGTGGGTCTCCGCACGGACGGCGACCTCGCTGTAGGCACCGGCTCGGGCGAGGACTGGAGCGATCGAACCCAAGAGGACAAGGGCGTTGCCGGGCACCTTGCCCTTGTCCTGCACCGAGACGTCGTACATGCCGTTGACCGGCTGGGGCAGTGTCTTGGGGAGGAAGACGAACTCTGTCGCGCCGAGCCCAGCGCCCTCGACCTCGGCGCGCGTACTGTCGGCGAGCGCCTCGATCAGGGTGATGTCTTCGGCCGTCAGGCCCTGTTTGCGCAGGCCACCGCGCACGGAGTAGACCTGGAGCGGCTGCTGAGTGACGCAGGACATGGCGACCGCTGTGCGTACGAGCGCGCCGCCGCCTTCACCGTGCGAGCCGTTGATGACGATCGTCTCGAGGGGCACCGACATGTGGGCCTTAGGCCTTCATCTTGAAGAACATGAACTCCAAGAAGCGCACGAGGTAGGCGTAGAAGATCAGGAACAGGGCCACAAGGACGATCTCGGCGTAGGGAATGACGCCCCCGGAGACGCTGGTGGACTTGGAAAGGTCTTGTGCGACTCCTGTGGCGGTCTTGAACGTAGCCTTGCCGACTGCGCTGTCCGCATTGACGAGCCAGCCCTGGACGACCGCTTTGAGCGGCTCGTGGAGGATGAGAAAGAGGGCGACCGTGCCCACGGCCGCGATCACCATCGAAGCCTTGTACTTGTGCTTCTGGTGCTCGTTGTAGATGACGCACTGGCGACATCGCTCGGCCTTCTGACCGGGCGTGAGTTTCGAGTTTCTGGGGATGAACTTGGCGGCTGCGACGATGTCACTGGGGATGACCTTGCCCTCCATCGCGTTTTGGATGACGGCCTCCTCGCACATACAGCCGACGCGCTCCTGCCAGCAGGTCCTCCTGGAGTGGTAGATGGGACAGCGCTCACGCACGAACTTTCGGCAATAGGGCAGTTGCCAGCACTTGCCGAGGAAGACGTTGCGGATGTCCTTTTCCTCTTTGATCCCTTTGCCGAACTTGAGTTGGTCGGCCTTTGCGCCCTCTTTGGCCCTCAGGCGCATACGGTTGACCAGGTCGACCAGGAGATCAATGGCACCGATGACAAAGATCGGAACTCCGGCCGTGCTGATCGCACCGATCGCCTTGAACGAGGTATCGGTCGCCAGTTCGCCGATGAGACCTGGCAAGTAGGAGGTGGAAAAGTAGAGCGCGCCACCTACTATGAGCAGGAGCGGACCAAGCGTCTCCTCTCCCCACCACAGCCATGTAACACAGAGCGAGGCCACCAGTCCGCCGATGATGGCGACCTGTCCGAAGGTGTCGATGTTGGACGCGGCTTGCGTCACGACCTGCTTGGAACTCTCCGCCGCCGCGTTGGAGGTGTAGATGAGGAAGATGACCCCCACGACGAGAGCGGCAGTGCCGACGTAGACACCGAGTTTGCAGACGGAGTCGATAAACCCGCCGAGCGATTCGCTGATGTTCAAGCTTGAGTCGTGTCTGGACATGCCAATCCTCCTACTTCTTGCTGGTGCGCTCGAGGTACTCCCCGGTCCGCGTGTCGACTTTGATCCTATCCCCCTCCGCTATGTGGAACGGCACTTGCACGGTCGCACCCGATTCGAGTTTAGCAGGCTTTGTGGCTCCTCCGCCGACAGTGTCGCCTTTGAACGCGGGATCTGTCTCGGTGACTGTGAGTTCCACGAAGTTGGGAACTTCGTAGCCGAGGATCTGGCCGTCGGCGACGAGCGCTTGGATCTCCATCTCCTCCATGAGGTACTTCGCGCTGTCACCGATCACCGAGGCTGCGACCGGGTTTTGCTCGTAGGTCTCCAGATCCATGAGGACGAGTTCGTCGCCCTGGCGGTAGAGGAACTGGTACGCCTTCTTCTCCAAATAGGCGGAGTCCATCTTCTCTCCGGCCCGGAAGGTCTTCTCCACTGTCGCGCCTGTTCGTAGGCGTTTGAGCTTGGTACGGACGAACGCACCGCCCTTTCCAGGCTTGACGTGCTGGAAATCGATGATCTGATGGACCTCGCCGTCCAGGTAGATCGCAAGGCCGCCTCTGAAGTCGCTCGTATCAATCGCCAAGGGAAAACACCGCCGAAGGAGCCTTAAGGATATCCGCTCCGAACGGACGCTAGCCTGGCGAGCGGCCCATTTATGGCAAATAGTTCCGCGGGTTCTTCGGTACGCCGTTGACACGGACCTCAAAGTGGAGGTGTGGCCCGGTTGCAAGGCCGGTGGAACCGACGAGAGCGATCTTGTCCCCCATCGTCACCCTGTCTCCGGCGGACACATAGAGGACCGAGCAGTGCCCGTACAGTGTCGAAATCCCTCCTCCGTGGTCGATGACAATGGTGTTTCCGTAGCCGCTCACCCACCCTGCGGTGATCACAACGCCCGAGGCCGCGGCGTGGATCGGCGAGTGGTTCGGCGCACCGATGTCGATGCCGTCGTGCATGCGGTACCGGTGCAGGATCGGATGGTAGCGCCTCCCAAAGCCGCTGGTGTAGGGCCCCGTGGCAGGCTTGATCATGATGCCGTCGAACCTGAGTTCGTCGACCGTGCCCTCCCTCCCGTGCTGGTAGTCCCGAATGCGGGAGGTGAGGATCATGCTTTCTCGATCCCACTCGGCGTACTCCTTCTCCAGTTGGATTTTCTGGCTGGTGAGTTCTCTGAAGACCTGCTTCTTCTCATCTTGCACGGACTGCAGTTCGTTCTGCCTGTCCTCTTGCTGAGACTTGAGGTCGCTGATCTGGTTGATGAGTTTCTGCTGCTCGACTCGCTTGTCCTCGATCTCTGCCCTGAGTTGCTTATAGCCCTCGAAAATCTCCCTGTCGCGCTCGGCGATCCGTTGCAGCAGTTCCTTCCGCTCGGCGAAGTCACCGACCGACTCCGAGCCAGCGAGCAGCGTGAGGACGTTGTGGTCTGGCTGGCGGTAGATCTGGCGCAACCGGTTTTCGACTCGTGTCTTTTGCTCGGTGAGTTTCGCAGACGCGATCTCGAGTTCGCCCGTGAGTTCCTGTTGGCGTGAGACCGAGGTGTCGAGTTTGTCGCTCGTGGACTCGAGGGCGCTGGTGACACGGGTGAGGTCTCGGTCGACGGAGCGGATGTCGCGCCTAACGACCTTTCGTTGGGCGTCGACCTTGTCGATCTTGCGCTGGACCTCTTCGCGCTTTTTCTGCGCCTCGCTGAGCGAGCGCTGCAGCGCCTGCGGAGGGTTCTTTTGAGTGGAATCCTGCTTCTTGTCCTGGGCGGCGACCAGGATGGCCATCGCAAGACCTATGAACAGCAGTGCAATCGTCCTCATCGTTCCTTCCGTGGCGCCCGGACGGCGATCGCCGAACAGATTAAACCATACACTGCACCGACGCTCACCAGGACGCTAAAGGCCATTACGACCGGGTAGCCGGCCGGGTGCTCTCCCAGGAACGCCAGGCTGGAGGCCATCGCCTGAACCATGTCGAAGGCCGCCCAGAGCACGCTCGCGGCTATGACGCCCCCTAATGACCCTTGTACCACACCCTCGACCAAGAGCGGTAACCAAATGGTTGAACGGCTGGCACCCACGAGTTCCATGATCTTGATCTCCCTGCGCCGGGCTACAAAGGCCAGGCGGATGGCGTTATAGATTAATACGCCGCTGGTCAGGAGCATCATTCCGCCAAGTACGGCGCCGGCAAGGCGGATGAACCTGACCGCCTGGTCGATCACCTGGTACTCCTCCCTCATGTACTCCACGCCGTCCTGGCCCGGGATCTGCTCGATCTTGGAGCGGACGAGTTCGATCTGGCCGATGTCCTTGACTGTGACTCCGAAGGCGTCCGGCATGACGTTGTCGAGACCGGCGGTCGCGTCGGGGTAGGCCTCGCGCATCTTCTTCCAGGCCTGCTCCTTGCTGATGAAGCGCACGTTAGCGACCTCAGGCATCTCCTTGATCTTCTCGCCGATCGCGGCCACCTGGTCGCGAGGCATGTCGAGTTGCATCATCACGCGCATCTCGAGCCTGCTGGGCAGGTTGCCGGCGAACCTCATGATGGAGAGGTACGCGATGCCGAGGCCGCCGAGGAGGAAGAGCGCCATCGCGGACGTGGTGACGGCCGAGAAGGTCATCCAGGTGTTCCGCCTCAGCGAGACGAACGCCTCCATGATGAGGAACTCGATTCGGTCAAGCATCGGCGGTGTCCCCCGCGATCCTGCCGAACTCCATCTGAATGACGCGCTTGCCTGCTTTGGCGACGATGGCCATGTCGTGGGTCGCCACCAGGACGGTCGCGCCCCGCAGGTTCAGTTCGGAGAGCAAGTCGATGATTTCGAGGCTGTGCACCTGGTCGAGGTTGCCGGTCGGCTCGTCTGCCAGCAACAAGGGAGGGTTGTTTATGAGGGCCCTGCCGATTGCGACGCGCTGTTGCTCGCCGCCACTGAGTTCGTGCGGAAGCGCGTCTGCGCGGTGCAGGATGTTGACGCGGTCAAGGATCTCGGGGACCGCCTTGCGGACCTCTCGCCTGGTCTTGCCGACGGCACGGAGCGCGTATCCCACGTTCTCCCAGACGGTCTTGCCGGGGAGAAGGCCGAAGTCCTGCGGAACGATGCCCATCTCACGGCGGAGAAGCGGGACGTCCTTGGAGGGCAACTGGCTGATGTCGCGGCCGCCGATGTTGACCTTGCCTTTGGTCTGACGGACCTCCCGCGTGAGGCACTTGAGGAGGGTGCTCTTGCCGGAGCCGGTCTGACCACAGAGGAAGACCATCTCGCCTTTCTGGATCTCTAGCGAGACGCCGCGCAGCCCAGCGACGACGTCGCTGTACTTGACTTCGACCCGGTCGAGCCGGACGTAGGGGGCCGGACCATCCATGGCTAGAGTTCGGTCAGTGTCTGCCGAGGGTACCCGCGAAGCACAGTCCCGAGTTCCGGGACTTGCGCTATGGCGGTTCGTGCATGATAGAGCGCAATGCTGAACGCCGTCACCGAGGAGCGCATCCGCGTGCGCTATGGCGAGACCGACCAGATGGGGCACGCGTACTACTCCAACTACCTGCTCTGGTACGAGCAGGCACGAGGCGCTTGGTGCCGCGACCGGGGTTTCACCTACAAGAGCATGGAGGCGCAGGGCTACAAGATTCCGGCGGTCGAGGTGTGGAGCCGGTACAAGGGCGAAGTCAAGTACGACGACACGATCGTCGTTCGGGTGAGCCTGACGGAGATCAAGCGATCAGCGTTCAAGTTCGAATACCAGATCATCAACGAGACCACTGGGCAGGAGTGCACGAGCGGATACACGTGGCACGTGCTTGCCGCAGGCGATCCGATCAAGGCGATCAGCATCCCTGCGGAGGTCCGTGAACTGCTGGAGCGCGACCCCTCGCAGTTCGACCGGCTGGCATGAGTGCCGGATGTCCGGCGTGCCAGGCATTTTTCTCATGAACCGCCTTCAGTAGGGGGCCAACGATCCCAGAGGAGCCGCTAGAACTGCTGGAGGCGCCGAATTGGAACTGAACATCAACCCGCTGATTACGCAGGCCGACACGATCGCCGTCGACCTGACACCTGTGCGCGAACTCCGTCGCGCGCAGGAATCCAAGCGCGTCCAAGAGAAGGGCAAGTCGAGCCAAGGCCAGATCTGGCGGGGGCAACAGTCGCTCCAGCAGACGGCCCAGCGGCTCCAGGCCGCCGGCAGAACCGTCAACAGGGTCGAGGGGCTCCTGCACGACACGCTCAAGGGCCTGCGCTCGAACATGAAGGCGTTCGAGCCGCCCTATGCGACGATCCGGCTGCTCCGCACCGCCGACGAGGTCGCCAGGGAGATCATCGGGTTCGCGCGGTTCGACCAGCAAGAGATCTTCCCGCCTCTGGCCAGCCCACTCAAGTTTGAACAGAAGAAGGCGGTGAAGGCGTACACCGGCAACTCGGGCTCGAACCCGGTGAACAACCTCCTGACCGAGACGAACAAGCGACTGCGAGGACCGGGCGGCGTCCTGCCGACGCTGGGCGAACTCTCGCGGACGGGCGTGCGCGACCTCGAGTCGACCGACGCGGCGCTGAAGGGGCTCCGCGACAGCATGACGGACTCGCACGCGCGCCTCACCTCGGCCCGATCCGGACTCGGGCAGCCGAGCATCGACTATCTCGCGTGACTCGCGGGCCGGCGCCTGACTAGATCTTCCCCGCTGCGCGGAGCGACCCGTAGTGGCATGCCTTGAACTTCTTTCCGCTGCCGCACGGACAGGGGTCGTTGCGTCCGACTTTGCTCCAGTCCTGCGTGTCCGGGTTGAAGTCCGAGTGGCCGTTGCCGGTGGTGATCGCCGCTGTGTCGACGCGTTGCATCTGCGGCTGCGGCTGTTGCGGCTCGTCCTGTTCGACACGGACCTCCGCGACGTAGATCATGCGGACCGCCTGGTCGTAGATCGCCTTCTCCGTGTGCTCGAAGAGGTCGTGCGTCTCGCGCTTGTAGGCAATGAGTGGATCGACCTGCCCGTAGCCGCGCAGCCCGATGCCCTCACGGATGTAGTCGATCATCTGCAGGTGCGCCATCCAGTTGTCGTTGACCGACTGGAGCATGACGTGGCGCTCGATCTGCACCATGATCTCCTCGCCGATCCTTTCGATCTTGGCGTCGTACGCCTTCATGGCGATGCCGATGCAGAACTCCGCGAGTTGCGTGTCGGGGTCCTTTGACTTTATGTCGTCGAGCGTCGCGTAGTCGACGAGCGGGAACATCTCGGACAGCCGCTCATAGACCCTGACGTGGTCGAACTTGTGGGCGCCCTCTTCATCGTAGTAGTACGCGTCTTCGATCGCCGAGTCGACGACGACCTGGATGCCCTTCTTGATGTCCTTGCGGCAGTCGCGGCCGAGGAGGATCTCGCGGCGCATGCCGTAGATGTGCTCGCGCTGGGAATTGAGCACGTCGTCGTACTCGAGGACGTGCTTTCTTGCCTCGAAGAAGTGGTTCTCGATGCGCTCCTGCGTCTTGAGGATCATCCCCGTGATGAAGCGCGCGCGGACCTCTTCCATCGTGGGCCATGCGCGCAGGATCGGGTTCTCCAGCATCTTCGGGTTGAAGATCTTCCAGAGTTGGTCCTCCAGACTGACGAAGAATCGGCTCTCGCCGGGGTCGCCCTGGCGTCCTGAACGGCCGCGCAACTGGTTGTCGATGCGCCTGCTCTCGTGGCGTTCGGTGCCGAGGATGAACAGGCCGCCGAGGTTGACGACCTCTTCTGCCAGGCCCTTTCTCTCCTGGTCCGTGTTCGGCAGCGGCGGAGCGGTGCGCTCCTTCCCTCCGCGGCGGAAACTCAAGAAGGTGTCGGCGAACTCGCTGGCGATGCCGCCGTCCTCGGCCTCCTGTTTGCGCGCCAGTTCGACGGTCTCGTCCGCCACGCGGCCACCGAGGAGAATGTCGACGCCGCGGCCCGCCATGTTGGTGGCGATGGTGATGGCGCCTTTGCGGCCTGCCTCGCTGATGATCGCGGCCTCACGCTCGTGGTACTTGGCGTTGAGGACGTTGTGCGGGATACCGTGGCGAAGGGCCTCGTCGAAGAACTCCTTGTTCTCGTCCGGAAGGCCGTACTTTTCGAGGAACCACTCGGCGAAGGCCGGCTTGAGCGGGTCGGTTGGCAGTGATGCAACGGCCATGACGTTGGTGATCTGCTTCAGGTTGAGTTCCGTCAGGTTCGTGTCGTAGATCTTCTTGGAGTCGTCGCCTACGGCCTTGGAGACCGACTTTTCGTTCGCCATCTTCTCAAAGAGGAAGTCGGTGAGGATCAGTTTCTGAAGGTTCTCCGGTGTGAGCCTCGTTGAGACCTGCTCTGACATTTCGATAGAGCGCGTACCGACGAGAACCGGCTGCTGCTTCGTGTAGAGGCGCAGGATCTCGCGTGCGATGCCGCGGTACTTGACGTCGAGGGTCTTGAAGACGACGTCCTCGTTGTCAGTGCGGACCATCGGCTTGTTCGTCGGGATCGAGACGACGTCAAGGCCGTAGATCTTGCGGAACTCGTCTTCTTCCGTCTTGGCCGTACCGGTCATGCCGGACAACTTGTTGTACATGCGGAAGAGGTTTTGGAAGGTGATGGTCGCGACCGTCTGGCTCTCCCGCTGGACGGGGACGTCCTCCTTCGCCTCGAGCGCCTGGTGGAGGCCGTCCGAGTATCGGCGACCGAACATCATGCGGCCGGTGTTCTCGTCGACGATGACGACCTCGTTGTTGCGCACGACGTAGTCGGTGTTCTTCTCGAACAGACCGTACGCCTTGACCGCCGCGTTGAGGTGGTGCATCAGCATCGGGTCCTCGGCGATGTTGTTGAGGTTGAGCATGTCCTCGACGAGGTCCATGCCCTCTTCGGTCAGCGAGGCGCTGTGCGACTTCTTGTCGGAGACATAGTGGACGCCCGGGACGTCGTGGTCGTCCGGTCCGCCGCCCTTGAGTTTCCTTACGACGGTGTCGACTTTCTTGTAGACCGAGGTGTCCTGTGAGGACGGGCCGCTGATGATGTGCGGCGTGCGGGCCTCGTCGATAAGGATAGAGTCGACCTCGTCGATGATGGCGTAGTTGAGTTCGCGCATCGAGAGGTCTTCGACCCGGAACGCCATGTTGTCGCGCAGGTAGTCGAAGCCGAACTCGTGGTTGGTGCCGTAGGTGATGTCCTGGAGATAGGCTTCGCGCCTGGTGCAGGGCCGCAGGCTCATGTAGCGCGGGTCGTCGTGCTGGTAGCCGGGCTCGTAGATGTAACTGCCGCCGAGTTCATCGGAGTCCTGGCTCTGGCCCTGGATGACGCCGACGGAGAGGCCCATGATGTGGTAGATCGGGCCCATCCAGACCGCGTCGCGGCGTGCGAGGTAGTCGTTGACGGTAACGAGGTGCGCGCCCTTGCCGGTGAGCGCGTTGAGCACGATCGGCGCGACCTCAGCGAGCGTCTTTCCTTCACCGGTCTTCATCTCGGCGATTCGGCCCTGGTGCAGGACGATGCCGCCGACGAGTTGGACGTCGTACTGCCTCATTCCGAGGGTGCGCTTGCTGATCTCGCGGACGACCGCGAAGACCTCGGGGAGAATCTTCTCGAGCGACTCGCCGTTCTTGATCCTCGACTTGAACTCCTCGGATTTGGCCGCGAGTTGGTCGTCTGAGAGGGCTTCGGTGTCCTCTTCGAGCGCGTTGATCTCGTTGACGATCGGCATAATCGCGCGGATCTCTTTGTCGCTCTGGTCGAATAACTTTCTTAGTGTCTCAATCATTGTGGTTGTGCTGTGGTCGGTTCTGACGTCGAGGCACACGGATGCCCGTGCGCTGGGTTGGGTGGTACGTCAGAACGCCGGGCCGTCTCGCGGACGGGCGCACTTAGGATCAGCAACGCTCCTGGCGTGCTTGGGCCGCTGCATAGGAGCAGTCGTCGCGGTGAGGGCTGAACCCTGGAGAGGCGCCTCCGACGGCGTAGCACAGATCACTTGGAGCCAGTAGGCGAGGCTTTGCCCCGCTACCCCGGCCTCGCGTGCCGAGACGGCTCCGGTCTCCCTTAGGTCTTGAGCGAGTTGAACCCTTTGAACCAGGTCGAGCAGCGTCTGCTGTTGGCGCAGGGAGAGGTCTGAGCCTCCTGCGCCCTGCATCAGCAGGAGCATCACGACCGGGATGATATTGAGCATCGCTCTACTTCTTCTAACCTATTATATTCGGCAGGGGTTTCCTTGATCCTCCCAAAGGCTGGTTCCCAAGGGTCCTGTTTGTGGGAACCCGTTCGATTTAAGAATGGTACTGTGCTCGTGTTTAGACCGTTCGTTCTGCTCTTGCTAGCCCTTGGCTTCACCGTAGCAACCGCTCAGGACTTCCCCCTCTCCAACAAGCCGGACACCGTCCAAGGGAGGCTCATGGTAAAGCCGCCGACCATCGACGGCACGATCAATCCGGACGAATGGGCCGGGGCCGCGACCTCTTCGCGCTCCCTGGTGGTGATCTCGTCCGATCAACCTTCGGGCGATAAAGGGCAGTACTGGGTCGGATACGACGACAAGTACGTCTACATCGCTGCCAGGATCATCCTGGCCGACCCGGCTCACGTGCGGGCCGACGAATATAGGGACAACGTCAACCTCGACGGGGACGACACGGTGACGTTCTATCTCGACCCCTTTGGCAACTCGAAGAACTTCAGCAACTTCACGTTCAACTCCGCCGGCGGGACACAGATGCGGATCGCTGGCGGGCGGGCGGCCAAGAGGGAGTGGAGCGGCGCCTTCGAGGCGCGCGGTCGGCGCACCGCCACGGGCTGGGAAGGCGAGGCGCGCATCGAGTGGGCGATCATCCCGCTTCCGCCCGCGGGAGTGCGGGACATGAAGTACCTCTTCGACTGGTACGTGAGTTCTGCTGTGCACGGCGTCAGTTTCCACTCGACCCACGGCGACTTTACGAGAACGCACACGATGACTGGCGTGCAGGTGCCCAACATTCCGATCAGGCGCACGATCAACGCACTGCCTTACGCCTACATCGGCTACAACGACGAGAACAAGAGCACGATCGCCAATGCCGGCCTCGACGTCAAGACGGAGGTGACGGACAGCCTCAACGCGGTCGTCACGGTGAACCCCGACTTCCGCAACATTGAGAACGACATTCTCAACCTCGACTTCAGCAACTTCGAGCGGCTGCCGGGCGAGTCGCGGCCGTTCTTCCTGGAGGGATCTCAGTTCCTTGCAACGGGGGACATTAACGATCGAAAACTCTTCGCCAGCCAGAGGGTCGGGTCGTTCGACACGGGGGCGAACTTCTACGGCAACCTCAACGACAAGACTCAGATCGGAGTCCTCGACATCGCCAACTTCGGGCACGAGAACGCGTTCGTAGCATCGACAACTGTCAATCCGGATCCGACGACAACGCTCATCGGAGCCGTCTCAAGGCTCGACCGGCCTGGCGAAAACAACCTTGGCGGCAACTTCGAATACATCAAGCAGAGCGGTAACTATCTGTTCGCCGGCGACTATCTGCAGACGCACGACGAGCAGGCGGGCAAAGGATCCGCCTTCGCGGGAGGTTATCAGTACCAGGGCCCTGGACTCGTTCATTACACGATCTTCGAGGACATCAGCCCGGAGTTCATGCCACGCCTCGGATTCGCGCCAGAGACGGGATTCAAGGGAGTCTCTTCCGAGTTGGACTTGAACCGAAGTTACAAGAAGGGGCCGCTCGTGTCCTCTATCCTCATATTCATTGCCCAGAAGCAAGACAAGTACGACGGAGGACGATACCGGAACATGGGCAGCATGACCGCGTCGGGCACGTTCCGGAACACCCTTGCCGTCAAAGCCATGGCGACGCACGAGCACTTTCTCGACCAGTACAACACGTTTTATACGGTCGCGGCTTTTATGCCGAGCGACGACCGTTACCGAGGCTGGCATGTCTCCCATACGACGGGCAATGTGGCCGGAGCAGCCTACGAAAACACCGCGATCGGCGTACTTTACAGACCGGTCGAGCGACTCGGGCTAAATCTGCGGCACCAGTTCGTCAACCACGCAGGCTATTCGGACCAGACCATCTTGACGATGAGTTGGGACCTGGACCGGTATCAGTCGATCGCCGGGCGCCTTGTCAACCAGAACGGGAACCTGAACTGGTTCGTGAGTTTCAAGCGCAGCCGCAACCTGGGCGCCGAGTACTTCCTCATCATCGGGGACCCGAACGCGAACTCCTTCCAGAAGACGCTGATCTTCAAAGTGGCGGTCCCCGTGACTGTGAGATAGGGTGCGCCGGAGCCGTGCGCCGACGGTTGAACGTGTCCGTCGGCCACGCGCCTACTGCGCACTGCATGGGCAGGAGCATAACGACGCAGGTCGAAAACCGACTTATGCCCAGCAGAAGGCCTTTAAGGGCCCTATTTTGCGGAACTAAAAATTGTTGCGAATCGTTATATTCGGGTGCAACGCCTTTCCGCTCTGCTCATCTTGATTTTTTGTGCTGCCTTCGTCTCGGCGCAAGACTTCCCTCTCTCCAACTCGCCAGACTCGGTCCAAGGCAGGTTCATGACCAAGCCGCCGACCATCGACGGCACGATCAATCCGGACGAGTGGGCGGGGGCCGCGACCTCTTCGCGCTCCCTGGTGGTGATCTCGACCGACCAGCCCTCGGGCGACAAGGGTCAGTACTGGATCGGGTACGACGACAAGTACGTCTACGTCGCGGCCAGGATCATCCTGGCCGACCCGACTCAAGTGCGGGCCGACGAATATAGGGACGACGTCAACCTGGAGGGCGACGACGCGGTGACGTTCTATCTCGACCCGTTCGGCAACTCGAAGAACTTCAGTACGTTCACGTTCAACTCGGCGGGCGCGACGCAGTTAGATATCTCTGGAGGGCGGGCGGCCAAGAGGGAGTGGAGCGGCGCGTTCGAAGCGCGCGGCAGACGCACCGCCACGGGCTGGGAGGGCGAGGCCCGCATCGAGTGGGCGATCATCCCGCTCCCACCGGCCGGGCCGCGCGACATGAAGTACCTCTTCGACTGGTACGTGAGTTCTTCTCAACAGGGCGTGAGTTTCCATTCGACGCATGGTGACCTGACGCGTGCTCACACGGTCACAGGTGTGCAGGTGCCGGACATCCCTATCAGGCGCGAGATCAACGCGCTGCCCTATGCGTACATCGGCTACAACGACGAGAACAAGAGCACGATCGCCAACGCCGGTCTCGACCTGAAGACGGAGGTGACGGACAGCCTCAACGCGGTCGTCACGGTGAACCCAGACTTCCGCAACGTTGAGAACCAGATCCTCGACCTTGACTTCAGCAACTTTGAGCGGCTGCCTGGCGAGTCACGGCCTTTCTTCCTGGAAGGATCGCAGTTCCTTTCCGTGGGCGGCATCAACCAGCGAGTACTGTTTGCCAGTCAGAGGATCGGATCGTTCGACACGGGGGCGAACTTCTACGGAAACCTCAACGACAGGACTCAGATCGGAGTCCTCGACATGGTCGACGTCAACCACCAGAACGCGTTCGTTGGATCGGTCTCGCTGAACCCTGATCCGACGACGACCATATCGGGCGCGGTCGCAAACCTCGACCGCGCTGGTGAGAACAACCTTTCAGGTGACTTAGAATACGTTAAGCAAAGCGGCGACTACTTGCTGGTGGGAGGCTTGATGCAGTCCGACGACGAACAGGTCGGCAGGGGAACCGCGATTGCGCTCGCCTACCAATACCAAGGGCCGGGCCTCAAGCACCTAGCGATCTTTGAGGACATCAGTCCAGAGTTCGACCCTCGCCTAGGCTTTTCGCCGGAGACCGGCTACAAAGGGGTCGGTTCGTCGACGACATGGAAACAGAGTTACAGCAGGGGCAGCCTTGTCTCGTCCAGTGTTGCGTTTGCATTCCAGGTGCATGACAAGTACGCGGGAGGGTTCTACAGGAACTCTGGAAACGTCACCGCGTCCGGAACTTTCCGCAACTCCCTTTATCTCAAGGCGTCGGTGGTCCAGGAGCACTTTCTCGACCAGCAAAACAACTTTTACGTCCTGAGCGCGTCGATGCCGAGCGACGACCGCTTCCGCGGCTGGCAGTTCGCGCATACGACGGGCAACGTGGCCGGCGCGCCTTATGAGAACACAGTGCTGCGCGCCTACTACCGGCCGGTCCAGCGGCTGCAACTCGACCTGCGACACCAGTTCGTCAACCATGTGGTCTACACCGATCAAACGATCTTCACGATGAGTTGGGACCTGGACCGATATCAGTCGATCGCCGGACGGCTGGTCAACCAGAACGGGAACCTCAACTGGTTCGTGAGTTTCAAGCGCAGCCGCAACCTTGGCGCAGAGTACTACCTCATCATCGGCGACCCGAACGCGAACTCCTTCCAGAAGACGCTGATCTTCAAGGTGGCGGTCCCGGTGACCGTTAAGTAGTCTGCGGGTGATGACGTCTTAGTTCTGGGGTCAAAGGGTGCTTTGTGCCCGTTCTTCGGCACGATTAGGGAACAATCGCGGCCCAATGACGTATACGCACCCTATGCGTCAACTCCTTGTGGTGGCGGCGGGCCTTGTTTTGCCTGCCCTGGCCTATACGCAAGGATTCCCACTGAATAACGAGCCCGAGACGGTTCCGGCCCACAGGTTTACGATCCCCCCGACAATCGACGGAGTGATCAATCCTGACGAGTGGGCCGGCATCGACGGGTTCTCGCGGTCGCTGGTGATCAGTGGGACGACGCAGGACTCGGGCGAAAAGGGGCAGGTGTGGATCGGCTATGACGACGAATATCTGTACATAGCCTCCCGGATCATCCTTCAGAACCCGAAGAGAATCTCTGCCGACGAGTTCCGGGACAACGTGAGCCTGCGGGGCAACGACAACTTCAGAATCAGGCTCGACACGTTCGGCACGACCAACAGCAAGAACGAGATCTCGTTCAACGCCAACGGCGCGACCTCGCTGGACATTACGGGGGGACGCGCTTCGAAACTCGAGTGGAGCGGGAGGGTGTACGCGAGCGCCCGAACGACTCCGACCGGCTGGGAGGGGGAGGTCCGCGTCCCGTGGGCGCTGTTGCCGATGCCCGCCGCGGGCGTCCGCGACATGACGTTCGACGTGGACTGGTACGTAAGCGCGACCGGACGGCGGGTCACGACGCACACGCACGACGCGGATCCCGCGAAGATCCACAGGCTCACGGGGGTCGAGGTGCCCGCCATCGACCAATCCCGCACGATCCAACTGCTGCCATACGGCTATC
>OBLQ010000092.1_pt1 | contig 29165 bp, 22 predicted proteins | sample 1519881 | NCBI WGS metagenome assembly OBLQ01 (sample SAMN01911456, study PRJEB22533) | soil metagenome | biome: Soil | place: Malaysia | collected 2012-04-30 | depth DG_metagenome m | reverse complement strand
CCACCTGGGGCTCCGTGAAGGCGCTGTATCGTAACTAGTGCCGCGCGTTCGAAACGAGACGAAGATGAAACGGCTAGTGTTGATGATTCTGGCGTGCGGCCTTCTTGCTACATCTTCTGCAAGGGCGGGTTACTGGGAATTGCACATCTACTCGGACGCAGTACTGACAGATTCGACCATCAGTGACAATTCGCCCCGCATCGTGAACTTCTACGTGGTTGAGAAGGGATACTTCCGGGGCGCGACCGGGGTGAGATTCTCCACGGAGCCGACGGCGGGGTTCACGGGCGTGTGGCTTGGAGATGAGACCTCGTATTACAAGGTTGGCAACAGCCCGACAGACATCGCTGTCGCCTACGCTGCATGCATTCCGCCGCCCATCCTCGTTATCACGATGACATATCAGCTTTACGGAACGTCGACGCCGTGCAGCGAGCTGCTCATTGCGCCTCCTGCGTGTTGCACTGGGGTGGTTGCCCCGGACGTAGACTGTTCTTTTACTGAAGGCCAGATTACCGATCTCAGAAGTCTGCGAATCAATTGCGCGGTCCCGGTCGAGCCCACCACCTGGGGCAAAGTGAAGGCGCTGTATCGGGACTAAGAGTATGGCATGAGGAGATATCTCGTTATCGCGGCCCTAACCGGCCTGGCCTGTGTGCCCGGGCTTGCCTTCAGCGACGGATTTCTGTCGCTCTATGCGGATCCGGGGTTCACACAGTGCACGCTCTCGGATACTACGCCCCGCACTGTGAATATCTATCTGGTGGAGTTGCCGATCAGTGGTGCCACTGGCATTCGGGTTCGGATCGCTGCCGACCCCGGGTTCACCGGCGTGTGGCTGGACGACGCATCGCCGTTCGCGACCGTTGGAGATTCTCAGACCGATTTCTCGGCGGGCTTCGGGACGTGCGAGAACAATCGGTTTCTCGTGTTGACGATGACATACCAGCTCTTCGGGACGTCGACGTGCATTCAGTTGTCAATCGCGGCGGTGTCGGGCTTCATTTATCCCATCTGTACGGACTGCTCTTTCGGGCAAGACAATTGTTCCGGGGTGTACCCGCTGCACATCAACTGCGATGGTTCGTTCGGTTGTAGCCCGCTGGCGGTCGAGTCTGCCACCTGGGGCGCCGTGAAGGCGCTCTATCGATAAAACATGATCGATCGACGCGCAGATATGGGCGCGCGATACATCGCGCGCTTTCTCTCACAAACAAAATTGTGAAAACACAACACTGCATGTTGACTAACTGAAGAACATTGTTATGTTGAATGTGCGGCGCATCCTCCCGCGCCGAGTCGTGAACTCAACATGGAGGATGCGTCATGCCGGTTTCGCTTCGCTCGCTTTCCGATCCCGAAATTCTTTCCCGAACCGCCGCTCTGGTTGCGCGCGAACGCGCGCTCACGCTCGACGTCTTGTTGCATCTGAATGAAGTGGAGCGGCGCGCGCTTCACCTGAAATGCGGACACTCGTCCATGTTCGCGTACTGCACCGACGCGCTCGGCTATTCCGCATCCGCGGCCAGCCGGCGCATCCGAACGGCGCGGTGCATTGCGCGCTTTCCGGAGGTGTTCTCGCTGCTCGAATGCAATGAGGTCAACCTGAGCACGATCTCCCAGGTTTCCAGAATACTGACGCCGGACAACCATCATGCGGTGCTCACCCGCATCCGCGGCAAATCCCAGCGCGAGGTCGATGCCATCGTGGCCGAATATGATCCCCGCGCCACTGTCCCACCGGATCGCGTGCGTACAGTGATGGTACCGGTGAGACCGGCGTACGCGACTGTCGCCACGCGGCCGGTCGCACCGACCCATACAAACGAGTACGACCGCAGCGGCGGTCAGGAATTGGCCAGTTTCGCGTCGAGACAGGATCCTGGTGATGGAGCAGCCACAACGACAAAGCCGGCGGACGTAGCCCACGACACAGTGAGACTCGAACGTCGCGCGGTCGTCCAGTTCACGGCCAGCGAGACGGTCATGACGAAGCTGGAACGTGTGCGGGCGATTGCGTCGCATCGGCTTCCCGCGAACGCACCTCTCGAGCAACTGCTGGAGTTCCTGGCGGATCATTTCATTGAAAGAGAAGATCCGCGTGTGCGTCATGAGCGGCGTATGGAGAAGAGCCAGAGCCAGAGCCGGAACCGCGAACACGTACAGCGTGAGAAGCCTGCCGCCGCCAGCGCTCGCTCCATCCCGGTGCGCGTCCGGGACGAGGTGTTCGCGCGCGACGGGGCACAGTGCACCTTCGTCGGCCCCGACGGACGGCGTTGCCGCTCCGACCATGTACTGCAGATCGACCACATCCAGCCGGTCGCACGCGGTGGTGGCGGTAGCATCACTAACCTGCGGCTCTTGTGCGCGCACCACAACCGCCTGGAAGCGCAGCGACTGATGGGATGCGTGGGACCGCCGGGCGGGCTGCGTAGAAACTAATCGTCCGTCAGTTCTCGCGAGTGTTCCAGACGCCGGAAGCGCAGTTGCTGCGCGGTGAGGTCTTCGTCGCAGGTGAGGGTGACGTCCACGATCTCGCCGTTTTGAATCACGGGCTTCAGGTGGGGAAATACGAAGGCTTTCAACTTGGGAAGCTTCAAACGCTCGCGCCGGGCGGCGATGTTGGCCCTCCACTCAGGGTCGAGCTTCGTCCCGAATTCGTCGAAGATGTGCTGCGCACCGGCCACGTCCCCGGTGGACTTGATTACTTGTAGCCGCGACAGCAGGTCGCTGACGCCGGCGTGCACGCGCTGTGCGTCGCGGATGCGCACAAAATAATCGCCCTCGACCTTTTTCACTTCGACACCGTAGTCGCGCCCGGATTCGCCGCCGCGCACCAGCCACATCAGAATGGCGTGATGGCCGCGGTCGTGCGCCTCGCGCACGTCGCCCTCCACGCGGTCCATGCGCGACATCCAGGATTGCAGATAGGTGATGTACGACGTCTCGACCACCATGGGGCGCATGGATTCTTCATACGCGCCAAACTCAATCATGCGCGGATCGCCGATGGCGTACAGGCCCACGAGGTCGGCGCGGCATTCCTCCAGTGCCGAGTAGGTGCGCCCCAGCGCGGCGCGCGGGTCGCGGGTCAGCGCGGGATCGGGCCGGCCCGAGCCGTGCCCGATGATCTCGTGCAGGTACACGTGCAGCGGACGCACCACCTTCCCGGTGAGCGCCAGCACGGCGTCGCGGTACTCGGGCAGATAGAACTCGTTCACCACCAGCTGCTCCAGCCCCTCGGCGCGCGTGTTCTCAATATTATTGAGGATGACGTTCTTGCTGCCGTAGCGGTTGCGAATGTCGTTGTAGTTGGGAAGATTGTACGCCGCCGGCGACACCGGACCGCCGTCGCCGGTCTCGATGAGCACGTTCACGATGGTCGCCACCGGACGCGACACGTCGGTGCGCTTGTACTTGTCGGGCCAGGGCATGCGCGCCTCGAAGTACGAGGCGTTCTCGGCGATCTTCTCGATCAGCCCGCCACCCGCGCGCAGGCTGGCGTTGGCCTCGAACTGCGCAATGGTGCCGCGCGGATCGAGATAGCTCTCGATGAATCCGTTCAGATAGTCCACGCGCGCGTCGCTCTGGAGCCAGTGCACCATGTGCTCGCGGAAGTGTTTCTCATCGCCGGTTGTATAGAACTCCAGCAACGACCGCAAGGCCGCGCGTTGCTCGTCGTTCTCGGCGTGGGGAATGGCCAGCTGCACGAAGTGCGCGATGGTCTCGAGTTCTTTCCCGTACAGACCGCCGATCTTGAACACCTCGGGCACAATCGCGCCGTCCGCGCCCCGCGCGAAACGAACATTCATGCGGTGCTGCCACTCGTCGGGCAGCGCCTCGATGTCGGCCCGCGTGATGCCGCGGTCGTAGTAGTTCACCGCACTGTGCTCGATAATGTCCGCGCCCGCCGACTGGAACGTCGACACCGGCTCGTGCGTCGCATCGAAGATGGTGGCGTACAGCGCGGACAGCAATGTCGTGGGATCGCCGGGGAACGTCGCGCCCCGCGCCACCGCGTGCGCCACCGCCGTGGAGAGCATCTCCGGCGTCAATGTCGCCGGCACAAACTTGGCGTGGGTGTGATGATTGTAGGGTCCGTGATGGACCCAGATGAGCTTCAGGTAATCGTGCAGCGCCGAGCGCACCGCGGGGTCGAGTCCCGCGGAGTACGTGAGCGCCGCTTCCAGCAGGCGAACCAGGGTGTCCGCATGGCGGTGCGTCTGCCGGTACGCAATCGCGTTACCGGGGATGGACGCGCGGTACATGAGATAGGCAAAGCGCTTTTCGGGCAGGGTCAGCGCGTCGAAACCCGCTCCGTCCACCCCTATGACCAGCGCCTCACGCCCGCCCGGGCCGAGGCGTTCCAGCTCGCCGATACGGGGTTTTTCGGTGGCGGATGGGGGCGTTCTCTGCTCGGTCATGTGCGCATTCTACACAGTCTTGCGTGCCTCTGCTACAATTGCAGCCGGAGGAAATTCCGTCACCGCGCCACCGGCGCTAACTCACGACCACAAAGCAAACTGCATGCCCGCTCGCAAGCCCACGTCCGCTGAAGTCGACGCGCTCCGCCGCGAAATCGACCACCACAACTATCGCTATTATGTCCTCGACGATCCGGGCATCTCCGACGCCGAATACGACCAGTTGATGCGCCGGCTCCAGGCCATCGAGGAAGAGTGGCCCGAGCTGCGCACGCCGGATTCACCCACACAGCGCGTGGGCGCGGCGCCCGCCGCCGGCTTCAGCGTGGTCACGCGCACCGTGCCCATGCTCTCGCTGGACAACGCCATGGACGAAGACGAAGTGCGCGAGTGGCGCGAGCGCCTGATCCGCGTGGTAGGCGAGGCGGGCGAGACCGGCTTTGTGTGCGAACCCAAGATGGACGGTGTCGCCATCGAGCTGGTGTACGAAAAGGGAATGCTCACACAGGCGTCCACCCGCGGCGACGGGGTGAACGGCGAAGACGTCACACCCAATGCGCGCACCATTCGGTCGATTCCATTGCGCCTGCGCGCTGAAAAGAAGGCAAGCGTTCCCGCCCTGCTCAGTGTGCGCGGCGAAATCTACATGCGCCTGGCCGATTTCGAGGAACTGAACCGCAAACAGGCCGATACCGGCGAAAAGCTCTACGTCAACCCGCGCAACACCGCGGCCGGTTCGCTCAAGCAGCTCGATCCGCACATCACCGCGGAGCGGCCGCTGCGCTTCTTTGCGTATGCGGCCGCCAATGTGGCGGGAACGGGCATCGAGTCACAGTGGCAGCTGTTGCAGGGCCTCAAGCACTGGGGCTTTCCCGTGAATCCGCTCTCCGCGCAATGCAAGTCCATCGACGACGTGATTGCCTTTCACGAAAAAATCGCGAAGCAGCGGGAAAAGCTTCCCTATGAAATCGACGGTGTAGTGGTGAAGGTGGACGACTTCGCCACCCAGACCGAAGCCGGCATCCGCTCGCGCTCGCCACGCTGGGCGGTGGCGTGGAAGTTCCCGCCCCAGGAAGCGCGCACGCGCGTGCTCGACATCGAGGTGCAGGTGGGGCGCACGGGCGCGCTCACGCCGGTGGCGCGCCTGGATCCGGTGCGGGTGGGCGGTGTCACCGTGAGCAACGCCACGCTCCACAACGAAGACGAAGCGCGCAAGAAGGACGTGCGCGTGGGTGACTGGGTGTTCGTGCGCCGCGCCGGCGACGTGATTCCCGAAGTGGTGGCGCCCATTCTCGAATTGCGCAAGGGCTCGCCGCCGCAATTCAAGATGCCGGCCAAATGCCCGGTGTGCGGCACGAAGGTGGAGCGCGTGGAGGGCGAGGCCGTTACGCGCTGTCCCAACAGCGTGTGCCCGGCGCAGATTCGCGGGCGGCTGATTCACTTTGCGTCGCGCGGCGCCATGGACATCGAAGGTCTGGGTGAGAAGCTCATCGACCAGTTGGTGACGGCGGAGCTGGTCAGCGATCCCGCCGACATCTATCATCTGACGGTCGACGATCTCGCGGGCCTGGAACGTATGGCGGAAAAGTCGGCACAGAACGTGGTCAGCGCCATCGAGCGTTCCAAACACACCACGCTGCCGCGCTTCATCTATGCGCTGGGCATTCGCAACGTGGGCGAAACCGTGGCCGAGCTGCTGGCGGAACAGTTCGGTGATCCGATCGAGCTGCTCGAGGCGGATGAGGAGCAGCTTTCCGAAATCCGGGGGATCGGCGATGTGATTGCGAGCGAGATTCACGCGTGGGCATCCGTGAAGACCAATCTCAACGTGGTAAAGCGGCTGCTGGCATCGAAGATCACCTTCGCGAAAGCCCCGCGCGCCACCAGCAACGAATTCGCGGGAAAGACCTTTGTGTTCACGGGCACGCTGGGCAAGTTCACGCGCGAAGATGCCGAGGCCGAAGTAAAGCGACGCGGCGGCAAGGCGTCATCTTCGGTGTCGAAGCAGACCAGCTTCGTGGTGGCCGGGGAAAAGGCGGGGTCGAAGCTGGAGAAAGCACAGAAACTCGGCGTCACGGTGATCGACGAGGACGAGTTTCTCAAAATGATAAGCCGCTGATCGGATGTGACGACGATGACGCGAACGATGCTGTTCCCGTTGCTACTGGTCGTTCTGTGGTTCGCGCCTGCGGCCCATGCCCAGGAAATCGATGCTCCGGTTGCCGAGGCTCAGGACTCGGTTACATCGGTGACAACGGTTCCACAGCGCGACCTCATGGATGTGCTCGCAAGATTGCTGCACAAACGCGTCGAGCCGGAGGTCGGGGGAACGCTCCCGGTCGGTCTGGAATGGGCGCTGCTGCCGACGTTCAGCTACAACCCGGTTTACGGTGCTGCATTCGGCGCGTTGATCTCGGGAGCCGGGCAGCGGAGTTCCACCGTGGCGCGCTACTCCCAGCTGGGTATCTCGGCGAACTACTCCACCAAGGGGCAGCTTCAGGCCCAGGTGCGGGGCGAACTGTTCTCCACGTCCGGCAATACTCTCACCAGGATCGACCTGCGATATCTCGATACCGACCGTTCCACGTGGGGATTGGGGGACATCACGTCGGACCAGCAGGAGTATCCCATGTCGTTCAAGCTCGCGCGTGTCTACGGCACCGTCTACCGTCGCGCCAGCGGGCCGGTGTTCGTGGGAGTGGGGTACCACTACGACGAATTCAGAGAGATCGTGGACGACCGCGCGCAGAACGGGGAAACCACGCCCTTCGTGGAATACAGCGGCGCCGGGGTCACGCGTACCGTGGCGTCCGGGATCTCGCTCAACGTGCTCGGCGACACGCGCGACAATATCGTGAATGCGACCTCGGGCTACTACCTGAGCGCGAGTGTTCGTGATTATGCCAAGACGTTGGGGTCGGACAGCAACTGGCAGGAGCTATGGGTGGAAATGCGGGTGTATCCGGATCTGCCCGCGAGAAGCCGGAATGTGCTGGGATTCTGGATCTACAGCTGGCTTACGTTCGGAAAGGCGCCCTACCTCAACCTTCCCGCCAACGGATGGGACACCTACGGGCGCAGCGCCCGTGGCTATCTGCAGGGTCGGATCCGGGGTGCAAATGTAATGTACTTTGAATCCGAATACCGGCACACGCTCACGCAGAACGGGTTGCTGGGCATGGTTGTCTTCCTCAACGGAACCGCCACCACCAATCCGGAGACGAATACCTTCACGCATATCAGCCCCGCGGCCGGCACCGGACTGCGCTTCAAACTGAACAAGCACACCAACACCAACATCTCCCTCGACTACGGTTGGGGGCGCGACGACCAAAAAGGACTCTTTCTGGGGATGACTGAGGTCTTCTAGGCGTTGTTGCGGCGACACCCCGAGGTGCCCGTGAAATCACGCGACCACAGGCTCATTTGCAGGCATTCTCGTCCTTGAACACGAACTCGAAGTAGCCGCCGTCGATGATCTTGTCGATCTTTCCCTCTTTCTGATGCAGCTTCCAGGATCCGGCGGCAAACCCGCGCGTGCCGTTGGTCGAACCGCTGACGATCTCCCAGTACCGCGTGCCGGTGTGGATTTCGGCGTCGAAGTCGGAGAAAATGCAAACCCCGACGCAGTACGATATCCAGCTGACGTTGTCTTCCGTTTTCCAATCGACGCACTCGCAAAACGCGTCATTCGTGGTCTTCTCCCGTTTTATACCGACCATTACATGCCCGACAAGCACGCTGTCCGCGCGGCTTTCGTCACGCCAGAAGTAGAAGTCGGCACAACTATCGGCGACGAACGTCAACCCGAGTGCATTCTGCACCTTGTCACACGTGGTGGAAACCATTGCGGCTGACAGGATCGCAAGGGCAATGGCGATACGCCATCGCAACCCAAGCCGGGTTCGTCCTGTCAGTCGGTCATCGAGCGCCAGACGGGGCAATTTGGGGGAGTGGGTGCCCACGGGTCATCTCCTGCTCTGGAGTTGCCGGCGGCAAGTGGATGGGGGGTGTTTCGAAACGCCCCCGCGCATGTTGAGCGGCTCCGGCCAGGCCACGATTATGTCATGTGTTTGCCAAAACGTCAACCAGGCAAGGACGCAGGTGGGTGGTGCGGACGAACCTGGAAAGAAAAACCGCGCCCGGTTTCCCGGGCGCGGTCTGTGACTGCGCGTTTGCCGCGACGAGTTACTTCTTCTCGGTGGCCGGCGCGGCAGCCGGTGCGCCCTGACGGTACGCCTTGACGATCGTCACCGTCTCGGCCGGCACATCGTTGAAGCCGTTCTTGGTTCCGGTCTTCACCTTGCCGATGGCGTCGACGACATCCTGTCCCTTGATCACCTTGCCGAACACCGCGTAGCCGAAGCCCTGCGGCGTGTTGTCCTTGTGATTCAGGAACGCGTTGTCCTTGGTGTTGATGAAGAACTGCGAGGTCGCGCTGTTGACCACATTGGTGCGCGCCATCGCGATGGTGTACTTGTCGTTGGCCAGGCCGTTGCCCGCTTCGTTTTCGATGGGCGGCTTGCCTTCCTTCTGCGACATGTCCGGCGTGAATCCGCCGCCCTGGATCATGAAGTTGTCGATCACGCGGTGAAAAATGAGACCATCGTAGAAATGGCTGTCGACGTAATCGAGGAAGTTCTTCACGGTAACGGGCGCTTTGGCCTCGTTCAGCTCGATTTCAATGTTGCCTTTGGATGTTTCGAGAACGACCACGGGATTTCCCTTCTTGTTCTGGGCGCCCGCCAGGCCGGCTGTAAGGGCGAGTACCGCCGCTGCGGCCGCGAGGCCCACCATAATCCGTTTCATTTGAACGCCTCCGAGGGTGTCTGAATAGGGCATCGGCGGGCCTTGCACCCGCCGTTCCCGGGGAATCTATCGGAATAGACGGGCGACGTCAAGTGAGCCGGCGCCCGCGCGCTGGCTCAGAACCGGCAGCTGAGGCCGATTTCGCGGCCGTTCGGGCCCATGTCGAAGAACAGGCTCATCGGGACCCACGATGCTGAGTCGAGCGACGACCGGCTGCGTTCGCGCGATCCGATGATCTGGCGCGCGCATCCCACACCAATCAATCCGCCCACCACCACGTCGGAAAACCAGTGCGCGTCCACCACCATGCGCGCGTAACTCATCGCGGCCGCGCCGCCGAACGCAAGCAGCGGCACGATGTGGTGGTACGGATACTGGTGCGCGAGCACGGTTGCCGCCGCCCACGCGCCGCTCGAGTGTCCGGAGGGAAACGACGCCAGCGAATGGCCGGCCGTCGGATCTTCGGCGAAGACGCCGCGCGGTCCGGTCCAGTCGCCGTCGCCTTCGTGGGTTTCGCGCGGCCGCTCGCGACCGCTCAATTCCTTCACCGCCAGCGTCCACAGTCCGGCGCTTACCGACGACTCCGCCAGCAGTATGGCGGTATCCGCTTCGCGCGACGAACCCAGCGCACCAATCAATCCGAATCCTGCCACCGCCGGAAGCACGTACAGGCCGTTGCCGTAGACGCTCATGGTGCGGCCCCAGCTCGCCAGCGGCGATTCCGGGTCGGCGTGGGTGGCGTCGTGCATGGCCGGGTCGAGCGCAACCAGACCCGCCAGCACCCCCACCCCCACAACGGCCCGGCCCGGCTGGTTCCAGGCGAGGCGGAACGGATAGCTTCCCTGCGTGGCGAGATCGCTGGCAAAGCGGGAAAGCTCGCCGCGAATTCCCGCCGCCGCGGGTCCGCCGCCGCTTTCCAGATTCGGAGCGGAGAGCGTCTGCGCTCCCACTGGAGCTGCGAAGGCAATGGCGGCGAAAAGCAGTGCGAGGGACTGGGTCAGACGGGAAAGCGCGGAAAACGGTGTGATCATGTGGGACAGCGCCCAGGGGAGTGCGCTTCTCAAAACATGCGGTGCGCGGCACCGGCCGGCAAGCGGGAAAATGCCGCTCCGGCGCGCCGGTGCGCCATCTAGTGCCGTCGCGCCCAGAGATTCAGGGCGAGCGTCAGGAGCAGGCTCAGGATCAGCCCGGTCATGAGCGGCGCATACAGGGTGAAGCTGCCCTTACGCACCACGATGTCTCCGGGAAGGCGCCCGAGAAACGGGATCCTTCCGGCGAACAGCACCAGCACCCCGATCAGCGCGATCACCACGCCGAACACGATCAGTGCCCGTCCGAGCTCGTGAGTCATGAATCGATGATAGGTTTGGCGCCCTTGCAATTGCAAGTATCCGCCGTTATCCACTATCATTTCACCGTCATGGGCAATCAGCGCAATCGAACCCTGGTAGGGGCCTGGCTGGTGGTGTGGGGGCTGCTCCTGCTGCTGGTCAGCAACCACGTCCTGATCGGGTGGGACAACATCTGGCCCTGCATCCTGATCGTTACGGGCGTCGTCATGCTGCGCGTGTTCCAGGCCCGGCTCACCTTCGGCGTGGTGTTCGCCGCGTCGTGGGCCATCCTGCTGGGAGCGTTTCTCACCGCATTTTCATCCGGACTGGTGCACTGGGGTGCGCTGCGCACGTGGTGGCCTGCCATCCCGTTCATCATCGGAACCTCGTTTATCGTCGCATCCGCCGCGGTGCCGCGCACCAATGCGGGCAGTGTCATCGGCGCGCTGGTCATCTTCATGAGCACCGCGAGTTTTCTCTACGAGAAGGGAACCATCAGCGACCGTGTGGCGTCGCCTTTCCTGCGCTTCTGGCCCATCGTGTTCGTGCTGGCCGGATTCATTCTGATGCGGCGCAACGTTACGGCGCGCGCGCAGCAGGCCGCCGCGGAAACCACGCCGCGCGCCAATCCCTACGACGTGGGAGCGCTCTCCGCCGATGTGGAGAACGAAATCATTCGTCGCGTGCGCACCGCCGGCAGCCCGCAGGCGGCGGCGGTCGCGCTGGTGCGAGAGCTCAAGAACCGCTTCGAACGCTTCACGTGGGTGGGAATCTATCGCATGCAGGACGGCGCACTGGTTCTCGATGACGCCGAGTACCTGGGCCTGGCACCCGAACACCGGCACATCGAACTGAGCGAAGGCGTGTGCGGCGCGGCCGCGCGCGAGCGCGAAACCCAGGTGGTGCCGGATGTGTGCAACGATCCGCGCTATCTCTCGTGCAGTCCCACGGTGAAATCGGAGATCGTCGTGCCCATCTTCTCCGACGGAGAAGTGATCGGCGTGCTCGACATCGACAGCAACGACCCCGACGCCTTTTCCGACGACGACCGCCGGTTCCTCGAGACCCTGGTGGGCCGGGCCTCGCGCCTGATCCGCCCCGCCCACGTTTCCGCCGCGTAGGCCGCGCGGCCGCGACAGGAGGCTCTGCATGCGAGCCGTCGTATCCATCGTACTGCTAGCTGTGCTGACGGTGTCGTGCGCCGACGATCCCGTCGTCCAAACTCCGCCACCGGAAAAGAAGGACCGCCCCGATGCGCTCGCTCTCGACCGCGAAGCCGAGGAAGCCGCGCTGTGGCTCTCGGGCGAATTGACGGCGCCCCAGGGGTTGTACGGAACCATCCACGATGACCTCACTGCCATTCGCACGGAGTACGCCGACATTGTTCCGTACGAATACGGCGCCCCGATCGAGTTCCACCCGTGGTGGCTCTCGTCGGTGTTGGATGTGTACGTGAGTGACGAACTGCATGACAGGGTCGTGGCGCACGAGCCCAATCCGCTGGATAGCCTGAACACGGGAATGCACGCGATGAGCATGGATCCCTTTCATCCCCCGTGGAGTTCGCTGGGGTGGGAGACCATCATCCGTTTCGCCGGACGGCTGCATCCGCAGCGGTTGGCCGAATTCTATCGGACCGTTCCGGGTGTCAACCTGGCCAGCGTCGACGGTCCCCTCGGCGATTACAGCAACGTGTATCCACAGTACATCACGGACGGAATGGCGTATCTGTTCCGCCACGGCATGGGCGACTGTCCGGCCGGTTGCGAGATCAGTGACTTCTTCTATTTCCGGAGAGTGGGTGGTGTGACCGAGTTCGTGGGTTCGTTCCGTACCTACTCTGATCCGTATCCCGACTGGTGGCCGGAAGCCAGCGCCGCGTACTGCGCATTCGAAATGGAGCACTGGGGCTGGTCATCCTGTCCGTGGTCCGGCACGTCGGCGCCGCCGGCGCAGGCGGCGACCGCTACGCCGAGCGCTTCAAGATCTCCTTGAAGCGCGGATTTTCCCGCAACGGATCCCACAGGAAACTCATACGCAGCTTCGCCACGGTCAGCGGGTCCTCGTAGTTCATCCCCAGCAGGCGTTCAATGAGGTCGAGTGCTTCCTCGGTGTGTCCCGTCCTGGCGCAGACGACGGCCAGGGTTTCGAGAGCGCTGGGTCCGGAGAAGGCGTCCTTCGCCACCAGGTCGGCGCCCGTCCGAGCCTCGCGCAGCGCGTCGTCGGGGCGTTCGAGGTACGCGTAGGTCACTGCCAGTGTGCCCCGGGTCTGGTAGTCGCTGGGTGACGTCTTCAGCTGTGCCTCCAGCTCGCTTGCCGCCTTCTCCAGGTCGGCGCGCGCGGCGTCGAGTCCGTTGGCCTTCGCTTCGGTGATGCCGACATACGCCTTCACCATGGCGCGCACCGACGGAACGGGGACATCCATTCCGCGCAGAACCGTGATGGCTTTGGCGAAGTCGCGTTCATCCGCGTAAATCTCATACGCCGCCGGTGCCAGCGCCACGATGTTCGGGTCGGGGGCGCGCGAAAGCAGGCGTCGCGCTTCCGCCATATCACCGCGCAGATGCAGTTCTGCGATGATCATATCGTTCAGCATCGCGGGATCCGCATTGACCGCGTATGCGCGCCCGTAGGTTGCAACAGCGAGATCGGCCTGGCGCAAGCCGGTGTAGTTGGCGGCGAGATTCTCCAGATACATGACGTTCTTTGGATCCAGCGCGACCGCCTTCTCGAGTCCCATGCCCGCCTGTTCGAGATCGCCGGTACGGCGCTTGATGAGCGCCACCGAGAAGATCGCGTCGGCGTCGTTGGGCCGGGCCGCGGCGGCGGCGGTGAACTCGGCCAACGCGCGGTCGTAGTCGCGGTATCCATAGTAGTAGTAGTAACCGCGGGCGAGCCGGGTGAGCGGATGCGAGGAATCGATGCTCTCGGCGTGCTTGAGTGCATCGCGCGCGCTCGCCAGCCGCGCCTCGGTGCGGTCGAACCCGATGTGGTACCAGAGGGCGTGATGCTTCACTAGCTCGCACCAGGCAGCGAGGAACCCGGGGTCGAGCGTGACCGCCTTCGTCAGCAAGCGCGTTACCTCGGGGTCGCAGTCGGCCGTGATATCGCAGTTGATGCTCTTGGCGCGCAGGTAGTCCTGGTAGGCTTCCATGTTCTGGGTGGGGCGTTCCCCCAGGCGCTCGCGCTCGCCGCCCTGCAGGGTGACGCCCAGCGCGTCCACGACGTGCGTCGCAATGTCCGTCTGCACATCGAAGATATCGCTCACCTCGCGGTCGTAGGTGTCGGTCCATACCGGCGTGTCATCGCTCACCCGCACCAGCTGCGGCGTGATGCGAACCCGTCCCTTTCCGTCCGGCGTCTTGGCCCAGCGCACGCTGCCGTCGAGCACGTAGTCGACGCCCAGATCCGCGCCGATCTGCTTCGTGGTTTTGCCGCTGCGGCTGTAGTTCTCCGCGGTGGTGCGCGAAATCACGCCCAGCCCGCTGACCGACGCCAGCCGGCTCGTGATTTCTTCGGTGACACCGGTGGCGAAGTACGCGTCATCGGCGGGTCCGAGGTTCTGGAAGGGAAACACCACCGTCATCTGACGTTTCGTCTCCGATGCCGCCGCACCGGACGCAGCGGCATGCGTGGACGGCTTCTCCGGAAGCTTTGGAATGGTGTGATCGCGGTTGCGCATCGCGAACCAGCCGGCCACCAGCACCACACCGATCACGACGCCGGCGATCGCCAGCGAGCGTGAACTGTGACGTGTGGAGCCGCGGCCACGTTCCGAGGCCGCGATGTCCGCGGCGGAAACGTCTGCGAGCTCTCCCGAGTTGACTTCTCTGCGCAGCTCCTCCAGCTCGTTGCGCACGTCTTTCGCGGTCTGGAAGCGGCGCTCGGGATTCTTTTCGAGGCAGTGCGAGATGATGCGGCCGAGCTCACGCGGGTTGGCCGGCCGCAGATCGCTCACCGACTTCGGCTGGTCCTTGAGAATCGAGCTGATGGTGGAGATGGGAGTATCGCCCTCGAAAGGGCGCTTGCCCGTCGCCATTTCGTAGAGCACGACGCCGAGCGAGAAGATGTCCGAGCGGTTGTCGATGGCCTTGCCCTCGGCCTGCTCCGGTGACATGTACGCGGGCGTTCCCAGAATGCGTCCCGCCGCGGTGTCGTGCGTGCGCACCACCGTCTCGGCGGTTTCCAGGCCGCTTCCCATGGCGAATACCTTGGCGAGACCGAAGTCGAGCACCTTCAGGCGCCCGTCGCTGTCCACCATGAGGTTGGCGGGTTTGAGGTCGCGGTGGGTGATGCCGTGGTCGTGGGCCCAGCCGACAGCATCGGCCAGCGGAATGGCGTACTCGAAAAAGCGGTCGAGACGCATCCCCTCGATGGGAATCAGCTCGGAGAGGGAGCGTCCCTCCACGAGTTCCATGGTGAGAAATGTCAGGCCGTCGGCTTCTTCGACCGAGTAGACGGTGACGATGTTGGGATGCTTCAGCGCCGCGATGGAACGGGCTTCCCGCACGAAGCGCGCCTGTCGCTCGGGATCGCGCGCGGCGTCCTCGGAGAGAACCTTGAGCGCCACGTCGCGACCGAGTTTGGTGTCGTGGGCGCGGAACACCTCACCCATGCCGCCCTGACCGAGCTTTTCCCGAATCTCGTAGTGTGCGATTCGGCGGCCGTCCACGGCGCGCTACGCTTCCAGTTTCCGCAGCCGCTCGCGCGCGGCTTTGAGGCGCGCGGGACGATCCTGGGCGAAGCGGCGAATTCCTTCCATCAGCCACTTGGGCGAGAGATGGGCTTCCTCGACCACCTCGTCGACGCTGCCGCCGGTGCGCCAGCGGTTGTCCCAGTCGCTCCCGAGCCAGTACTCGCCCGTGAGCCCTGCGTCCACCCAGTCGCTCATCAAGCGGCGGGCGCGGTTGGTGACGGCCATGGCGTCGAGACGTTCGTGGTTCGCAAACACCGAGTCGCGATACGCCGCGTCCTGCAGCGCGAAGAGCTGCGGCGAAATGGCCGCGACAATCTTCACGTTGAGTCCCTCTTCGTCGAGGGCGGGCAGGATCTTCACGATGTTGCTGGTGGTCGACGTGCCCTGCACCACCACCACACCCATCTTCGGCTGTCCCTGCTTGTAAGGACGAATCACGTACGCGCCGCGCGCGGCGTCGAAGTGCGACGCCATGCCCAGCCGGGCGCGGTCGGGAATCTCGATCGCGGGACGCGTGAGGTGCAGTGCGATGATGTGTGCGTCGGTCTTGAGGGCCGCCGCAATCACCACCGGCACCTCGTTGAACTCCCACGGGTGCACGTCGATCACCTGTCCGTCGGGGAAGAGCTGCGTCACACCGGGCGCGAAGACGCCGAAGTGCGTGCGCGAATCCTCCGCGGTCTCGGGACCGCTGTGACCCGCCACCCACAGCACCTTGCCCACCTTGATCTGCGAATCCTGCGCGAGCTGGCTGAACAGACGCATGGGTCCGTACTTGAGGTACACGAACGAACCGTACGTGGAGCACGCGGCGTAGAAACCGTTGAAGTCCTCGTACGGCGTGCGCGAAAAGTTCACACTCGCGATGCCGGTGGTGATGCCCGAGTTGGCGAACTCGGTGATGCCCTGCGGCAACTGCACGCCTTCCGGGTTGGTGTCGCGGTTGAACCAGCCGTAGCCTTTGGTCCCGCCCCAGTCCTTCGAGAATCCGGCAATGTTCGTCGACTCGGCGAGGTCGGCGCTGAGCGACATGAACAGCGGCCGCCCGTAGTGCTCGCGGCACCACGCGTTCACCCACGCACCCCACTTCGCCAGCGCGGCGCGGTTGGGCTGTTTGTCGCCCGGCTTCGCCCACATCTCGGCGGGGTAGTTGCGGAAGTCGGTCAGAACGGGGTCGGTGGTGGGATTCTTCGTCACCTTGAACCGGAACGAAGAAATCTCGTCGGGCACCGAATCGCCGATTTCGATCAGGCGATCGGTGATGTATTCCACCAGCGCCGCATCGTCGCGGATGACTTCGGAGACAATCTTCAGATTGGCGCGCGCCTGTTCGGAAAGCGCCACCGGATCCTTGGGCGCGGGTTCGCCGTAGCCGGCGAAGTTGACGCCGTATTTGTCCATGAACGGCTTCTTGGTGGCCCAGAACAGCTCGCTGTTCATGGCGTGCGGCGAGCCGTGCGACTTGTTGTCGAACTTGCCGTACTCGCGCCCCTTGCGCGTCTTCATGAACATCATGCTGGGACGCTGCGACGGGTTGTCGCCCATGACCATATCGAGAAGGGCGCGCGTAATCGCGTCCCAACTGGCGCCGTCTTTCGCTTCCACCACGCGCCAGCCGTGCGCCCCGAACCAGTCGCGCGGCGAGCCGTACACGAAGTGGCTGTACGGGGGATCGTCGATCCCGAAATCGTTCCAGTCGACCACGTAGTGGAAGTTGGTGAGGCCGAGTCCGTACGCCGAATTGAGCGTCTCGTGCACGCCGCCCGGCGTGAGGCCGCCTTCACCTTCGAACGCGAACACGCGCACGCCCTCGGCGCCCGCGCGCTTGAGCGCAAACGCCTGGCCCGCCGCCGGCGGTGAACCGTGGCCCGACGGGCCGGTGTTGGCCTTCACGAAGAGCATCTTGCCCTCCATCTCGGCGTGTCCGGGAAGCCCCTTGTTGCGGCGGAACCGCATCAGGTCCTCCCACCAGACCATGCGTTCTTCGGGAATGAAGTAACGCTTGTCCCGGGTCTTCTCGTATTTCACGCGGAACGGTTCCGCCAGCACGGGCAACGTGGCGTAGATCAGCGGTACGGTGTGGCCCGCAACCAGCGCGAAGCGGTCGCCGAAGCGCTTTTCAGGGTGACGGATGTCCCAGCGCATGGCGCCGTTCATCAACAGCGAGATGAACGCGTATGCCTTGGAGCGCGACCCGCCGGGATGGCCGCTCTGGCGGTAGTTGAGCATCAGATCGATGTATTGATCCGCGCAGTCCTTGATCTTCTCCCAATGATGAAATTGTTCGGCCTGGGCGCTGAAGGCGCTCTCGAGGTCGAGTTTTTGTTCGACAGCCATGTGAAGATTTCCTTGTTGGGTATGTGATTGGGCAGCGGCCAGCACGCCAAGACTACTCCCTTGGCCGGGGGCTGTCAAAGGCGGCCAAACCCCCGAAACCGCGGCCGGTACGGCGTATGCACGAACCCCGGACGATGGTATTCCGACATCCAATGGGTTCCGCGGCGGCCGCGGGGTTTCTCCTCGTGTTTGCAGGCGGTTTCAATTTGCCCGCACATGCCTCCGGTTGGGCGGTGGGTGGCAATGGACTGGTCATCCGATCGGCCGATGGCGGCCAGACCTGGACCTCTTCCTCGCCCGCCACCGGGACCCTCAACGCCGTGCATTTCGTCTCCGACCAGGACGGCTGGGCGGTGGGAAACGGGGGTATCGCCGTTCACACCACCGACGGTGGCGACCACTGGACGCAGACCTCGCCCGGCACGCAGAACCTCAACGGGGTTTTCTTCATTGATGCCGGGCATGGATGGATGGTCGGCGACGGCGGCAAAGTACTGCGCACCACCAACGGCGGCGCCACCTGGGTGACGTCGACGCCCACCACGGCTGCCCTGTATGACGTCTTCTTCACCGATTCCAATCTGGGTTGGGCGGTGGGGAAGGGTGTGGTGTTGCGTACCACCGACGGTGGTTCGATGTGGAGTCACGCGTCGCCCACCACCGCAACCCTGCGCGGCGTCTACTTTGCGGATGCCCAGACCGGTATTGCGGTGGGCAGCGGGGGTGTCGTGCTGCGAAGCGTGAACGGCGGAACCACGTTCACGTCATCGGTGGTTTCCTCGAGCGACCTGTATTCCTGTTATCTCGCGAGCGCCACGCAGGGTTGGGCGGTGGGTGAGACGGGGGCGATTCTCACCACCACCAACGGCACCAGCTGGACCACGCAGCGCGTGAGTTCGGCGACCTACCGGTCGGTGCACTTCGTCGACGACATGAACGGATGGGCCGTGGGAAGCGGCGGTTCGGTGGCGCAGACCAGCGACGGCGGCGGGCGCTGGGACGTCTCGTATCCCGCAGCGCAGACGCTCAACGGCGTGTTCTTCGCGAGCATTCCCGCCGGCATCGCCGTGACCGTGGACACCGACCCCGCGGGACTCGCGTTTACCGTCGACGGCGTCGCGTATTCCGCCGCGCACACGTTTCGCTGGGACCCGGCGTCATCGCACACCATCGGAACCACCACGCCCCAGAGCGGCGGCGCAGGCACACAGTACGTGTGGTCGAGTTGGAGCAACGGCGGGGCCATCACGCAGACCGTCGCGCCTACGGGCAACACCGTCTACACCGCGCATTTCGCGACGCAGTTCCATCTCAGCATGCAGCCGGCGGCGAACGGCACCACCTCGCCGGCGAGCGGATGGTTCGATGCCGGCGCCACCGTGGCCATCGCGGCCACGCCCGACCCGGGCTTCGGATTCAACGGCTGGAGCGGTGTGGGATCGGGCGCGTACACGGGCTGGATCAATCCGGCCCAGGTCGAAATGAATGCGCCCATCACCGAGACCCCGTCGTTCGGCACCAGCGTCACCGTGGTGGTGACGGGAGTGCCGGGGGGTGCGGAATTCGTGGTGGACGGAGCAACGTATGCGTCGCAGCAGACATTCACGTGGCCGCCCGGTTCCACGCACACACTCGACGTGGTCTCGCCGCAGATGGTCGGCTCCGACACCCGCCGCGTGTTCCAGCGGTGGAGCGACGCCGGGAGCGCGAACCACGACATCTCTCCCGTATCCAACGGCACCTACACCGTCACCTACAAGACGCAGTGCATGCTGACCACGCAGACGGGGAGCGGCGGTTCGGTGTCGCCGGCGCCGGGATGGTGGGACGCGGGAACCCCCGTCACGATTTCCGCGTCCGCGGACTCCGGCTACTACTTCGTTTCGTGGTCGGGCAGCGGCCCGGGTTCGTATTCGGGTTCGTCCAACCCCCGCACCATCACGGTCAACGGACCGATTGTGCAACAGGCGCAGTTCGCTCCGGGGCAGGCGCCCGTCTATCCCGCGGAGCTCACGCTGCTTCCCAGCGCGCCCAATCCCGCGCACTCGCAGACCAGCGTGCGTTTCGGTCTGCCGCGGGACTCGGACGTATCCATCGAGCTGTTCGACGTGCAGGGACGTCGCGTGTTTGAAGATCGCGTGAGCGGGATGTTGCGCGGCTGGCAGGACTACTTGCTGGATGTATCGAGCGCTCGATCGCCGCTGCGCAGCGGGATCTACTTCGTGCGCGTGACCGCCGCCGGCGCCGCACGCACCGGCCGTCTCGTCGTCCTTCGCTGAAAAATCTACGCCGAGTTGCGCAGGAACGCGGTGAAGTTGCGCGTCTGTTCACCCGCGTAGGCGCGCAGTTCGCCCACGATGCCGGTCAGCAGTTCGCGGGCCGGCGAGGGTGAGAAGCGCGCCAGCGTTTCGCCCGAACGCTCGAGGTGCCGGTCGATGGTGGCGTGCGTTTCGGTGAAGGCGCCGTACTCCATGCACATCTCCACGATGTACCGCTCGGTGGCGGGTGTGAAGTCGGCGTTCTCAATGATGCTGATCAGCCGCTCGCGGTGCCCGTCCTGGAGTGCGTCGAGGACGCGGATCATGGGCAGCGAGAGGTAGCCGTTGCGCAGGTCGCAGTCGTAGGAGCGCTGCGGACTGTCGAGCATGTCGTCGAGATCGTCGATCATCTGGAACGCCATGCCCAGGTTCCACCCGAAGTGGCCCAGCGCGTCGGCGTATTCGCCGCTGGACGCCAGCGCGCCCGCCTTGCACGAGAGTGCAAACAGCGACGCACTCTTCTCGGAGATGATCTCGTAGTACTGCGCTTCGCTCAGGCTGTAGTTGTGCTTGTGTGATGTCTCCAGGCTCTCGCCCCGCACCAGCACGCGCAGCGTGCGGATGAACTCCGGCATGGCGGAGGCCACGCCGCTGCGCTGCACCAGCTCCAGCGCTTCCGCCAGGGCAAAGTCGCCGGTGAGCACCGACGCATAGTTGCCGTATTTCAGGCGCGCCGAGAGTTTGGCGCGGCGCGTATCCACCTGGTCGATGACGTCGTCGTGGAAGAGAGTGGCCAGGTGCACCAGTTCCACCGCGCCCGCCAGGCGAATCAGCGTGTCATTGATGGGTTCCAGGGCCTCGGCCTGCGGCACCTTGGCGGCCAGCACCAGCAGAATGGGGCGCAGGCGCTTGCCCCCGTTGTTGAAGCTTTCCAGCGCGATGCTGGCTTCCGAGTGGGTGTTCTCCTTGATGCGTTCGACCACCACGGCGTTACACCGTTCGACGATATCGAGCAGCACGTCGTGCTTTTTCAGGACCTGCATCATCGGGGGTTCCTTAGGATAGGGTGTCTTTGACCCGAATTACATTGGCCAGACTCTTCGGGTCGGATTCGCCGCCCGCGAACGCCTGGAAGATGGCGTTCACGAACTCCATGTGGCGCTTCAGTTCTTCCATGCGACGCACCGTCGCCTCATCGCCGGAACCGGCGGCCGACGCGAGTGTGGTTTCCACGATGTCCATGGCCGGATCCAGTTCCTTGCGCTTCTTGGCCAGCGCCAGCAACTTGGCCACCTTCGTGATGTCTTCTTCGGCGGTGTAGTAATCCTTGCGTTCACCACGGACGATCACCCGGTGCACAACGCTCAGGTCGAGCAACTGGCGCACATTGGTGCTCACGTTGCTGCGGCTGGTCTTGAGCGTGCGCGACATCTCTTCGAGTGTCAGCGGTTGTTCGCTCACGTAGAGCAGCGCATAGATCTCCGCCATCACACGACTGATGCCCCAGGCCGGACCCAGACGGCCCCAGCCCTCGATGAAGATATCCTGTGTCGATTGACGAGAGTGCATGTCGTTGATTGGTCTGTGGATTCAGTTTTTTCTGAACGTACGGACATTCTGGGATGGGGCGAACCGGCTGTCAACAGAGCTTTATGTGGGATCCACGAAAGCTGTGGATAAGGCCTGCGGAGGCCCCGGACAAACGGGCGCCTGCGGCCTGGCCGCAGGCGCCACACGGGTTCCGAATCACGCGCCGTACCGGGGACTACTGTTTGGGCTTCGCGCCTCCCGCCTTGATGGCAGCGACGCGCCGCTTCACCCACTGGTCTTCCGGCGCCAGCTGGATGGCCTTGTCGAAGTTCGTCATCGCCGTCGCGGTGTCGCCCGCGGCGACATAGGTCTCACCCATGCGCGCATAGGTGGCCGCGGACTCGGGATAGAACTCGAGGTTCAGGTTGAGCAACGCGCGCGCATTGTCCACCTGTGATGGATCACGGCTCAGTTCTTCCGCGATGTCCACCAGTGCCCACTCGCTGAAGTCGTACGTCGCCGATCCATAATATTCCTTGCGCAGATCCTTGTAGTGGGCGGCGGCCGCCTCCGGACCATCCTTCTTCAACACCGGCAGGATGGCGTCTGCAATCGTTTCCGGCTTGTCGTTGCCGTGGTGGCAGGTGAAGCACGTCACGGTGAGATGATTGGGATCGCTGTCCTTGAAATCCTTGTCCAGGGTCGCGTTGATCGACTGCGCCATGCGCATCATGTTGCGCGCAACATCCTTTTCCGGCTTCTGGTCGGACGCAAAGTCGATGCTCGAAAAGTCCTCCGGGTTCTTGGCGTAGTGGCAATGAGCGCAACGCACGCCCAGATCGCCCGCATAGCCGCGCATGATCTTGATCAGGTCCGGCTTGGTGATGTCCTTGGGGAGCACTTTCAGGTTGGTGAACTTGTCCGGAATCTGTGCCACCGCGGATGTGGCGGTAAGCGAGACCAACAAACAGGCAATCGCGAAGCGGCGCGCGATAATCATCGCGGACTCCTTTCAACAGGTGCGGATGAGGGCGCTTGTGGGACGGCGCGGAAACCCGGAGATTGAACGTCATCCACGCGCATTAGTCAAGACGGGGCTTGCGGTTGCCCGATCGGTTGCGCATCATAGCAGCGTCTACAAACCTGGAGGACGCATGACCCCCCGCGATCAGCACTACCATCGCAGCGACCTGGCCCGTTTTGGTGAGATCAGCAAGAATGCCCCCGAACTGGGCGAGAAGTTCTTCGCCTGGTACAACGCCGTGTTTGCCGACGGCGCACTGACCGCCCGTGAGAAGTCGTTGATCGCACTCGCGGTAGCGCATGCCGTGCAGTGTCCGTACTGCATCGATGCATACAGCCGTGATGCTCTGGAAAAGGGCGCGGATCTGGACCAGATGACCGAAGCCGTCCACGTGAGCGCCGCGATCCGGGGCGGCGCGTCGCTGGTCCACGGCGTTCAGATGCGCACCTACGCCGAAGAACTGGGAATGTAGCCGGCATGGCCGCCACCGTGCCCACTCTGCTTGCGCGCCACTCGCCGCTGGCCAGCGCCGGCGTGCAGCGCGAGTCGCTGGGCAGGCTGGCGCTGGCGCCGGAGTTCGAGCAGGCGTTGGCGCAGTGCGGGTTGCATCCCCTGCGACCCCTTTCCATCGATGTGCTGCAGGTGAACGTCGGCAAACTGTGCAACCAGACGTGCCGGCACTGTCACGTGGATGCCGGACCCGACCGGCGCGAAGTGATGACGCGCGAGACCATGCAGCAGTGTCTCGACGTGCTGCGCGCCACCCGTATTCCCACCGTTGACATCACGGGTGGAGCGCCGGAGCTCAATCCCAACTTCCGCTGGTTCGTGGAGCAGTGCCGCGCGCTGGGCCGGCACGTCATCGACCGCTGCAATCTCACCATCCTGGAAACCGCTCCGCACGCCGATCTTCCGCGGTTCTTTGCGCAGCACGGCGTCGAGGTGGTGTGTTCGCTGCCGCACTACCGGCAGACGGCGACCGACACGCAGCGCGGCGACGGCGTGTACGCGACGTCCATCCGCGCGTTGAAGACGCTCAACGCCGAGGGCTACGGCGCGGGCAACGGGTTGCGTCTGGCGCTGGTGACGAATCCGGTGGGCGCATTCCTGCCCGCCAGCCAGGCCTCGCTCGAAGCAGAGTGGAAGCGCGAACTTCTGCGCCTGCACGGCGTCCGCTTCGATGCGCTGTACTGCATCACCAACATGCCCATCAGCCGGTTTCTGGAATGGCTGATCGAAAGCGGAAATCTGCAGGGCTACATGGAGCGCCTCGTCACCGCCTTCAATCCCGCCGCCGCGGCCGGGGTGATGTGCCGGACGATGCTCTCGGTGGGTTGGGACGGGACCCTCTACGACTGTGACTTCAACCAGATGCTCGACATGCCGGTGGCGCCCGCCGGATCCCGGCATATCCGCGATTTCGACGCTGCCGCTCTCTCCGGGCGCGCCATCGTCACGGGCCGCCACTGCTTTGGATGCACCGCCGGCGCCGGGTCGAGTTGTGGTGGTGCCACTGCCTAGCAGACTGTGCTAAATTTGAGATCGTGCACCCGTTGACCTTCATCAGTACGATGTATGGGCAGGCGCGTGGCTACCATCGCCTGGACATCCGCCGCCGTGTCACCGCCAACGAATGGCTCGCGCCGAACGCGCTGACGCGCACAAGCTCGCAGGAACTCCAGCACCACATTCATCGTTCCATCGCCCGCTTTCCGCCCTATGCCGAGCGCGTCAAGGCGCACCGCGGTTCGCTGCCGAAACCTGGTGCGCCGGTTCGCCTCGAGGAACTCCCCGTATGGACACGCGCGGACCAGCGCGAGTTCTTCGACCAGCAGAGTCGTCCCCCGGATGCGGCCTACATGCGCCGGTCCAGCGGCTCTACAAGCACACCGGTGCGACTCTACGTCACGCGTGAGAGCTACGAATGGCGCACCGCCATCATGGACCGCGTTTATGCGTGGGCACACGCACAGGAAGGCGTGCGCAGCGTCCACGTGTGGGGCCGGGATCTCACGTTGCCCACGCGATGGCACCACATCAAACGATCGGTGCACCTGGTGCTCCAGCGCCGTTATTTCTTCGACGCGTTCAAGGAGTTCAGCGAACAGGAACGCGCCGCCTGCTGCCGGTTTATCAACCGCATTAAGCCCGAGGCGATCGTCGGATACACGGGCATGCTGGTGGACATCGCGCGCTATTCCCGCGAGACACACGCACTGACCTGGAAGGCCCGCACGCTGGTGGCCACGGCCGAGGGCCTGCAGGGGGGGCAGCGCGAGCTGCTGGAGGAAACGCTGGCTTCCGAAGTATTTGATTCGTACGGCTCGCGGGAGGTCATGAACATCGGTATGGAGTGCGAGAAGCACACCGGGTTGCACCTGGCTTCGGACAATGTGGTGGTGGAGGTGGTGGATGAGGCCGGCAACCCGGTTCCCGCCGGCGCCGAGGGCCGCATTGTGGTGACGGATTTTCACAATGCGGCTTCCCCGATCATCCGCTACGACATGGGAGATATCGGGGTCATGGGCCCGGATGAGCTGTGCGCCTGCGGGCGGCCGTTTCCTCGCCTGGCCCGGGTGGAAGGGCGCAGCCAGGACCTCGTTTACACCCCCCAGGGGTCCACAACGGCCATCTTGCTCTGTTTTGCGATAAGGGAATACGACTGGATCGACGGATTTCAGATCGTCCAGTCCACGCGGGACCGTATCCTGCTCCGATTGTTGACCCGCAGTCCCATCACGCCCGGCATGGTGCAGCCGCTCATCGATCGGTTGCGCCCGATGTTGAAAGGCATGACCATCGACTACGAGCGTGTCGGAACGCTCGCGCGGCGGCCCAACGGGAAGTTCCAGTTATTGATCTCGGAGGTCGAACCCGGCCGATGATCTTCCGCTACTCGGTGCAACTGCTGACCCTCATCAGCCTGCTCTACGGGCAGGCCCGGGGGTATCGGCGCTTCGGCATCCGCCGTCGCGTGATGGGAAACACACGTCTCTCAGCCGAACTTCTTGCGCGCAATGCGGACGAGGCCTTCCAGCAGCACGTGCACCGGTCGATCAAGCGCTACCCATTTTACGCCGCGCGTGTGAAGGCCTATCGCGGGTCGCTTCCTCGCCCCGGCGCCCGTGTCCGGCCGGAGGAACTGCCGGTCTGGACGCGCCTGGATCAGCGCGAGTTCTTCGCCCGGCAGCGCCGTCCGGTGGACGCGTCTTACCGGCGTGACACCAGCGGGTCCACCGGCACGCGCGTCAAGTTCTACGTCACCCGTGAGAGCTACGAATGGCGCACGGCCGTCGCGGATCGCGCCTATTCGTGGGCCGGCGCCCAGGAAGGCGTGAGGAGTGTGCACGTGTGGGGCACTGGACCCGCGCAGCCCCTGGGACAACACATCAAGCGGCTGGTGCACGTGGCGCTTCAGCGCCGTCATTATTTCGACGCCTTCCAGCATTTCAGCAATGAGGAACGCGCCGCCTGTTGCGCCTTCATCAACCGCGTGCGACCTCGCGCCATCGTGGGCTATACCGGCATGCTGGTAGACGTCGCGCGCTATGCGCGCGATCACGAAGGTGCACTCACCTGGAAGGCCGCCCGCCTGGTGACGGCAGCGGAGGGGTTGCAGCCCGGACAGCGCGAGCTGATCGAGAGCACGCTGGCGGAAGAACTGTTCGACTCCTATGGATCGCGCGAGTTCATGAACATCGGTATGGAATGCACGCTGCATGATGGCTATCACCTGAACATTGACAATCTGCTGGTGGAAGTGGTCGACGGCGGCGGCATGCCCGTTCCGGCCGGGGCCGAGGGACACGTCGTGGTGACAGATTTCCACAACGCGGCCGCGCCGTTCGTTCGCTACGACATTGGGGATATCGGCGTGATGGCGCCGGACGAGCCATGCCCCTGCGGATGTCCCTTCCCGCGACTGGCCCGCGTCGACGGCCGCCTCCAGGACGTGATCCATACGCCGCAGGGTCCGGTGACGGCCATCGTGGTGTCGGACGTCCTGCGCGGTTTCGACTGGGTTGAAGGCAGCCAGGTGGTTCAGTGCGCGATCGACGGCATTGTCGTGCGGCTGCTCACGAGTGTCCCCCTGACCGCCGAGCGACTGCGTCCGATCACCGCGAAGTTTCGCCGCCGTCTGGGCGACATGAAGGTCGAATTCGAGCGCGTCGACGTGCTCACGCGGCGTCCCAACGGTAAGAACCAGCTCGTCATCTCCCGGCTGGACCAGGACACCGGCCAGCCGTTCTCCGGCTGCTAGCGAACTTCTCCGCGTTTTCTCGCGTACATAGCGTATCGGCCGTGAGGATTTTCGAATGGATCCCGCGGCGTGGGGTATGGATGGCCATATTGGAAGCGCCGTGGCGGCATGGACAATTATGGCCCCAACGGCTAGGATGACCCGGCCCGAGACCTTCAAATAGATTCCCGGTAGTAAGGATTTTCGACATGGCAGACGCCCGAACGCTCCATCCCGAAGACCAGATTGCGCATTATCGCGTGGTGGGCCCCCTGGGGTCCGGCGGCATGGGCGAGGTGTATCTGGCGAAGGACCAGTCGCTCGAACGCAGCGTGGCGCTCAAGGTGCTGCCATACGAACTGACGCGCAGCGAGGACCGGGTTCGCCGCTTCGTGCAGGAAGCCAAATCCGCATCGTCTCTCAATCACCCCAACATCGTGACCATCTACGAAATCGGCCAGGAGCCGGTGAAATCGGTGTCGGGCACCGAGGACAGCGGGCCGCTCCATTACATGTCGATGGAGCTCATCACCGGCAAGACGCTGGGCGCCAAGATCCACGAGGAAAAAACCGACCTGCGCACGCTGATCGGCTACCTGGCGCAGGCGGCGGAGGGAATCGCCAAGGCGCACGCGGTGGGCATCGTGCACCGTGACTTGAAGCCCGGCAACATCATGGTCAGCGACGACGGCTTCGCCAAGGTGCTGGATTTCGGCCTGGCCAAACTGACGGAAAAGACCTCGGGCCCCAACGAGGCCACCGAGGTGGCCGACCGTACCGTGGACGGCGCCGTCATGGGCACGGTCAGCTACATGTCGCCCGAGCAGGTACAGGGCAAACCGGTGGACGCGCGCTCCGACATCTTTTCGTTCGGAGCGATTCTGTACGAAGCGGCCACGCGTCAGCGCCCGTTTGCCGCGGACTCCAACGTGGAGATCATGCACAAGATTCTCCACGAGAAGCCGCAGCCGGTGGAGGAACTCAACGAGCACGCGCCCGCCGAATTGCGCCGCGTCATCCGGCGCTGTCTCGCCAAGCAGGCCGAGCAGCGCGCGCAGTCCATGAAGGACATCGCCATCGAGCTGCGCGAAATCGTGGACGAATACGACACGCTCTCGCCATCGGCGACCTCGGCCACCATCACCGGTTCGGGAGTGGCACCGGTTTCATCGCGCCGCCGCATACCCATGCTGCCGGTAGTCATCGGACTGGCGTTGATCACGGTCGTCGCGGTGCTGTTCGGCGTGCTGCGCGGCCGCAAGAGCGAGACGTCGCAGCCCTTCCAGACCATGCGCCTCACCACCGAAACCAACCGCGGCGATGTGTCGGCTTGCGCCATCTCGCCGGACGGCCGCTTTCTCGCGTACGTCGCCGGCAAGTCGGGACAGGCGACGTTGCGGGTGCGTCAGGTGGCGACGGGAAGCGACGTCGAAGTGTTGCCCATGCAGGACACCAGCCTCGAATTCCCGTGCTTCACGCCTGACGGGAACTATCTCTTCTACTGCCGGCGAAAGCCCGACGCACCGCTGTACCGTCAGTTGATGAGCGTTCCGTCTCTGGGCGGCCAGGAACAGCAGCGCGGTTTTGACGTCGACTCGCGTGTGGCGTTTTCGCCGGACGGAAAGCGGGTGGCGTTTGTGCGCGGCGTGCCGCAGGACAAGTACAACGCTCTGCTGGTGCTCGACCTCGCGACGCACAAGGAGAAGCAACTGGCGACGGTTCCGGGCCCCAGCCAGGTGACCGGGCCGGCGTCGTGGTCGCCTGACGGCAAGTGGATTACGCTGCCCGTGGTCACGCCGCCGCCCGCGGGTGGTTCCGTCATCCGGATGTTCGACGCGGAGACGGGCGCAACCCGCGACATCTTCGAGCGCAAGGGCATGTTCCTGAGCGACGTGGCGTGGCTTCCGGACGGAAAAGACCTCGCCGTATGCGGTTTCGATCTCGGCACGATGGTCACCAACCAGGTGTTTCTGCTCTCCTATCCCGCCGGGCAACTCCGGCGCGTCACAAACGATTTCAACAACTATCAGAACGTAACGGCGGGCGCCGGCGATGAAGCCATTGCGGCCGTGCGCAGTAGCGGCCTGATGAATGTGTATGTGACCGACATCGAGAAGGGACAGGAACGCGCGATCACCGCCACCACGAATCCCGAGCAGTCACCCCGCGCGATCGCAGCCACGAACGATCGTGTCTATTTCGTCGCGCTGCGGGGCGACTATCCCGGTCTTTTCTCGCAGCCGGTTGCCGGGGGGGATGCGGTGCAGGTGGCGACCCCGCCCGGCTACGTCGTGCGCGTCGCGGCGGGTGGAGAAACGGTGGTATTTCGCCTCGTCGATCCGCACCAGCAAAGCCACGTGTGGAAGGTGGAAGGAAACAGCGCCCGGCAGGTGACCACGGGAACCGGAGAGGATCTCCTGGCCATCTCGCCCGACGGGGGATTGATTGCCTTTTCGCTGACCGATTCGAGCACCGGCGTCTGGGTTCAGCCAACTGACGGCGGCCAGGCGAAGCTG